>Ga0163150_10003481_pt1 | contig 22136 bp, 19 predicted proteins | sample OliLakLV19P2IB_FD_148628 | JGI IMG/M metagenome (GOLD analysis project Ga0163150, IMG submission 148628) | Freshwater microbial mat bacterial communities from Lake Vanda, McMurdo Dry Valleys, Antarctica - Oligotrophic Lake LV.19.P2.IB | ecosystem: Environmental > Aquatic > Freshwater > Lake >...
TTTATATACTTATTAAATATATTGTCAATGCTTCGTCATGCTTAGTACAAGCAATATGGCAACTATCAATTGCCGCATCCCCTCCTGACGTTGCCGGATTATTTGGTGTGAAACATTAAATTGTTTCACGCGCGAAACTTTGACTTTATATAGTCTTAAGTGTGAAACATTTTTAACTATTGAGCCTATCTGAGCTTAAATTTTAAGTGTGAAACACTAAACATAAAATAGGCTCAGTATATGCATTTTGTAAAACGTGAAACAATTTGATCTAAATAGGCTCATATTCTGAACGATGTAAAACGTGAAACATTCCACAGAGAATAGGCTCAAATCTTGTGTCTTGTAAAACGTGAAACACATTGATGTAGTTGAGCCTATCCTAATTTCAATGTTTCACGTTTTACACGCGACAGATTTAGGTCAGCCACTGCGGGGTGTTCTTTGGATCATCCCAGTAACCGCTTTTATACAGCTCGTAGAGAGTTTTATATCTATCAGGGACATCTGAATAGCTACCTATATTCTCAAGCCACTCGATGAACTGCCTCCCTTTGTAACCGGCAAGTTTTTTATAAAAGAAGGGGATAATTATATTCTTCAATGATTCTGGGCTTCTTATAACGAAACTTGCTTGCGCTCCTCGCTTAGCGCCATCCTTTCTATACGCCTTATACATATACACATTGTTATCAAGGCGGAGGTGAGTGCACACTCCTTCTAAGAGCCAAATGTCCCTGTGATGCATTCGCAGAGAAAAGGCCGGTATCTTGATAGTGATCTTTTTGCCATCCTTCATTTTCGTATTGGTGTAAAACGTGAAACATCCTTCGCCATCTACGAGTCCTCTAACATAATCATTCGATAACCGGTAGTTGAGGTTCATAGTGTGTTTTACAGGTTCGGTGTTTCACGTTTTACAAGGTGGTGCCTTCTCCTCTCATTTCGAAGTGATGTTACTCTGTGATACACTAATTATATCATATTATGCGAACAAAGTCCGAGGTCGGGAGGATGGGCGAGGAGATCGCTTGCCTCTATTTGAAGCGGAAGGGGTACAAGATTAAGAAGCGGAATGTCCGCGAACGCTTTGGGGAGATCGACATATTGGCAAAGGATCGTGAGGGGGTTCTGGTGTTCGTCGAGGTGAAGACGCTCAGCGGCGATCCGGGAAGTTTCACCCCGGAGCAGCACTTTAATTCGGCAAAGGCGATGAGGAGTAAGAGAATCGCGATGTTTTACGCCGGTGAGCACGAGAAGGAGATAAAAGAAAAAGCTGGCTGGAGAGTTGATTTGGTTACCGTGCTCATTAAGGATCCGATGCTGTTTCGAGGTATGGATGACTGTGAGGTCAAGCACTATGAAAATGTCTGAGGCATTGCTTGATGCATGCATGTTCTTATCTGTATCAGTGTACTAGTACACTGATACTGGGGGGATGGCGAGATTTGCCGGTCGAAGTCGTAGAATAAACTATTGACTTTCTGGGTATTTCAGGTAAAGTAAATGCAGTGATGAGGTCGCCAGCTGGCGACCTTTTGTCTTAATTACAAATTAATTACAACTTAATAAAAGGTCTATGTTAATGGATTTAAAAACGCTCAAGCGTGCTGTTGAGCAGGTAAGTGAGGAGAAGGGAATTAATCCGGAGCGGGTGATGGAGGCGATTGAATCGTCCATTGCCGCCGCTTATAAAAAGGAATACGAAAAGAAGGGTGAAGTCATTAAGGCGAAGCTCGACAGCAAAACGGGTGAGCTGAAGTTTTGGCAGGTGAAGACGGTTGCTGACGAGACGACGGTCCGCATGGACACCGAAGAGACAGCCGCCCCTGAAGGGGACGAGCCTCGCTCATCTACTGATGGGCGGGAGCCGGAAGAAGAGAAGCTTCCGCGTTTTAACTCTGACCGCCACATGCTTCTTGAAGATGCAAAGAAGATTAAAAAGGATGTCGCAGTAGGGGATGAGCTCGAATTTCCGCTTGAGAGTCGCGAGGAGTTCGGACGCATTGCGGCGCAGGCTGCGAAGCAGGTCATTCTCCAGCGCCTCCGCGAGGCGGAGCGTGATTCTATCATCACCGAGTTCAAGGGACGCGAGGGGGAGATCATCTCCGGACTCGTCCAACGCTTTGATCGCGGCAATGTGTTCGTCGATCTTGGTCGCGCCACCGGCGTGATGCTTTACAATGAAGCGATCCCGGGCGAGCACTACCGCATCGGTGAGCGCCTCAAGTTCTACATCGCAACGGTTCAGGATGATGCACGCATGCCGGGCATCTTGCTTAGCCGCAGCCACCCGCAGTTCGTGGCTAAATTGTTCGCACTCGAAATTCCGGAGATCGCTGATGCTTCTATTGAAATAAAGGCGATCGCTCGCGAGCCGGGGAGCCGCACCAAAATCGCGGTCGCTTCCAAGGTGGAGGGCGTGGACCCGGTCGGTAGCTGTGTCGGTCAGCGCGGTACTCGCGTGATGGCTGTGAGCAACGAGCTTGGCCAGGAGAAGATAGATATCATTGAGTGGTCTGATGACCCGGCGCGCTTTATCGCTGCCGCCCTCTCGCCAGCAAAGGTGGAAGAAGTGGAGATGCTCCCGGATCGTGAGGTACGCGCGTTCATCCCGAACGAGCAGCTCTCGCTCGCTATCGGCCGCGGCGGACAGAACGTCCGATTGGCCGCAAAGCTTACGGGTTGGAAGATCGATGTTCGCTCTCGCACAAATCCGGACGCTCCGGTAGAAGGTGGTGCGGCGGAAGGGGAGGCTCCGGCCGAAGAGGCGGGCAAGTCAGAAGAGTAATTACTACTATATATAGAACAACTGTATGAACACGCTCTATTACCTGGTATTCGGTTCGGTTGGCGCGGCGCTGGCGTATGCACTCGCGACCATGGCTTGGCTTAAGAAGCAGCCCAACGGCAATGAGAAGATGGTTGAGATCAGTAAGGCTATTCAAGAGGGTTCGTCCGCGTATCTCACTCGTCAGGCGAAGACGATTGGTATCGTCGCCGCAATCTTATTCGTTGTGATCGGGTTTGCGATCAATTGGACGCTCGCTATCGGCTTCCTTATCGGTGCCGTTCTCTCTGGCCTCGCCGGTTTCCTCGGCATGCAGGTTTCAGTGCACAGCAACAGTAAGAGTGCACAGGCGGCCCACAAGGGGATGGGCGCCTCGCTCGCGCTCGCGTTTCGTGCCGGTGCGGTGACGGGCTTTCTCGTCGTCGCGCTTGGCCTGCTCGCAGTCGCCGGATTTTATGTCTATACGAATGATGTGAAGATGCTCGTCGGACTCGCGTTCGGCTCGAGCCTCATCTCGATTTTCGCCCGTCTCGGCGGCGGTATCTTTACGAAGGCTGCCGACGTTGGCGCTGACTTAGTTGGAAAAGTTGAGGCGAACATTCCGGAGGACGACATTCGTAACCCGGCGGTTATCGCCGACAACGTGGGTGATAACGTCGGTGACTGCGCCGGTATGGCGGCCGATTTGTTTGAGACCTATGTCGTAACGCTCACCGCTGCGATGCTGCTTGGTGTCGCGGTGTTTACTGGTATGCAGCTTTGGTTCCCGCTCATCTTGGGTGGCCTCGGTATCATCGCCTCTATTATAGGAGTCTTCTTCGTCCGCCTTGGTAAGAGCAAAGCGTCGCGTCCGACCACTGGAGGTGGTTTAGGAATTATGGGTGCGCTCTATAAGGGACTCACCGCCGCGCTCGTCGTCTCCGCAGTTCTTTTCTACTTTGCGAGTAAGGCGTTCTTCCCGGCCCAGACTTGGCAGGTGTTCGGCTCGACTGTTATCGGTTTGCTCGTGACCGTACTCATGGTGCTGATCACCGACTACTACACCGCGAAGAAGTTTCGCCCGGTTCGTTCTATTGCTGAAGCGTCTCGCTCCGGCCACGGTACGAACGTCATTATGGGTATCGCGGTTGGTATGGAGGCGACCGTGCTCCCGATTGTGATCATCGTAGCCGCCATCTTCGGCGCTTACGCGCTCATGGGTCTCCTTGGTATCGCGCTCGCTGCGACCGCGATGTTGTCCGTTGCTGGTATCGTGGTCGCCATTGATGCGTTCGGTCCTATCACCGACAATGCCGGTGGCATCGCCGAGATGTCCGGAGCTCCAGAGGAGGTTCGCCACATCACCGACGCTCTTGATGCAGTTGGTAACACGACCAAGGCGGTGACGAAGGGATATGCTATCGCTTCGGCCGGTCTTGCCGCGCTCGTGCTCTTTGCGGGTTACACCCAGGAGTTGCTCGCGGTTGGCCAGAGTATCGCGTTCTCGCTCTCTGATGCGAAGGTGGTTATCGGTCTCTTTATCGGAGGTGGAATTCCGTATCTCTTTGGCTCGATGGGTATGCGCGCCGTCGGTCAGGCGGCTGGTGCCGTCGTACTCGAGGTTCGCCGTCAGTTTAGGGAGATTCCGGGAATCATGGAGTACAAGGCGAAGCCGGACTATGCGGCGGCTGTCGACATCGTGACAAAGGCGGCACTGCGCAAAATGATCATTCCGTCGCTTATCCCGATCGTGGCGGTGCTCGTCGTCGGCTTCTTACTCGGTGCTGAAGCGCTTGGTGGTGTGCTCATCGGCTCAATCATCTCCGGCCTCTTCGTCGGACTTTCAATGACCTCGGGCGGTGCAGCCTGGGACAATGCGAAGAAGTATATCGAAAGCGGTATGCTTAAGGACGAGCAGGGGAATGTGCTCAAAAAGGGCTCTGACGCTCACAAGGCGGCGGTAACCGGTGACACCGTTGGTGACCCATACAAGGACACCGCCGGTCCGGCTATGAACCCGCTCATCAAAGTCATCAACATCGTCGCACTGCTCATTGTTCCGCTCTTGTTCTAAGGGGCTGCTGGAAAATAGATGACGTCATTCTGAGCGCAGCGAAGAATCTAGAGTTAGATCCTTCACTTCGTTCAGGATGACTATTCAGAATATTTGAATTATATATGCCCAAAATAAAATCGAAAAAGTTACTGGGTTCGCAGATCGAGCTCGAGGTTGCGATGGATGTGAAGGAGTTTCAGAAGCACTGGCAGCCGCTCTTTGACAGTGCGGCAAGCAAGGTGGTCATTAAGGGTTTCCGCCCGGGCACTGCTCCGAAGGAGATGCTCGAGCAAGGGGTTAATCACGACCAAGTCTTTGAGCAAGCGGTCCGTGACGCCGTCCGCATCTCGCTCAATGAGCACACCGAGAGTGAGAGCTTAACGCTCATCGACCAACCAAAAGTTGAGGTGCTTGATGCGAAAGAGGGAGTGACTTACAAGGCGACCCTTACCGTCTTCCCCGATGTGAAGCTTGGTAATTATAAGAAGATCGCGAAGAAGGTGTTCGCCGAAGCGAAGCCAGTGGCGCTTGAAGCCGGTGAGATCGATAAGACGGTTAACTGGCTGCTCGGCAGCCGTGCGACGACCGTTCTAGCTGCTCGTGAGAGCAAGAAGGGCGACCTTGTTGAGCTTGATGTAGACACGACCGTCGGCGGCAAGCCGCTCGAGGGCGCGTCATTTAAGGGTGACCGCTTCGTCGTAGGTGAGAGCCACTTCATTAAGGGATTTGATGAGCAGATTGAAAAGCATAAGGCCGGCGATGAGTTCACCTTCTCGATTGTCGCCCCGAAGGATTATTGGCAGAAGGAGCTTCAGGGGAAGTCGATAGACTTTAAGGTGAAGGTGCACGGTGTCTATGACCGCACGTTGCCGGTACTCAGCGATGAGCTTGCTCAGACTCTCGGCCCGACATTCAAGACCGTTGCCGATCTCAAGAAAAATATCGAAGAAGGTCTCACTGCCGAGAAGAAAGAGAAAGAAGGGGAGCGCTTGCGCCTGAAGGTGCTCGATGAGGTGGCGAAGGATTCGAAGATGGAACTTCCGGAGATTATGGTGGAGCGCACGCTCATCTCGATGATTGAAGACGTAAAGCGCATGCTGCCGAAGGAGCCAGGCCAGTCACCGGAGGCGTTTGAGAAGGACCTACGTGAGAAGATGCGCCCACGCGCTGAGCAGAATGTTGCTACTAACCTCGTGATGTATCAAATTGCTAAGGAGGAGCGCTTGGAGCCGACGAAGGAGGAGGTGGAGGCTGACGCGCAGGCAAATGGCGTTGACCTTGAAAAGCACTATGACTATAGTTATGGAAGAGTGCAGAATCAGAAGGTGTTCGCGCTTCTTGAGAAGGCGGCAAAAGAGTAATTTACAAATAACCAATTTTCAAATTTACAAATCAAATTTCAATTGTAAATTCGTAAATTGATAATTAAACATTACCCATGGAACCCACAAACCAGTATCTTATCCCGACGGTGCTTGAGAAGACGCAGTACGGCGAGCGCGCCTACGACATCTACTCGCGCCTCTTGAAGGACCGCATCATCTTTTTGGGTGGTGGGATTAACGACGCGGTAGCCAACCTCGTCATCGCTCAGCTGCTCTTCTTAGAGCACGAGGATCCGAAGAAGGACATCAAGCTCTACGTTAACAGCCCGGGAGGAAGTGTGACCGCCGGTATGGCGATATACGACACGATGCAGTACATCAAGCCGGATGTCTCGACGATTTGCGTCGGTATGGCGGCCTCGATGGGTGCAGTCATCCTCGCGGCGGGTGCAAAGGGTAAGCGCTCGGCGCTTCCGAACTCGCAGATTCTCATTCACCAGGTGATGGGTGGCGTTGAGGGCCAGGCTTCAGAAATCGAGATCACAGCGAGACAGATATTGAAGATGAAGGAGCGGCTTAACCAGGTGCTCAGTAAGCACACCGGACAGAGTATCACGAAGATCGAAAAGGACAGTGATCGTGACTACTATATGACGAGCGCGGAGGCGAAGGAGTATGGCCTCATCGACGAAGTGGTTAAGGTCAGCCGAGGTTAAAACAAAAATCCCCGCGAAGGCGGGGATTTTTGTTTTTCGCAAATGCCAGTGATACACTGTGTATATGAATACCCGCGCCGTCCGCCAGAGGCGGGCAAGTTGGCGGCCTGCCTGCCGGTAGGCAGGGGTGCTCGTTTTGTCCTTATTCACTAACGTTCATAAACAAAATCGGCATATGGCAAAGACTGCTGTTGATATAGACCCGATGAAAGTTGAGCGCCTTTTGGTGCGCGGGGTCACTGAAGTTATCGATCGGGAGCACATGAAGCAGGCGCTGCTTTCCGGCAAGCAACTGCGTATTAAACTTGGCATTGACCCGACCGCCTCTGACCTCCACCTCGGCCACTCGGTCGTGCTTCGGAAGCTTCGTGAGTTCCAGGACTTGGGCCACCAGGCGGTGCTTATCATCGGCGACTTTACCGCGCAAATAGGTGACCCGACCGGTCGTTCGGCTGAGCGCAAGCGGCTCACTCCGGCGCAGGTGAAGGGGAATGTAAAAACATATCTCAAGCAGGCGGGCATGATCCTCAACACGAAGCAGCTTGAGATCTGTTATAACAGCGCGTGGTTCAAAAAGAACGCTCTCGGCACTATCCTTGAGATCGCCGCCTCAGGCAGCATCCAGCAGATGCTCCACCGCGCGGACTTTAAAAAGAGACTCGAGCAGGATATTGACCTTACGTTACTTGAGGCGATGTACCCGCTGTTCCAGGGCTACGACAGTGTGATGGTTAAAGCTGATATTGAGATGGGTGGCAACGATCAAAAGTTTAATTTGCTCGCCGGTCGTCGGGTGCAGCGCCACTTTGGCACGCCTGAACAAGATGTGCTGATGGTTCCGCTCCTTGAAGGAACCGATGGCACGGAGAAGATGAGTAAGAGCAAGGGAAACTATATCGGCATCACGGAGAGCCCGACCGAGATGTTCGGCAAGTTGATGGCGACTTCTGACGCGCTCGTCGAAAAGTATTTTGATCTTTGTACCGATGTTGATGTTGCATCCCTCCCGGCCCACCCCAAGGAGCGCAAGATGCGTCTTGCTGTTGAGATAGTCACGCTCTATCACGGTGCGAAGCTTGCTGAAGGAGCGAAGCAGAACTTTATCGAGGTATTCAGCAATAAAGGGGTACCAAAAGATATCCCGACGGTGACCATCAGCAGTCATGGTATCACCCTTGTCGAACTTCTTATCGAAGCTGACTTAGTGACAAGCAAGAGCGAGGCGCGCCGGCTTATCGAACAGGGCGGGGTGAAGATTAATGAGATGAAGAAGACCACCCCAACCGAGATGATAGCGATTGAGGAGGGGATGATCGTCCAAGTTGGTTCACGCCGGTTTGTGCGGATTGCACGACGTTAACTTCTCATGTTCACGAAAGGCACAAAAATCCACCTCGTTGGAATAAAAGGTGTTGGGATGACCGCTCTGGCGGCTATTTTGCAGAGCCGAGGATGCATCGTCACTGGCTCGGATACTGAGCAGGAGTTTTTCACCGACGCTGTTTTGGCGCGGCTCAGGATTCCGGTTGCCAAGGGCTTTTCAGTTAACAACGTGAAGCCGAACGTGAACTATGTTATTTCGTCCGCTGCGTATTTCTTCAAAGGTAAGGCGGTAAACGACAATGCAGATATCCGCGGTTCGCTTAAACGCAAAATTGTCGTGATGACCTATCCGCAGGCGATTGGTCAGCTCGCTCCAGAATATAAAGTGATCGCCGTCGCGGGCAGTCACGGCAAGAGTACGACCACCGCTCTCCTTGGTTGGATTTTGGAGAGCGCAGGGCTCGACCCAACGGTGATGGTGGGCACGGAGGTAAAGAAGTGGAAGGCTAATGCACGCGTAAGCGTGCACGCCTATGGCTCGAATGCTCACGATAAGGCGCTTCTTGTTGTTGAGGCGGATGAGTATCGCGAGGCGTTTTTAAACTATCAGCCGTTTGGCGCTATTATCACAAGCGTTGATTATGACCACCCAGACTACTTTAAGACCCGTTCGAGTTATGAAGCGGCGTTCCGTCACCTTATTGATAATATCGACGCCAAAGGTTGGCTCGTCGCCTGTGGCGGTGACCCAACTATGCGCAAGTTGCTCGCTTATGCTAAAAAGCAGAAGATACGGACTATCAGCTACGGCTTTTCTAAATCAAACGACGTGCAGGTTTCGGATTGGGGTATCGCTTTGCCCGAACGCGGCCGAGGTGGGCTGGGTTCTAGGGTGCCTCAACAAATGTTTCACATTGTGTTTCACCCTTCGGCTTCGCTCAGGGCAGGCGGCTTAAAAATGTTTGCCGGTAAACCCCAGTACCAGAGTCGCCCTGCGACACGGTACGGGGCTTCGCAAAACGAGTGGAAAGCAAAAATAAGCTTCCCTGGCCAGCAGTATATTTTAAACAGCGGAGCCGCCTTTATCGCCGCTCTCCAACTGGGCGCGAAGCCAGCTGACTGCATTAAGGCGATTGCGAAGTTCCCAGGGACGACCCGCCGTCTTGAGATTATTAAAAAGAAGCCGGGGATTGTCATTGACGACTATGCTCACCACCCGACCGCTATCCGGGTGACCTTAAACGGCATCCGTCGTATGTATTCAGAAAAGAAAATAGTCGTCGTCTTTCAGCCGCATATGTATAGCCGCACCGCCGCCTTACTCGACGCGTTTGCGCGCTCGTTCTCCGACGCTGACGTCGTTGGCATCACCGAGATTTTCGCCTCGGCGCGCGAGTCCTCTGGTCCAGTTTCGGGAAAAGACCTTGCTACTCGTGCGAAGAAGTATCACCACAATCTGACGTATATCAAAGATGCCGCTGCCGGCAAGAAGTTTGTGAAACGTTTCGCTAAGAGTGGGAACGTCGTCGTACTCATGGGAGCTGGGGATGTGTATAAGCTTGCGTAGGGCTATTTCAGTGCCCGTTTGCTATACTGAGAGTAATTAGCATTATCTCTCCTCTCTATTTTATGGAAGAACTTCACAAAGAGGGCATCTTATACGACGATATCGGGCCGGAATACATTATCGAAACGTACGATCCAAAGCTCGATTTTCGGGGTGTTTTAGTCATTGATAACACTAATTTAGGCATGGGGAAGGGCGGAATCCGCATGACGGGAGAGGTGACGACGCTCGAGGTGTGGCGCCTCGCCCGCGCGATGAGCTATAAGAATGCGCTCGCCGGACTGCCGTTCGGCGGAGCGAAGGCGGGGATTATGGTTGACCCAAAGACGATAACACCTCAGAAGAAGCGCGCGATTATGGAGAGCTTTGCGAATAGCCTTCGTCCGCTTATCCCAGGGAAGTATATCGCTGGGCCGGACATCAACACCACCGAGAAAGAGATGGAGCAGTTCGCTCGCGCTCACGGCGAGTGGGAGTCTGCGACCGGAAAGCCGGCGACCTATACGTCTAGCAAGGGTGGCAAGAAGCGCGCGGGTCTTCCGCACGAGCTCGGAAGTACTGGCTACGGGGTAACGCTCGCGGCTGTAGTTGCGGCTCAGGCGCGCGATATCAAGATGGAGGGTGCGAGCATCGCTATCGCGGGCTACGGAAACGTTGGGGTATTCGCTCACAAGTTCCTCCAAGGGCGAGGAGCGAAGATCATCGCAGTGTCCGACAGTAGTGGCACTATTTATGACCGCAAGGGAATTGATTATGAGACGTTGCTCGCGGTAAAGACGAAGACCGGTTCGATTAGTAGCTATCCGGGCGCGAAGAAGCTTTCACGTGACGTTATCTATGAGCTGACCTGCGACATTCTTATCCCAGCGGCGACTCCGGATGTTATCAATGAGAAAAATGTGGGCCGCGTAATGGCGAAGATTATTGTTGAAGGCGCGAACATTCCGATGCAGGAGGAGTTCGAGCAGCAGCTTCACAAGAAGGATGTGCTCATTATTCCGGATATCATCGCCAATGCCGGTGGGGTCATCTCTTCCTATGCGGAGTACAAAGGGTTCGACGCGAAGAAAATGTTCAAGCTTATTGAAGAGAAGATAGTGCCGAATGTCTCTGAAGTGATCAGCAGGAGCGAGGGAACCGTTATTCCGCGCCAGGCGGCGCTCAAGATCGCCCGGGCTCGCATTCTCGCGAAGGCGAAAAAGTAGAAACTAAATTCGGAACCATAAAAACACCCGCGATGCGGGTGTTTTTATTCATTAATTCGGAATGACGCTTTGATCGAGGATGCGGGCGAGCGACTCGGCTTCTCCGACATCTACAAAGGTCGGGATCCCGAGGTAGCAGTTCTGCTTCGTAAGAATGGCAGCACCTCCGGAGTTCCCACGTTCAACTTTGGCGGAAGTGATGTAGTAGTCGCTTTCGAAACCCGAGACGATGCCTTCGGTCGCGGTAATATCTGCTTTGATGCCGATCTTCGGATAGCCAAGGATAATGACGCTATCGCCGGTCAGGGGAGCGGCGGTGCAGCGCGTCGCCGGTGTAGCCGCCAGCACGGTCGCGTACGTGGGCGGGTTGGAAAGCGTGATCTTACCCCAGTCGTATTTCGTGTCGGAGACAGCGAGGCCCTCCGCCCTTACCTCTACCTTTTCTTCGTGGTCCGGGAAGGTGAGCGCGCAGCTTTCGGGCAACTCATTGAGGTTTGTAAGCACGTGCTTACTAGTGAGTAACACGGGGGATGCAGAGGTTTGGCTCGGCATCAGGACGGCCGTGCCCAGCTTTGCCGCTTGCTTTCCGTCTTTGACTGGCCACACACACCTGACAGCCGCGACTCGCGGTCGCCACTCTTTGATCACCGCGCTGGCGCTCGGCGCCTTATTGCTCTCAACCGTCTGTTCCAGCTGGGTCAGCTTATTTTGAGCGGTGCGGTTAGCCTGCTCGGCGGCAAGCCGCTTCTCAGCCTCGGACTTAAGCTCGGTTGCGACCGACTGATTGGCGGCAAGCAGCGCCGCGATCTGGATGCTCGAGCGGACGATTGCCCGTTCCTGGTCTCGCAGGAGCTCCTGCGTGAGGCTCTCGTGCGCCTCAGCCGCTTTTTGATAGGCGTAAAAATAACGGGCGCCGGCAGCTCCGGCGGCTGTGATGAGCACGAGCGTGCATAAAACAAACCCTGGGATAAAACGAGGTTTCATATGCTCTTTATTATATCAGACCATCAGTAGTCCCAACGAGAATCGAACTCGTGTTGCAGGAATGAAAATCCTGAGTCCTAACCACTAGACGATGGGACCTATTACTGTAGCTTACCTAAAATAACGCATTTTTGGTATACTGGCAATATATTGTCATTATGGAACTTAAAGAGGTTAAAGTGGGCGACTGGTACATGAAGTATGATCGGGAGACGTGCCGCTACGGCGTTGATTATCTCCTAGACGTCTTAAGCTGGGAGGAGTGCAAGCCATTCTTCGATCAGGCGTATGACAAAGGGTATGCCGAATTCGAAGATCGCGATAAGCGGAACTATACGCTCTACTACGAGCGCGGTGGCTATCTTTTAACTCGTCGACCCTCAAGCTATTAACTATGGAACAAGATTTTAATCGGCGGATGGTGACTGTGGCTCGCAAAGACATTGAGCCGTGGCAGATTATGAACACGGTTGCGCACTGCGCGGCACATTTGGGCAATAAGTTAAAGGATGGGTTTGATTCCGGCGAGCATTTTTTTACCAAAGACAAAGTCCCTCATCCGCGCAACTCGCAATATCCCATCATCGTACTTTCAGCAAAGAGCGCTCAGGAGTTAGCCGACTTGCTTGCGCAGATAAGAAAGGAGAATGCGATGCACATTGCCTTTATGCGGGAGAACATAGATTTTGAGGACGACGTTGAGCTCAATGCTTCTTTGGGCAATAAAGAGGCGAAGGACGTTGAGTATCTCGGCATCGGCATATTCGGCGAGAACGCCCTACTGAAAACATTGACCAAGAAATTCGCTCTCTGGAAATAAATCAGGTTACTCCAGGTGCACCTTGCGCATCACTTCTTCGAGCTTTGCTTCGAGCAGCGGGTACTTTGAGATGCTGGGGTCTTCGGCGAGGAGTTCACGAGCGCTGTCTTGAGCGGCTTTAATGAGCTCGGCGTTATTCATCGCGTTCATCGCCGCATCCGGGAGTCCGGTCTGGCGGCTACCGAGGAACTCACCTGGGCCACGAAGGGCGAGGTCCATCTCGGCGAGCTCAAAGCCGTTCTTAGCGGTGAGGAGTGCGTTGAGGCGGTCGGCGGTTGTCTGCGAATTCGAGTCGGTGAAGAGGAGGCAGAACGACTGGTGCTGCCCCCGGCCAACGCGGCCGCGGAACTGATAAAGCTGGGCGAGTCCGAAGCGGTCGGCGCTCTCAATAACCATAATGGTCGCGTTCGGAACGTCCACGCCGACCTCGATAACCGAGGTCGAAACGAGGATATTTATTTTACCGGCCTTGAAGTCCGTCATCGTTTTTTGCTTCTCCGCCGCCTTCATCTTGCCGTGAAGCATGGCGACTTTGAACTTCGGGAATATTACCTTTGAGAGTTTCTCGTACTCGGCTTTTACAGCTTTTACCTCGTTCCACGGAGCACTCGGCTTCGGAGCTTCCGCCTGTTCGTCGTCGCTTTCCACAACTTCGGTTACTGAGTTCTCAATTCGTGGATAAATAAAGAACGCCTGCCTGCCGGCGACGATTTGGTCGCGGATAAAGCCATACGCCTTAGGGCGATTTTCAGGATCAACCACTTTGGTGATAATCGGTTTGCGCCCCTTCGGGAGCTCGTTGATCGTCGAGACGTCGAGATCGCCGAAGGCGGCGAGGCTCAGAGTACGCGGGATTGGCGTCGCGCTCATCGAGAGGAAGTGGGGGAGCGGCGGGTGGTCCTCACGGTTGTGCTTGCGGGTGACAAGGGCAGCGCGCTGCCTTACGCCAAAGCGGTGCTGCTCGTCGATAATGACGAGTGCTAAATCGTTAAATGCTATTGGCTTACTCTCTTGCCCCTTCGCAGTCTTCTTCGATGCAATGAGCGCGTGGGTGCCGATGATTATTTTTATCTTTCCGGTTTCGATGTCCTTCATCAGTTGGGACTTCGTCCGTTTTTCCTCGAGTCCTTTTTCATAAAAGACGCGCGCCTCGCTGCCAGTGATCATGCCGACGCCGCAGGTGAGGTGGCTGAAGGTCGTGGTGACGGTGTGATAGTGCTGCCTAGCGAGTACTTCGGTCGGCGCCATAAAGACGACTTGTTTCCCCTTGCTGGCGGCAAGGACGGCGGCGACGGCGACCACGACCGTCTTACCACTGCCGACATCTCCTTGGAGGAGGCGGTTCATCGGGTAACCCCTGTTCATGTCGGTAATGAGCTCTTCGAGACTGCGGCGCTGACTTTCAGTGAGCGTGAACGGAAGCTTTTTGAGCGCTGCGGTGAGCTCGGTTTCAGTGATATTGAGGGCTACCGCCTTCTCTTTCGCGAGTTGCTCGCGCGTCTTGATGCTGTTGAGCTGGAGGAGGAAGAGGTATTCAAATGCAAAGCGGCGCTTGGCCCGGTCAATTTGCTCGAGTAGGCGCGGGAAGTGAATCTTGTGCAGGGCGAGGGAGAGGTCGGGGAGGTGATTCTCCTCGAGGATGTGTTCAGGGATGAAGTCCTCTGGTCGCGTGATGACTTCGAGGAGGGTTTTAATAAGATAGCGGAAGCCTTTACTCGTAAGGCCGCGCGTTTCAGGATAGACCGGGACGATGCCGGCGGTATGAGTCGCTTCTGAGGTTCCTTTGAGCACTTCAAAACTTGGATTGGCGATTGAGATGCCCCCTTTGGGCGGAGCGAAGACCTTGCCGGCGAAGTTCGCCCGGCTGCCGACCCTGAGCGCCTTAGCGATGAAGGGTTGATTAAACCAGACCATCTGGATGCCCCCGGTCTCGTCGACGATAAGTGCTTCGACAACGACCATGTGCTTGTTCCAAGCACGGCGGAAGTTTACTTTTTTTATTTCTCCACGGATGGTGACCTGCTCGCCCGGCTTGAGGTCGGCGATTTTACTGACGCGAGAGTAGTCTTCGTAACGAGTAGGGAAGTGCCAAAGCAGATCACGCACGGTTTCAAGTCCAAGCTTCTGGAGCTTGGCGAGAAACTTAGGAAGAACGCCTTGGATCTGACTTAACTTCGTTTCAAGCGTGATGAGATTTGGCATGTTACCGGAGGCTCTCGGCGAGCATTAACTTCAGAGTCCGCTTACCCGGATTTGTCTTAAAATAACCCTCGCGACGTTTGGCGTTCGCTGAAGATTTATAGGCTTCGTAAAAAACTAAATCAAACGGGCGATAAGGCCTTGTCGCTAGCGAAAATCCCTTTTGATGCTCTGTAAAACGAGCCCGTAAATTGTTTGTGTACCCAACGTATCGCCAGTCTCTTTTTATGCTTTTCAGTAGATAGACGTAGTACATATCTGACTTGTAAAGACTCAGGGTGGACATGAAGTAGAGTTTCGGATACGAAACACACTTCACGCCTACCCTGAACCGTGTTGAGTACAATTTTGACTCACGAATCCAGGGTGGTCACGAAGTAGAGTTTTGTGTACAAAACACACTTTGGACCTACCCCGAACTGTGTTGCCTAAAGGCAACTCTAGTTCCGGGGGTGCTCCCACCTGGAATCGAACCAGGATCTGCGGATTAAGAGTCCGTAGCTTTACCACTAAGCTATAGGAGCGTTCTGTGGCGATGTGGAGATAATAATATATTTTCCGATTTTTGGAAAGACCTGGTACGATTGGCGTATATGCCCGGTGAGAACAACCTCGATCGGTCGCGGGAAGTGATAATTGATGATGGTAGATAATCGTCGGGCTTAACTTAATCGAGATATTACATGACAAGCCGAATTAATAATAATCGAGGTTAATCTACCGGGTATGGTCGTCCTTTTAGACAATATTCGCTCACTTCACAACGTGGGTTCTATCTTCCGCACGGCCGACGGGGCGGGTGTTTCGAGGCTCTACTTATGCGGCATTACGCCGAGCCCGCTCAACAGATTTAAAGAAGTTGTCCCTGAAATTGCAAAGACGGCGCTTGGCGCAGAGAGGGCAGTCGCCTGGGAAAAATGTGAGACGACTCTCGTGGCGATCAAAAAACTAAAGAAGGAGGGTTATCGGATTATTGCTCTTGAGCAAGATGTGAAAGCTATCCCGTACACCGCCTTGCTACTTACCTCGGCGGAACTTGCAAAGACGGCGCTTGTCCTCGGCGAGGAGGTACGCGGCCTCTCAAAGGCTCTTCTGGCAAAATGCGATACAATGATAGAAATACCAATGCGAGGCACTAAAGAATCTCTTAATGTCTCGGTCGCCTTCGGCATCGCTGCTTTTCATCTTATTTGTCACGGTACCCAGGGTGTCATTCTGAGCAAGACGAAGAATCTAAAAGGCTAGATCCTTCACTGCGTTCAGGATGACGAAAAATACTATGATAAAATCCCTCATTTTATTAATCGCTGTCGTTCTATTTTGTACCGGTGTCTATTTCTTATGGAAGATCTTTTTCTTTAAGAACACGCCGCAAGCGGCGAGCTCCATGGTCACTATCGGAACGCACACCTATCCGGTGGAGATCGCGAGTACGTTCGAGCAGAAGGTGCATGGTCTCGCTGGCCGCGACTCGCTTACCACCGGTCACGGCATGCTGTTCCCGTTCGGGAGCAAGAGCCGTCTCTCGTTCACAATGAAGGGAATGCGCTTTCCGCTTGATATCATCTGGATAGCTGACGGCAAGATCGTTGATGTCTCCAGGAATTTGGCTCCTGACACGGGGCTTGTTGCTATGGCGTATCGCCCTGTGGAGCCTGCGGACACCGTATTGGAACTAGCTGCCGGTACGGCTGATAGAGACGGCCTGAAGATCGGTGACACGATTACCATCGAATACCATGGATAACATCCCGGAAGTTGCTCCTAAGAAAGTGTTCGGTTTCGCACCGAACGTTTTTTGGCTGGGGCTCGTCAGCTTCTTCAATGACTTCAGCAATGAGATGGTCAAAGCGGTATTGCCGGTATTTTTGACCGTTACCCTCGGTGCGAGCGCCGCCTTCGTTGGTTTCCTCGATGGTGCAGCTGATGCCATGGCGAGCTTCCTGCGCATCTTCTCTGGCTGGCTCTCTGACCGGATCAATAGGCGCAAGAAGATCGTCTTCTGGGGGTACGCCTTATCGGTGCTTACGCGTTGGCTGCTTGTCGTGGTCTCAAGCCTTGGCGTGGTCTTTGCGCTGCGGGTGGTTGATCGGCTCGGTAAGGGATTGCGCGATAGCCCCCGTGACGCTCTCATTACTGAATCAGTTGCGAAAGAGGAGCTCGGTAAGTCGTTCGGCTTTCACCGCTTCATGGATGCGCTCGGTGGCGTAGCAGGACCGATTGCCGCGCTCATCACTCTTTCGATCGTGGTTCAGGATTATCGGAAGTTCTTCTTGGTTTCGGGCATTTTAGGACTTTTCGCTATCTTCTCACTGCTCTTTATTAAGGATATGCGCCACCCGGGGGCGGCCGCGCCGAAGAGGCGCAAGTTTTCCCTGACGCCAATGGCGTTTAGTCCGAAGTTTCGCTACTTCCTGCTATCGGTCTTTGTGTTCAGCCTTGGATTCTTGCCAATATCACTTATCTTATTGCGCGCGCAAAGTTTAAACCTCGCGGACTCTTTCATTCCGATACTCTACCTTATCTACGCCCTTTCGTACTCCTTCTTCGCGATTCCTTTCGGAAAGCTTGCTGATCGAGTTTCAAAAAAGAGTGTCATCTCTGCCGGATTCCTGGTGGCAATCATCGCTTATGTCGTCCTCGCCTTTGCCGCATCGAGCGTAGCGCTTATCATCGCCCTGCTACTCATCGGCATCTACTCGGCGCTCACCGATGGGGTGCAGCGCGCCCTAGCCGGTACGATGCTGCTCGAAAATCAGATAGCCAGTGGCCACGGCTATTTGCAGGCGACCATCGGTATCGGTTCGCTTCTTGCGGGAACGCTCGGTGGCCTCGCCTGGACGCGGCTCTCGCCATCTATCGCACTCCTCTCCGCCGCGGCTCTTATGCTGGCTGGCTTTGTGCTACTCATGTTTCTGCCGGTAGTCCCGCCAGAGGCGGGCAAGGAAAATCCGGTTGGCGAAGCCAAGGTATAACTCATGTCCGCATTTCTACTGCCCGGTTTTAAACCTCGGGGAGAAAAGGTATAATAGAAAAATAGATATCTATAAGATGAATACCCACGCCCCTGCCTGCCGGTAGGCAGGGGCGATGGTTTTATGGATAAACATAGTAACATTTATATAAAACTCATCATGGCAAAAATCGCAATAAATGGTTTCGGTCGGATAGGTCGTCTTTTCTTTCGGCAGGCGTTCGGTACTAAAAAGATAGATATCGTAGCTATCAATGATTTGGGCGATATTGAGAACTTGGCATATCTGCTCAGGTATGACTCGGTCTATCGCGCCTATGACCTTGATGTGGACTTCACTCGTAACGCTGATGGCATTGGCGGCACGCTTATCGTTGATGGTAAGAAGATAACCGTGCTTCAGGAAAAGGAGCCGACGAAGCTTCCGTGGGGAGCGATGAAGGTAGATGTCGTTGTCGAAGCGACTGGCATCTTTGAGTCATTTGAAAAGGCGGCGGTCCACGTTAACGCGGGCAAGGCGAAGCACGTCGTTATCAGTGCTCCGGCCAAAGACGGTGAGGGCGTACAGGGTGGCATGACTGCGCTGATGGGCATCAACGATGACAAGCTCGCGACCTGCGCCATCTCTTCTAACGGCTCGTGCACGACCAACGCGATCGCTCCGGTGGTGGCGGTGCTTAACGAAAAGCTCGGCATCGCGAAGGCGCTCATGAGTACCGTCCACGCCTACACGGCGACCCAGTCGCTTACGGACAGCCCAGTTCGGGGAAAAGACTTCCGCCGCGGCCGCGCTGCTGCGCAGAATATCACGCCTTCTACAACCGGTGCTGCCGTCTCCGTAACCCGCGCTTTGCCGGAGCTGGCGAATAAGTTCGACGGCATCGCTATACGTGTTCCGGTTGTCACCGGCTCGCTTATCGATCTCACGTTTGTTGCGAAGCGAAAAACGACTGTGGAGGAGGTCAATGCAATCTTGGTCGCGGCGAGCCAAGAGAAGCGCTGGAAGGGGATTCTCGGGATCTCCCCGAGCCAACTTGTTTCGACGGATATCATCGGTATGTCGTACGCCTCGCTTGCTGATCTTGAATACACGAAGGTTGTTGACGGTGACTTGGTTAAGGTGCTCGCCTGGTACGACAACGAGTGGGGGTATGTGACGACGCTCGTGAATCACGTTCTCGCCTCTATTTAGTATCTCGTAAACGAAAGCAGCTTTTGGTTTTTTTCTTGGTATCGTCATCCTTGGCACTGCCGCTTTTTTTCTTGCACATCCGCAGGTCACTTCTGTCATCCTGAACGATAGTGAAGGATCTATTCCGTCATATTCTTCGCAGGCTCAGAATGACAGAGCATACACCATGCTTTTTGTCGGCGACATCATGCTCGACCGCTCAGTGAGGAGGCAGATCGAGAAGGCGCAGGATCCGCTCTATCCCTTCGTTCGCATTGCCGACACGCTGCGAGCTGCCGATCTCACGTTTGGCAACCTCGAAGGTCCCGTTTCTTCGCGTGGCACCAATCAGGGGAGTATTTATTCTTTTCGGTTTGAGCCAGTGGGTACGATTAATGCGCTTACCTATGCCGGTTTTGATGTAGTGAGCAGTGCAAACAATCATATTTGGGATTGGGGCAGCGAAGCTTTGTCGGACACTTTTACGCAGCTTGATGAAGCGGGCATTGGCCACGCTGGCGCCGGCAGAAATTATGAAGAGGCGAATGGGCCATTTTTTGCTACCCTGGGCGACCCTTCGGCGGGCTCAGGACAAGCTATCAAAATCGCCTTGCTCGCTTTCACTAATCTTTATCCTTGCAGTCTTGAGGCGACCGCGTCGACCCCGGGCATCAGTTCCTTTGATATGGCGAAGGTAAGTGAGACGATAAGAAATCTAAAGGGTTCCGGGCAGGCTTGCCCGTCATCACTTGCGCCCCAGCGCTGTGGGCGGGCCGATCTAGCAATTGTCTCGTTCCACTGGGGCACGGAGTATGAGTCACTCTCGACCACGACTCAGCAGATTATCGGTCGTGGACTTATTGATGCCGGCGCCGATCTTGTCATTGGACATCATCCCCACGTGGTGCAGGAGGTTGAACGTTACGTCTCTTCAGTCATCCTGAGCGGAGTGAAGGATCTAGATCCTTCGGTGACACCTCAGGATGACACAGGGGAGCCCCATGTTGGATACATCGTCTACAGTCTTGGGAAATTTGTGTTCGACCAAAATCTTTCGCGCATTACCATGAAGGGACTTATGGTGGAGGCGAGTATCAAAAACAAAAAGGTAGAGAGCATCAAAGAGATTCCGATACAGCTTACTCCCACCTTCCAGCCGTATATCCCGGGGGCACCGGGTGACCCTGCCTTGGATACTTCGGGATAATAAAATTATAAAGAAAACCATATTCCGGCTATGTGATAGTGTACTAGTACACTATCACATAGCCGGAAGTGAGGTAATAATGAGTGAGGGTGGTGCACTTACTTGTTGAACTCGCGGTACTTATATTTGACAATAGCATTTGTTTCGTGGTATAATAAAAAAACTCTCTCAAGCGGTTAAACGCCAATTCTGGCGTCGCCTCAAGGGCTAAACGTTCAATTCTGAACGTCGCCCGAGGGATACTCTGCGGCTCCGACAACTCGGGCAACCACTGTGGTGGGCTTCGGCACGCTACAGACGACGAAAGGAGAGGTGGCCTTATGGGACGCCTCATCGAGATTCCGAACAACGACCTCCAAGGAACCCTGCAGGTGCTCGACGGTGATGGTATCACCACCGAGCATTGCGCGAGGCTTCGCACCGACCCCGCCTATCGGGCGACGGTGGTGGCGGTGATGTGTGCGTTGCGCACCATCCTCGGTGCCGACATCAAGATCGGCGTGGAGGAGGTGGGTCGCTTCCTCCGCGACGTCTTCGGCCTCACGGTCGACTACGGCCGGTTCGTCAGCACCGCAAGGGCTGCGAGCACGTCGGACTGGGCGATTCCCGACCATCCGAGCCTGACCTACGCCCGAATCGCCGAGGCGGCGAAGAAGGCGAAGCTCCCGCTCCACTGGTACGTCGCCGCCGCGTCGATCGACGCGGAGTTCGATGTCCGTCAGCCGTCCGAGGGTCTGCTCTGGACTCCGGCTGGTATCGAGAGCACGGAGGCGTGCCCCGAGCTGGTCGGCGTGCCGTGCAACTCGCTCTGGGAGCGAAAGGCGACGGTAGTGACGGCTCGCGAGGAGATCATCCTCGCATTGCTCGTCCGTCACGTGACCAAGGGTGCGACCCTCCTCGACCTTCGAGGTTGGACTCGCACCGCCTCCCGCCGCGTCGATGGCGGTGGCGTGGGCGTCGACGCCGGCGGCGGCGGGGTGTGCGTCTACTGGACGTATCCGGCTAGCGATGACCGCCATGGCAGTTCCCGTTCCGTGGTCTTGGCTTAACCTCGACCCTTGCTGCCTGTCAGCAGACAGGCCTTCGGCCCTCGGCGCGCACTGGTGCGCGCCGAGGGCCTTTTCGTATTTGGTATACTGTTTTTGGCTAATACAATCGGTTCGTCAATTGGCGGGCACCGGTTTGCCATGTGTAGCACCAAGACTGCTTACTAAACTCTGGTTGTGAAAAATAGGCGAGACCTACTCGTCTATCGGCGCAAAAAGAAATCCGCTGTGAGCGGGCAAACGCAGATGTTCGGTACGCCGATCATCGGTGAAGGAGAAGGGGTTTAGTAATAAGGAGCTCCCGCAACGTCAATGGCAATGGCGTGAACGTCAACGCCAACGACGGCAAGGTGAACGTCAACTGGACGAATCCGGCTAACGATAACCGCAATGGCAGTTCCCGTTCCGAAGACTTGGGGTTATGCGACAGAAATAATCCACCTGCTCACCTGTTTAGAGATACTAATGACAAGCGTCTCTAATTGCAGATACGCTGTATCGGTAATAATCTTAAGCTGGTGGGCGAGGCGGATAAGGCGTTTGAGGATTTCAATATGAGTTCGTGCCGATTTGAGGGGCGAACTTTTGTCTTTCTTTTCCGCAAAAGCTGCTTCAATCACGCGGGCGAGCACCTCAATGGAAAGAGATTCGATTTTTGACCAGATACCGTATCGGTCACGTTTCGGGAGCTGACTGGCTAGGATATAAATCGCTTTATATAACTCAGTAACACTATGGATAAGCGGAACTTCCGTGGGGGGGGGGCTTAAGAG
>Ga0163150_10003483_pt1 | contig 22117 bp, 20 predicted proteins | sample OliLakLV19P2IB_FD_148628 | JGI IMG/M metagenome (GOLD analysis project Ga0163150, IMG submission 148628) | Freshwater microbial mat bacterial communities from Lake Vanda, McMurdo Dry Valleys, Antarctica - Oligotrophic Lake LV.19.P2.IB | ecosystem: Environmental > Aquatic > Freshwater > Lake >...
GGTGTCGGCGCCGCTGGTGGTGGTCGTTGGCCCGGGCTTCCCGGCGAACACGCTGGCCGAGTACGTCGCATTTGCGAAGGCCAAGCCCGACCAGGTCACGCATTCGTCGCCCGGTAACGGAACCTCGATGCACCTGACCGGCGAAATGTTCAACCTCGCCTCCGGCACGAAGCTGGTGCACGTGCCCTACAAAGGCAGCGCCGGCGCGGTCACCGACTTGATCGGCGGGCAGGTGCAATCGATGTTCGGCGATTTCCTCGTCGTGCTGCCGCAGGTCAAGGGCGGGAAGATCAAGGCGCTCGCGGTCACTTCGGCACGCCGCCATCCGCTGCTGCCGTGCCTACCGTCGCCGAGTCGGGCTACGCGGGCTTCGAGGCGCTCTCATGGCAGGGATTGTTCGCGCCCGCGGGCACGCCCGCGGACGTTATCGCGAAGCTCAATGCCGAAACGGTCAAGGCGCTTGCGAGCGACGATTTCCGCGAGACGTTTGCCAGGCAGGGATTCCTCGTCGGCGGAAGCACGCCCGCAGAGTTCCGTGCCTTCATCGAAGCCGAGATTCCGAAGTGGGCGCGGATTGTCAAGGCGGGCGGCGTTACGCTGCAATAGCGCAACGCGGGCTCTAGCCGACCCACATCACTCGATTCTTATATTGGCCGAACGGATGGCTGCCGCCCATCGCCCGGTTTCCGCCGAGATCAGCTGCCCCAGCCTCTCCGGTGCGGGTGCGTCGATCGTACCACCCTGTTGTTCTATGAATTGTTTCATCTCCGGAGACTGAACCGCCTTGGCCACCGCCGCATTCCACTTCGACAACGCGTCGGCGGACGTCCCCCTCGGCACATAAAGGACGATGCGGTTTTCTATCGTCAAGTCCTGCATGCCCTGCTCCGCCACAGTGGGAATGTTCGGCGATTTGGGTGAGCGATTTCTTCCGGTCGTCGCAATCACCCGGATCCTCCCTTGCCGGGCGCCCTCTTCGGCGAGAATGGGAGATGAAATCATGTATTGGATTTGACCGCCTATGAGGTCGGTCAATACCGGCTGCGCACCCTTGTAGGGCACGTGCGAGACCTGTATCCCTGCGGATCTGTTCAACGTCTCGCTTAGGATATGTTCCATCGAACCCCAACCGCTGGAGCCGTATGAAAATCTTCCCGGGGACTCCTTAGCCTTCGACACCAGCTCGCTCATCGAATTGACATTGATAGCGGACGCGACAGCTATCGAGAAAGGCACCGAGGCGACAAGGCCGGCGGGTATCAGATCCTTTTCCGGGCTGAAGCCAAACTTGGGATTGAGTGCGGACGCGGTGTTGAGGTTGCTCGTTGCCAGGAGTGCATATCCGCCGTCAGGCGCGGCTCTGGACACCGCGGCAGCTGCGATCAGTCCTTGCTGCCCCGGCATGTTCTCGACGGTGGCGCTACTCGCGCCCCATTGAATGTTCAGTCCCTGCGCGAGGCGACGGGCCAGAATGTCGGTGGCACCGCCCGGAGCGAAGCCCACCGTAATGATGGTCCTACTGGTATCGCAGCGTGGCGGCGGGCAATCGGCGTAACAAAACAGGGAAAAGGCTTGCGCCAGAACGAGTGTGCCTGCTATCCGGAGCGATTTGTCCATGGCTTCCTCCAGTTGCGTTTGGATTCCGCGAGCGCGAACTCGCGCAGGTCCTTGAAATTCGCCTGTGCAAGAGAAGCTTTATCCCATTCCGAATTGCCCGCGATCCTGTCTTTCGAAAAGAACTTCCGATCGCCATTGCCTATGATGGCTTCCCGGATCTCCGCGCATTCGCGCTTCAGCCGATCTGCACAAATTCTCACCCACGATTGCACAGGGGACTTGGGCGACCGGGGGTAAAAGATCGATTCCGAGAGAAAACGCAGGTTGACCGACGAAAGTGGGCGATCCAGCCGCGGGTCGCCGGGGATGGCCCCGAGCATCGCCTCATAGTGATTGATTGCCCACCTGACATCTGATTCGGTGACGGCGCTGCAAACCGGCGAGAGACGGGCTGATGCTGCCACATCGCGGGCCTCTATGTAGATAGCGTTTTGGCGCCGGTCCAGGTAGGACCAGGTCGTACTCTGCGCGAGCATGTCTTCAAGCTGCTTGCCGGCGGCTCTGCACCTGGCCATTGCCTCGGCGCATTCTTTCGAACTCGGATCTCTCCCGCAGTAAAGATCTTCGCCGGAGTTTTTTTCCATCCGGGTTTGGAAAGTTCGCCAAGCCAGCTCGGACAGAGGTCCTGCCGACGCCTCTCCGGGGCGGAGGATCTGGCGTATTTCGTTCATTGCGGCCGGGAATTCTTCGAAGGAATTGACCGAATAGAAGATAAGCGCGGCATAGAATGCCCGCGCTTCGTCTTCGCGAAGTTCCGGAACGTCCGTAAACACCCGCGCCCATCGTTTCGACTCGATGCATCCCAGGAAAGTCTTGGTATCGATCCGATTCCGTATCGTCTGGATTGCGCTTCCCCACGCGCCAGACTCGCTTCGGATCAAGGAAAATCGGCGGGCGAGCAGGGCACGAGCTTCGAGGCGTTCGGGATAGGCGCAGAAAAGTTCGATGTCCTCCATCCTTTCCGGTGGCGAATTCAGCGCGTCCTCGAAATCATTGGCAAACCTGAGCGGCACCAGCAAACCTACAAGCACGTAGACCGCAGCCAGCGAGAGCGGGATACAGAGCAGTCCCAATATCCGTGGACGAAGCCAACGCATCAGCGCGGAACCGTTCGCGACGGCATGCGTCTTGATAAAGAGCCACAGGGAGAAAGTCGATATGTCGATCTTGAAAGACCCATCGAGCCCGGCGTACTTGAGGAGGAACGGGACTGCCGGAAGGCCCACGAGTACAAAGCCATACGAGCCCAGAGGCGCAAAGAGAGCGAAAAGGGCGCAAAGCACGCTGATCCAGGTATAGACCAGGAAGCGACCGCGTTTATCGAAGCGGGCTTCCCTTGTCGCGGCGGTGCGTAGTCCGGATGACGCCCGAGTCAGTCCTAAGCACACGCTCCCGGGTTCGGGCGCGCCTGCGTTGACAATGGTGACGCGGACGCTATCGGCGCTCGAGTCCCGTACGAGGGGAATCGTCATGGAGCACGAGTTGATCCGGGGTGCGGTTCCGTTGGGTCCGCTCAATGGGAAAGCGACCGGAGAAATGCTGTCTTCGGGATAAATGTCGAGCGTCACGGCCTTCTCTGACCACGCGAAGAGTTCGACGATCCGGTCCGAATACCAAGGGCAGCGAAATTCAAGCTCGATACTGCGCGACTTGGCCAGATCCCACACAAGAACACGGCCGTGATAGGTCATTTGCGTGCCGTCAGTGCTGGCAAACTGCGTGACGATCGTCCGTTGCTCCGCACAGGACGCAGGCGAATGTTTCACTTCGTCTTCCTGCCGCACGTCGGCCTTTGACCCGGTGCCCGCAGTTGTGCCGGATGTCATGTGCGTCCGCTTGCGTTTCCGGCTGGCCGCCTACCCGCGCAGCGCCGAAAAAAAACTCATGAGCGGCGCTTCGGCCCGCGAAGCAAACATGCGGAAACAATCGTTGAACCACTTCGCAAAGCGGTCCGCATGCTCCCCGCTGTCGATCGGGTATTGCCGCATCCGCCAGCGATTCGCCGCGCCGGCGTTCGCGTAAACGCCCCCGGCGTTATAGGCGCATGCCACGAATGGAGGGTCTAGTTTCGTTTTCCCCGCCTGATGCGCGATGTAGGCGGTGCCCGCCTGGATCGAATGGTCTGGCACCATCAGCCAGCCTCGGTCCAGCGTCTGGTTGCCGAGGACGTCGCGGGCAGTTCTGATCAAGGTCTGCATCAGCCCGGGCGAGACCTTCCCTGGGGTGGCCTCGTCGGAAACATAGCCCGGCTCCAGGCGCAGCGCGCCGGGTTTTCCGCCGCTCTCGGTCAGGATTGTGGCAACGATCAACTCGACGGGGACCTCGAAATGGTTCGCCCAGCGCAGGATGGACTCCCCCCACGTGCCCCAGACGCGCGCGGCGCTTTCTGGCTCGCCGCCCGTGGTCTCGATCTGGCCGCCGACCGAGAGTCCGTCTCGGACCAGCTGCCAGCTCACGCCCCCGTTGAAGCTGTGCGAAACGGCCAGCGCAGCGAGTCGCGCAGCAATCCCGGGAGCCGTGGGCGCAGCGCTGGCGCCAGGCGATGCAGCCGTTGCGTGCAAAGTTGGCACATCTGCGGCGGACGTGACGATGTCGATCTGCAGCTCGGCGAGCACCGCACCTATCGGGCTGAAAATGCTGCACGGCTGCTCGCCGTCGAGCGATCCGGCGAAGTGCAGCCCGACAGCCTGTCCTGCGGCGTCCAGAACCAGCGCACCGCTGTCGCCTTTCCTGGTGAAATCGCTGCACAGGACCTGGTCCCGGAAGCCGACCCGGCCAATCCCGCCGCCGGCCAGCGGATACTGCATCTCGAAACGGAAATCGATGTCCTTGACGAATCCCTCGGAGTAGTCGCTGGAGGCGCCGAACAGGCGGACCCGGTCGCCTGGCGTCACGTCATATGCAACCCCTGCCACCGGCCCGATCTCAGGGATATTCGCGCTTGACCCGGACGGGTCGTCCAGGCGCGCTATCGCCGCATCCGCCTTGTTGTAGTAGCCCTCCGGGGAGTACGTGAAGCCGACGCACTGGGAATAGCTCGCGAACGCCGTGCCGGCGGGCGCGGGCTTTGTGCGAGTCACCCGCGCGCCCTCGGCGGCGAGTCCGCAATTCGCGATGACATGTGCGTTGCTGAGGAGGTAAAGATTGGCCGGATCGTCCCGCTTCCTGACCATGCAGCCGAGCGTTCCCGTTATGGGCTCATTGCCCACGAGCCCGATTTCGTCCCCAGCCGCATAGCGCGGCGCACCGCCCGCGGCGGCCTCCAGCCCGATCCGTCCGATCTCCTCGACGTCGATCTCAACCGCCCCGGCGATCCCGGGCAGCTTCACCGACCGCGGCGCCGGGTTTGCAAGCTTGGACACCGGCAGCTTGCGATCGACATAGACCTTCAATACGAGCTCGCCCGTCGGCTTGCCGCCGACCATTCGTTCGCCGATGCCGATGCCCTGCACAGTCGAGCCCATGAGCCACGGGCGGTGTCGGACTATGGCCTCGGCGGCTGCGGCAGCGAGCTTCGGCGGAAGCGGGGCCCGGTGTCCCAGCGTCAGGACATCCAGGGCCTTGGACAGGCGCGGCGATCGCGCGCCCGGAGACTTCGGCTTCCGCGCGGTGGCCACGGCGCGCCGCTATTTGAACAGCAAGGCCCGCAACAGCCCGGTGAGCTGCCCCTGCGCCTTGGCGTTCTTCGCTACGGCATCGCGCTGCGAGTTTCCAAACGAAATTGGCTCGTTCTTGATGCGCTCGCGCATTTCCGGGTCGATCCGGTCGATGTCGTCATCGAGCTTGAGCCGCTTGCGAAATGCCTTGATATCGCCTGGCGTCAGGGAGGCTTCGTAGAAGTTCATGCGATCGGGCGCGCAGGGACCGCGCTTCTTCAATTGATCCTGGAGCATCTTTAGCTGGGCGTCTGTCACGGTGCCGTCCGCTGCCTCCCCGGCTTCGGCCTGGAACAGGGCGACCGCTTCGCGGGTCTTGGGACCGTAGGGGCCGCGCGGCGAAACGCAAAGGGCCGCCTGGATGTCGCCGACCTCGGCAGTCGTACGCGCGGGCTGCGCAGCCGGGTTGGGCGTGCCCGGCGGTTTCGGTGGATCGGGGACAACGGGCGTGTAACTCGCGGCCTGCACCAGCACCGTAACAACCTTGCTATGGTTGGCCGCGTCCATGATGGTGATCGAGTAGCGGTTCGGCGCCGTGAGCTTGTCGGACCCGACGATCTCGATTGTGGAGTCGCCCGTGATCGGCGAATGCACTTCGAAGGGTGCCGGCGTGTCGAGAATCCGCGCAACGTAGGGTTTTTTCCCGCCGGTGACCACCACGCGCTTGGTGGAGATGTCTTTCTCGAGGAATACGACCTGGGCAGGAGACACCGTGATGTCGGTGTCGACCTCGACCTTGCATGCCTTGAGCTTTTCCGTCGGCCGAGCGGCATTACTGTTCTGGATCTGCACGCCGATGCGGTGAGCGTAGCTGACCAGGCCGGCGGCGCTGATCTTCAGCGTGGCTATCGCCGCCAGAAGCCGGCTGGTATCCGGGGGAGGCGGTGCTCCCTTGTTCTCCGGGCCAAACCTCGGGAGCGATTTTCCCTGCGCCGACTGGCCCATCCTGTCCGCAAGCGCGCTCGCGATGCCCAGTCCCGGGGCCACGATCTCGGTCGACGCCGCCAGGCCCTTGATCACGCCGGGCAGCGCACTCAGGTCGGCAAGCGTCCCGCGCAGCGCACGGTTGACCAGCGCGCCGATGGAATTGACCGTGTTCATGAGGGCTGCGCCGGCGCCGTTGCGCTCCTGGCGAAGCTTGACACCCGCCGCGTAAACGTCGCTGGCGGTATCGACGATCGCTTTGGCGGCGGCTACGTCGGACTTCGCCGAATTGAGAAGCACGGCGTCGGCGCCTGGAACGCGGGCGATTTCTACTTCAAGGATCGCCGTATCCTGGACGACGGCCTTGATGCGGGTATCCAACTCACTCAGGCTCCGGTCGAAGGCCTGTTTCTCGGATGCATCCATATTGAACGGCTGCACGGCGTCGACTGCGCACGTCATCGCGACGGCCGCTTCGAGGTAGATCTCCTCCCTTGGTCTGCTGGAGTTCCAGGTGCCGAGTGTGTAGGCGGTGCCGCCGATCAGTGCAAGCCGCGCCACGTCAGCCCGGTGGATCCCCGAGCTTACGGCCAGGCCCATGGTCGCGGCGCCAAGCACGATAAGCCCGTTGCTCAGGCTGGTTTGCCGTCTTGTCTCCGCGTCCAGCGCCTGCTCGTAGCGGCCCTTGGCCATGTACGCATGATTGATCGCGACCTGAAGCGAGACGGGCTTGTCGTCCTCCAGCCTCTGCGTTTCCCAGTTCACGTAAGGCGAGTAGGCGCACCCCGCGAGGCCGGCGAACGCAAGCGCGCCGGCAAAGGTGACGATTCGGCGTGCGAAGACTCGATCGGAATTCATGCGACTGCCTAAAGTGCGTGCAGGGACATTTGCGCTACCGGGAATGAAGACTACTAAACCACGTGCGGCTCCCGTATCCCTATAAAGAAGTCCTTCTTCGGTACTAGTTACCCGACTGCGGCCGCAAGGGATGATGCTTATCGGGCGTGAGGACGCGTACACGGGAGGATGAGATGCAAGTGCAGATTGATGCCAACACAGTCGCGGTCAAACCAGAACGCATGAACGTGCTGAAGGGCCGCAAGCTCGACGCCCTACAGGACATCCCCGACATCCGCGACCGGATCTACGAGCCGACCCTCGCCCCCCTGCGGTCATCGGTCCGGGTGCCCCAGGGCCTGAAGATTTTCGATCAAGGCAAGGACGGGGCCTGCACCGGGTTCGCCCTCGCCGCCACCGTCAACCTGCTCCTGCAAACCAATGCCGGCACAGGCAGGGCGGAGAGGGTGCGGCGAGTCAGCCCGCAGATGCTGTACGTGATGGCGCGACAGCATGACGAGTGGCCGGGCGAACACTACGAAGGATCAAGCCTGCGGGGTGCGTTGCGTGGGTTCTACAATTGCGGCGTGTGCCGGGAAGACCTGTGGAAGAAACCCAGCCTGAAGGAACTTTCCCTGGAATCGGCTCAGGACGCGCGAAGGACTACGCTTGGCGCGTACTTTCGCCTGCGGCCGCATCTTCCCGACTATCACGCCGCGCTCAGTGAGACCGGCGTCATATTCACTTCGGCATCCGTGCACCGCGGCTGGGATGCGCCGTCCAAAGGCAAGATTGCATCGGGCCAGGGCGTTTCGCTGCACGCCTTTGCGATCGTGGGCTACGACCAGGAAGGATTCTGGATCCAGAATTCCTGGGGCGCGAAATGGGGCAGCAAGGGCATCGCGCACTGGTCGTACGAAGGCTGGGCCGCCAATATCCAGGATGCGTGGGTTCTGCAGTTGGCCGTGGACGCGCCCTGTGCGTTCGGGCTCGGCATGGCCCGCGGCCCGGCGCGCACGGGCGCCGACGTCTCGCGCGCCAAGCGCGCGGCACCGGCCCGCAGCGACATCGCCGGGCACTACGTTCACGTCGACAACGGAAATTTCTCGAAGACCCAGCCCTATTGGAGCGACGGCGCGGACGTCGCGGCCACCGCGGAGCTGGTGGGCAAGACCAAGGAGTACGACCACTTCCTGTTCTACGCCCATGGCGGCCTGAACGGGCCCGACGAAGCTGCCATGCGCACCGCGGCGATGAAAGACGTGTTCAAGGACAACGGCATCTACCCGTACAGCGTGTTCTACGACACCGGCCTCCTGAAAACGCTGAAGGACGTAATCCTGGGACGCGCCGAGGACATCACCCTGCGCACCGGCGGCCTTCTGGACCTGACCGATGCCCTGATCGAAAAATCCATTGGTGGGATCGGGACCAAGCTGTGGAACGAGATGAAAGCCGATGCAAGCCTGCCGTTCGATTCCGGCCGCGATGGGGAAATTGCAGTGAGTCTCTTTGTCGACAAGCTGTCGGCCCGGATCCAAGCCGGACTCGCGCCGATAAAGATCCATCTCGTCGGGCACTCCACCGGCGCAATTTTGATCGGGCGCCTGCTGACGGCGCTCGATCGCTTGCTGCCCGAGGGCGTGCATGTGGAATCCTGCGCGCTGATGGCGCCAGCCTGCTCCGTGGAATTTTTCGATGAGAACTATCGCCCACGGCTCGGCAAGAAACCCGCTGCCGCGACCAAGATAGACCGCCTAAAGATCTACAGCCTCAAGGACGATACGGAAAAGGACGACCAGGTGACGCCGCTCTACAACAAGTCCTTGCTCTATCTTGTGTCGAACGCCTTCGAGACCATCAAGCGAATGCCGATCCTCGGCATGCAGGTATTCAACGGCAAAGTTGGCACCGGCCTGGCCGAAGTCGCCTACGCAGATCCGAAGTCGCCGGTCACGCGCAGCACCAGCCATGGCGGATTCGACAACGACTGCTTCACTATGAACGACATCCTGCACGAGGTCCTGGGGAAAGCGCCAAAGCGGCCATTCTCGACGCGCGACTTGGATTTCTGAGCCGCCATGGCGTCTCCGACATGGAAGATTTCGGTCGACGCGAAGTTGATGTGGAATGCGACGAGTGTAATCCTGGTGAAGGGCTCCGCCTACCGGTTGCGGGTGCTGAGATATAGCGACTGGCGCGATGCCGGAATCCAAGCGACGCCCGGCACTGGTTGGGAGGGCGCCTGGAAAGCACTGGGGTGGCTCGCGCGGTTCAAAGCCCGGTATCGAGGCGCACCCATGTACTCGCTCGTTGGTTCAATCGAAAAAGACCGCGATTCGTTCTTTCGGATCGATGAAACGAAGGAATATGTTGCGGCTGCGGACGGCGAGCTGCTGCTATTCGCGAACGACTGGGAAAGGCACTACGAAAACAACCACGGGTCCCTGCAGCTGGAGGTCATTCGCGTTACGCCCAATCAGAACTGACCCTCAACTTCGCCTACTTCTGGTCGAAGAACTCAGCGTTGCACTCTTCGTGAGGCAACGGCACTTTCAATGCATCTCATCAATGAAATACCACCACTCTTTTCTTAAAAATGTGGCCAGAGAATCCCGAGAATCGCTCGCGATAGAGGTCTGGTCTACCCCGAATGGGCCATAGATTTCTTCGTTCGAACTCCACATACTTTTTTCGGGGAGCTCGGTCATGAATTCAAAATCACGGAAAATAAACAAGGCATTGCTGTGTGCGATGGTAGCCGTTGCGATGGTCCTTTCTGGATGCTCAGGCGTCCATTTGTATCGCCAGGATCAGGCGCGACTAGCGCAGTCCGCCAAGAAGATTTTTTCGGAAAAGGTCGATCTGCTCGCGATCGTTGCCACCGAGCGCGCGAACCTCGTCAAGCAGCGGGATGCTGAGCTGGCCGCGATTCGGCAGAGCCAGGTCTACGAGCGCGATCTAGTGTTCTTCAATGCGGCGCGGCTGGTAGGAGACGAACGCTTTCTCGTGCTGCGGATGCCCGATAGCGAAGCCGCCTGCAATAAGCCTTTGACACTACGCTATGTAGCGCGCCGTTCTTGTGAACTCAAGGCGGGGACGCCAGCAAAGTTAAATACGCTCGCCAATGCCGCGGGTAACATCTACCGCTCCAGGATCCGCAATGAACTCATTGCAGAGAATCGCGCCGATCTGCAGACCTTGGGATGGACCGAGGCACCGAAGTGCGATGCTATTTCATCGACGGGAGCGCCACCAGAAATTGCAAAATCTATGAGTGACGCGTTGAAAACGACGAAAGTGGAACCGAAAGACTACTCGACCGCGAACGATTTTCTGGTCGAGGTCATCACGAACTGTCAAGCGCTCGCCAGATTCGACAAAAACCTCGCCGACTCTGGCGGCCTCGCGGACGACACTAGGCAGCTAAAGACCCTGCAACAACAGCAAGCGGAAATTGCCGACGAAGGCAAGAGGGTTGCGGCCACCCTAAAGGACATCGAGGACAGGCTGAAAAAGATCGTCGAGGGCGAAACGAAAGCGGGCGAGACGCGTAAATCCATCGCCGAAGCAGCCAAGAAGCTCCGCGAAAAGATAGACAAAGGCGACAACGTCCTCAAGACCCTCGGAGCACAAGAGGCATTGGCGGATCTGCAACTGGACGCGGCTACGGTGTTGTTGCAAGCGCTCGAAGGCGAACAGATCCCCGACAACAACCTCAAGGGTGAGGACGGCAAGGACCTGCGCCGGGCCGTCGTGGTTGCCCAGACCATGCCTCAGCTCGCCGATGACATGAGGATGATCGATGGCCTGCTGACCGCACCGTCGAAATCCTCGCTTCTTATTGCACAACGCCAGGCGCTCATAGACAAAGAGAACGTTGCCGCCAAGAAGGCGCAGCTTGAAAAGCGTGTCGACCTTGTGCGGCGCCGCATCTCGCTAATCGTGGAGGAGGCTCGGCTGCTCCAGCTCGCGAGTGCGCATACGAGTGAGAGCGACTGCAAGCTCGCAATTGAACGCGACCAGCTCAAGGACAAGGTCTCGGCGGACGAGCTCAGCATCGCAGTGAAGGAGTGCGGCAGGTCCCCTGCGAGCCGGCTTCTCCTCGGATACAACTTTCTGTCTCGCTCCATGCTTGTCGCCCGTGCCGGCCAGGAGGCGACGCGCTGGGAGGACGCCTACCTTCGTTATGAGCAGAACATCGTCGCAAACGAGTACGCGCTCAACTCCTGGAACAATTTGGTGGGAACGCCGATCGTGCTACTCGAGGGCTACCACACAGGAGGCATCAAGGCAGAGGCGCTGGGCGACCTGATACTCAAGGCTGGCGGACTAGGTCTTCTCGGCATCGCCGTCAAAAAGTCCGACTGATGGGAGATATCTTCAAATTTACGGTCGTAGTTCTTGCAATAGGTTCCCTAGCCGGCTGTGCGACGTCCAAGGAGGCCAGGGAACTCGCCATAGAAACCGCCGTAGCTCTCCAAGCCCTGGATGTTGCCCTCTCAGCCAACGCCGCAGCCGCCAAAAAAGCTGCCGCGAGCGCCGATGGCCGGATCGAAAACCTGATCAGGCGCACTTCCGGCCAGCGCGCAGATCTCCAGACGCGGATTGACGCCGACGATTCTGCGAAGAACGAATTCGATCGTTTGCGAGGATTCTCGGACAAACAGGAAGCCGAAAGGCAGAAAGCAATCGCCGCCGCATCGGCCGAAGCCAAAGCGCTTTCCGACGCGCGACAGAGCGCGAAGTCGCCATCAGCGGCGCTCAAGGAAGTGAGCGACAGCCTTACCGTCCTTGGCAGGGAAGAATCAGTCTGGGACCGGCTCAAGAGCACTACGGTTTTCGTGCGCGACGTGGCCAAGAGGGTAAAGAACGATGGCAAGGCTGCGCACGACGAAGGAAACGCGGCTTCTTCGGCGGCGAAGGACGCGTCCGAGAAGCCCGATAAAGAAAAATTCGGGAAATGAATCAGGAGGGCTGAATGCCAATCCTCGAGCTTAAGATCTTCTACCAGAAAAAAGTACGGATAAGCATGGACGTCCTTGATGAACTCGAGCGTCTTCAGCGCGATCCGGTTGTGCCAAGTATCGTAAAGCAGAACGCGGTAGAAGCGCAACCTGCCTGGGAACGCGAATTCACCCTTGCGCATGCGGAATACGACGGGGTGCGCAGCGGAATGTCCACCCTACCGCTGCCATCGACGGAGATGCGCGAAAAGCTGAGCGCGCTCAGCGACGCGGTGGAACATCAGATCAACGTCAACAAAGCCGCCAATCTCTCCATCGACGCCGCGAGCAAGCTGCTCGATTTGGTTGCCGAGTTTCAAAAGCTCGACTGAGAAGCGAGGAGGATTTCGATGGACTGGGAAACGGTCGTAAATGAACTCATTAAAGTCGTGCTGCTTGCGTTTTTCATCGAGCGCGCACTCGCAGTCATCTTCGATATGGAGCGGGTCGAGCCGGCCCTTGAGCGCCGCGACCTGAAGCCGGTCATCGCGATGACGGTCTCCATCGCGCTATGCTACGGGCTCAAGATCAATGTGATCGGCGCAATGGCGGCAGTCGACGCGCCTCTTGCAGGCAGGCTAGAATGGCTTGGATTCGCGCTTACCGGCTTGGTCGTCGCCGGTGGCAGCGCAGGCGCGGTCAAGTTGTTCCAGGATGTCCTCGGGCTTCGGCGCTCAGTTCGGGACGAAACGAAACGAACGGATGAGGCTCAGCGAATCGCGCAAACGCTGGAAGCGCAGGCTCGCGGCGAGCGGGCGCAGGCGCAAATTGCGGGAGCACGGGCGGATATGGTTGACAGTTCGGCGCGGCTCGCCTCAACCATGAGTAACGATCCAGAAGAGCAGGCCTTGGAATCGCGAATCGTTCAGCGCGAGCTTAAGATCCAGCGAGGAGTTTGAGCGCGAAATTCCCGACCGCTTCCACGTGATATACACCCTTCCACCCTGCCGTCTCTATCGCAAACGAGACGCTAGCACCGCTGACTGCTCACTTCACCGTTTCCCAGATCTTGCCTGCAGCAGGGTCCGGCTTGTGTGACAGAGTGGAAAGTCGCCGCTGGGTAAGAAAGTCCAGCTTTCCAGTTTCAGGAAGATTGCTGTTTCTCTGCAATTCCCTCAGTTTCCGGATGCCCACAGGCGAAAAAACCAGCGCATTGTCTTGTGCGGGATCCCTGACAACATACTTGTCCAAGTTCCGGTCTCCCAAAGTGACCGCGGTTGTAACGATCGCCGCTTCGCCAGCGGCTCTCGCCCTAACTATTTCGCCTTCTTTCTCTTCTCCCTGCATCTTCGTCGCACGAAGCAGAATGGCCGCATTGATATTCGAATAGGCACCCGCAGCCTCACCCCATTTTCCGGATTGGGCGAAATTCTCCGCCACTTCAGCTCTTCCGGAACTATCCGCAAATGTAACCACGCCGTAAGAAAATTCAAGCTCACGGCCACAAGGTTTTGGGGTTCTGTTCCCCTTGTAAATCGGACTAACTGGCTCGGCCAGAAAGGTATCCGCCAGATTGCAATCGATCGGCACCGGCAAGTCGCCACTTTCAGTGACTTGCGCAATGCGCAAGCGATTGATAGTCAAATTTGAATACTTGTAAAGCACTCCGGGAATCGTAGTCCTGGAACCGCCTTGAACAACTACGATGCGAACCTGGACGAGCTTGGTGACCGCTGCAGAGTTCTGGGCATCCGCGTGCGGCGTCATCGCCACAAGCATGGCAAGCCCGACGACACAAGAGCGCCGCGAATGGCGGTGGATTAGGCGGATCATGAATTGTCCCCTTCGCCTAAGATTACTTGCTTCGTGCGCACAGTGAACCAAGCCAACCCGAGCATGAGCAATCCCCATAAAAATAGGCCGCCCCAAAGCAACGACAATGAATGCTCGACCACGAAGGTCTCCACGGAGCGCGCGCGAAGGACGGGGCGCGTGCCTGATTCGGGCTTGGTTTGGCCACTTTCACATCCTAGCGTCTGAAGTCTTATCTGAACGGGCTGTGGAACGCTTAGTGTAATCTGGTACTTAGTAAGAGGGTGAAAGGAACTCAACTCAATCACGGCATTGCCCGATGCTTTATCTATTGATTCGCTCGACTTTACGGCACTTGTTCCATCAACGGACACCGGCAAAGGCATCTTGTCGTCGGAATCGAATCGAGCAATCTCGCCACGTTCGTCAATCGGAATCGCGAATATCTGCATGCATTCGACCACTTGGGTTGACGAGATATTCGTCATCGACAGCTTGTATCGCATTAGCTGCCCCATTGGCTTGCTGCGATATATCTGGTATTCGATAAGAGCGACGTTCTCATATCTGTTTGTGGTCATCGAAATTGTCCACGCAAGAGCCGAGAAAAACAGTGTGACGAGGAACGAGGCCTTCTCCGACGAAAACAATGCCATGATCGATTGGATCATCTAAGTAGCCTCGCGCGTTTGGTCCAATGCGCCGCGCGTCGATGCCCACCGGAAAAGACTGTCTGTCGCAGCGTGTTGGTATAGTCGAGATCTGCACCTGCGGCCGCTGTGGACCTGGCCCACATCCGAACGATGTTTGCCGGGAAAGCCGATGTGTCCAAGCCATCGGGAATACCGGCAAAAAGAAAATATCTGCGATTCCTCACTGGCCCCGCCCTCAGAGATCTGAATCACGCTACCGCAACGGGATGGTCATAGCAATGAGCCATCGGTGGGCGCTGAAACTGACGGGCAATGTATCGGAGCCAGGCCGTGCCCAATAATTTCCTTTGGCCGTTCGCGAATTCGCAAGAGCCTTGCTCTGAAAAATACCGCGCTCGAGTAAGGCGCCGTTGAATAGGGTCCGCGAAAAAGTAGATGCCTAGAGGCAACTGAGTCACGGGACTTAATCGGCCGTGCGCCCTCCGCACTCCTACTTCTGGTCGAAGAACTCGGCGTTGAAGTCGGCGGCGACGGGCTTGGCGGCGTGGATGCGCGCGGCGTCCTCTTCCTCGAACATCTCTGCAAGCTTGAAGCTCAGCTTGGCCATGCTGCCGGCCTTGCCCGGATCGGGCACCTTGGAGATCAGCTGCACGTAGATTTCCGCGGCGAGGTCGCGCACGGGGCGGCCGACCGAATGGGTTTCGAGACCCGGCGCCGGCGCTGCTTTGGCTGGGGCTGCATGTCCGCTCATGGGATTCCGTTCATAAGAAGTGTTCGCTGCGGACTTCGATGATAAGCCAGAAGCGCCGCCTGATGATGACTCACGCCGCCTTCGAGGCGGGGGCCTCGGCGGGCACGCCATACCCCGCCATCAAATCCTCGACCACCTTGTGATAGTGCTCCCACGGCGCTTCGCGGAAGTTGTGGTTGCGGATGATGAACGAGGCGCCGGCGTAGAACTTCTCGTACTGCGCGTGCCGCCCCGCGAACTCCGACCCGACGAGGTCCCACGCAAGCTTGAAGAGCTTCATGCGCTCGATCGCCGGCAACTGCGGGGTCTGCCAGTACGTTTCGAAATCCTTGCGCATCGCCGGGTCGTTCATGACCGAAATATCCGCGGGCATCTGGAAGACGCTGCCACCGCACAACTCCCTCAGTACGTCGATGATCGCCGAGTGCCCCTCGGTGCACCAGTTGAGCGCCGCGTACATGTAGCGCCGGTTGAAGGTCTTGTACCCGGTGGGCCAGTCTTCCGCATCCTGGATCTGGCCGGCGATCATCCCGCCGAGCGTCGCCTCCAGCGCGCTAAGGCGCCCAAGCGTCTCCCGCACGGCGGGAATCTGGTCGGCGCCTGAGGCCTGCGCAACCTTCGATGCCACGCCGACGACGAGCTGCATCTTGGCGTGGAAGCGCACGTTCGACTGGTGGTTGCCGTAGCAGTGCGCCGGCGTCTTGATATAGATCTCGCGTGCGAGCACCGCGTCGTTGTGGACGAACACTTTCTCCCACGGGACCTTGACCTCGTCGCACATGACCATGCTGTCGGTCTCGTCGAAGCGATGCGCCAGCGGGCTGTCGAACTCGACCGGAGCGTCGCGCTCGAAGGGCTTGCGCGACCAAAGCGTGAGGCCCTTGGCATTGACCGGCACTGCGCAGGTGATCGACTCGGCGAGCTGGCTCGGCGCGAGTGGGATCAGGTTGCCGACCCAGATCTCGTTGGAGAACACCGCGCCGGTGGCGAGCATTTTCATGCCCGAAATCACCACGCCGTCGTCGTCTTCCCTCACCACACGCAGTGTGGGAATCGGCAGGTTCTGCTTGACGTAGAACTCCGGATTGCGGGCAGCCTGGGGCGGGATCACCGCGTAGCACGCATAAATGTCGTTCTCGCGCATGTACGCGTAATAGCGCGTGAGGTTCTCGGCGTACTTGCCGAACACCGAAGGCTCTGTCGACATGCCGGTCACGAAGCTCGACACGTGGTCGGGCGAGCGGCCGAGATGTCCGTAGCTGAGGTTGGCGATTGCGCGATGAAGTGCGGTGCGCTTTTCGAGATCCGCTTTCGTTCGCGCCGGCAGGAAATAGGCGCTGAAGCGCTTGCCACCCTCCTCGAAGCTCATCGCGTCGCGGTTCTCGGGCGCGCATTTCAGGTCGTAGATCGAGGCGATCGAGCGCGCCGCGTTGCGAAACGCCGGATGCGCCGTGACATCGGTGACTTTCTCCGAGCCGATGTAGACGACGCGCCCGTCGCGCAGCTGCTCGAGGTGTTCCTTGCCGGTTTTAAGCATGGCGTGCTCCTTCTAACTTCTGCGCGCGTCTTTGCGCGCAGGTTGAACTGACCCTCCCCCTCCGGGGGGAGGGGTGGGAGGGGGTCTTGTTACCGTTTACCGGTGGTTTCGTAATAGTGGATTTCATACAGCAGGCAGCCGTTCTTCGAGGTGAACGGGCCGTGATGCGCGCCCGGCGGGCGGCACGCGTACGTGAACGCAAGCGACGACTCGCCGCCCTTGCCCTGGTCGTCGTTGCCGACGATGAGGTCGCCCTGCACGAGGAACACTTCTTCCCAGTGGTCGTGCACGAACGGGACGGTGGAGAACGCGCCGGGCTCGAGCTTGAGCAGGCGCGTGCGGCTGCCGCGCTTGGCCGTTTCGTCGAGGTCCGATGCGAGCACTTTCTGCGTGAAGCCGGGCGGGTAGCCGGGCGGCACTTCCCAGCCTTTGATCATGTCGACGCCGACGAATTCGAGGTGCTGCTTGGGGGGCATGGCCATGGTGTTCTCCGTGGTGAGATCTGCTGTGACTCAGGCGGCGCGGCTTTCCGCCGCCTCGGGATGGGTGGAAAGGTAGTCGATGAGCGCCGTGGCGCGATCGCCGCAGCCGACAAGCTCGGCGGCGAGCGTGCGAAGGCGGTCGAAATTCTTGCGATCGAGGCAGGCGAACAGCACGTCGTTGACCTGCTGCTGCACCGGTGAGAGCGTTCTCGCCAGTGCCTCGCCGGATTTGCTCACTGTGAGCAGTACGCGGCGCCCGTCGGAGGGGTCGCTTTCCTTCGAGAGCAGTCCCTTGGCGACCAGCTTGTTGACCTCGAGCGTGATGAAGGCGCCCGAACGGTGCAGGCGCGCGGCCACCTGCCCCACGCTGATGCCGGCGACCGCCTCGGCGCCCGCCTGAGGTTGGAACCGCTTGACCGCCATGAAGATCTCGTACTGCACACCGGTAAGGCCGGCGATGGCACCGAAGCCGTCGCGGCAGGCCTCGATGTGGTGCGCGAACGCCATGAGGTCGTGCACCAGCGCGCGGAACTCGGTGTCGGAGCCTTCGACCAGCAGTTCCGGCTTGGAAACCGTGGCGGGCGGGCGTTTCTGTTTCGCTGCGGAAGGCTTGCGGCTGCTTGACATGGGCTTCTCCTCGCGAGAAAGTTAGACCCGCGAATTACCTTTGTCAACAAGCTTTCTTCAAAAGTCAAAATGCATACTCGCCTCCTCGCGCTGATCTTCTCCGCAGTTACCGCGTTGCCGGTCGCCGCCCAGGCGCCCTGGCCTTCCAAACCCGTGCGCATCGTCGTGCCCTATGCGCCCGGCGGCATCACCGACACCGTGACGCGCCTGTCCGCGCCGAAGATCCAGGACGCCATCGGCCAGCCGGTGGTGATCGAGAACAAGGTGGGCAACGGCGGCGCCCTGGGCACCGAATTCGTCGCCAGGAGCGCGCCGGACGGTTACACCTTCCTCATGGGCTCGGCTGCGCCGCAAACGCTCAACCAGTACATCCAGACGCTCGGCTACGACGGGCTCAAGGATTTCGCGCCGGTCACGCTGATCAACACCAATCCGCTGGTACTCATGGTGCATCCCGCCCTGCCGGCGCAGAACGTGCGTGAGCTCGTTGCGCTGGCCAAGGCGCAGCCCGGCAAGCTCAACTTCGCCGGCGCCGGCGGCCTTACGCAGTTCAGCGGCGAGATCTTCAAGTACATGGCCGGTGTCGATATCGTCTACGTGCCGTACAAGGGCGGCGCACCCGCCACGGCAGCTGCGGTGGCCGGCGATGCCCAGGTCACTTTCGCGAATTACTCCGACGCCTTGCCGCAGATTCGCGCCGGCAGACTGCGCGCGCTGGGCATCACGAGCGCACGGCGTTTCCCGCAATCGCCGGAGGTACCGACTATCGCCGAGGCGGGGATTCCCGGTTATGCGGTCGACTCGTGGAACGGCCTGTTCGCACCGGCCGGCACTCCGCCCGAGATCGTCAACCGCGTTGCCATGGCAGTGCAGCAGGGCTTTCGCGACCCGGCATTAAGAAAACGCATGGAAGACATTGGCGCGACGCCCGTCGGCGATACCCCGGAACAGTTTCGCGCCTTCGTGGCCGCCGAGCAGCAGAAGTGGGGTAACTTCGTCCGCTCGACCGGCATCAAGGTCGAGAAGTAGCCCACACCCCCGAGGATCCGGCATGGATGCCAGCACGCGAGTCGTCATCGACACCAACTTCCGCGCCGCCCTGCGCCGCATGCAGCAGGCCGGACGCATCGATACCTACACGCCCGAGGCCGATCCGGAATTCCAGATCGCCGGCATGATGAAGAAACTCGACGGCGGTCCCAGCCTGCTCTTCCCGCGCGTCAAGGGCCACGCGATGCCGGTGCTCGGCAACATGCTCTCGTGCCGCGAGAACTGCGAGGCGGCCTTCGGCGTCGACTATCTGGGCATCCGCCAGTTCGTCGGCCGCGCGCTCGGCAATCCGGTACCGCCGGTGCTCGTCACCAAGGCGCCGGTCCACGAGAACGTGCACCGCGAATTCGACCTCGGCAAGCTTCTGCCGATCCTGCGCCACACCGACGGCGACAGCGGCCGCTTCATCACCGCCGGCATCGTCGTAGTCAAGGATCCGGAAACCGGCGTGTACAACGCTTCGTACCATCGCCTGCAGCTGATCGGCCCTCAGCGCACCGCGATCAAGCTCGATTTCGGCCGCCACCTGCGCGCCGCGTACGAGCGCGCACAGAAAGTCGGCCGCCCCCTGCCGATTGCGGTCTGCATCGGCACCGACCTCGCCGTCCACTACACTGCCGCCACGATGGGCGCGCAGATGCCGGAGTCGGCCGACGAGCTGGCGATTGCGGGTGGCCTGCGCGGCGAACCGATCGCGGTGGTCGAGGGATTGACGCAGGACCTCCACTACCCGGCCGAAACCGAGATCGTTCTGGAAGGCGTGCTGTTGCCGAACCAGACGGTGCGCGAAGGCCCGTTCGGCGAATTCGTCGGCTACCTCTCACCCGAGGGCGATGCGCCGATCTTCGAGGTGTCGGCGCTTGCCCACCGCGACAACCCCGTTTACTTCGCGATCAACGGCGTCGGCCGCGAGACGATCATGCTGCGCAAGTACGTGATGGAAGCGAGCCTGTTGAAGTCATTGCAGGCGGTGTCCCCCATCATCCAGGACGTCGAGGTCACCGCCGGCGGCCTGCATCGCTTCCATGCCGTCCTGCAGGTGAAGAAAACCAGCCCGCAGCAGGAAGGCATGCAGCGCAACCTCATCCTCGCCGCGTTCGGCACGCTCAAGGACCTCGACCTCATTATCGCGGTGGACGAGGACATCGACATCAAGGACCCGAACGACGTCGAGTACGCGCTTGCCATGCGCATGGAAGCGAGCAAGGACCTCTTCGTCATTCCCGGCGCGCGTACGCATGAATACGTGCGCAAGAGCAACAACGGCATCCGCGCCAAGGTCGGCATCGATGCGACGGTGCCGGTCGAGGAAAAATCGCGGTTTGCGCGCGCGCCATTCCGCACAGTCGAAGTCGACCCGAAGGAACTCATCAAGCAGGCCCCCACGTCGATAGGATGGCTCAAGTGAAAAGATTGCTCCGCCTTCTCATTGGGGGCCTCCTCGCGGCCGCCTGCACCCTGGTGTTTGCGCAAGTCGCGGCGCCCTATCCGTCCAAGCCGGTCCGTCTCGTCACCGGCTTCCCGGGCGGCGGGCCCACCGACCTGATGGCGCGCGTGCTCGGCGAAAAGCTCCAGGCGATCTGGAAGCAGCCGATCATCGTCGAGGCGCGCCCTGGCGCATCGGGTGCGCTCTCGATGGAGCAGCTCAAGAACGCGCCGCCCGACGGCTATTTCCTGCTCATGGCGCCGACCAACACGATGGCGGTCAACCCGCACCTGTTCCCCAAGCTCGCCTATGACCCGCTCAAGGATTTCACGCTCATCGCTCGCGCCGCCAACATCGACAACGTCCTCACAGTGAATCCTTCGGTGCCCGCAAAAAGCCTGCAGGAGCTGGCGGCCCTCGCGCGCGGCAAGCCCGGCGAACTCACGTTCGGCTCCCCCGCAAACGGGTCGCAGGCCCACCTCGCGGGCGAGTTCCTGAACCAGCATTTCGGGATCAAGATGGTCCATGTGCCCTACAAGGGCGTGGGGCCCGCCATGAACGACCTCATCGGCGGCCAGATCTCGATGATGTTCGTCCCGGTTGCCAACGCGCTGCCGCATATCCGCTCCGGCAAGCTGTTGCCGATAGCGATCCCCACGCGCGAGCGCAATGCCTCGATCCCGGACGTGGCGACCTTCGCCCAGCAGGGCATTCCGGGATTCGAAGCGGTCACCTGGTTCATGCTGATCGCCCCGGCGGGCCTGCCCGCGGAAGTGACGGCGAAAATCCGCGCCGACACCGCGACGGTGCTGCGCGACCCCGACTTGCGCGAAAGGCTGCGTGCGTTCGGCGCGGATCCGGGTGCCGTCGGCGAGGACCTGGCCGCGTTCCTGCGCGCCGACCTCGCGCGTTGGGGACAAGTGGTGCGCGCCGCCGGCATCAAAGCGGACTGACCTTCCGCAATGCGGTCCTTACGCGGCGCGGCAGCGATCGTCGGTGCCGGCCTCGCCGGGATGGGCGAGGCACCCGGCTTCTCGCACCTCGAGCTTCTCGGCCAGGCAGCGCATGCCGCCCTCGCCGATGCGGGATTGCAGCTAAGCGCAGTCGACGGCCTGTTCACCGCCAATTCGGTCAACTTCCTGCCGGTGCTCTCCACGGCTGACTATCTCGGCATCCATCCGCGTCATGTGGTCGGTACGAACATCGGCGGATCCTCCTTCCTCGAGTTCGCGCTTTCGGCAACCCTTGCGCTTGAAGCCGGGTTGTGCGATGTCGCGCTGATCTGCTATGGATCGAACCAGCGCAGCGGAAAGCATTCGCCGAACTTTTCCGATCCGCCCCCTTACGAATCCATCTACAAGCCCAGCTACATGGTCGGCCCGTTCGCGCTGGCTGCTGCGCGCCACATGCACGAGTTCGGCACGACGCCGGAACAGCTCGCCGAAGTTGCCGTCGCGGCGCGCGGCTGGGCACAGCTCAATCCGCAGGCCTTCATGCGCGACCCGCTCACCGTGGCGCAGGTGCGCGCCTCGCGAATGCTCTGCGATCCGCTCACCGTGCGCGACTGCTGCCTGGTGACCGACGGCGCCGGCGCGATCGTCATGGTCGCCGCTGACCGCGCCAGTGAGTTCCCCAAAGCCCCGGTGTATTTCCTCGGCGGTTCGGCAGCGGTGTCCCACCGCCAGATTTCTTCGATGCCCGACCTCACTGTGACTGCCGCGGCCGAATCCGGCCCGCGTGCGCTTGCCATGGCCGGCGTGTCGATCGGTGACGTGGACGTGGCGGAAATCTATGACGCC
>Ga0163150_10003484_pt1 | contig 22117 bp, 19 predicted proteins | sample OliLakLV19P2IB_FD_148628 | JGI IMG/M metagenome (GOLD analysis project Ga0163150, IMG submission 148628) | Freshwater microbial mat bacterial communities from Lake Vanda, McMurdo Dry Valleys, Antarctica - Oligotrophic Lake LV.19.P2.IB | ecosystem: Environmental > Aquatic > Freshwater > Lake >...
TCGACATCGTCACACCTTCAGCCCGACGATCACCAAGGTCGTAACGCTCAGCAAGCAAGTCCTTTTGGCGTTGGGCAAACTTCGGCTTCTCTTGTACGAGGCGTCTGACCATCGTGGCAAAATCTTCATCAGCGGCAAAAGCCACTGTAAAGCAAACAACCAATGTTGCTGGTAAGGCAACAAAAAACCAACGAGTGTAATGTGTGGTGTTCATGTGCGGCCACACGTACCTACAGCGGGCTATGTTCCAGTCCGTTTATACGCATGACATGCAGACAAGCAAAAGTCCGATAGCCGGTTAAATAGCTTAGATGTAAAGTTATTTTACGATGAGTCTCTCAAAATCAAATACGACACCTTATCATTGAGTGTCGGGACGTTAAACATCGTCATTCGTTGATGCCGCTCGACCGGCAACGTCCTCATCGGGTAGCTGCACGTGCGCCGTTTGCGACTTCGACACATCCTTAATGATAGCAATGCTGGTGATACACAACGGAATTGCAATGGCGTATGCAAAGATCTCAACGACATGTGCTCTTGATATCGCCTCGTCCGATTCCGCATTGCTCGTCATTGCCCAAGCAAATGCTCGAAGGATTACGAACGTCCACCACAAAAACAACCACAGAGAAACGTTCTGCTGCCCAACAACAAACGGGGATGTGCTTTCGCCTACCGAGCTGCTTATCGCATGCGCATTGCCTCGCGCATAGGAAAGCCAGATGAGTGCGAACGCACCAGTAAGCACGCTCAACGCATTGAGCAGATCCTCGATACTACTCGGCAGGAAACGTGCGTCATCGGTGCCAATCAAATTCGAACTAGCGTGACTCAACACTTCGTACGTAAGCCAACCATCGAATATGAATACAGCACTAACGCCTATCATAATGTACAGCATTACCGACGTCCGCTTGCTAAGGACCGTGACGTCCCTAAACACCGCGCTCCGCTTCTTTACACCCTGATAGCGTCCCTCCAATGGTTTTTTCTGTAAGGCTTCTGCATCACTTTCCATGAGCCGCCACCTTTTACATACATGACAGTGTAGCTCGTAAGTGAGCATTTATCGTCGATTAAAAAAGACAATTTCAGAAAGTGGAATGCCTATAGGAAACAGCATGTATGTTCAGCTCTGGGCTGCCGCGCATCTGGTAAACCTCGGCACTTCTTTCTAGGGAGCCTTTTTGCGCTAGAAACGTTAATGTTGCCAACGATTAAGTGTCCCTGCTCTGAACCGAATGACGAGGGGTCGGCAGAGACCTGCCGAGCGACTTATCACCTACGCGGCATCGAAATTAAACAAGACCATAAAACAATCCCTTCATGATAGAAAAGATCATTCTGTGGTCGACGCATAACCGTTTCATTGTATGGATTGGTATTGGTCTGATTGTGGCCGGAGGCGTCTGGTCGGTGATTACAACACCAGTCGATGCAATTCCTGACCTTTCTGAAAACCAGGTGATTGTTTATACAGAGTGGATGGGTCGCAATCCGCAGATTATTGAAGATCAGATTACGTATCCCTTGGTTTCCAACTTGCAAGGCGTTCCCAATATCAAGTCAATTCGTGCTGCGTCGATGTTTGGCATGAGTTTCATCTTTGTCATTTTTGATGACGACGCAGAAATATACTGGGCTAGAACTCGAGTCTTGGAACGCCTGAATTATGCACAGCGATTTTTACCCCAGGGCGTAACACCGACGCTGGGTCCGGATGGCACAGGAGTAGGCCATGTATTCTGGTATACACTACAAGGGGATGGATACGATTTAGGTGAATTACGAGCCGTACAGGATTGGTATGTAAAATTTGCCCTGCAAAATGTGGAAGGCGTTAGCGAGGTGGCCTCCTTTGGAGGTTTCCAAAAACAGTATCAGGTAAGCATCGATCCCAATAAGTTGATTTACTATAACATCTCTGCCATGGATGTGGCGAACGCGTTAAAAGCCAACAACCGTGATGTAGGCGGAAGCATTTACGAAATGAACCGCATGGGCTATATGATTAGGGGTTTGGGATACATTAAGAATATTAAAGACATAGAGGAAATTTCCGTCGGCTCCTACAGATCGATTCCCGTGACATTGAAAGATGTAGCGGATGTTCAAATGAGCAGCGACATCCGTTTAGGCGTTGTGGAGGAAAACGGCGAGGGCGAGGTAGCCGGAGGCATTGTCGTAATGCGGTATGGCGAAAACGCAAAAGAAGTAATTGACAACATAAAAGAAAAATTAGGGGCGGTCGAGAAGGGGCTTCCGCCCGGAGTAAAGTTTAAAATTGCTTACGATCGCAGCAACCTCATTGACGCTGCAATTACCACGTTACAAGAAGCCCTTTTGGAAGAAATTCTTGTAGTCTCTGTTGTGGTATTCATTTTTCTGTTTCACGTGCGAAGTGCTGCAGTAGTCATCATTACAATACCGCTGTCTGTGCTGATTGGCTTCATCTTTGTCAAAGTATTTGGTATTACACTCAACATTATGTCGTTAGGTGGTATCGCCCTTGCCATTGGTGATTTGGTAGATGCCGGAATTGTGATGACGGAGAATGCATATAAGGGTCTCGTAAAGGCCGTGGTTACAACGGAAGAATGACACCAATGGATAGAATCGGAAATACAAGCGAGTTAACCGAAGAAGAGCGCATTAAGGTCATTGAGCGCTCGTCCGTTACGGTTGGACGAGCAGTATTCTTTTCGATCCTTGTCACACTTATATCGTTCGCACCAATACTTTTCCTGGAAGGACAAGAGAAGAAGTTGTTTTCTCCCTTGGTGTGGACAAAAACCTTTACCATGGTTGGATCTGCGATTGTAGCCCTCTTTATTGTGCCGATGTTGTTGCGTTCTTTCATGAAAGGGAAGCTTGTTCCCGAAAGCCGTAATCCCGTTGCCAATTTCTTTATAAAACTATACAGTCCGGTGCTGCGATTGTGTCAGCGTTGGAAGAAAACAGTAGTGGCCGTGTCCTTGCTTGTAGTGTTAGGCAGTATTCCCTTTGTATTGCAACTGGGCTCGGAATTCATGCCACCGTTAGACGAAGGGACGCTTTTGTTTATGCCCGTTACGTTGCCCGATGTTTCTAGTAGCGAAGCTAAACGGATTCTTCAGGTTCAGGATAAGATCATCAAAAGTGTTCCTGAGGTTGATAACGTATTGGGTAAGGCAGGGAGGGCGTACACGGCTACGGACAACGCTCCCATGAGCATGATTGAAAGCATCATCACGTTAAAACCAAAGTCGCAATGGCGGAATGGGATGACAACTGAAAAACTCATTGCAGAACTAAACGAGAAGGTGCAGATTCCGGGTGTTACTTCCGGTTGGACACAACCGATTATCAACCGCATTAATATGCTTTCAACTGGTGTGAGAACCGATATTGGAATTAAGATCTACGGCCAGCAGTTGGATAGCATCTACACCATAGCAAGGCAAATAGAAAAATCTTTAAAGGGAATTGAAGGGCTAGCAGACTTGTATGTCGAACAGCTAACGGGTGGGAAATACCTTGACATAACAATTAATCGTGACGAACTAGCCCGTTATAACCTCTCGATTGAAGAAGTAAACATGATTATAGAAATGGCATTGGGCGGCATGCCATTAATCAACACAGTTGAAGGACGCCAGAGGTTCAGCGTATCCATGCGCCTTGCACAGGACTTCAGAAACGGAATAGAGGAAATTAAGCGAACGCCATTGTTGACATCTGGCTACGGAGTCATCCCTCTTTCATCTGTTGCAGACATACAGATATCAGAAGGTCCGCCAATGATTAATTCTGAAAACGCCATGTTGCGGGGAACGGTTTTGTTTAATGTGAGGGGTAGAGACATGGGCAGTGTGGTAAGTGATGCAAAGGAAAGAATAGAAAAAGACTTTGCGAAACTCCCACAAGGATACTTCATTCAATGGAGTGGTCAGTATGAGAATAAAGTTCGCGCCGAAGGCAAGCTGAAAATCATAATACCCATCACTCTAGTCATTATCGCCTTTGTTCTTTACCTGACGTTTCATTCCGCCACAGAAATGATTATTGTGCTTTCAAGTATTCCCGTAGCACTTATCGGTGGTGTGTATTCGATGTACTTCTTTGATGTGAATTTCTCCGTTGCTGTTGCAGTGGGGTTCATTGCGCTCTTTGGTGTTGCCGTTGAAACAGGCGTACTGATGATTGTTTATTTGAATGAAGCAATACATGAAGCAGTAGATAAAAATGGGAGCCCCGCCATTTCAAAGGATGACATTCAAAATGCAGTGTTTTCAGGGGCAGTAATGCGAGTTCGTCCGAAACTCATGACCGTGATGGCTGATATGATTGGCCTCATGCCTATCCTTTTGGCAACAGGTGTAGGTAGTGATGTTATGAAACCAATCGCCATTCCCTTTGTTTTCGGGCTAGTAACCTCCACGCTCTTTGTTCTCATCGTCCTTCCCATTGTTTATCAAATGGTTAAGGAAAGAGAACTAAAGAAAAACGGTAAGGTGGAATTTCTGGAAGTAAAGAATTGACATGGATCGAAGAAAGCACACACTGTGAAATGAGTATAGCGAATGTGAAGACGAAACCTAAGACTAAGGATACGACAGCTGATGTCGAGTTTGTGAAGCCCAGTCGTAGCCGGCTCCTGCTTGTCGTAGTATGCGGTCTGCTTGTTGGCGGTGCGCTCCTTCCGTCGCTTCTGCTTGATGACGCCATACCGGCTCTCGCCCTTTCGATCGCTATTGTCTGTCTGATTCTATGGCTTAGCGACATTGTACCAGTGTTCGTGCCGACGATCGTTCTCTGGGCTGCGGTGCCTTTTCTACTCGGGCCACTTGCCAATCAATTCACGTTGAAAGATGTCCTTGGTTGGTCTGCCGATCCGGTGATGGCTCTCTTCCTCGGTGGGTTTGTACTTAGTGTTGCAGCGACGAAATACGGACTCGATAGTACCCTTGCAGGTCTTGCCATTAGTCTCGCACGTGGACGTCGCGTTCAGCTCATCTTTCTGACGGCATTGGCAACGGCATTTCTCTCGATGTGGATGTCTAACATCGCTGCTGCGGCCATGATGATCGTCGCGCTTCGACCAATACTTAAAACACTTTCGCATACCGAGGGAATGCGTCGAGGTATGCTCTTGGCAATCGCATTTGGCGCGAATCTCGGCGGCATCGCCACGCCAATCTCCTCTGGACCGAACGCCATTGCAATTTCGGCGGTCGCCCGCACGCATTCGCTCACATTCGTAGAGTGGATGGGCTTCGGTGTTCCTCTTACGCTCCTTCTCATCCTGTTTGCAATAGGGCTACTATACTGGAGGCTACAACTCAAGGGGAAGGCGATTTCATGGGAGCAGTCGACGGACCGAATCCCGGCCCGCGGCAAACAGGTCATTGGCATCGTAGTAGTGACCATAGCCCTCTGGTTAACCGAGCCATTGCATGGAGCTTCTGCGGCAGTGGTGGCGCTCGCAAGCTCAGCCGTTCTGTTCCTCACTGGTCTGCTAAACCGTCGTGATCTATCGCTCATCGATTGGGGCACACTGTTGTTGATCGCCGGCGGTCTCGGTATGGGGAAGCTTCTCGAGCAGTCTGGGCTCCTTGCAACAGCAGCATCGGCAATCCCATGGAACGACTTCCCGCATTTTACACTGGTGCTCATACTCTGCTTGACGAGTGCATTTATGTCTGCGTTGATGAGTAACACGGCAACCGCAGCTGTGCTAATCCCGTTAGCGGCGACTATTAGTCCTGAACCGTCTACACTAATTCTCATTGCAATCGCTGCCTCACTCGGCATTCCGTTCGTGATTAGTACCCCACCCAACGCAATGGTCTATAGCGAAGGCGGACTTCGCAGCCATCATCTGCTGGTTCCGGGATCTATTATCATGATCGTCGGGTGCGTTGTGATCAGCGCGACCGGACCATTCATCCTCGGACTGTTCGGAATTCCATAGAGCGAACGGTGTCTTGCGCGCCTAGCCCGCCGACCACCGAATACTCACCTGCAAGTCCGGTGTCTCTATTTTCCGTTGGGAACATCAGGTGCGGGCTCTCACTACGTGAGTGGGTCCTCACGAGTATCACCTGCCAAATGGAATACACCTATGTCACACAAAACGATGAATGAGTGTATCGATAGCTGCAATACTTGCGCAATCGAGTGCGAGAAGTGTGCAACGGCATGCATTCGTTGCGCCGAGCATTTGGATCAGCAGGCCGGGCGATACCAATAGGGCTCCACAAAAGATAAATGGTAATCAAGAAACGTTCATCACTCAACGGAGACATTCATGAAAGTGACATTGAACATCAAGGGCATGTCCTGTGGCGGATGTGTACACAACGTACAGCAGGCGCTTGCACGTCTGCCACTTATCTCTGCGAAGGTCGGTGTGGGTCATGCCGACGTAGAATACGACGAGACGGGTGTGACACACCAGCAGATTGTACAGACGATCGAGGCGGCTGGTTATGAAGTCATGACAGATGCTCACAACATGATAGATCACCATCATTCTTGACCAGAGCATGAAGACCCCTATGCCCCCATCAAGAAGAATACGCGTAGCAGTGAACGGATACGGCGTCATCGGAAAGCGTGTTGCCGATGCCGTGGTGTTGCAGGACGATATGGAGCTGATTGGAGTTGTCGATGTGGTAAGTGACTGGCGGATTCGGGTAGCTGTTGCAAAGGGTTATCCCATATACGCGGCTTCGCCCGAATCGAAAGCGTCGATGATCGCTGCCGGAATAGATGTAGCCGGTCAGTTCGAAGAGCTTCTGGGACAAGTGGACGTGGTCGCCGACTGTACACCGAAGAAGATCGCCTCGTCTAACCTTGCACGCTATGTGGCTGCCGGCGTCAAGTCGGTGTTCCAGGGTGGCGAGAAGCACAGCCTTACGGGGCATTCGTTCGTGGCGCAGGCCAACTACGCGACCGCGCTCGGTAGGTATTCGACTCGCGTCGTCTCCTGTAACACAACGAGCATCGTGCGCACGCTCGGGGCATTGCGGGATAGGGGGCTGCTGAAGAGGGCGCGCGGGGTGTTGGTGCGCCGCGCTACCGATCCGTGGGAGTCAGATCACTCAGGCATCATGAACACCGTCGTCCCGGAACCAACTATTCCTTCGCATCAGGGTCCTGATGCACAGACTGTGATTGCCGATCTCGACGTCGTGACGATTGCGATGGTCGCGGCCCACACAACCAGCCATCTGCATTCCTGGAGTGTGGAGCTTACACGACCAGCCAGCCGCGAGGAGGTCCTTGCCGCCTTTGGTGCCGCGCCACGCATCGCATTCCTTCGAATCTCCGACGGCGTGGTGGCGCTCAATAGCACGCTGGAGATGATGTCCGATATGGGACGTCCGCGTGGTGATATGTGGGAGGTGGGTATATGGGAAGATGGGTTGACTGTCGTGGGGAACGAAGTCTTCTACAACTACCAGGTCTACAATCAGGCAATCGTCGTCCCCGAGACGATCGACGCGATACGCGCGCTGTCAAATTTGGAACCTGATGCGCGGCGCTCAATCGCTATGACCGACCGATCGCTCGGCATTGGACAGAACCTTCTGGAACGCCGCGTGGCAGACAGTGTGGATGATATCGATACATGAGCAGCATTCGATTTGATTAAGGCTGATCGAGCTCAAGACTGCTACCCGAAGCGTTGACTAAAGACATTGGTTAGTATCGGTGCAACGAGATCAATGATTCTGAAAAGTACCTCAGCAAGAACGGGATTTTCGTCCTGAGATCCTTGCTCCATCTCTCGAGAGAAGAGCAAGTCGCAACGGTTGGTAATAAACTTAATTATATCATGTTCAAAACAACGAAGGAGACACAATGAAAACGAGCGTTATTGAAGTGCATGACATGCTGACGGTATTTAGCCTGGAAGAAGTGGAAAAGCGGATCGGTGAGGTGCCCGGTGTCAAAAGCGTCACAGTGAATTATGCTGCGGGAAGCGCCAACTGTGCGCTATGATGAAACTCGACTCGAGATCGCCGATATCAAGTCGGCCGTGCGCCAACGCGGGTATGCAGCCGACGCGCCCACCGCCGTTCCGGCGGACAAAGGTCACGAGGACCACGCAGCACAAGGTGTGCCACCTGCGACTCCTGCAGCCGCTGCACCGACAACTGCCGTGGTTACGTCTGCCGCGGACGCAGATTCGGAAGGCGATGAACAACGAGACAAAACGGCGCCGGACGAAAGTTAGTCCGCTTCCCGATCAAGACAGACAGGTGAAACGGATTGGAAAGAATGACCTGGAGATGCAGAGCCCTACGACAAACATGAGATGCCAAAGAAACAGTTGTCTTGAACATGAAGGTCACGAGGGACACACGATGAAAACAAGTGTTATTGAAGTACACGCAATGCTCTCGGTATTGAGCGTGGATGAAGTGGAGAAGCGAATTGGCGATGTGCCGGGTGTCGAAAGTGTTACGGTGAATTTCGCAGCGGGAAGCGCCACAGTACGGTATGACGAAACACGACTCGAGGTCGCCGATATCAAATCGGCGGTGCGCCAACGCGGATATGCGTCAGACTCGCCCGTCACCCCGCCTGCAGCTCCCGTACAAGAGGGCCACGAGCGTCACGCTGAAGATGGCGTGAACGGTGTGACGGCAGAAGGCCATACCGGTCATAAGGCAGACGAGATGTCGCACCAGAAGGCGGAGATGGCGGCTGAGATGGGCCACGGGAGCGGACAGGCCATGGAGGCAATGGTGCTCGACATGCGCAATCGCTTCTTTGTCACGCTTTCCCTCACCATCATCATCTTACTGTACGCGCCGATGTTTGTGACACTCACTGGCATCGTGATGCCCACGCCATTTGGCATCTCGAAGGAACTGATGGGGTTTATTCTCATTACTCCAGCGGTGCTTTACGGCGGGTGGGTGTTTTTTATTGGTGCTTGGCGGGCGCTCAAAAAGGGCGTTGCAAATATGGCTGTGCTCGTTTCACTCTCCGTGGGGGCGGGCTATCTGTTCAGCGCTGGCGCAACCTTCTTCTTCAAAGCTGATGTGTTCTACGAAGCAATCGCCATGCTGCTTGTCTTTATCCTGCTCGGTCATTGGTTGGAGATGCGCGCTCGCGCCGGAGCATCGAAGGCGGTTCAGGCACTGTTGAGTCTTGCGCCGCCGAAAGCTACGGTGATACGCAACGGGCAGCCAATCGAAGTGCCGACCTCCGAAGTCGTGATGGACGACATTGTGATGATTCGCCCCGGTGACAAGTTGCCAGTGGACGGGATCGTAACTGAAGGAGAATCGAACGTGGACGAGTCAATGATCACTGGCGAGAGCATGCCGGTAAAGAAAGCGGTCGGCGACGAAGTAATTGGTGCGACTATTAATAAGACGGGGACCTTCCGCTTCAAGGCGACAAAGGTCGGAGCCGAAACGGCGCTCGCACAGGTTGTAAAACTTGTGCAAGCGGCGCAGAACTCGAAAGCGCCGTCGCAGCGAGTGGCGGATATTGCCGCGCAGGTGCTGACCATCTCCGCCGTCGTCATAGGCATTGCCACGTTCGTGGGCTGGTACTGGTTCGCTGGAGAGCCGCTTGTCTTTGCGATGCTATTGGCAATTACGGTCGTCGTCATCGCCTGCCCGGATGCACTTGGACTTGCTACCCCGATGGCTATCATGGTCGCCAGTGGCAAGGGGGCACAGAACGGCATCCTCTTCAAGGATGCTATCGCGCTCGAAGAGGCTGGAAGGCTGCAAGCGATTATCTTCGACAAAACTGGTACGCTCACCGTCGGACAGCCGCAAGTAGTTGAGATTGTCGCCGACGGAAAACCTAGTACGGACAAGGAACTGCTCCGGCTCGTAGCTTCGCTCGAGCAATCGAGCGAGCACCCGCTTGCGCAGGCCATTATCGAGAAAGCAAAGGCGGACGGATTGACGCTCAGCGCGCCGACGGGGTTCAATGCAATTCCAGGGCATGGTGCGCGTGCGACAGTTGACGGGCGTGCGGTGCTGGCCGGCAATCGCAAACTGATGGACGACAACAAGATTTCGCTAGACACATTCGACGTACGTGCAAGGGCTCTCGAGGAAAAAGGGAACACGGTTGTCTATGCCGCCATTGACAATGCCGCCGGCGGACTCATCGCCATTGCCGACGCGGTTCGCCCGAATGCGAAACAGGCGCTTGAGCAACTGGCAGAGATGGGTATTGAGGTGGCGATGTTGACCGGCGACAATCAAGGCACTGCAAACATGGTTGCCAAGGAGCTCGGCATCACAACGGTCTTCGCCGAAGTCCAGCCGGGACAGAAGGCCGAAAAGGTAAAGGAGATGCAGGCACGAGGACTGCGCGTCGGCATGGTCGGTGATGGTATCAACGATGCTCCAGCGCTCGCACAGGCCGATGTTGGTATTGCCATCGGCGCCGGTACTGATGTGGCTATGGAGACAGCCGATGTAGTGCTAATGAAGAGTGACCCGTTCGACGTGATTGGCACCATCATTTTAAGTCGCGCCACTCGGGCCAAGATGCGACAGAATCTATGGTGGGCTGCAGGATACAACATCATTGCCTTCCCACTTGCAGCTGGTCTGCTTTATCCCTCTATAGGGTTGCTGTTGAGCCCCGAAATCGCAGCACTCACGATGTCCGGCTCAACCTTGATCGTAGTTGCCAACGCGCTACTACTCAAGCGCGTGAAAATGAGCGAATTTGCACCAGCGCCAAAACCAGCGGTGGCATAACCAACATGGACATTCGTGGATGTGCTGTAGATGCTAAATAACATTAAATACATGAATAAATTAGTATCGGTGATGGTCCTGTTTCTGCTGCTTGTGGATATTCAGGCGCAGGACACAGCACATGTATCCTTAAGTAGCATACTGCAACAGGTAGAAGCCAACTATCCTTCCATCATCCAGTATCAATACAACATACAATCGATAAGAGAAAAATCGGAGGGAGCTGTTGCGTGGATGCCTCCTACTTTTTCTGTCGGTGCAATGCGATTCCCGTACAACATCTCTATGCTGAACGAGATAAACGATCCTATGAACCAGGCGGGCATAAGCGTATCGCTCGAGCAAATGATACCGAACGCCAGTAAACTCAACGCAAAGAAAAATTACATAAGCTCGCTGGCCGCAATTGAATTAAGCAAAAGCCAATGGACTGTAAATGAATTGAGGCGTGAGACAAAGAAGCTGTACTACAGCAGGTATGTCGCCGAAAGAAAGCAACACGTCGTCGACGAAAGCGAAGATTTATTGACACTCCTGCTGTCGACAGCCGAACAAATATTCAGCAATAATCAATCGAAGCTGCAGACCATCTATAAAGCGAAAGCCAGGTTGGCTGAACTCAAAAACATGCGCTTAATGCTGAATGGTTTGGTTGCCGCCAATAGTATCGGACTGAATATTCTCATGGTGAGGGATGTAAGCACACCTTTTACCATCGATACTTTGATTACGCCAGGCATTGCGCTTAGTACGTTTACCGATACGGTAAGCGTGTCGTCACGCAGCGACATCGCGGCTGTTTCGAATTCCATTCGATCGATGAAGCTCGAGCGCGAGTGGATGGATCTAGGAAGCCGACCGGAATTTGGCATTAAGGCCGAGCATGCTCAAATGTTTGGCATGCCAAACCAGTGGTCAATCATGGGGATGATGACAATCCCTTTTGTGCCCTGGTCGTCTAGAATGTACACCTCGGAAGTAGCGGCAATCGGATTCCAGATTCAGGCGATGGAGCAGGAGAAACAGACAATGGAATTGATGGCGAAAAGAATGCAGGCTGAGATACTAATCATGTTGATTAGTGAAAGAGCCCAGTATGAAAACTACCAAAAAGAAATCATCCCCGCCTTTGAAAATAATCTGCAAGCCAACCTAATTGCGTACAAACAGAACACAGGCGATTACTTTGTCCTGTTGGATGCATGGGAAATGCTCCTGATGAGAAAGCTTGAGCTATATGATAAATTGTTCAATGTATTAAAGCTTGAAGCAGATTATGAGTATGAGAATGAAATCAGGTAGTAGTCTGCTCACGGCATTGTTGTTATCGGCATTCCTTTTACAGGGGTGTAACGACGCTGAACCTGCCATGAGCGCTTATGATTCACATGATGGTGTGACTCTAAAACAGAGTACTGAACAACTTCTGGGTTCTCCCAGCAGGCAAGTACTGTCGCGACAGGGAACAGTGATGCTACGAATTGGAGCTACTGAACAATCAATAGAGGCGCAGGGTTTTATTGACATCGACCAAAGCAGAAGTAAAACTGTGTCTGCGCGGTTTGGTGGGCGAATAGAAACCCTTTATGTACGGTACAACATGCAGCTCGTACAGCGTGGCGAAAAAATAATGGAATTATATAGTCCCGACTTACGTACAATTCAGGAAGAGCATTTATTTATAATCAAGTCAGGCGCAGAACAATCATTGGTTGACGTTTCGAGAGAAAGACTTCGTTTACTTGGTATTACTGGAACACAAGTCGATCAGTTGGAGCGTAACGGACAGGTGGCAACTGCGGTTTCTTTGTACAGTCCTTCCACGGGCTTCGTATACTTCAATGCGCTGGATGCTAGCGATGCAGATATTTCCGATGCGTCATCAACCAAGAGTGGCATGGATATGATACAGAGTAAAACACGAGGTCAAGCATATCAGACATCTGCTGCTCAAATTCGGGAAGGTGCTTATGTAAATGCAGGACAGCTGCTCTTTAGTGTAAACGACTTGCAGCAAGTGTGGGCTCTGGTGTATGTACCTCATGAACACCTTGCGAGTATTCAAGAGAATGAATCTGTCGAGATCGTTGCTGAAACCAATCCCAGCAAAATCATGCATGGAAAAATCTCACTGATAGAAAAGACGTTCGAGGAGAGCAGTCAACGTTTTGTCAGAATCAGAATCGCTCTACCTAATCCTGATAAAGACATAAAAGTTAATTCATTCGTAAGCGCACAATTCGCTGTACGCAATAGCAGAAGTATGCAGGTACCTGCATCGGCTGTGTACAAAACGGGATTAAACACTTATGTATGGGTGAAGACCGACACCACAGCATCAGGAGTCGGAGTCTTCCATCTGCGAAAAGTACTTACTGGAGCAAACAGTAATGGAATGACAAGCATAAAAAGCGGAATAACTCCTAATGAAGAGATAGCCAAGCAGGCAGGATTTATGACTGATAGCGAAACATACTTAAACGAGGAATGACATGAAACAACTCATTGTATCGGGTTTAGTTTTTTTGATTCTGTTGCTCGGCGGATGTAAGGACGAGCATGAAGGCCACAAAACCATATCGGACAGCTATTATACCTGCCCTATGCACCCGAGCGTGGTGAAAAGCAAACCTGGGGCCTGTCCAGTTTGCAATATGTCGCTGATCAAGGTTGAAAAAGTTGACAGCGATCAAAAGGATGATAAAGGCAACTACATCTCTATCGACAAACGCAAACAAGAATTGGCTGGCATAAAAACCGATGCGGTCCAATACAGAAGTATTGACCCGACTTCAATCATTCTTGGAACAGTTGCCGTTGACGAAAAAATGAGGCGAACCATCAGCAGTAGAGTAAAAGGTAGAATTGATAAACTATTCGTAAAGATAACAGGCAGTTATCTTAAACGTGGGGGTCCATTGTATAGCATTTACAGCGAACTGTTGCTTGCCGATAAAAAAGGGTATCTGGCGTTACGGGATAAAGTAAAAACAGCAAGCAAATCATCCAACCTCGATCGTGACATGTTGAGCGCTGCAAAGAACAAGTTGCGGTTGTGGGGGCTATCAGAGAATCAGATATCTGAATTGGAAAAGCCGGGCAATCCAAATGCCTTGATCACGTTCTTTTCTACTGAAGAGGGTTATGTAAGTGAAGTGATTATTACGGAAGGAATGTATGTAGAGGAGGGGAGCCCGCTGTTAAATATTACCTCGTTAAGTAGTGTATGGGTTGAAGCCCAGGTGTACCCAAACGAGTTAACAAAGTCCAGTACTAGCAGCGTCTTTCGTATCTATTCTGACAGTTATCCGGATGAAGCATTCAATGGCAAACTCGTGTACAACAGTCCTGTCATCGAGGAAGGCAAACGAGTCCAGTTATCAAGAATTCAGGTAAATAATGCAAAAGGCAAACTCATTCCCGGAATGATGGTATCCGTAAGTCCGCAGAATTCATCTCAGCCAGTATTGGCAGTCCCTAAATCGGCAGTACTTCTTGAGAAAATGAAAACAGCTTGGGTCAAGACATCTGAAGACACGTTTGAACAGCGCATGGTAGAAACAGGCGCAGAAAACCAACACTGGATAGAAATTCTGAAAGGGTTACAAGTTGGAGATATAGTAGTGACGGAGGGTTCATATTTGATAAGCAGTGAGTTCATATTAAAAAGTGGAGCCGGCCAAAGGCATGTGCACTAGCAATACGTATCTGTCTGTCCCGTGAACCGGAGCATACAGACCCCTTTATAGCCCCTTTCCAGCCCCTTTCCGTACCTTTGTGCATGGCTTGGTTCCTCAGAAAAAACAAAAACATTGCAGAGAGTGCGAACCGGGAGATGCCCGACGGACTCTGGACGAAGTGCCCCGAATGCTCTACGATTATATATCGGAAAGAGCTCGAGGAGAATGCGTTTACGTGTCCGACGTGCGACCATCACTTCCGCATTGGGAGTAATAAGTATGTGGATGTGCTGATAGACAAGGGCACGTGGACAGAGACGCACAAGATGGTGCGCTCTGGCGACCCGTTGGAGTTTGTCGATACACGTCCGTACAAAGCACGTCTGAAAGAAGCGTATTCGCGCACCGATTTGCCCGATGCTGTTACAACTGGCACGGGGAGTATCGATGGCGTGCCCGTGTCGTTTGGGTGTATGAACTTCGGCTTCATCGGCGGATCGATGGGCAGCGTGGTGGGGGAGAAGTTTGTGCGCGCCGGACGTGAAGCGCTTAAGCATAAGATGCCGTTCGTGTTTATTAGTGCATCGGGTGGTGCACGTATGCAGGAAGCGGCGTTGTCGCTTATGCAAATGGCAAAGACAAGTGCAATTCTAACTGAACTAGCCTCGAATGGTGTGCCTTATGTTTCGATTCTAACCGACCCTACTACGGGTGGGGTGAGTGCTTCGTTTGCAATGCTCGGCGATGTGATTATTGCTGAGCCGAAGGCGTTGATTGGGTTTGCTGGACCTCGCATTATTGAACAGACCATTCGCAAGAAGTTGCCCGAGGGATTCCAACGTTCTGAGTTTTTACTCGAGCACGGCATGGTGGACATGGTAACTCATCGTCGTGAGTTGAAGAAAACACTTGCCATTCTTATGCGCCATCTCACGACGGTTCACGGCATCACACCTTCCAAACAACACTCGAATGATTTGCCTCCTTCCAAACAACATTCGGCTGGTCTGAATGCTTAGTCCGACACGCATTCGCCTTATTGGATTTCCGATTGACCTTGGTGCCGACCGACGCGGCGTCGATATGGGTCCGTCCGCCCTGCGCATTGCCGACATCGACCGAAAGCTCGAAGAGCTGGGTTACGTTGTCGTGGACGAAGGTGACATTGTTATTCGAAACATCGAAGTGCAGGAGCTGAACGACACACACTTAAAGTATTTGCCCGAAGTAGCAGAGATGAGTAAGGTGTTGTGCGGTCGTGTGAAGACCATCCTTGATGAAGGCGACTTTCCTCTCATTCTTGGTGGTGATCACTCGATGAGCGTCGGGTCGCTTGCTGGTATCGGCGCACATTGTAAAGAACATGATAAAACGCTTGGTGTGATATGGATTGATGCTCATGCCGATATGAACACAGCCGAGACAACACCGTCCGGAAATATTCACGGCATGCCGTTGGCGGTGGCAATGGGGTACGGACATAAATCGCTGACGTCGATCGGTGGCGATTTTCCGAAGCTCGATCCGCGTAACCTTGCCATTATCGGACTGCGTTCGATTGACGCAGGGGAGAGGACATTAATTAAGGACCTTGGCGTTGCAGCGTACTCGATGTCCGACATCGACCGTCTGGGTATGCACGAAGTAATGTCGCGCGTCCTCGAAGACATGGCCCGCAGCGTAGACCATCTGCACATCTCCTTCGATGTCGATGGAGTAGACCCTTCTGTTGCGCCAGGGGTCGGCACTCCCGTGCCTGGGGGCTTAACGTTCCGCGAGACACACATGATTATGGAGCTTATCTCTAATATCGAAGCCTTTGGATCGTTTGAGTTGGCCGAAGTAAACCCCATACTCGACGAACACAACAAGACTGCGGTCTTTGCCAGCGATGTTGTTGCCTCGTGCATGGGCAAACGAATACTGTAACAGATATCAGACAGGGCAGTTAGCACTATATGTCAGCAATTGTTGTTGGGCCCTTGGTGTTTTTTCTTCTAACAAGCGGTCCGCTATTAAGCGCACAAAGTGCGGCCATTGCTTCGTGGGACTCGGTGAAAGCAGGAGAGCGCCTTATTCCTCAGACCCCTACACAAACGAAACGTGTCGTGCGACCAACGCGGATTTATGGTGATCTGTATGGAACGTTCGGACGTCATGCGTCTGAGTTCTTCGAGGATTACAGGCGGTATCTGGGCGGACCCGCCTCTACGTTTGATGCGCCGCTAGGCGTCGGTGCAGGTGTGAGCAGCTTTCAAATACCCGACATCGGCCTTGGACTTAAGGTGTCGTACAGCAGAAGTGTAGTTCGTGAGACTTATCAGTTTACATCGGCACTCGACAGAACACGTCCAGATCAGACCACATCACAAAATATGATCGTGTCTGTCGTGCCCGTGATGGCCACGATAGATTACATACCGATAGACAGGCAATTCTCAACTTACATAGGTGCAATGGCAGGAATAGCGTTTACAAGCATCAGGTGGAACGAGGGACTTTCGACGACCACGCTACCGGGTGCAAGACAATCGGGGGAACGATATGACGATTCACATGTATCCCCTGCAGTTGGAGCAAGAGCTGGTGTAAATCTAGGTTGGGATTCGAGGCCGGATGCCAAGGTTCGTCCCGCATTGTACATCGAGGCATCCTACACCTTCATACCCGTTTCAGCCCCATTGTTCGAGGAAGTAGCGAAAACACTGCACGGTTCTCCGGCTCGTCTGCGCGAGCCGTATACCATACAGGCAGGAGGTTTTGGACTTCACCTCGGAATTAGTCTGCTTGTTCACTGAAAAAATGCCGATCTTTCGGCGTGCTACTCACCAGTTGTTTGAGGTACACTATGGATATCCACATCACAAGTCGTCGTGGAAAACTTAACGAGGACGTTCACGAAGCTGCCGTAAATGCTGCAAAGCGTTTCGAGCACTATTTTGAAGGCATTATTCGCGTTGATGCAATTATGGATGATGACGGATCGGAAAAACAGTGTGAGTTTACCGTCAAAATTCCAGATCATTTGGTTGTTGGTCATGAAAAGGCATACGATTTTTCAAAAGCCATTCATGATGCTTCAGAAAAAGTTGTCCGACAGCTTACAAAAATGAACGAACGTCGTCACGACACACGCTCTTCTATCGCACGTCCCTGAGAACAGACGCCGACGTTTATTGCACGCCCCTGAGAACAATCCGACGCCGACGTTTATTGCACGCCCCTGAGAACAGACACCGATGCCGACGTTCAAGAATGCGACTGCACAGGTAAAAGCCTCGATCACTGTACGTGAGTTACTGGACTGTCCGGTCAAACTCACTGTATTGACTGGTGATGTCGGCCTCGACAACACGATCGAGGACAAAAGCCTGCACCGTCCGCAGCTTGCCCTCGCCGGCTACACAGAGTTCTTTACGTACTCACGCGTTCAGCTCTTTGGCAACACAGAATTTTTCTATCTGCGCAGTCTGCCAGAAGCCGAACGCATTAGCGCATTCCAAATAATATGCGGCTTTAATGTGCCGTGTATTGTGTGCGCCAATAATCATGCGCTCGACGACACACTCATCGCGCTCGCACGTGAGCACAACGTTGCAGTGCTCGTTTCGCCCTTCGATACAACAAAAGCCACATACCTGCTGGGTGAATTTCTCGACGACCAGTTTGCTCAGCAGGTTAGTGTGCATGGTTCGTTTGTGGATGTCTACGGTGTTGGCATTCTCTTTACAGGTGCAAGTGGCATTGGCAAGAGCGAGATTGCGCTCGACCTTGTAGAACGCGGGCACCGTTTAGTTGCCGATGATATAGTAATGCTTTCTAAGAAACGTGAAAGCATCCTCATGGGCACAGGCACAAGCCTTGTGCGTCACTTTATGGAAATCCGCGGTCTTGGCGTTATCGACGTACGTCAGATGTTCGGCATTCGCAGCATTCGCTTTCAGAAGCGACTCGAGATCATGGTCGAACTCGAGGTGTACGAGCCCACGCGCGAGTATAACCGCACTGGACTCGAAGAGTCAATCTCTGAAGTCCTCGATGTCGAAATTCAAACAGTCAAACTCCCGATTTTTCCGGGAAAGAACATCACCGTTATTTCCGAAACCATTGCTCTGAACTACTTGCTCAGAACCTATGGCTACAATGCCTCGAAAGTGTTTTCCGACAGGCTTCAAGAAGAGATTGCGCGACGTCGCGCCAACAAAGCAGCCGATCAACGTCACGTTTCATATTTCCAATCCGATGATGAATAAACCATTTCAGATGAATGTGCTACCCGCGATGAATAAACCATTTCTGATACATGTACAGCCGCTCATGAAGAAACTTCTTCTCATTCCCGTGTTGTGTCTCTTGCTTATCTCTTGTGGAGGGGGCACGGATGAAGTCGCTCTCGGCGGTGCCTCGAGCGACGCCGTAAGGGGCGAACTGATCATTGTACATGAGCTCTCCGACCCAGAAGGTCTGAACCCGATGGTGACGAATGATGCGAGCGCTCGCGCCATCTTCGACAGGGTGTATGAGAAACTTCTCGACCTCGATTTCAAGACAACAGAGATGATTCCGATGCTTGCCGAGGCACGTCCGACTATTTCGGACGATCACCTCACCTACACATTCAAGCTCAAACCCAACACGATGTTCTCCGACGGAAAGCCCCTTACCTCTAAGGATGTGGTCTTCTCGTTCAAGGTTGTGAAGACACCGCTGATTATAGATGGAGCGTCGCTGCGCAACTACTACATGGACATCAAGGATGTGCGTGCTGTGGATGATCGCACGGTCGAGATAACCATGACGCAGCCATATTTCCTTGCCGAGTACTTCCTTGGCGGACTGTGGATTATTCCGAAGCACATGTTCGATCCGAATAATCTTACAGATCAGTTCACGTTTGCGCAGACTAACAATGTCGATGCAGCGCAAGCTTCGACGCCTATGCGTGACTTTGCAAACTGGTTTAACACCGCAGAGGTGAAGAAAGACATCAAACTCAACATCGGCAGCGGTCCGTACGTTTTTGACGAATGGCGCACAAATGAGTCCATCAAAATCAAGCGCAGCAAGACGTGGTGGAACGAAGGCAAGGACCTATGGAATCCGTCGTATGCGAACGAGATTCTGTACCGCGTTGTAAACGACAGGTCGGCTGCAGTAACGGCTGTGAAGAACAGCGAACTCGACTTCATGGAGTACGTGCCGCCAATCAAGTTCGAAGAGGAAGTCGACACGATGCGTACGCCGCACCTTGTGAAGGCAACGTATGAAGGTCAGGTCTATACGTACATCGGTTGGAACACACAACGTCCGGTGCTGGCCGACAAGCGCATTCGCAAAGGCCTCTCGCACCTTGTTGACCGCGATCAACTCATGAAGCTCATTCTACGCGGCATTGCAAAGCCAATCAATTCGCCGATCTATCCGCAGAGCAAGGAATACGACACATCCATCAAGGGCATAGCGTTCAACCCAACAGAGGCCAAACGGATTTTTGCTGAAGCGGGTTGGGCAGACACCGATAGCGACGGATTCCTCGACAAGGTCATCGATGGCAAGAAGACAACGCTTGGCTTTAAGTTTCTGTTGAATGCTGGTAATGAAGCGCGCGAACAGATTGCCCTTATTCTCGTCGACGAATGTCGCAAGGTTGGTGTCCAAGCCGACATCAAGAAGCTCGAATGGTCGGTCTTCCTCGAAAACCTTCGTACACGCAACTTCGACGCATATATCGGTTCGTGGGTGAACGATCCCATTGCTTCTGACCCATATCAGCTATGGCATTCATCGCAAGCAGAGAACAAGGGCTCGAACTATACAAGCTTCAAGAACAAACGCGCCGACGAGCTCATGGAGCTTAACAGAGTTGAGTTCGACGAAGCAAAACGCATTCAGTACATGCACGAGTTTCAGCGCATTGTTGTAGACGAGCAGCCATATACCTTCCTCTGGATGCCCTTGTATCCTGCCGTATACAACAAACGCTTGCAAAACGTCTCGTTCTCCCTAGTACGTCCAGGTTACTATCCTTCGCAGTGGTGGGTACCAAAGTCAGCCTGGAAATACGAAGCAGTACAGTAGTCGGTAGCATTGTTGAGAACGAAGTAGTCGGCAGCATTGTTGAGAACGAAGTAGTCGGTAGCATTGTTGAGAACGAAGTAGTCCGCAGCATTGTTGAGAACGACGCAGCAATAGGAATGCAGCATGAAGAGGCACGAACTTCGGGATATTATTGCTGGAGGCGAGTCTACAACGGTCGAATTCAAGCGCAAGTTCACGTCGCCTGAAAAGATCGCAAAAGAGATTATAGCCTTTGCTAACACCTCTGGTGGTTGGCTTCTCGTCGGCGTGAACGACGATGGTTCGATACGTGGCGTCGAAAGCGAAAAGGAAGCAGTGGCTTTGCTCGAAATAGCTCGAGCTGTTATCGTTCCCGAGCTGCGTCTCGATATCGAGATCGTCGAGATCGAGTACAAAGACGTGCTCGTTGTGCGTGTGCCCGACAGTGCAAACAAGCCACACAGGCTCGTAAGCGACGACCCCACAGAACGCGCGCACGAACGCAAAGCCTTCATACGACAGGGCGAAAACTCGGTCGTCGCAAGTAGAGAAATGACGCGTGTCCTTCAGGCACGCAGCCCCTTTGCGGCCCCAATGACCCTTTCCATTGGCGACCGCGAACGCAGACTTTTTATGTACTTGGAAAATCACGAGAAGGCATCGGTGAACGACTTCTCGCGCCTCGTAAATATCTCGCGCCGTCGCGCCTCGCAAATACTCGTCAAGCTCGTACGAGCCGGCGTGCTGCACATTCACACCGATGCAGGACACGAGTACTTTACGCTGGTGTAATCACTTCACGATCAGCGTAGTTTTCGTTGTTGTGCCGCTAACAATCGTGATGACGTATATACCCGAAGCTGAAGCCGCAAGATTCTGTAACCCACCCAATGCATACACGCCGCTCGAGCCATCAATCGTTACCGACTCAACAAGACGTCCGTAGAGCGACGAAACGCGAATGGTTGCCGATGTGGATGGTGTGAAGTGGACAGCCGAAGCAGACGTGAACGGATGCGGCGAAACAGTCACGGTATTGTTTTCAATACGCTCATCAGTTTTTCCGGTAGTACTTGAACACCAAGTAGGCCGATTATTAAAAAACCATGGACAGGAGAGCGCATCATTCTGATAAAAATCGAGAAGAAGAGTAGCGACTTTCGTAGTTCCAACAGGGTCTGAAGGATGCACTCCGTCTGACTTAAAATCAGTGTTGCAATTCCATGATACGTTAGGATTAGTTTGTTGTGGTGTAATTCCGTCTGACCACATGTAGATACCCCAGGATAGGAACGGCGAGGTTGCGCCAGATCCGGAATGTCGGAGCTGTATATCACCATTAATTTGGTCTTCGATCACCTTTTTCACAGCCCAGCCCGTCCAGTAGGCATAAGGCTCAGGGTTTAAATTTGACGTAGCATACCTTGCTGAAATCCTGCTTGGATAGAAGCATTACAAAAGAGACCTTACGAAAGTTTTATGTGCTGGTACGACAACAAATTGTTGCCTGCGGGCAAACGATACGATCATAAAATCAGACCCAAAGCACGGGGATGTCCGAAAGTTAGTTGAAAATCAAAGAGGCTCCCGCCGCGATGGTAGATTCAGTTACCAGACTTAATCATCATCTACGAGGGAGCCTCTATG
>Ga0163150_10003485_pt1 | contig 22108 bp, 27 predicted proteins | sample OliLakLV19P2IB_FD_148628 | JGI IMG/M metagenome (GOLD analysis project Ga0163150, IMG submission 148628) | Freshwater microbial mat bacterial communities from Lake Vanda, McMurdo Dry Valleys, Antarctica - Oligotrophic Lake LV.19.P2.IB | ecosystem: Environmental > Aquatic > Freshwater > Lake >...
GTGGAGAATTCACATGATTAACGTATCGTCTTCGGCAGCGTCCAAAATTACAGACCTTCTGACGGAAGAACAGAAGGAGAACAGCGGCCTGCGCGTCTTCGTGCAGGGCGGCGGGTGCTCGGGCTTTCAGTACGGGCTGATGATCGAGGAAAACGGCGGCGACGCCGATCAGGTCTTCGAGTCGAACGGTGTCCGCCTGTTCGTCGACCCGATCAGCATCCGCTATCTCAAGGGGGCAGAAGTCGATTTCGTCGACACCGTCACCGGCGGTGGCTTCACGATTAAGAATCCGAACGCCACGTCCACCTGCGGCTGCGGGTCGTCGTTCACGACTGAAGAAGGCGGCGGTGATTCCCACGGGCACAGCCACTAACCAGAGGGTTAAGGGGCGAGGGGTGAGGGATATCGACGTCGATCGCGTGCGCCCGGCGGGCGGCAAACGCTCCAGCAAACGCGAGTTCATCATTGATGTGTTCCTCCGCCAGGAGGGGCACCTCAGTGCCGACGATCTCGTCGACCTCATCCGCAAGGAAGATCGGGGCATCAGCCGCGCCACGGTCTATCGCACGCTTCAATGGATGACGGATGCGGGCATCGCCCGCAAGGTCGATTTCGGTGAGGGACGCTTCCGCTTCGAGCATTCCCACGGTCACCCGCGGCACTTTCATCTGATCTGCAAGACCTGCAACCAGTCGTTCGAGTTTCTCAGCTCCGACATCGAGTCGCTGATGGAAGAGGTGGCGACCGCGAAGAACTTCGTCAGCAAGCAGAGCGTCGTACAGATTCACGGGACCTGCGAGGAATGCCAGACGGGGCGGCCGGCGGCCAAGGGCGGCACGAGCGAGATGATTTTCGCGCGCGATGCGTTGCGCATCGCCATTGCCACCGAGCGCAGCGGACTCGAGTTCTACACGCGCGCGGCGCGCATCACGCAGGACCTGCGGGGGCGCACGGTGTTTCAGAAGCTCGCCGAAGAGGAAAAAGAGCATCTGGGTACGCTCGAAGTCCGGTACGCCCAGATGCTCAAGTTGGATCCGCAGCTCGAGGCACGCCCGGCGTTTCTGTTCTTCAAGGGCGCCGCGAACGGCCTGTTCGCCGAAGGGGCCGATCGGCTGACGAAGGGCGTGAACGACCAGCAGGCGTATCTCATCGGCATTCGATGCGAGCGGGGATCGCACCGCTTCTTCAAGAAATACGGCGAGCGGTTCGAGGACTCCGAAGGCAAGCAGATCTTCATGGAGTTCGCCGAAGAAGAAAAGCAGCACCTCGAGCTTCTGATCCGCGAATACAAGAGCCTCATCCACCGCAAAGGGCGGCGACGGACCGGCAAGCCGGTGAAAGCCCGCCGCCGGGCCAACGGCTGACGTGCCCGGCGGCATCGATCTTCATCTGCATACGACGGCGTCTGACGGCCTGCTCGAGCCGGCTGTGCTGGTGGATCTTGCCTGGCGCGCCGGCATCCGCACCATGAGCGTGACCGATCACGACACCGTCGCCGCACTCCCCGAAATTGAGATCGCCGCGACGGCGTCGGGAATCTCGTTCGTGCCTGGCATCGAGATTACCGCCGTCCACGAGGGCCGGGACATTCACGTGCTCGGCTATTTCTTCGATCGGTTGGACGCCGCCCTGACCGCCTTTCTCGAGAAGCAGCGCGTCGATCGCATCAGGCGCGTCAACGTGATGGCCGACAAACTGGCCGACATGGGAAAGCCCATCGATCGCGAGGCCGTTCTCGCATCGCGCTCCAGCGGCAAGTCCCTGGGCCGCCCGCTGGTGGCCAAAGCGCTCGTGAGGGCCGGACACGTGCTCGACACCAGGCAGGCGTTCGATCAGCTCATCGGCGAAGGCAAGCCCGCCTTCATTCCCCGATCGGGTGCAGTACCTGCGGAGGTAATCGCCATCATCAACAGCGCCGGCGGGCTGGCGTCGCTTGCGCACCCGGGGCTCCTGCGGCGCGACGACCTGATCCCCGCGATGGTCGACGCCGGACTGACCGCGGTCGAAGCGTTCCACAGCGAACATGACCCGACCATGACGGAACATTACCTGGCACTGGCCGATCGCCACGGCATTCTCGTCTCGGGCGGATCGGATTATCACGGCGACAAAGAACGGCGTCGGGCCGCGTTCGGCACGGTCGGGCTGCCGTACGATCGGTTCGAGCGGCTGGCTGCGCGCGGAAAAAGGGAGAGCTGATGTCGGCTGCGCTGCTCACGGCAATTGTTGCGTCGGTGGCGGGGATCGCCACGGCGATTTATCTCGGGCTCACCGCGACGAGCAACGCGATGCTCGGCCAACACATCTCGATCGGCATCTTCAGCACGATGATCACCATGCTGGCGCACTCGATGATGATGTTTTATTTTCTCGGCAAGGGTAAGGCCGTCAGGGAAGCCGCGGCCGAAGGCGGGCTCTCGGGCGAGTTCGAGCGCCGCATCGCGATTGCCCGGAGACCGGTCTTCTCGATCGCCTTGCTGGCCATGGTGGTGACGATGATCACGGCGATCGTCGGTGCGAGCGTCGACACCGGCGTGCTGCCAACCGGCGTGCACGCGGTGCTGGCCTACTCCTGCCTCGCCCTCAACCTCGGGGCCCTTCGCGTGGAGATCAGGGCCCTCACCGAAAGCGGCCGCGTCGTCTCCGAAGTCAATCAACTGCTGCAGTAATGGGGGCCGACCCCCTTGTTCTCCAAGACGTCGAAAAGAACTACGGCGGCCTGCGCCCGCTGCGCGTGCGGGAGCTGCGTGCCTCCGCCGGGCGCGCCACCATGCTCATCGGCTTCGATCGCCCCGCAGCAGAAGTGTTCGTCAACCTCATCACCGGCGCCGCGCTCCCAGACACAGGGGAGATCGCCAGTCTCGGCAGGGCGACACACGCCATCGCGGACAGCGATGACTGGCTGTCCTTCGTCGAGCAGTTTGGCATCGTCAGCGATCGCATCGTCCTGCTCGAAGCGATGACCGTTGCGCAGAACCTCGCCCTTTCATTCGACCTCGCGCTCGACCCGATTCCCGCGCAGGTGCTGGCGCGCGTGACCGCGCTCGCCGCCGAAGTCGGCATCGGCGCGCCGGCGCTGGCGAGCCGCATGGCTGACGCGGCGCCTCTGCTGAGATCGCGGGTGTACCTCGCGCGCGCGCTGGCGCTCGATCCGGCCATTCTCGTGCTCGAGCATCCCACGGCGAATCTGGCCCCAGACGCCGCGATGGCATTCGCTGGCGTTGTGAGGAGCGTGACCGCGGCGCGTGCGCTGACGACGGTCGGTCTGCTGATGGATGAGAAGTTTGCGAAAGCGACCGGTGGCCGACTGCTGTTCTGGCAGCCGGCCACCGGCGAATTGCGGGAAAAATCTGCGCTGCGGTTCTGGTAATTACTTCTGGACGTTGAGCGTGATCGTCTGACAGAGACCGTCGATCGTCCGGTGCAGGTCGTCGCCGAGCTGCAGCGTCAGCTTGTGCGTGCCGGGCTCGAGCTGCATGTCGATCTCGGTCGCGCCCGTGCCGAAGTGCACCCACGACGGCGTGCCCTTCACGATTTCCGTACCCGCCGGAAGGCAGTCCATCTCGACTCCCACGTGGTGATGTCCCATGCCCGCACGGACCTGGTCGGCCTTAATCGGGTCCTTGGGGACGGGAGCGAGCTCGTAGCCTTCGACGCCGAACCGGAGCTTGACCGGGCTCTTCACCGTCGCGCCGTCAAGCGGCTCGACGAAGAAGACGCGGCGCGCCGGCGCCGCTGGCGCTGGGGCCGGGGCGGCGGCCGGCGCTTCGGCGGCCGGCTGCGCGGGTGGCTCGGGGGCTCCGCACGCGCTGGCCGCCATGACGAATGCCGCGAGCGGCAGGAACTGCGCGAACTTCCAAAGTGACTTCTGCATCATTGACTCTCCTCAAAGAAGACAGGGCCGAAGCCCTGTGCCACCGGTGGCACAGGGCTCCAAGCCTGTCTGGTGAAACGCAGTTTACTTGATGATGACGCCGCAGGCGATGGGAGTGCCGCCTCCGCCGCCCTGACCTTTCGTGCCCGCCGTTGGCAACCTGATACTCGTTGAACTCCACCGTGCCGGAGATGTTCTCGCCGGTGACGTTTGCCGTGGCTTTCTGGATCACATTGATTCTCTCGGTCTTCAGGTGTCGCGTCTTATCTCTCGATCACGCCGCATGCGATCACGGGACCGCCGCTGACGCCCGAGCCTGTGGCACCGGGGACACTGGCATCCAGATTCTGATGAATAAGGATCGCCGCGCCGTCGGCGTCGAACAGGCCGGTCGGGCCGCCCATCGTGACGCGGGTGGTGTACACGTTGAACTGTCCGGTGCCCTGCGCGTTGACGGTGAGATTCGGCAGGTCGCCCATGTGGTAGGGATGGTTCATCTCAGGATCGGGGTTGCCGGCCGGGCCGGGATCGAAGTGGCCGCCGGCGCTCTTGAAATCCGGTCCTTCGCAGCGGCCAGTGCCGTGAATGTGCACGCCGTGCATGCCGGGCGGCGCATTCTCCACGGTGAGAATAATCTGCACCATGCGGCCGTTGCCGCTGTTCGTGATTTCATACAGCGTGGCGCTGCCGCTCATGCCGTTGTTGCCCTTAATGGCCGCGCGCGCGGCCTGGATAACGGGCGAACCCGTACCGCGGCCCCCTCCTTGCCCCTGCGGCAAGCTGGGATCCGCCGGATTCGGAGGCGGTCCACCTGGCTGCGCCGGTGGCGGTGCGGGCGCCTGTGCGGCCATGATTGTGCTCGCCAGTCCGAAGGCGGCAGCGGCGGCAACCGCAATGAAACGTCCTCTCACCATGTGACCTCCTGAAACCCCGTGTCGAAAAGCGAGCGGGCATTGTACACCGCCGTCAATTGCCTGACGGTTGCTGTTATTGTAGAGCAAGACCGGCTACGCGAAGGAGTGGCGCCATGCCTAAAGGGACGATCAAACGACTGGTCCTGGATCGCGGTTTCGGGTTCATTCGGGACGAGGGTGGACAAGAGTGGTTCTTCCATCGAAGCAGCGTCGAGGGGAACTTCGATTCGCTGGCCGAGGGGCAGAACGTGTCGTTCGAAGAGGAAGATTCTCCGAAGGGCCCGCGGGCGGGGAACGTCCGTTCCGAATCCTGACGATTGTTCTGTTCGACATTGATGGGACCCTGATCCGCACGGGCCGTGCGGGCAGCCGCGCGATGAATCGCGCGTTCGAAGACCTGTTCGGCATCCCGGGGGCGTTCGACGGCATCCAGATGGCCGGACGGACGGATAAGGGAATCCTCGAAGAGGGCGCATCGCGCGCCGGAGTCGATCTCAGCGGCCGCCACGGTCAACGCTTTCGCGACCAGTACTTCGTGCGCCTGCGTGAGGCGCTGCCCGAACCCGGGCTGGACAAGGGCGTCCTGCCCGGCGTCGAGAGCCTCCTCGGTGCAATCGCCGCGCGCGCGGATGTGTTTTCCGCGCTCCTCACCGGCAATTGCGAGGAAGGCGCCCGCATCAAGCTCCAGCATTTCGACCTCTGGAAGTTCTTCCGCTGCGGCGCGTACGGCGACGCCGTCACCGATCGCAACAACCTGTTCGACGTGGCGATTGCACGGGCTCTCAGATGCGGTGCCCCGGCTGTGGATCCCCGGAACGTCGTGATCGTGGGCGACACCGTCCTGGATGTGGCATGCGCGAAGGCGGCTGGCGCGCGCTCGGTGGCGGTCGCCACTGGACCCTCTGACGTCGCCACGCTGCACGCGGCAGGCGCGGACGTGGTTCTGGAGGATTTAACGGATATCGACGGGTTTCTGAAGCTGGTCAGCGTACAGATCTGAAGTACGACGACGTGTCGGAAAGTACGCCGACGAGGCCGATGGGTCCGGCGCCGAGCGGCGCCGAGGGAAGACCTAACCTTCTATGAGACGGACGTCTCCGGCGCGCGGTCCCTTCTGAGATTCCTCAGGAGTGAACTCGACGCGCTGACCTTCGCGCAGCAGCTCGAAAACCGCGCCGCGGACGGAGCTGCGATGAAAGAAGTGCTCGATGCCACCCTCATCGCGAATAAACCCGAAACCCTTGTCGATCAGGAGCCGTGCGATCGTGCCGGTCGGCATACCCGTGTCCTCCGATGGTTCTCGCCCAATCCTAAAGTCGCCGTAACCTCTTGGAGATTCGGCCTTTGGGAGTATCTAAGGGCTAGAACGGGGCCAGTGTAGGTTCTTCATCCGGCGAAGTCAAGACGCGAAGAGCTGCCACGTCTCTTCTTCTTCCTCGTCGTCTTCGTCCCCATCCTCGGCGTCTTCGCCTGACTCGGCGTCCTCGTCAAACTCTTCGTCTTCAAGGATTTCTTCGTCTTCGTCGTCTTCGTCGTCGCTGTCGGGCATGGCGTTCATGGCATCTCTGCGCAGGAAGCTAGGGCGTAGCGGGTTTGGGTGGTGCCGCTGCAGCCGCTGCCGGGGTTGCCCCAGGTTGTGTGGGGTAGGTCGTCCAGTAGTGGCGGCCGCATTTCTGACAGACCCAGAACTGGTTCGGTTGCCAGGGCGTTCCCGGCGGAGGGTCCCGCAAATCCATCTGGTCGCCGCAGCGCTGGCAGCGGACCGTCACGCCCGTCTCACTCATTCCTCGATTCTATAGCACGTTCCCGACTTTCCGTTTACCGTTACCGGATGATTCCGGGGATTGTGCTCGCAGGCGGAAAGTCGTCGAGGATGGGTCAGCCCAAAGCGCTGTTGCGTGTGGGTGCGGGCGTTGAGACGTTTCTCGATCGCGTCACCCGCACGCTCCTCGACGGCGGCGTCGAGGAGGTGCTCGTCGTCTTCGGGGCTGATGCGGCGCTCATTCGCGCGCGGGCAACGGAAACCACGCGCGTGACGTTTGTCGACAATCCCGAATACGAGCAAGGGCAGCTGACCTCGCTGCTCGCGGCGCTCCGGCGCGTCGATCGGTCCGCCTGCACGGGCGCGCTCGTGACGCTCATCGATGTTCCGCTGGTCTCGTCCGCCACCGTCCGCCTTCTGCTTGACGCGCACCGCACGCGCGCGGCGTCCATCGTGCGCCCCGTCTCGAACGGGCGGCATGGGCATCCGGTGATTTTTCACACCCGGCTGTTCGAAGAGCTGGAGCGCGCCGATCCGGCGCTGGGCGCCAAGCCCGTCGTCCGCGCTCACGCCGCCGACATATGCGAGGTGCAGGTGGAGGACGAGGGCGCGTTCATCGACATCGACACGCGGGACGATTACGAGCGGTGGATTGGTCCGCTTGCGCCACGGGCCTGACGGCAGTGCACACGTCGGAATCTGGTATCATGAACAGTTCGTTTATCCCCCCAAAGTGGGCCAGTAGCGCAGTTGGGAGCGCGCATCAATGGCATTGATGAGGTCACCGGTTCGATCCCGGTCTGGTCCACCAACCTCCGCTCCATGATCAGGCGGAGGTTGTCCACCATAGCTTGGCTAGGATTCTGAGCCAAGCGGCGGTGGACCTCTCCTCCACGAGTCGATTCGGAGCTACGGTTGGCAGGCCCAGTCGGTGCCCATGTCTCGCAGAATGTGCGCTGCGCTCCAGGCAACCGGCTCGCAATTCCTTCACCACTCCCATTTCGGGCAAGCAGGATCTCTCCGGTTTCAGCCTGGTGTGGTTCGGCAGACGCCTTGCGTTAACGCCGCCATGCCACTCGCTCAAACCATCGTCTACATTCTCAAGAACGAGACTGACCCACCTCGCTACTACACGGGTCTGACATCCAACCTTGCCGGAAGGCTTGACGCACACAACGCCGGGCGAGTGCCGCACACTGCCAATGGCAAGCCATGGATGCTCGATGTCATCGTGGAGTTCGCCGGCGATCGTCGCGCGGCCGCATTTGAGAAGTATCTGAAGTCCGGCTCTGGCAGCGCGTTCGCAAAGCGCCATCTCAGGTGACTAGCGCCGCTACCCGACGGGCAAGCGTCGGTTGCGGCCAGCTTGCCTTCCATCAGCATACCGGTGGAGGTGTCATCAATCGGCTCTGTTGCCGACCGAAGCGAAGTGCCCATGCACCTTGCCCTTGTTGCTGCGGCAGTACTCCTCACAGGCATGGAGCTGGGTGGGCAGGCTGAGATTTTCGGTCTGCTCCTTCGTGCTCACGCGAACGTAGATCACTGCGCCGACCATGGTTGGCAGCGCAGATCCATTCATCGGCTCGGGCAAGTAGCGTCTCCGAGGCACGACTTCTACTCGGAGATCCGACGGCCCTCTTGGTACATCTCGACCACAATGCACGCCAGAGTCTCCGCGTGTCGGCGGATCAACGCAACCTCCTGATCGGTCATCGATTCCGCTTCCTCGCCGAGCAACTCCCGACAGCGCGCGATCGGGATCGGCTCTGGGATGTCCTTCGCACGCTCGACGAACTCCATAGGGACTCCTGCGAACTCGATGCATAACGTTCGTACTAGTGTGGAGTGCGCTCGAGCGCGCCGACGTGATGCCGGCGCGCTGATGTCGGATGGGCGCGGATGCGGGCGTGACGCCGACAGCAATACGCGTGACGTGACGTCAGGCGCGATGGTCGCGCGAGCTGGCGACCAAGCGATCGATCGGTTGGTTACAGCTGTCCGTTGTTTGCCAGGCGAACGAAGGCTTCCAACGCCACAACACGGACGAGCCCTGAATGGATCAGGTGCTCGTTGAGCGCGCCTGAGGTGTAGTAGTCGCGCAACTTCCAGCCGTCTCCGCCCAGAACCAGGTACGCGCGTTGGGCGCCTCCGCCGCGTACGACATCCGTCAAGCACATGACCTCGAACGGTACCTTCTGTTCAGCGGTTCCCCTCGTCTGCTGCCATTTCACGGAGACGAGAAGATCCTCTCCGTCCTTCGAGGCGACCGCGTCGATCATGTGCCGGCCGCCGCCGAGTCGCGTGCCCGTCTCGACCTGCTTACGGCATGTGTAGCCACCGCGTTCCAGCGCGGGCAAGACCATTGCCTCCAGGACACCACCGGTGTTCGTGTTTCGTGGAGTCACAAGTTACGCGAAGCGAAAAGTTCCTTCGCCGGCGTGCGATCGCCGGTGCAGCTGATTCGGCGCGGCGCATCATGACGGTGCACGGAATAGCCGAGCTTTCGATCCCGATCACATCCACGACCTGGCGGGATTCCAGGTGGGCGGCCGCCCTTGCCATGAAAATACCGCCCGTCGAGTCCTGGATGAAGGAGTTCATGGAAGTGGCGGAGAACGTCGTTCCCGATCCTTCGATGACCCGCGCCTGGAACATGCCGTCAACCGCCGCGATATTCAACGTCAGGCGGCCATCGTTCTCGCGCACGCTGGACCGCACGATGCCCTGGGCCTGGACCCGCCGGTACGAGTAATCGCCTGACGACATCTGCGCGATCGAGACGCGCTCGGCCGCTGGCATCGTTCCGGCTTTGACGACGGTCAGCCTGGTGGCGAGCACGATGACGGAAGATCCTCCCGGCCCGGTCGATCCCTCGATGGCGACTTCCTGTCCTGCTGTCAGCGGAACCGGAGTCTTTCCCGTGTCAACGAAGACGCCCTCGGCACCGGCCTGAACGATCAGCGACCTCGACTGAGCGTGGTAGTAGGTGACGACGCCCTGGAGCCGGACGGGATATCCGCGCTCACCGTCTTCGGCCTTCATCGCGCGCACCTGCTGGACCGTGGTGAGCGCTGGGAGCGTTTGATCCTGCGCCGGCCTGCATCCCGCAGCGCCAAAGACAAACACGAGCGGCAGCCAGGGATACGGGTGGAAGCGGGAGAAGCTCATCGGCTTGCGTTGAGCAAGGACCCGGCCCGCGTGAGCGATGAAAACAGGCCTGTTGTGTGTGAAATGTGCGGCCTTGTGGGCGGCTCCAAACACAATGAGCGCCGGCGCCCCGGCCTGTGCGCGGCCGCCGTATACTGAAGGGTCATGCTTCGAGCCGGAATCGTCGGGCTGCCCAACGTCGGCAAGTCCACACTCTTCAACGCCATCACGCGAACGCGAAAAGCGGAAGCCGCCAATTACCCGTTCTGCACGATCGATCCCAACATCGGCACCGTCGTCGTGCCGGATCCGCGGCTCGAGCCGCTGCGGCGAATCGCGAAGACGACCGTCGTCATTCCCGCGGCGATCGAGTTCGTCGATATTGCCGGCCTGGTGAAAGGCGCCAGCGCGGGGGAAGGCCTCGGCAACAAGTTCCTGACTCACGTGCGCGAGGTGGACGCCATCGTTCAGGTCGTGCGCTGCTTCGACGATGAGGACGTGCATCATGTGTCGGGCACGATCGATCCTGTCCGCGATATTGACATCATCAATACGGAATTGATCCTCGCCGACATGGAGACGGTCACGAAACGGCGCGACCGCGTGGCCAAGGAGGTGAAACGCGGCGACAAGACCGCTGCGGCCGAGGACGCCGTGCTCGCGAAGGTGGAGACCGGCCTGAATGCCGGCAAACCCGCGCTCTCCGTGTCGTTGACGGCCGAGGAGCGCGCCATCGCCAAACAGTTCTTCCTGCTCACCGACAAACCGACGATCTTCGCGTGCAACGTGAAGGAGTCCGATCTGGCGACCGCGGATGCGAACCCGTACGTCGTGAAGGTCCGGGACTACGTGCAGACGCACCTGGCCTGCGAGGCGGTCGTCATCAGCGCGCAGATTGAAAGCGATCTCGTCGATTTGACTCCGGAGGAGTCGGACGCCTTTCTCAAGGAGCTCGGCGTCGAAGAAAGCGGCATCGGCTCGCTGATTCGCGCGACCTATCGGCTGCTCGGGCTGCAGACATATTTCACCGCCGGCGAGAAAGAGGTGCGGGCGTGGACGATCCACATCGGTGACAGTGCGCCGCAAGCCGCCGGCGTGATCCATTCGGATTTCGAGCGTGGGTTCATCAAGGCCGAGACCGTGGCCTACGATGACCTGCTGCAGTGCGGCTCGATCGCCGCGGCGCGCGAAAAGGGGCTCTATCGGATGGAAGGGAAGGAGTATGTCGTCGCCGACGGCGACGTCATGCTGTTCAAGTTCAACGTCTAGTACTCGGTAAACATCCGCTGGATGTCGGTGGGCGACTGCGTCCTGGTCAGCGCCATCATCAACAGGATGCGTGCCTTCAACGGCGTGAGATCCTCGCCGCCCACCATCCCTCCGCGCACGCGATTACCCGACAGCGCCGCGATGCGGCCGCTGCCCGTTCTCGTCGCCGCCACCACAATCACCCCCTGGCGCTCGGCGTAGGCAATGCCGGATCCCAGGGATCCGCCGGTCAGGTCCGCACCCGCGACGGCGATCACGATGCCCTTGGCGCCGGCGTCAACCGCCGCTCGAAGCAGATCGCCCGAGGCACCCTGGTAAAACATCATGATGTCCACTCGAGGCAGCGAGGCGATCGTGGACACCTCGAACTCGGATTTCTGGGTATGGCGCTTGACCGGCTCGCGGTAATACACGACGCGATCGGGATCGACGACGCCCAGGATGCCGTACTGGCGGCTCTGAAACGTCTGCACCCGCAGCGCGTCCGTCTTGGAGACTTCCCGCGCCGAATTGATCTCGTCGTTCAGCACGACGAGCACGCCTTTCCCTCGCGAGTCGCCGGCGGCTGCCACCCGGAAGGCGTCCAGGAGATTCGCGGGTCCTTCGTATCCCGGCGCCCCGGCGTTGCGCATCGCGCCGACCAGCACGACGGGCTTCGGCGTGCGGACGGTGAGGTGAAGGAAATACGCGAGCTCTTCGAGGGAGTCGGTACCGGAGGTGACGACCGCACCGGTGAGGCCAGGGTCGGCGTCGAAGACCTCGTTGATCCGCTTCGACAGCTGCACCCACTGGTCGAGCGTCATTGCCGTGCTGGCGATGTTCGCGAACTGTTCGGGCTCGGGGCGGGCGTAGCGCTGCAGGCCCGGCACGAGCTGCAGCACCTCTTCGGCGCTCATGCGCGTGCCGCCGCGCGTGGCGATGGTGCCGCCGGTCGCGATGAAACGGATCCTGGGAAGCTGGTTGTCGGCCCACGTATCCATGCTTCCCACGGCACCGAGCGTGAGCGCGGTGACCATGAGCGCGAGGACGGGGGGTTTGGTAAAGGGATGAAGCATGCGCGGTGAGAGCGCAGCTCGTACTATACCGTATTCGCCTGATGCTGGTGGGCGCGGTTGAGCCAGTTGGCCAGATTGGTGGCCGCTTCGTCGGGGGTTTCCCCATAGAACGGCATCATGGCTGTCGGAATACCCGGAATTCGTACGATATGGGCCCGCCAGCGTTTCTCAGCCACCCACGTCACTTCAATGGCCATGGGACGGCCGGCAACAGTTCGTTCAAAGCGATGCCGCACGATGTTGATAACTGTTCGGAAGAATTCGTGAAGAGGAGCAAAGAGATTCTACGCGTTGCGTGTCACGAAACAAGCGAAGGGAAGTACGAAGGCGTACCCGAACTTCTCGAGGTCGAGGTTTCACACGCAAACTTGGAGAAAAAATATTTTGTTGTCCTTCGCTCAACAGGAAATGCACCATTCATCAACAGGTTTTCCACACACCTCCGCGCTGCGCGCTCCGACGGTGCAGGCCATCGGCGTTCGCCCTTGACTCGCTCTGTTCGGCCAATTACGCTGAACTCCTCGATGCACAGTCACGGACGCATGCTGTTGGCGGCGCTGATCCTGGCCGCCTGCGCCGCCCCGGCGTTCGCCGACTCGGCCACGCTGTTTCGCGTCTTTCTGAACGACGGCACCGCGGTCGTCAGCTACGGCGAATACGCGCGCGTGGGCGACCGGCTCGTGTTCTCGATGCCGCTCGGCGCCATCGACGCGGCCACGGGCGAGCCGGACCTTCACGTGGTCAACCTGCCGGTGTCGGCCGTCAACTGGACCGCCACCGCCAAGTACGCGGACTCCGCGCGCTTCTCGCACTACATGACCACGAGCGCCGAGTCCGACTACGCCGCGCTCGCCGGGGAAGTCGCCTCAACGCTGAACGCCAGCGTCCTGGCGAAGGATCCGCAGGCGAGGCTCGGTATGGCTGTGGATGCACGGCGTCGCCTCGCGTCATGGCCGCGCGATCATTACGGCTACCGCGCAGAAGACGTACACGAGATGCTCGGGCTTCTCGACGAGGCGATTTCGGGATTGCGGGTGGCGGCGGGCGCAACACGCTTCGTGCTCGATCTTGTGGCGATCAGTCCGGCGGTGCCGGCGGCTCGCGAAGATGTCCCCCTGCTGCGGGATCCCACCTCCGCTGAAACGATTTCCCAGGCCATCGCCATCGCCAAGGCGACCGACATTGCCGCCGATCGCGTATCCATACTGCGCGGCGTGCTGGCAGCGCTGGATACACCTCGAAACAACTTGCCCGGGAACTGGGCGTCGCCGACCCGGCAGTGGGCGCTCCACGCCATCCGTGAGGAGACCAGGGTCGGGCAGCGGTATGTCGCGCTGACGTCGAGCCTTTCGAAGCGGGCGGCCAATGCAGCCGCTCGCGGCGACGTCCGCTCGGTGGAGCGCGTGCTCGAGACCGCGGCGAGGCGGGATAGCCAGCTCGGCCGGAGGCGTCCTGAGGAGATCAACGCGCTCCTCGAGCAGGTGAGGATGCAGCTGGATGCGGCGCGCAGGCTCAGGCTGGCGCGCGACCAGTGGCGCGAGCACGCGGGCAGCTATCGCGCCTACACGAGAGTGGTCGCGCCGATCATTGCCGGGCTGGTGCGCGCGCAGGGTCACCTCGACGACATCAAGCGGCTCGCCGGATCCGAGGCGACGGTACTCGTCTCCCTCGGCGAGCGACTGGCGACGAACGTGAGAACGCTGGGCGTCGTTGCCGTTCCCGACGATCTGAAGCCGGCGCATGCGCTGCTGCTGAGCGCCGTCAACCTTGCTGAAACGGCTGTCAGAACGCGAAGGCAGGCGACGGTGTCGGGCGCGCTCGAGCTGGCGTGGGATGCGTCTTCCGCAGCGGCAGGATCGATGATGCTGCTGACACGAGCCAGGGAGGATATGGAAGCGGCCGTTCGCCTTCCCCAGATCCGGTGATGACCCCCCGCCAGACGCGCCTGTTCAGAGCCGTAGATCTTCGCGATTTCCAACGGACTATCCGCCGCCTCGCATGGCATTCGGACGTGGCCCGGCTGCGGGACTGCGGCGTCATCGTGCCGAGCGCCGCGGCCGGCGATCAACTGCGCCGCACCATCGAGCATCGTTCCCTCCCATCGACAACCTCGTCGGATCGCGCGGTGTGCCTGCCGCAGATTCTCACCCGAGCCGGGTGGTACGACGCCATGCACGCGCGGATGGCGTCGCCTCCGCGCAGGTTGAGCGAGCTCGAACGCGAAGTGCTGATGAATGCCGCGGCGAGGGACGTCGCCGGCTCCGACATCGGCGCGCCGTTTCGCCTGAGAGCGGGCCTGCTCGTCGAGATGCTCGCGCTCTACGACGATCTTCGGCGCCGCGACTCCTCGGTTGACGCGTTCGAGCGTTTGATTGCCAGAGACCTCGAGCGCGACGCCGACGTGGATCGCGGGGCCGGGCGGCTGCTTCGCCAGACCCGCTTCCTGGCGGCATCGTTTCGCGGCTACGAAGCCAGGCGCGACGCCACCGGCGCCGTGGATGAATACGCGCTCCGTTCGCGGCTCCTCGAAGTCGTCCCGGCTCGACCGCTGACGCACCTCATCATCACCATCGGCGAGCGATCGGTCGATCCGGCGGGCCTGTGGCCCGCCGATCTGGGACTGCTGACGCAACTGCCCGATCTCTCGCAGATCGACATCGTGGCCACTCGCGGGATGATCGCCGCAGGTTTGCTGGAGCGTCTCGAGAAGTTCATGCCTGGCTTCGAAGAGGCGGAGTTGCCGGCCGACGAGGCTGCGGACGTCGATGACTCCGCTGGACCGGTGGTGATGATGCCGAGCGAAGGCGAGCTGTTTTCCGTCAACCGGGACAGGGAGGACGAGCTGTCGTCGATTGCCGTGGCGTTGAAGGCTGCCGGCAGCTCGGATCTGGATCGCCGGGCGGTGGTATTCAAGCGCCCGTTGCCGTACGTCTATCTGGCGCGCGACGTATTCGCCGATGCGGGCATCCCGTATCAGACATTTGACGCGTTGCCGCTGGCGGCGGAGCCCTATGCTGCGGCGCTCGATCTGGTGTTCGAGTTCGTCACCTCGAATTTTACGAGGGAGCCGGTCGTCTCGCTGCTGGCCTCTCCGCATTTCTCCTTCAGCCTGGACGGAGCCGCGCTGCGGCGCTCGGATGTGTCTGCATTGAATCGCACGCTGAGCGACGAAGGCTACGTCGGCGGTGCCGAGCACCTGAGCGTCTTTGCCTCAAAGGGGGTGAACGCGGCGCGGGCCGCCGTCGCCGCTGCCGCCGAGCTGCGCGCGCTGTCGGAGACGGAGCGCCCGTCGGTTCAGCTTGCCGCGCTCGCCGGATTTCTCGACGCTCACGATCGGATTCCTCCGATCGACGATCCCCTGCGCGAGCGCCACCTCCGCGCGCGACGCGCGGTCCTGGCGGCGATTCACGGGCTGCGCCGCGCACACGAGCGTCTGGATGACGCACCGGCCGGGATAGCGACGGTCGTCGCCATGATCCGCCGCTGGATCGAAGGGCAGACCTTCTCGCCGCGCGCGGGCACGAGCGGCGTCCAGTTGCTCGACGCGCAGGCCGCGCGCTATGGGGAGTTTGACGAGGTGTTTCTCGTCGGCCTGATCGAAGGCGAATGGCCGCAGCGCTCATCCAAGAACATCTTCTATCCCGCTTCGCTGCTCACCCAGCTGGACTGGCCCGACTCGCGGATGGCGCTGGCAGGTGAGCGGGCCGCGTTTGGGGACCTGATGACGCTCGCTCGGAGGCAGGTTCATCTCTCGAGCTTCGAGCTCGAGAACGATTCGATCGTCGGGCCGAGCGTCTTTCTCGAAGATGCCGATCGCCTCGGCCTTCGGACCGAGACGCGCGAACCCGCGCGGTCGGGCAGGATCTTCGTGCACGAGGCGCTCACTGGAGATCCCGTCGCGCCGAACGCGGTACAGGACGCAGCCGCCGCCTGGCTGGGGTTGCGCACCGGGCGATCCGAGGCGACCGCCGATCGGTTTCATGGCACGGCCGCGTCGTATCGACCGGCAACCTACAGTGTCAGCTCGCTCGAGCGGTATCTGCAGTGCCCGTTCCGATTCTTCTCCGAACGGGTGCTCGACCTTCGGGAGGATCCCGAAGACGAGGCGACACTGAATCCGAAGGAGCTCGGCATCTTTGTCCATCGGGTGTTCCAACAGTTCTTCGAGGAATGGAACCGGCAGGGGCAGCGCGGCATCACGCCAGAAAATCTGGCGCAGGCGCGCGCGACCTTCCGCGAGGTCATCGAACCGCTGCTCGAGGATCTTCCCGAAGACGAAGCGGTCATTCAGCGCACTCGACTGCTTGGCTCGGCGGCCAACGAAGGGCTCGCCGAGGCGGTGTTTCAGGTCGAGGCCGAGTGGGACACCCCCGTGCTCGAGCGCCTGCTCGAGCATGCGCTCGAGGGAGAGTTCGAGATTACGACCGAGACCGAAACGCGGCGCATTGCGCTGCGAGGCAAGGCCGATCGCATCGACCTGCTGCAGGACGGCACGTTCCGCATCATCGATTACAAACTGAGCCGCGCGCCCGACAGGAAGCTCGCGCTGCAGCTGCCCATTTACACCGTGTGCGCGATGCAGCAGCTGCGGACGACAACCGGCAAGGACTGGGAGGCGGGGCAGGCCGGCTACATCGCGTTCGGCCAGGATCGCCAGTTCGTGCCGATGCTGGCACGAGGCAAGAAGAAGGACGCCACGCTGCTCGACGCGCAGACGCGGCTGCTCGACGCCGTTCAGAGGATCGAGCGCGGCGAGTTTCCTCCGGCGCCGGCCGATCCGATGATGTGCACGCGCTGCGCGCACGCCTCCGTCTGCCGAAAGGATTACGTTGGCGATATCTAGCTGGCTGCCGTTCGACGAAGACAAGGGGTCTGGAGACGTCCCCCGACCCCTTGTCGGTTCTGCCCCGCTGCCTGATGCGGACGCGCGGGCACGGGCGGTCGATCCCGCGCACAACGTCGTGCTCGAGGCGTCGGCCGGCACAGGCAAAACTCACGTGCTCGTCGATCGCTATCTCAATCTGCTGAGTTGCGGCGTCGATCCCGCCAACATCCTCGCGATCACCTTCACGCGTAAGGCTGCAGCCGAGATGCGCGGGCGCATCCTCACCGAGCTGCGCCGCCGTGCCGACGCGCCAGGCGACCAGCGGGATTTATGGCGCGGCGTGCGCGACCGGTCGGGCGACATCGCCATCAGCACCATCGATGCCTTCTGCCTCTCGCTGCTCCGCGAGTTTCCGCTCGAAGCCAACCTCGATCCGGGCTTCGACATGGCGGACGAAACGCAGGTGCCGCGCCTGATGGAAGAAGCGCTCGACCGCGCCCTCGACATCAGCCGTGGGCTGTCGCGCACGGACGACTACGTGCGGCTGCTGTTTGCCGAGCTTCGCGAGGCGAGGCTCAGAGACGGCCTGGCGTCGATGATCGACCGCCGGCTGGTCGTCGATGAGGCGCTCGATCGGGCGCTCGCGAGCGGGCCGCGCGATCTGACCGCCGAGCTCGCCTGCGAACAGGCGTTCGAGCGTCTGCGCGGGGTCTTGACCGGGCTGACGGGCGGCGTCGAGGGCTTTCTGGCCAACGGCCCCGTCACGCACCGGCGCTGGGCGATCTTTTCGAGCGACATGCGGCTGATCGCCGCAGGCGGGGTGCCGGCGCCCGGGCTTGCGCGCGGCATCCTCGATCGGGTCGAAGCGCACTTTCTCAATAAGGAGAAGGAGCCGCGGCAGCGTTTCGACGGCTACTCGGCCAGGGATTGCACGTCGGCGGACGCCTGGAAGATCCACAGGCACGATGTGCTGGGCGTTGGCCGGGAAGTGGCCAACGTGCTGAAGGGCTTCAGGCGCGATCTCAACGCTGTGTTGTCACGCGGCGTGCGCCGCGTTTATCAGATCGCGCTGCGGGAATACCGCGAGACCCTCGATTCGCACGGCGTGCTCGATTTTTCCGAGACGCTCTCGCAGGCGCTCATCCTGCTCGCCCAGATGGAGGAGTTTGCGCGCAGCCGGTATCGCCTCGAGGGCCGGTATCACCACGTGCTGCTCGACGAATTTCAGGACACCAGCCGGGCGCAATGGACGCTCGTGGCGCTGCTGATCCGCTCCTGGGGAGAAGGCAGCGGCGTGGCGGACAGCGCTCCTCTGATTCCGTCGATCTTTCTGGTTGGCGATCGCAAGCAGTCGATCTACGGATTCCGCGACGCCGACGTGGCGGTGATGGATGAGGCCGGAGCCTTCGTTGACCAGCTCCGTCCGGATCGCGACGCGCGCCGCGCGATTTCGAAGAGCTTCCGCGCGGTGCCGCAGCTGCTGGCCTTCGCCAACGATCTGTTTCAGGAAATCGAAAAAGATGAGGCTCGCCGCGATGCCTTTCGGTTCGGCGGGCAGGACACGTTTCCCGTCGAGCTGCCCGCACCCCCCGCCGACGCGTTGGGCATCGTCGGAGCGCCGACCGTGGCTGATTGCGCCGGGGCGGTGGCGGCGGAGATCCGCCGGCTGCTCGACTCGCGCGTACTCGTCCGCGATCCATCGACGCGCGAGCCGCGGCCCGTCAGCCCTCGTGATGTCGGCATCCTGTTCCGCACCAAAGACAGCCACCAGGATTTCGAGAAGGCCCTGGAGCGTCAGCGCATCCCCTCGTACGTGTACAAGGGCCTCGGCTTCTTCGAGGCGGACGAGATCAAGGACGTCCTGGCGCTGCTCAGGTACCTCGCGGCGCCCGACTCGAATCTGCGCGCCGCGGCTTTCCTGCGTTCCCGGTTCGTGAGGCTGTCCGACCCGGCATTGCAGGCGCTCGCGCCGCAGATTGCCGCGGCGCTCAACGGCACGAGAGAGCCTCGTCTCGACGACATCGGCCCCGAGGATCGCCTGGTGCTCGCGCTCGCGCGCCTGAGCGTTGCGCGATGGCTCGGTTTCGTCGATCGTCTTCCGCCCGCCGACATTCTCGAGATGGTGCTCGACGAAACAGCGTATGCGTTCGAGACGCGCGGACCGCGCGTGCGACAGGCTCGCGAAAATCTGAAAAAAATCCGCGCGATGATTCGGCGCGTGCAGAACCGCGGCTACGCGACGATGTCTCGGCTGGCCGAGCATCTGGAGCGGCTGACCGCGGGAGACGAATCGAACGCGGTGATCGACGCGGGCGACTCCGTGAACCTCATGACCATCCACGCAGCAAAGGGGCTGGAGTTTCCGGTCGTGTTCGTCGTGAATCTGAGCAAGGGCACCGGAGGGCGCCGGGGCGCCATTCGCGTGGTATCGGACGCCGAACACGGCCAGGCCTGGCTGAGCGTGGGCGATTTTCAGTCGGAAGCCGACGCAGACGCCAAGGCGAAAGATCGCGAGGAAACCAAGCGCCTGCTCTACGTCGCGCTGACACGCGCGCGCGACCGGCTCTATCTCGCATCGGAAGTGAAGGACGGCAAGTGGAGAGCGTTCGGCGGCAGCCTTGGCGATGTCCTGCCCCCGGCGATGCGCGCCCGGTTCGAGGTGGCGAGCGTGGCGCCGGCACCCGAAGCGACGGAGTGGGTGGCCGCCTCCGGTCAGACGCACGTGTTTCGCGTATGCCCGGTGCCGGAGATCGCCGCCGTGCCTGCCCGCCTTGGCGAGGACGCGACTGCGGCCAGGCAAGACCCGGCCTACGCGGATAACTTCGAGCCGTTGGTGGACCCGTTCGCCCTTCCGCGCGTGGGCGTCACATCCGTGCTGGCCGTCCCACAGGCCGCCAACCGGCGCCGGAATCAGATCGACGCCGGCAGCCGAAGCCTCGTGGGGACGCTGGTGCATCGATTGTTCGAGCGCTCAGGAATGGCGCTGGCCGGCAATGGAGAGAGGATTACGGGGGAGCTGGCACTTCTGCTCAAGGATGAAGAGTCGGTGGAAGCCGGAGACACCGAGGCTCTGTTCGACCAGGCGCGTGACGCCTATCTCGCGCTGTGCGCCCAGCCGAACCTGTCGCACGAACTGGAGGCGGGTGAGGCGCTCTTCGAAGTGCCGTTCTCCCTGCGCCCGGCCGCGTCGCAGACAATCCTGAGAGGGACCTTCGATTGTCTCGTCAGGCGCCGCGACGGCGGCGTGACCGTGCTCGAGCTGAAGACCGGCGCGCGCGCGCCCGAGCACGAAGCGCAGCTCGCCGCGTATCTGACTGCCGCGCGCGCTCTCTTTCCCGGCACGTCGGTTGACGGAAAGCTGGTGTACGCGAAGTGAAACCAAAAGGGGCATTGAAGAGTCTTAATGAGCGGAGAACCAATGCCCATCCACGCTCGTCAACCGCAGGCGCCGATTACGGCGCAGTTCGCGTTCGAGGCGTTCAAGTCGCTGCCATGCGGATGCGTGGCCGTGGTGCACCGAACGATCGATCCTGGATTGTCTGTCGTCTCGCTCGAGGCGAAGGGGACGTACTGCGCGTTGATGGAGCACGTGATGGGACGCGCCGCGGCGGTGCCTTCGTCGGTCACCAGTGATATCGCGATAGAGGCGCTCGAAGAGGAGTGAGGGTTACTGACGCTCGGCCCAGAGTCGCGCGCGCGCCTCGGCCTCGCGCTGGGTCTGGCCTACGAGGAGCACGGACTGCTCGGGTGCCGCGTCTGCCGTGCGCGCGAGCCATGCCACCCAGTGGGGGCCGCGCGCCTCGCTGCGGATCTCGAAGGTACCCTGTTTGGTGGTGACCGTCTCAGCCATTGGGCGCATTTTATAACCATTTTTCGTGGATCTGCGCCTAACCGCGCAAAAACCCTAAGTTTTCGTTGCGTTCTTCGGAAGCCATCCCGTACAATTCACGCGTCGAGAGGAGCCAGAATTGACCCTGACGTGTCCGAGTTGTGGAAATAGCCAGAATTTTCTCGTAAAGACGCTTCAGATGCACGTGGTGCATCTGGAAGATTCGAGAGTCGAGGTGTCGGAGGAGAGCCGTCCGGCCGTGTTTGAAGTGCTCTGCGATGAGTGCGAGACCGCGATGAAGTTCGAAGAGTTCGAAGACGCGCTCCGCAAAGAAGTGTTGTTGACGCTCGGCGCCCGCTAGGCGCCCCTTCTTTCTTCCATCGGCCTGGTCCTGGCCGAATCTCCGAATCAGGATTCATCGGCGTCCTCGAAGTAGTCACACTCGGGGCAGGTCCATTCCCTCACGGGTCTGGTTTTTGCCTCGCGAGTGCCTGGCACGCGATCGGTCTGCTCGCGCGTGTGCAATCGCATGCGTCCGCCGCACATGGGACATTCTTTGGGTTCCATCGCTCGAAGGGCGTGATGCTAACATAACGGTCAGCGATGCGGAACTCTTCGATTCGCCCTCGTGATGACGGCCGCGCGGCCCGGCGGGTGCTCGCGATGCCGCTCGCGCGACGCCACGCGTGGTTCGCCGACGAAGTGGCGATCGACTTTCCGTCGCTGAACGGCGCGGTCGAGCGCATGCGCGAGGGCTTCGTCGCATCGATGGAGGACGACTGCCGGCGTCAGCTGCTCGCCGAGCTGCACCTGTCGCCGCGCGAAGCGTTCGACGGCGTCACCGTGCCGGTCGACGTGCCTGTCCGCAAGCTGTGCCTCGCCTGCGGCGGCCGAGGCGAAGTCTGGTCCGATCCCTGCGAGCCGTGCGACGGCACCGGCGAGGCGCTCGCCCGCCATCCGGTCCGGCTCGTCGTGCCGCCCCGCGTGCAGAACGGCGATCGATTCTCCCTCTCGGTGACCGCTCCCTCGGCACCGCTCACCCGCGTCGAAGTCCGCGTCGTATTAAGCTAATACGTGATGGTTACTGAAACGGCGGTGCTCGGCGCACTCACGGTCGTCAAGGATCCCGATCTGCACCAGGACATCGTAACGCTGGGGTTCATCAAGAATCTGCGCGTCGATGGTGGTCGCGTGGCGTTCAGCATCGAGCTCACGACGCCCGCCTGCCCCGTGAAGGAGCAGATGCGCGAGCAGGCGCATGCGGCGGTGTCGGCGCTTCCCGGCGTCTCGGCGGTCGAGGTGGAGATGACCGCCAGCGTGCGCGCGGTCGCGTCGCCGGAGGCTGGACGCACGCCTGTCGAAGGGGTGAAGAACATCATCGCCGTCGGCGCGGGCAAGGGCGGAGTGGGCAAGACCACGGTGGCGGTGAACCT
>Ga0163150_10003487_pt1 | contig 22105 bp, 17 predicted proteins | sample OliLakLV19P2IB_FD_148628 | JGI IMG/M metagenome (GOLD analysis project Ga0163150, IMG submission 148628) | Freshwater microbial mat bacterial communities from Lake Vanda, McMurdo Dry Valleys, Antarctica - Oligotrophic Lake LV.19.P2.IB | ecosystem: Environmental > Aquatic > Freshwater > Lake >...
CCTGGATCAAAGCCAAGATCGGCTTGCGGCAGTTCCGGCTGCGGGGTTTGGTCAAAGTGGGGATGGAAGCCCTGTGGGCTTGTTTGACCTACAACATTCAACAATGGATTCGCCTCCGCTGGCGGCCGCAGCGGCAAGCCGCCGCGCTGGTTGGGGCCCGAGCGGGGTAGGGAGAAGTGTGTCTGGTTGCCGGTGAAGCCCCGAAAAGGGGGCCCAACGGGCGCCAGGAAAGCCAAAAACATGCTCTGAACCCGCCACAATTTGGTTTGACCTGACCGGTTCTTAAAAAAACCGGTCGAAACGAAAGCTAGGGTGCCGGAAAATCGATTTGTTCACAGCTTCCCGCGCACGGGGAGAGGGTTGGGGATTTGAACGGGACCGCGAACCCAGGGTTCCGCTTGCGCTCCACCCTGGGCTACAAATATTTCGCTCCAAGCGGGGCTGAACTCGACAGCTGGCGGGCATTTCCGAGTTTCGCGACAGAAACTAGACTAGCCCTCCAGAAATAGAGTTCGACTATTTCTCTGCTACAACGGGATTGCGCAGGACACCTGCCCCCTCCAGCTCAACTTCGACGATGTCCCCAGGCTTGATGGTCGAAGTCGTTCCAGGAGTGCCGGTAAAGATCAAATCGCCGGGTTGCAACGTAACGTACTTGCTGATGAAACTCACAGTTGTGGGAATATCGTGGATGAGGTGGTCCGTCAGCTCGTCCTGTTTGACTTCGCCATTCAGTCGCAGCCGCAGCATCAGTTTGCTGTAGTCGACTCCTGTAACAATGTAAGGTCCTACCGGCCCGAACGTATCCGCACCTTTTGCACGCCACCACTGCACATCCTTGACGCTCGCATCGTTCTGCCAAATACGTTCGCTGACGTCATTACCAGCCGTGACCCCGAAGACATAGTCCATGGCTCTTTCTTTCGACACTTTGGAGCATTTCTTGCCGATCACGATCACCAGTTCAGCTTCATAGTGAACTGTCTTGGCATCCTTCGGTATCACGATCGCTTCGCCCTGTCCCACGATGCAGGAAGGACTCTTGAAGAAAGGTTGCGGAATTCGAAACTTGGGTGGAACCGCGTCATCTTTCAGATGACTTCGATAGTTACCGGCGAGTGCCAAAACCTGAGACGGCTTGGTAGGTGGAAGCAGCTTTATTTCGCTCAACGCGTATGTGGTCTCAGTCTTCGAATGCGCACTGAAGAGGTCCCCGGAAAGCTCTCGCACCCGAGAACCTTCCAACAAACCGTAGGCAACTTTGCCACTCTTCTGAAAGCGGAGGTACTTCATCGGCTCTGCAGTGAGTGCAGCTTGACAGCCGCAGAGGACGAGCAGAATCGTAACGGCAAAGCAGTATCGTGACATCATGTGGCTCCATTGGTGAGGTGGGGTGGTGATTGTGTGGCTCATCGCAACCGGCCTTCGAGCAGTTTTCGAAAACCGCATTCGCTGGGGTCGAGATTCGTGATCTTAATTAGGTCATCAATGTCAGCGGATTTACGCGAGTTGCCATCGGTAACTCGATCGGACCACTGACACGATGTGATTCGAATACAGCCGAGATCATTTCGATGATGCTGCGGCAATCTTCAGCAGAGCATTTGGTCGGTCGATTGTGCTTGATGCTGTCAATCAGGTCATTGATCGCAGCAATATGTCCCCCTTCGTAGCTGCCATCTGTGCGTGTTTCGGGCTTGCCTACCCCAGCCGAAGTGATCGGCTCCCAAGACTTGCCAGACCGCCCCGGAGACCAGCTGCTATCGCGCAGGATGTACGCCTTCGCAAGATAACCGCTCTCCATTTCGATGATGCCCTTGGCGCCAAAAACTTGAATCGCGAACCGCCAGGGACTGCCAGTCATACCTCGCCGCGATGCGAAGTGGCCATAAGCACCGCTGGGAAATGAGTATCTTGCCTGCACGTTGTCGCCAGCCAGCGGCCCGATTCCCTCGGCACCGGTCACTACCTCCGATTTCGTCACCCGGTGACCTTGATGGGTGACGCTCGCGGTACACGAGGTTGCGTGTCCTCCGGCGAGCGAACGCATCAATCCAAGAACGTGCGAACCGAGTACCCATAAGTCCTCGCCACCGCCGCGCTGATCTTCTTTACCTCGCGCCCGGAGTTCCAGCACTTCGCCGATTTCTCCATTCTCGATCAGCGACTTGACGACTTCGAGAACGGGCGAGTACTGGCTGATGTGTGCGATTCCCAGCTTCAGATTCCGCTTCTCCAGCTCTTTGATCGCGCTATCACATTCGGCAAGAGTTCGACAGAAGGGCTTTTCCATGTAAATGTGACAACCCGCTTCAGCTGCCGCAACAATCATGTCGTGATGCTGGTCGATCCATCTCGGACAAATTGCAACCAGGTCGAGTTGTTCCTTCGCGAGCATTTCGCGAAAGTCCGCATAGACTCTCTTGGGGTTCGTCCGTTTCTGAGCGGCTGCGCGCCCTTCTGGGTGCTCGTCGGCAAGCGCGACAATGTCAACATTCGACAGTTTCGTAAAAGCGACATCAACGCCGTGTCCATAGTCACCTTTGCCCGTGCGGCCAATGATTCCCACTCGAACGCGCTCGCCAGTTGCGGCCCTTATGGTTTGGCTGAGCTGAGAAGCCAAAACTCCAGAAGCGACGGCAGCCGAACCCTCCTGCAAGAACTTGCGGCGGGATTGAGTTTGCATGGTGATTCACCTTACCAGGGTTGAAAGTTTGAGTAACGACACGCGTGGAGGCAACAGCGAATGCCCCGCAGAATAGCGACATCAACTTCAAGAAAATATGAGCCCAGAGATGAGAGAGTCAGCATCAAAAGTGAAGGAAGACTACCTATGGTAACAAAACGCCGCTGAATGCCAGAAGGATTGTTGAGGCTCTCATCGCGCTCTGAACTCGTCAGGGCTCAGCCGGCCTGCGATGTCGGAAGAGAGTTTTTGTTTGTTTCAGCCCCTCGGCTTGAGGGCGTTCCAAGATTCAGCAGGGCCCTGAAGTCTTGGGCCCTCCCTCACTGTCGGGCTACTGAACAGATTCGAGGCTCAGTTCATTAGCCCGCACGTCAGCAAGGGCTCTACCTCGACCCAACGACTTATGGCCTTTGACGGGACCCTGGGAAGACTCCGTGGGGCCTTGATTATCCAGCTTGTTGCTCGTAAACTCTTTGTTTAACCTCACAATAGCAGGCAACCGGTCGAACTTTTACGACCGAATCCTTCTCACGCTTTATTTTTGCTCAGGATCCAGAATGATGCTGCAATGCCTGATCGCCTATTCCTCCATGGCCTTGTTGCAGGCTACCGCTGGCATAGAGACGCCGGCTGAGCTGTTCGAAATGCGTGTCCGGCCTCTGCTTGCGGCGAACTGTTACGCCTGCCATGGGGAAACCCGCATGGGAGGACTACGCCTGGACTCGCGTGCCGAACTGGTGAAGGGAGGTGCTTCCGGCCCGGCCATTATTGTCGGGAAGTCCGAGGAGAGCCTCATAATGCGTGCCGTGCGTCGTACTCACGAGCGGTTCAAAATGCCTCCGCAGCAGGCTCTCAAGCCGGAGGAAATCGCTGGTTTGGCCGCTTGGATTGACGGAGGGGCGGTCTGGCCTGAAGGAGTCGCCGCTAAAGCAGAGCGTTCCTTGTGGTCCCTTCAACCCGTGCGCAAATCGGAACCGCCAGCGGTTCGTGACTCCGCTTGGGTTTCGACGCCGATTGACCGGTTTATGCTCTCCAGGTTGGAAACCGCTGGCCTCAGCCCGAATGGGCGCGCCGACCGCCGCACGCTGATCCGGCGGGCAACATTCGACTTGATCGGGCTGCCACCGGCTCCAGAGGAAGTGGATGCTTTTGTGAATGACCCGTCACCACGTGCCTTTGAAAAGGTGATCGATCGCCTGCTCTCGTCAACCCACTATGGAGAACGTTGGGGCCGGCATTGGTTGGATCTGGCGCGATACGCCGATGGAGAAGTCGGCGTCACCGTGGACAAACCCTTCCGTAACGCATTCCGATACCGCGATTGGGTGGTTGATGCGCTTAATAAAGACATGCCGTACAACCTGTTTGTGAAAGCACAGATTGCGGCCGATCAGCTGCCTGAGAGCGCAGGGCTATTGGCGGGACTTGGATTCCAGGCGATTGGGGCGGACAATCATGAGCGCGTCGATGTGTCGACACGCGTCTTCCTCGGGCTGACGGTTGGTTGTGCGCAATGCCACGACCATAAGTACGATCCAATCCCGACCAAAGACTACTACTCTCTGCTTGGCGTTTTCACGAGCAGCAAGACGGACGAATACGCGCTTGCGGCCCCTGCTGAAGTGGAGGCTTATAAGAAGCAGAAGCTCGAGATCGACGAGAAACAGAGCGCACTGACCGACTGGCTGAACAAGCAGGTTTCTGACCTCGTCGATATTCTGGCGGCTCAGACGTCCCGCTACGTCTTATCGGCCTGGACTGTGATGAGCGGTGAGCGCGGCGATGTGTTTGAGGCGGCGAACCAGGACTCACTGGACTCGCTGACGATTGGGCGTTGGAACAAGTATTTCCGAAACTCCGAGAAAGACTATGCGTTCGTTAAGCCGTGGTTCGATCTGGTTGCGTCGCGCGGGGGTGTGGAAAAACTCGACCGCAGCGAAGTCAAGAAGATCGGCGATGAGATTCAGACTTTGCTGCTCTCGATCCTTGCCGAGAAGAAAGCGATTGATGACCGGAACTATGTCAAGCTCGGCGGCGCAAAAGGAGTCAAGGACGAGGCCACCCGGCAGTATGCCAATCTCGAATTCCTTGAGCCGAAGAAATATTACTTCTGGCGCGACATGGCTTCTGAACCGTATCGGCGTGATGCCTTTGATTCTGAGGGAGGCATCTACTATTACGGCCCGAAGGAGATCGACCGGTTTCTTCCCGGCGCTTGGAAACAGCACCTCGACAGCCTGCGAAGCGAACTCGATGCGCTGAAGAAAGCGCTGCCTGAGCAGTATCCGTTCCTTCATGTTCTCCACGATGGCGATAAGCCGGCTAACGAAAAGATCGCGATCCGAGGTGACGCTCAGAATCCAGGTGAGGAAGCACCGCGCCGCTTTCTGCAAGCGCTCTGCGAGGGTGATCCGCCGCCGTTTGCCAAGGGCAGTGGACGGCTTGAACTTGCCGAGGCAATCGCAAGCTCTTCAAATCCCCTGACGGCTCGGGTGATTGTGAACCGCGTCTGGCAGTGGCACTTTGGCGAGGGGATTGTCCGCAGCGGTAGTAACTTTGGCCAGCTGGGTGACCGTCCGACGCATCCCGAGTTGCTTGATTACCTCGCAGCTCGATTCATGGAGCAGGGATGGTCGTTGAAGAACCTTCATCGCGATATCATGCTCTCCTCGGTCTACCAGTTAAGCAGTGCACCTTCCGCTCCTAACAGCGAGAAAGATCCCGACAATCGCCTGCTCTGGCGCGCCAACCTGGCGCCGAGGCTCGATGCGGAATCGCTTCGTGATGCGATGCTGGCGGTGTCAGGTTCGCTCGACCGTACGATCGGCGGCTCGCCGAAACCGGTGACTGACGACTTTAAGCGCCGCGCCTTGTATGGAACCGTGAGCCGGACACAGCCGGAGGCCACGCTCGCTCTCTTTGATTTTCCGAATCCAAACAACTCAAGCGAGCGCCGCGCTGTGACAATCGGCCCGATGCAGCGCCTGTACTTCTTGAATAACTCTTTCGTCGCCGCTCAGGCCAAGGCGCTGGCGGAGCGTGTGCAGAGCAGCCGCGATGACGCACTCCGAATCACTGAGACATACAAGCTGCTGTTCAGCCGGGAACCAACCGCGGAAGAAGTGAAACTGGGGCTGGAGTTCCTAGCCGAAAGCCCCTGGGCCCAGTACACGCAGGTTCTGTTGAGCTCGTCGGAGTTTAGTTCCGTGAGGTAACGATCATGAATCGACGCCAGGCATTGCAACAACTCGGATGTGGATTTGGGCTTCTCGGTTTGGCGAAGACGCTGGAGAGTGCGACCTCGAATCCGCTTGCAGTCAGAGTGCCTCATTTCGCCCCGAAGGCCAAGCACGTCATCTTCCTCTATCTGAATGGCGGTGTGTCCCAAGTGGACACGTTTGATCCGAAACCGGAGCTGACGAAACACCACGGCGAAGCCATGCCTGGTCCCAAGATCAAGACAGACCGAGCGTCCGGCAATTTGATGCGATCACCCTTCAGTTTTCGAAAGTGCGGGCAGAGCGGCATCGAGATCAGCGATATCTTTCCCCGGCTCGGGGCTTCCATCGACGATTTTTGCGTCATTCGCTCGATGTATTCCGATAACGGCAATCATGGTCCGTCCATGTTCATGATGAATTGTGGGCACCAACTCGCCGGGCGCCCCTCGATGGGCGCGTGGGTCACATACGGCTTGGGAACCCCGAATCAAAACCTGCCCGGATTCGTGGTGCTCTGCCCTGGCTTGCCCGTGATGGGCCCGCAGCTGTGGTCGTCCGCATTTCTCCCCAACTCCTATCAAGGCACCTACATCCAGAACGGTGAGCGCGACATTGATAAGCTGCTGCAGAACATCCGCAACACCTCTCTATCGAGGCCGGAACAGGAGCGGCAACTGAATCTGCTGGATCGTATCAATCGCCTGTATGTAGACCAGAGCGGAGGCGATTCTCAGATTGAGGCTGGCATTCAGGCGATGGAAGTCGCCTTTCGCATGCAGACCGAGGCTCCCGAGGCTTTTGATATCACCAAGGAACCGGAAGCCGCACGCTCCAGTTACGGTGACTCGGATTTTGGACGCGGGTGTCTGATGGCGCGGCGCCTGGTGGAGCGTGGTGTGCGGATGGTGCAGGTTTATTTCGGGCACTTTCAGCCCTGGGACAGTCACGATGACATTCAGGCACACGCGCGCCTTGCCCGCCAGGCTGACCCGGCAATTGCCTCGCTGGTCCGCGATCTGAAGTTGCGCGGCTTGCTGAATGAGACGCTCGTCATTGTTGGGAGCGAGTTTGGCCGCACTCCGATGATTCAAAATAGCGGCCTTGAGAAGCTTGGAAATGGCCGCGATCATAACGTCCACGGTTTTTCCACGTTACTTGCCGGCGGCGGTGTCCAGGGCGGCAGGACCTACGGTGCAACGGACGATTTCGGATTCCGAGCTGTCGAGAAGCGCACCCATGTTCATGACTTGCATGCAACCGTTCTGCATCTTCTCGGACTGGACCACAAACGCCTCACTTATCGCTATAGCGGGCGTGACTTCCGCTTGACCGACGTTCACGGCAACGTCATTCAGGAAATACTGGCCTGATCGTGCTTCAACGATTTCCAAACGCCCTGGGGAAGACTTGGCCGTCGACGAAAGAAAAGACCGCGGCCGACTTGTGACGCGGTCGCGGTTCTTTCTGGCCGGTCGGAGTGTGCCGGAGTTTATCTCCAATACTGACGGTCGTGGCGTTGGCGGAAGATATCCCGGCTGGCGCGGTTTTGCTCGCGTTGAATTCTCATCCTCTCTCTTGGAGTGAAATCGCCATCACGGCGGGCGCGAGCTTCACTGCGCCGGATGTGGGCCTGCTCGCTTTGAAGTCGCCGAAGTTCTCGTGGCGTCAGGTCGCCGCTTCGATAGCCGCGCCAGATTCGATTCTGCTGGCGCCACTCTCTGTGATTGATGGTTTCAGCCCAGGACAGGTTTCCAAGCATCAGGAAGACAGCCAAGCTGCCAGCCATCGTTGTGAGCATCCGGGTTTTCATCTGTTTGTCTCCTTGTTTCAGGTTCAATCGCGTCGTTGTCTTAAACTCGGAAACATCTGAGAGGTTGCGGTGAGCACGAGAGATTGTTGTGGTCTCTGTGATTTGAAGTCTGTTTACAACATCCTGAGGGTAGCCTTCATAACTTTGTTCTCAAGAAATCTTGGGATATGCCGGGCATCAGTCCGAGGGGTTCAAGGCTGATCCAGCGTGAGTTGGTGCAACCAACGTGTTCCAGTGGCAAAAAACGAGACGTTGACAACGACGTTTCTCAGGCTGGTAGTCTTCTGACGTTACAAGGTTGTGAAAGCGATGTGGCGAGGAAGACGGAGCGATGTGCCGATCCTCCCTCTTCTGAAACGATGCAGCCGTATCAGAAGATGAGAAAAGGACATTTGAGGGAGAAGAGGGACGGGTGTAAGCTATGGCAGATCAATTCGTTCGAGTATTTTGACTCCACGAGAAAGCCACCATGAGAATTCTATCCAGAGCAGTGGTCCTACTGATGGTTCTCTGCCCAATGCTGCCTGGCGATGGGCGAACGCCTGCCGAGGAACGTGTCAAGAGTGAGAACTCTGAGCCGGCACCTTCGCTGTAGCAGGCAGCTCTTCAAGATACTGCGCCAACAGCTCTGCTTCAGGGGCCAACTGGGAAGACTCCGGTCGCTGAGACGAAACAAGCGCTGCCCAAGGACGTTGTTATCCTGAGGGGATCACCGCTGGGCGCTGTGAAATTTGAACACAAGCTTCACTCCCAGGCGCGAAGCACCAAGTGCGAAACTTGCCACCACCCGTCCAAGCGGGAAAAGCCTGCCGCCGCACTACAACAGGCCTGCTCGGACTGCCACACCAAGGTGGCGATATCTCCGATGAAAACCAAGCTCCAGGCCGCGTTTCACAACCCTACTGCAGCTGCCGGCATTTGTATCGACTGCCACAAGGCGGAAAATGCGAAAGCGAAGGTGACTCCGGTGAAATGTTTAGGCTGCCACAAGAAGGAGAACATTTGAAGTCGTGGTTAACGGCCGCTGACAGGGTTGAGCCACTGGATACCCCCCGGAGATCGGCAGCTGTTTGTCGCCGTTGCCCTACTTGAACAGCGCGAATTATTGTGACACCCTCTCTGCGTAGTTTGTTCGATGCGGTCGCAGGATGGATGCGGTTCCCCTCGCCCCTTGGTGTTGCCGTTCGCAAAGATTTGCTGAGTCGCCTGTTGTAGCGAAATGAAGAACTTTCAATCCATGACGATAGCTAATCCGCAGTCCAACGGGTTTGCCTCACATTGGGGTTCCAGCGAAAAGCGACCAAGGCTTCAACGGGTCAGCTCCGGCTTGGGCTCCATGCCGGCGAAGTTTGCGCAGGTCGCGGGTTAGAGGCCGTTTAGTCTATGCCACAACGACTCCACTCTGGAAAGTCTTCACACCACGCGCCGCGAGATTACGCACAGACGCCCTTGAACATCTACTGGGAGATGACGCAGGCTTGTGCGCTGGCGTGCCGGCACTGCCGTGCTGAGGCGGTGCCGGAAGCACACCCCATGGAACTCACCTTCGAAGAGGGCATCGAGTTTTTGCGCCAAATCCCGGAATTTGGCGACCCGCTGCCGCAGTTAATCCTCACCGGAGGAGATCCGCTCGCTCGGGCTGGCCTTTTTGAATTGATCGACGAAGCGCGCAAACTCGGGATCGGGGTTTCCATCACGCCAGCCGCTACGCCCGCACTCACCCGCAATGTGCTCGTGCGGCTGAAGGAGCATTCCGTTGAAGGCTTGGGTCTCAGTCTGGATGGCTCCACGGCTGAACGTCACGACTCGATCCGCGGCGTCCTCGGCACCTTCGACCGCACAGTGCAGGCGATGCAATGGGCCCAGGAACTTGAAATACCGCTGCAGGTGAACACCCTGGCGGCTGCGGAAACCGCGGACGACGTGCCCGCCATTTATGAACTGCTCAAACCCTTTGGCGTTGCCCGCTGGAGCCTGTTTTTCCTGATTTCAATCGGTCGCGGAAAAGTGCTGCAACCGCTCTCGCCAGAGGAAGGCGAGAAGCTCATGGGCTGGATTTACGAAACGTCGCGCGCCGCTGCTTTCATAGTCGCAACCACGGAGGCCCCGTCCTATCGCCGGGTGGCGCTCGAACGGCTCCGCGCGGAGGGTTTGACCGGCGAGCAAATCAAGGATAGCGGAGCCAACCGCGGCTTCGGAATCCGCGACGGACATGGGATCATGTTTGTTTCCAATACCGGTGACATTTGCCCGGCTGGGTTTTTGCCCTTGGTTGCCGGTAACGTTCGCAAGGACCGTGTCGCCGAGATCTATCGGAATGCGCCTCTCTTCCGGTCGCTGCACGATCCAACACAATTTGAGGGGCGTTGCGGATTTTGCGAGTACAGCTCGCTGTGCGGCGGATCGCGCGCCCGGGCCTTTGAAGCCACCGGCAACCCGCTTGCATCGGACCCCTTCTGCTCCTACGAACCCCAACCAAAGCCAACGAGAACAGGCAAACCCACCTCCGAATAGGACAGGCTGTGAGCTAGGCCGTGTGTGGCGGAGTGGTGGTAGGGCCAGAAACTCCCCCGAAGTCCTGATCGACCTCCAGTGATGCTTTACGGCCAGTTCCAAGATTGCTTGTGAAACCGGAGGCCGACCCAGCCTCCGGACACGCTCGCGGTAATTCCATTGGGTTGGCACAATTCATTGCCGATGCGAACACAAGATCGTATCCCGGTTAATTAACAATAGACCCACCGGCGGCAAGTTTCTGTCAACCGCCGTCGCATCAGTGGTTGCAAGAGGTGACTTCGCGGCGGAGTCAATCGCCTGTGGCGCGCTAGCTTAGCTAATTAGGGGAGACCCCCGTTTGCTCGTCTTGCCACGCTTGGCAACCTGCACTACCAATAGACCCAAGGTGAAAACCAATGACAATGCCTCGTCCCACTTTCAACTCACAATGCGCGTGGAGGCGGCAGGCTGTGCTTCTGCTTCTTCTATTCATCGCGCTGCTGCGGCCAGCGGAGGCGCAAACTGGCGGGCGTCAGCAGCTGCCGAGCGACGCAGGGTTCAAACCGAACTACCTGTTTATCGCCGTTGACGATCTGAATGACTGGGTCGGCTGTTTGGGTGGGCACTCAGAGGTCAAGACTCCCAATATTGACCGGCTCGCCGCACGCGGGACACTCTTTGCCAACGCCCACACGCAAGCTCCGCTCTGCAACCCGTCCCGCGTCAGCCTGCTCACCGGCCTGCGGCCTTCCACGACCGGCGTGTACGCGCTGCAACCCAAGCTGCGTCACGCGAGCACGCTCAAGGACGCCGTAACGCTGCCGCAGTATCTTCAACGACATGGCTACCGCACGCTGGGCGTGGGCAAAATTTTTCACGATAACCTGTTGGCCGCCGAACTCGCGCTTGAGTTCGATGTGTGGGGAGAGGTCGAGCATTACCAGAACATGCCCGCCCGAAAGTTCGTCACGACGCCCGACCCGATCAAGCTGATGGATTGGGGGCCGTTCCCTGAAAAGGATTCCGACCACGACGACTGGAAAGTCGCTGATTGGGCGATCGAGCAGCTCAAGACCCAGTCGCCCCAGCCGTTCTTTCTGGCCGTCGGGCTGCGGCTGCCGCACGTGCCGCTCTATGCGCCGCAACAGTGGTTCGATCTTTATCCCGACGTCAAGCTGGTGATGCCTCCTGTCAAAGAGAACGACCGCGACGACGTGCCCGAATTCGCCTGGTATCTGCACTGGAAACTTCCCGAGCCACGTCTGTCGTGGCTGCGGGCAAATCATCAGTGGCGACCGATAGTGCGAGGGTATCTGGCAACGATCAGTTTTATGGATGCCCAGGTCGGGCGGCTGCTCGACGCGCTGGAAGCGAACGGGTTATCCGGCAACACCGTCGTTGTCCTGTGGTCGGATCACGGATGGCACCTGGGCGAGAAGGGCATCAGCGGCAAAAACACGCTGTGGGAACGCTCGACCCGTGTGCCGGTCGTCTTCGCGGGGCCGGGCGTTGCTTCCGCCGCGCGCTGCGACAGGTCGGTTGAACTGCTCGACCTTTACCCCACGTTGGTTGAGTTGAGTGGGTTGCCGGCGAAAGACGGACTTGAGGGCCACAGCCTCGCGCCGTTGCTTAAGAACGCCAATTCAAAGCGCGCCTGGCCGGCAATCTCGACCCACAACCAGGACAATCACACGGTGCGCAGCGAGCGCTGGCGATACATCCGCTACGCCGACGGTTCGGAAGAGCTCTACGATCACCGCGGCGACCCGAACGAATGGACGAACCTGGCACGGGACCCGCGCCAGGCAAAAGTGCTCGCCCAGCATCGGCGTTGGCTTCCCAAAGTGAACGCGCCACCCGTGCCGGGCAGCGCGGTGCGGCTGTTGTTGAACGAAAACAGCGTATGGATGTGGGAAGGCAAGCCGATTCGCAAAGAAGACAAAGAACCGTAACGACCGATGTGAAACAAGATGCGATCTTGCTCCACATCTCTCAAAGAGAATGACAATTGCAGATACGGAAACTGTGGATACTGAACCTTGCCGTCCTGGTGCTGCTGCTCGGCGCTGATCACCCCCGCAAATCCCAGGAGTCCGCCAGGCGACCAAACATTCTGTGGATTTCCGATGAAGACATCAGCCTTGATCTGGGTTGTTACGGCGATGCCTGAGCGCGCACGTCCAACCTGGATAAGCTCGCCAGCCAGCAGGAATATAGCTGCGCGAAGAGCGGTATCGCCGGCAGCGAGAGACGGGTCTGCTCGATCCTAAATCCGAAAGGACGGTCCGAAGGTAAGGAATTGGGCAACCGGGATTCCACTGTGGCGGCACTGAACAACACGCCGTTTGGCCGGTTCAACCACTTACGCACGAAGGCGGTGACTCGACGACGCTCACTGCGCACTGGCCTGCGGGCATTCCCAAGCGCGCAACGGCACGGTGGACCAACAGCTGGGCCACTTGATTGACGTTAGGGCGACCGTCGTGGAGATTAGCGGCGCGAAGTAGCCGGCCGAGTTCAACGGCAAAGCGATCTTTCCAATGGAAGGCGCGAGCCTGCGCCCCGCGTTCGACCGCACGCCGCCCAAGCGAGCCGAGCCTATCTTTTTCGAGCACGAAGGGAATCGGGCGATTCGCTTCGGCAATACTCGTTTCGCAGTACATGGATGGGTAGGAAGTTCTTGATCTGGAGCCGGTCGCACGGAGTTCAATACTCTTGCGGAACGCCGCCTGGAGATCGTGAAAGGCTGGTCGGGGCGTTGGGAGGCGGGGGCAAAGCGAACCCTCACCGATCTGTGGCTCGGCCCGCGCCGCAACGGCTGGGGCGAAGTTCCGGAGTCGGAGAATGAGAACTGAGTGATGACACAGAAGACAAAGTATCCACCGGACCAAAGACCCCTTTGAAGGGCAGATTTGTTTTGACGATCCAAGTTGGGAGCACGAAATGACCTCACCTCGCATCCATAGCTGGATTTGTGCTTTGCTGTTTCTTTGTCTGCCGGTTTCCAGCGCGACGTTAACTGGCTGCGATCGGGTCAAGATGAAGGCGGCGGCAAAGCCCAACGTGCTGATCCTTTATGCCGACGACTGGCGGCACGACACGCTCGGGGTCGCGGGCAATCCTGTGGTCAGGACCCCCAGTCTTGATGGGCTGGCGGCCGAAGGCTTTCGCTTCACGAATGCCCGCGTCACGACATCCATCTGCGGAGTGAGCCGCGCGTCGCTCTTTACCGGCCAGTGGATGTCGCGACACGGAAACCGAGCGTTCGAAGCGTTTCAGACGCCGTGGGCCGAAACTTATCCGGGGTTACTGCGCGCCAACGGCTACCACGTGGGCCACATCGGCAAATGGCACAACGGGAAGTTCCCAACGGAGCAGTTCGATTTCGGTCGCTCCTACAGCGGACGCCATTTCATCGAAGAGCTGGATGGTTCCAAGATCCAGGTCACACGGAAGGATGAAAACAACGCTCTGGAGTTCCTGCGCACCGCGCCGCGCGACAAACCTTTTTGCCTGACGGTGGCGTTCTTCGCCACGCACGCTGAAGACCAGAACCCGAAGCAATACCTGTACCAGCCGGAGAGCGAATCGCTTTATCAGGATGTTACGATTCCGACGCCAAAGACCGCGACCAAGGAGCATTTCAAGCGGCTGCCACCGTTTATCGCAAACGAAAAGAACGAAGCCCGCAACCGCTGGCATTGGCGTTTCGACACGCCGGAGAAGTATCAGCAATACATGAAGGCTTACTATCGTATGGCGACCGAAGTGGATGCAACCATTGGGCGGGTCCTGGCGGAATTGAAAACGCGGGAATTGCTGGACCAGACTCTGGTCATTTTTACCACCGACAACGGCTATTTTCACGGCGAGCACGGGCTGGCGGATAAATGGTATCCGTATGAAGAATCCATCCGTGTGCCGCTGATTGTGCGCGACCCGCGCCTGCCGGCCTCGAACCGCGGCAAGACAAACGATGATGTCGTGCTAAACGTTGACCTTGCGCCGGCCATCCTTGCGTTTGCCGGTGTTGCCGCGCCTGCCGGAATGCAGGGGCGGGATTTCGCTCCGCTTTATCTGGCAGCGACAAAACCCGCGTGGCGCGAAGAGTTTTTCTACGAGCACGCAACCATCCGCAACACCGACTTCATCCCGTCGTCTGAAGCGCTGGTGTCGAAAGACGTGAAATACATCTACTGGCCGGATTTCAAGCACGAAGAGTTGTTCGATCTGAGACGTGATCCTTTTGAAGAACGCAACCTGGCGCAAGACCCGCCGCACGCGAAAACCCTCGCCGCTCTGCGCGTGCGTTTCGCAGAACTGAAAGCGCGGGCGAAGTGATCCCCCGCGCGCTGTTTCCCGGATTCGAGAAACACATGAACCTTCCATTCGGCAAAGCAACCTGCCTCTCGCTATGCCTGTTGCTGGCGGCGGCGACCGACGTTGTTTCTCAGGCGCCGCGCCGGCCGCCGAACATCGTCTTCGTGGTGATTGACGATTACGGTTGGGCCGACAGCGGCTGTTACGGCAGCGTCTATCACCGCACACCTCACATTGACCGGCTAGCCGCGCGTGGCATGCGCTTTACCGACGCCTATGCGGCAGCTCCCGTCTGTTCACCGACGCGCGCCACACTAATGACAGGCAAACATCCGGCGCGGCTGCATCTGACCGACTGGCTGCCCGGCCGGCGCGACCTGCCGGCGCAAATGCTCAGCCGTCCGAACATCCGGCAGGAACTGCCATTGGCGGAAACGACCCTCGCCGAAGCTTTGCAAACGGCCGGAATGCGACCGCGCAGATCGGCAAGTGGCATCTCGGTGGCGCCGGCTTCGAACCTGAGCGGCAAGGCTTTGATCTGAACATCGCGGGCGAACATACCGGCACGCCCTTGAGTTACTTCGCGCCGTTCCAGCGTGAGGGTCGCTTTATGCCGAAGCTTGAAAGGGCGCCGGAGGGCCAATACCTGCCCGACCGCCTGACAACGGAGGCCGGGCAGTTCATCGAACAACATCGCGACCGGCCCTTCTTCCTCTACTTGCCCCATTATTCAGTTCATATCCCGATGAAGGCGAAGGCCGAACTGGTCGCCAAACACCGTGCGCTGCCAGCGCCGACGCGCGGGCAAAACAATCCGGTCTATGCCGCCATGATCGAGAGCATGGACGATAGCGTCGGGCGGCTAATGCGAAAGCTCGAGCAAGCCGGATTGAGCGACGACACGGTCTTCATCTTTACTTCCGACAACGGAGGGTTATCGGTCAAAGAAGGGCCAGACACGCCGGCAACGGACAATGCACCGTTGCGCGACGGCAAAGGGTATCTGTACGAGGGTGGCCTGCGCGTCCCACTGATCGTCGTGTGGCCGAAGCGAGTCAAGGCGGGCGGCGTTAGTCGCACGCCGGTCTACAGTGCTGACCTGGTCGCCACGGTGCTGGACGCCGCCGGATTGAAGAACGACACCGGCACGGACGGCCTGAGCCTTTTGCCATTATTGATGGGAACGGGCCGCCGCCTCCGCCGCCAGGCGCTCTACTGGCATTACCCGCATTACAGCAATCAGGGTGGCAAGCCCGGTGCGGCGATGCGAGCGGGACGTTACAAACTGATCGAGTTTTACGAAGACCAGCGCGTCGAACTGTACGATCTGCAAAAGGACATCGGCGAACAGTCTGACCTTGCTGGCAAGCTGGCGAAGAAGGCGGCCCAGATGCGGCGGGGGCTTGACGTGTGGCGTCGCACGATCAAGGCCCAGATGATGACGCCCAACTCCGCTTACAAACCCAATTTCCCGGAACAAAGCCCATGACAATTCAACGCATCCTGTTCAGTTTCTCTTTTCTGATCCTTGTCTTTCAGTCGCCCGCCGGCACAGCGCAACGCAAAGTTGTGCCGCAGCCCAACATCCTGTTCTGTTTTGCCGATGACTGGGGCCGCTATGCCAGCATTTATTCCACGCTGGAAAAACAGCCTTCGCTGAATCAGGTCGTCAAAACGCCCAACATTGATCGCATAGCCCGCGAGGGCGTCCTGTTCCGGCGCGCGTTCGTCAACGCGCCGTCCTGCACACCCTGCCGCAGCGCGTTGCTTTCGGGGCGTTACTTCTTCAACACCGGGCGTGGCGCGATCTTGCAGACCGCGGAATGGGACCCGGCGATTCCAAGCTATCCGCATTTGTTGCGCGACGCCGGTTATCACATCGGCGAAACGTACAAGGTCTGGAGCCCAGGTACTCCTGCGGATGCGCCGTTCGGCGCCGGTAAATACGCTTATGAAAAAGCGGGCGCCCTGCCGAATGATTTCTCGGAGAACATGACGAAGATGATGGGCGAAGGCCAATCACTCAAAGCGGCGCGCGAAAAGATCTTCGATCAAGTGCGTGGCAACTTCGATGCGTTTCTGGCGGATCGCAAACCGGGACAGCCATGGCATTACTGGTTCGGCCCGACGACGACGCATCGCCGTTGGATCAAGGGCTCAGGCAAAAAGCTGTGGGGTATCGAACCTGACGCGTTGAAAGGCAGGCTGCCGCCCTTTCTGCCCGATGTGCCCGGAGTCCGCGAAGACCTGGCCGATTACCTCGGCGAAGTGCAGGCCTGGGACGCTTACGTCGGATTATTGCTGAAAAAGCTGGAAGCGACCGGTGAGCTTGAGGACACGCTGATCGTCGTCAGCGGCGATCACGGCATGCCCGGCGTTACGAACGGCAAATGCAATCTCTATGACTTCGGCACGGGCGTGGCGCTGGCGGCGCGTTTGCCGAAGGGCATGGGCGTCAGGCGCGGGCGCGTTGTGGATGATCTGATCAGTCTGCCCGATCTTGCTCCCACTTTTTTGGAAGCAGCCGGTGTCGCTCTGCCGGCGGGGATGAACGCGCGCAGTTTTTTGAACGTACTGCGCTCCGATAAGAACGGTCACGTGGATGCAAGCCGCAACTGGGCCATCAGCGGACGCGAACGCCACGTCGCATTTGCCAACGATAGCAACCTTCCCTATCCGCAGCGCGCGTTGCGGACGCAGGAGTTTCTGTACGTTCGCAATTTCGCGCCGGAACGCTGGCCGCTCGGCATTCCGGTTGGGGTCACCGCCACCGAGGCGCCATCGCAGGACGAATTGGAAAGCAATACCTATGCGGCCTTCGCCGACATGGATGCCAGCCCCACCAAAGCTTGGCTGGTGCTGCATCGCAACGAAGCGCAATGGAAACGTTTTTACGACATCGCCTTCGCCAGACGCCCCGGCGAAGAGCTGTACGACTTGGTCAAAGACCCGTATCAGGTCCGAAATGTTGCCGCCGATCCCGCTTATGAAAAGGACCGCGCGAAGCTGGCGGCGCAGTTGATGAAGATTCTGACCGATGCCGGAGATCCGCGCGTGTCAGGCAGAGGCAGCACCTTCGAGCAGCCTCCGTTCACGAATCCCAGCCCGCGGGAACAGCAAAGCAAGGCCAACTAACCTAGAGAGGTTCCCTTGCTGGTCCAGATCAACAGCAAGGGTCCTGTGACGAGACCGGGCAAGACAGACAGCCGAGTTCAGGGCAACGATGGATTTCCGCAGCCGCCCTTGGCATTGGCCAACGTGTAGACGTGCGTCGTCAACTGTCCTCCCATTCATGGTTGTGAAGAGGAGAATTCCAGACGGACCGTTTGCAACGGCAGTCCGAATCAGGACTGAGAATGACCGTTGGAATGAGAGCAGAGGGCGAGAGAGCGACTGCTCCGTGTCTGCTCCGTTAACAGGATGGTTTTAGCAGAACGTTGAGGACACAGGGGATTGGGTTTGCCAGAAACCAACCCAATGGATGCTAGGCGACCTATTTTCTATGAACCGTCTACTTTTGCGCCTCCCTGTCACTTGGATGGCGGATCCTTTTGTCGGGTCGCCGTCACGCCATGGATGATGGCTAGGCCGGCCAGGCAGATAACGCCCACCACGATCCACTTCTGGGGCAGGTGGAGCAAGTGCGCGCCCATGGCTAGGCCGACGATCAGTATGAGGTACCCGACGATGTAAATGCCGAATGACACTGGTGTCCCTCCTTGAATAGCGGCTTACCGTCTCCCCTCTCGCCAGGGCCTAAGCGCTTCCCCGCCTGCCACCACGAAGGCCACTCCGCTCACCCAAATCGGAACGGGCGAGCCCCCGGATGATAGGAAAAGCAAGCCGCAATTTTGTCGGATGCTCCGGTACGCATCCTGCTTCTGATATGGGGTCTTAAGTTGACTTCGCCGTCTGCTGCTGCAACTGCCCAGAGCAGAGGGTCGCACACAAACGCGATTTTATGTCGAAACGATGTTGCCGGATAGGGAATTTGCACACGCGTCTCCTGCCAGCACGGCGGATTGATCTCTCCTGCCCACGAAAAATTGATCTCGTCGATCTCCCGAAAAACAGGACAGATAGGACAGAGTTAACCCGGGTATCGATTCGAGGTTTGGGGAGACGGAGGTGGGAGACTCATGTTCCCCTTCACCGCGCTCATCCTCAGTCAGTCCCGCATCCCAGATGCTGCGCCGCTCTCCGTCAGGTCACTGGGCGGCGCATGGATTGATTAGCCTCTAACTGAGGTTGCGTTTGCGCACTCACGCTCCTCTGGCGCTTCTCTGCCGCGCGCTACTTTTAGTTTCCGTTCAGGCTTCGGTCAGGCCAGATAAAATGCCATCGATCGGCCGGATTCCCAGCCAGCCTGAGTTGCGACGCAGATACTTCAGAAAGTCGCAATGGGATTGATCGGAGATCCGGTTCCTCCCTGGACAGGAAGGGGCGCGGCTGTCAGCAAAAACGACCAACGCTTCCGAGTATTGGCGGCCTCACTGAGACCTTCAAAATCGCAATTATCCAGGATGGGCATTCCCATAGCGTTAATCACAACCCAGTGCACCGGAAGGATAAAGCCTTCGATCCCCGAAGGAAAGACATCGGTTGCCAAGTCGCTACCAACGAGAGCCACGTCACGCTTCTTCAGCCAGGGCAGGCACGAGGCGTGCAGTCCTGCGAAATTCTGCTCGATCTCCTTTTCACTCTCAACCAGGCGTCTCGCCCAGCTTCCCGTCCGGATCAAGAGGGCATCTCCGCTTTCGACTCTCAGCCCCGCCTTTTTCTCCCATGCCTCCAGATCTTCCGGATAGATGGCATGGCTCCCCTCCAGATATTTCGCATTCAGAAGTCGTGGCATATCCATCAGGACGCCGCGGGTAAACAACCCATTCTTCATGTTTGCAATTGAGAGCCTTTCGGCTCCTTTTTCGGTGACCTGTTGCTGAGGGAAGTTGTTGTACAACCGATCCCTGTGAAACAGATGGCAAAGCGCATCGAGGTGGGTCAGAAGAAACCCGTGATAGTCGAAGGAATAGACATCTGCGGCGCTTATCGCGTCAGCCGTGAAGCCGGTTGAGGTCATCTTGTGTCCAAATGGTTTGGACCCGCCCGGCTGGCTTTCAGTTAGGTCCCTGGCGAGCGAGATCGAGTTTCCCTCCTTTACAAGCCCTGCTGCCTGTTTCCTTTTCGTCGGAATGATCAAGTTGATTGTCCCCAGCTGATCTTGCTTGCCCCAGCGACCCCAATTGGAGAGTGTCGTCATCATCTCTTCAATGTCTTTGCTCGTGAGTTTCGCTCGTGGCGAAACCCGAGCCGTTTGTGCAGCCACGAACTGAGAGGTCAGCCAGGTTCCTAAGACCGTCACAACAAGTAAAGTGCGCGTGAGTTTCTTCATCTCAATCTCCCTGGTTTCGGTTTCATTCGGATCGCATACCTCGCGGGAAGGCTGTGAGTGTTGACAGGCACCAGCACTCCGGTAGCAGCACATGGAGGTGCGAAGTGCTCTTTAGAGCTCTTGACCAAATTACTCTCGGGTCAAATTAGTCAGGAAGCTGTGACAATGGGTTTACCCACGATAGTCTGTCAAGAATTTTCTGTAGAGACGTTGACCTTGACAAGGGAGTTTCGCTGATCTAGCGTTCGTGAACTTCTTTTAGATTCGATTGAGTGTCCCGATTTGGTATTCGGCGGCGTTGAAAGCAGTGTGCCCGCGGGCCTGTTTGATTCTCCAGAGTTGCATTCTCGCCGATCGCGAGTTGCCGGATTGATGGTTCCTCGATATGCACGTTCTGTACGTTCACCGAGAGCAGGTCGCAAGCGGGCCTTTCGTCCGGCGTTTGCCGTGGCCGAAGCGGATCGATGTGGCTCTACTCGCTTTTGTTGCGATGGTCATCAGTCTGGCAGATCGCATCAACATCGCAGTGGCTGCTCCAATCCTCATGAAAGAGAGGGGATGGGATACGGTTCAGATGGGCTGGGTGCTCTCCGGGTTCTTCATTGGTTATGCACTCCTGATGGTTCCGGTCGGCATCATCGCAGACCGGTTCAGCCCGAAATGGGTCCTTTGCTTTTCTGTCGCCTGGTGGTCACTCTTGACTGCGTTTACCCCATTACCCCGATCTCTGATCGGAATGGTGATTGTGCGAATTTTGGTGGGATTGGGCCAGAGCGGCGTCATTCCTTGCATCAACAGCATTCTGGTGCGTTGGTTTCCGCGCCATGAATACTCACGCGCTGCGTGTTCAGCTGGAGTGGAGGAAGCGCTGGTGCGATCTTGGCATTCCCCTTAGCCTCTGCGGTTCTGAACTTCTGGGGATGGCCCGCCGTATTTTTCACGTTTGCATGCCTCGGAGCGCTTTGGCTTCCTTTTTGGATCATTGGGGTCACAGATAATCCTGCAGCCTCTAGCGGTATCTGCAAGGCGGAGCTTGCTCACATCTTGGAGGGGCGCCCCGAGCTCCCAAGAGTTGTCCGCGTTCCATGGAAAAAGATTCTGGCTCTGCCGCCAATCTACGCTCTCATGACTCTTCATTTCTCGTTCAATTGGATTACCTACTTCCTCTTATCATGGCTTCCGACCTACCTTTTGGCAGAGCGTCATTTTTCGCTATCGAACATGGCCGTGGGATCCTCTCTACCTTTTCTTTCAATCGTAGTCAGCGGCAATGTTTTTGGGGGCAATGATCGACAAGTACTCGCAGCGTCATGATCGCACCCGCGTTCGCAAGCTATTTCTCATTCCCTTTGTCATGGCTGCGGGCGCTCTGCTGCTGATTCCGATAGCAACGCATCCCGTGATGATCGTTGTCCTGCTCTGCCTTGCCGCCGGACTGGCGAGCGGGGCTTATCCTGTGATCGCCAGTGGTTCACTGGACATGACGCCCCGTTACGCAGGAACAGTCGTCGGCTTCCAGAATTGCGTTGCCAACTTTTCAGGGATTCTGGTGCCGGTTGTAACCGGATATGTCGTGAAAGTGTCGGGCTGGGCTGCGGCCTTCTGGTTGGCTGCCGCGGTATGTACGGTTGGGTTTCTGGCCTACCTCTGCTTTGGTCAAGCCAAAAAACTCGTCGACTGATTGCTTGTTCACTTATCGTCTGACTTGCTTGAAATAGAGTGTGGAGTTGTCAGGTTATGTCTGAAACAATGCGATTTGACACGAGCCGTTTGAAGAGTTTTACCCAAAGTGTGTTTGTCGCCTGCGGATCCTCAACGGACGAGGCGGCTTTGATTTCCGAGCACCTGGTTCAAGCGAACTTGATGGGTTACGACTCGCACGGAGTCATTCGAATCTGCCAATACGTTGCGGATGTGAAGAAAGGCAAAATTGTTCCCGGCGCTCCAGTCACTCTGAAAAATCAGACCGACACGACGGCCGTCGTGGACTGCGGCTGGAATTTCGGTCAAGTGGGTGGTTACCGGGCGCTTCAATGTGCCATCGACAAAGCGCAGACGCATCACATTTCCATCGTCGTAACGCAGCGCTGCAGTCACACGGGTCGACTGGGCGCTTATACTCAGACGGCCGCGGAGCAGGGATTCATTGCCCTGGGGTTCTGCAACTCTCCGCCGGGAGA
>Ga0163150_10003488_pt1 | contig 22102 bp, 21 predicted proteins | sample OliLakLV19P2IB_FD_148628 | JGI IMG/M metagenome (GOLD analysis project Ga0163150, IMG submission 148628) | Freshwater microbial mat bacterial communities from Lake Vanda, McMurdo Dry Valleys, Antarctica - Oligotrophic Lake LV.19.P2.IB | ecosystem: Environmental > Aquatic > Freshwater > Lake >...
GAATTATTGAGAAGATACTCAGCGCGCGCGGGCGGAGGGCCATCGGCCGAGGACAGCGTCTAAGGGATCGAAGCCGCCTTTTTACAAACTCGAGTGGTGTTTAGGGTGTCATTCGCTGTATGCTTGTTGCCGAAAATCGTTTTCTGAAAAGAGGAATATCATGGGACGAAGATTAATCGCGGCGGGGCTAATTGCGGCGGGAATGGCCATGGCGCAACAGCCGCGGATGTTCAATACGGTGAAGACGAAGCTGGCGCAGGGCAAGCAGGTGGTGGGGGGGACGGTGTCGTCATCGGACCCGGACATTTACTGCGCGATGGCGGGGAGCGGATTTGACTTCACGTGGATTGAGATGCAGCACAGTCCGCTGACCTATGCCGATGTGGCACGGATGATCTACGCGTGCCGCGGATCCGCGGCGATGCCGTTCATACGGGTGCCGGATGCCACCGAGGGGGACATTCAGAAAGCGACCGATATCGGGGCGATGGGTATAATTCTTCCGATGGTGGAGTCAGTGGAGAAAGTACATAACGCCATCAAGTTCGCCAACTATCCGCCGAAGGGGAAACGGAGTCAGGGCGGCGGCCAGTATGGCGCGTTGTGGGGGACCGATTACCGGCAACAGGCGAACGCGAATATGATGATTGTCGCGATGATCGAGTCGCCGGCGGGCGTGGAAATCGCCGATCAGATCGCCGCGATCCCCGGTGTGGATGTGGTGTTTGTGGCGAGTACGGACCTTGGGAGTTTTTCGGGTTTGAAGCAAGGGCAGCCGGAGTACGAAGCTTTGGTTACGCGGATCAAGAACTCAGTGTTAAAGCATAAGAAGATTTTGGCCGGGCCGTTGGCTTGGAAAGACCGGCCCGGTTATCACTTTTTCCAGGGCCCGGGCGAGTCGTCGCTGCTCCGCGCGGGCGCGAAAGTGACATTGGGCGGGGCGAATGAAGGCGCGCCGAAGGGTGTGGCCGTGATTGAAGGGACGGAGAAGAAATGATCTCTGGGCAGGTTCACGATAAGTTCAAAGTATTCGTGGGCGTGTTAGCCGCGGATCAGACGTTGGGACCGTTGGCCGACGAAGTGGCGGCGTTCGCGGCTGGCGCACGTGTAGCGGCGAAGAGCATCGGGGTGGAGTATCTGGAGGGAATCGGCCGAGTGGTGGTTACGCTCGGCTATAACGAAGGCGAAGAGCACTATCCGATCCGCTTGCACTGCGTGCCGATGGGAAAAGTGGATGTCTTAGGCGCGGACTTCGCCGCGATGGAAGCGGCGATGGGCGCGGCGAGCGCACAGCGGAAGAACATCATTTGCCACGAACTCTATCTGACGGGTTCGGGCGATTTTTATATGGTCTTCATGACGCACGAAGCATAGTCAGCGCATTAATTGCGAGAAGAATTCGGCCCGGGAAACCGGGCCGCTTCTCTTGGGGTTGGCGGGAGCGAAATCTTTGATTCGGATATCGGTCCAGTAAAGCGGGAGATCGCCGTGGAACCAGTTGCGGTGATCGACGGCCATCCAGTTTTTTTCAACTAGGAACTTAATGGGATCGCCGGGGAGGTTGTGTTTGGCGGCAAGCGCTTTGGCCGCTTCGGTTCGGGTGATGGGCGAATCGGGGGCGGCGTGGAGGTCGTCGTAGCGCGCCGGATACCAGCCTTTGACGGCGGCAATTTGGATGGCGGCGAAGGCGGGGTGGGTCTCGGGCACGTCATCGAACCAGAAGAGTTGAATACCGGCTTTGGCCAGTTCGGTTTGAACGGATTCGGTAGAGACGGTCCCTTTCAATTGAACGCTGGCCATGGTGGCGGCGGCTTCGCCAATGTTCCACTCGATGGGGTGCAGGCGATAAGCGCCGTTGGTGAGGTGCGTCACGCCGAGGTTTTTGGAGGCCGGGAGGAAGTTGGTAAGGTCCTTCGGGCGGAGGGCGGCCATGGGAATTTGAAATGGCTTGGGCATCATCATGGCGCCTTTTTCATTTGCGCCGCACGGATGAATGTCGACCATATAGAAACCGGTGCCGACCGAGTCGGGGAAGTTGACGGCGCGGGCGCGCGGGCTACTCTCAAAAACTATATCCTGCTCGCGCACCATCCCTTGCGCCTGCATGCGGCGGGACTCCCGAATATAGGGGAGTTGGGCGAGTCCATCGACCGTGCCCATTTGATCGAGGCGGAGTTTCAGGCCGGGCGTCTTCTGGTCATTTTGGAGCCAGTAGAGAAAAGCCAGTGACACCTTTTTTGCGTTCTGGAGAACGCGGGCCGTGTCTTCGGGGGTGCGGTCGAGAACTGTTTCATCGTGGTAGTCCTGGCGCGGCCAGTTCATCAGGGCCATATCGGTGCGCTTGCCGGGATAGGCGGCCCCGTTGAAAACGCGACGCCAGTTGAAGAAGGACCGTGGCGACATGTTATTGGGGATGGGCGGGTCGTCGCCGAACATGGTGTATTCGAAGCGGCCCCGCCAGCCGTTTTCGACGGCGTAATTCATGACGAAACCGAAGGGCTGGTGGTCGCGGATTTTCTCGAAATCCGTGGGCTTGGCGATGGTGTGGATCTCGCCGGGGCGGTGTTCGATGATGAAAGGGTAAGTAAAGCTTTGGACGCAGGCGGGATTGGCGGCTTCAGCGGCATGCGGTTCATTTGTGATCGATTTCGGTTCGGAGCCGACGGTGTAGGGGGTTTTGGCCAGGGGGAGAAGATCGCCCATTTCGGTGGCGTCGAGAACGAATTTTGGGATTATTTTGACAGCTTGTTTCTTGTCGATATTCCACAGCAGGGCGGCGGTGACGACGTTGCCATTACGTACCAGATCGAGGACGCGGGTTCTTCTGAAGAGGCGGATATTCCGGTGCGGCCTGAGCATCGCTTCCAGCACTTGAACGCCGATTTTCGGCTCAAAGCAGAGGCTGGAAACGTAACATCCACCGGGATTGAAGTTATCTGTTGGGGTTAGCGGCGAGTAAGTGCGTTTGTAGAAGTCGCGGATGCGGCGGCGGAACTCATTGTAACGGCGCGGACCGCCGGTCATTTCAATGAACTTATTCTCGTCGAGGGCGGAGACGCCGCCGGCGGTGGCCTGCCCCCCAATCCAGGTGGCTTCTTCCGTCAGGCAAACCGCGTGGCCGCGTTCGGCGGCGCGGAGGGCCGCGCCGATGCCGCCCATGCCGGCGCCGGCGATGAGAATCTCACAGTTTTCGCTGGGCACGCTTGCGGGAATCTTCACTGTTCGCACGAAGCTCGACGGCGCGCCGGTAGCGCGGACGGCTTCGATATCCACGAAGGAGTACGTGTCCAAAAAGACGGCGAGAAGGAGGGGAATCATTCGTATTTACCGTGCCTCGGCAAGGATGCGTTCATGAAGTTGGCGCATGTGATCGACGATGAAATCTGGCGGTTCTTCGACGAACGTTTCGGGCTGGAAGCCCCATGTTACACCGCAGGAGCGAACGGCGGCGTTGCGGGCGGTACGAATGTCCACCACACTGTCGCCCACCATAATCGTCCGTTCCCGGGCGAGGCCGGTTTCGCTGAGGAGGGCATGGATGCCGACGGGGTCGGGCTTCTTCTTGGGTTCGAAGCTGTTGCCGCCGTAGATGCGGACAAAGTGTCCGCCGAGTCCGAGCCGCTCCATCATGCGTTCGGAGAATCGGACCGGTTTGTTAGTGAGTACGGCGAGGGTGTGGCCGCTGTCTTTCAGCACATCCAGCGATTCGCGAACGCCATCATAAAGGACGGTTTTGTCGAGCATGTGCTCACCGTAATATTGAATGAAGAATTCGTGGGCCTTTTGGACTTCGGAGGCGGGGGCGGACTCGCCCAGGGCACTTTGGATGAGGGCCATCGCACCGCGGCCAATGTAGCGGGCGACCGCCGTTCCGGGCAGGGGAGGCATGTTCATAAAGCCGCGGGTAGCGTTGACGGAATCAATCAGGTCATGTTTAGAATCGACGAGCGTACCATCGAGGTCGAAGATGAGTAGATACATTTATTGTTCGATCTTTTCGAATCTTTCGCGAACGGGATCGACCCACGCCTTTTTTGTCTTTTCGTAGGTCTGGCGAAACTGTTGTTTCATTTCGGGTGAGGTAGTGAGTGACAGCAAGTGAGCGCCATCGAGGACATACGGCGATAGACGGGAATGGAGAATGGCCGGCGGCGGGTCGCCGGGGATGAAGGCGGAGATCATCAGGACAATGACGATGCTGACGAGGCCGCCGCGGAGCAGGCCAAGGACGCCACCGCTCGCGCGATCGAGCCACGACAGCCCGATCCATTTGAAAAAGTGCGCCATGAGGCGGCCCAGCAGGGCTCCGGCGATCATGATAGCGAAAAAAATGAGGATGTAGCCCACGAAATTTGCAACACCTTTGGAACTGGTGTAGGGGATGGCCCAGGCGCCAGCATCGGCGTAGAACCAGGATGCGAGCACGAACGCCAGTAGTGTCGCTGCGAGGCCGATCCCCAGGCGGAAGAAACCTCTCATGAAGCCGGCGGCCGTGGAAACAACCAGGACCACGGCGAGTACCATGTCAAGCCAGTTCATAATGACTTACCGGTAAGAACACGGTAGGCTTCCTTGTACTTACTCGCGGTCTGTTCCGCTACTTCGCGGGGAAGGACGGGGCCCGGCGGCTGCTTGTTCCAGGATATGGATTCCAGATAGTCGCGAACGAACTGTTTGTCATAACTGGGCTGCGCGCCGCCGGGCTTATAAGAGGCGCGCGGCCAGAAGCGGGAAGAGTCCGGCGTGAGAATTTCATCGCCGAGGACCAGTTTGTTATCGACAAAGCCGAACTCGAATTTGGTGTCGGCGAGGATGATGCCGCGGGTTTCGGCATAGGCGGCGGCCTGGCCGTATATTTTCAAGGTAAGATCGCGGAGTTGCCAGGCGAGATTAGTCCCGACAGATTGGGCCGCTTCGTCCATGGAGATGTTCTCGTCGTGGCCGGACTGGGCTTTGGTGGCGGGTGTGAAAATCGGCGCGGGAAGACGGTCACTTTCACGGAGCCCGGCCGGCAAAGGGATACGGCAGATGGTTCCATGGGCTTGATATTCCTTCCAACCGGAGCCGGAGAGATAACCGCGCGCGACGCATTCGATATCGATCATGCGGGCGCGGCGAACGAGCATGGAGCGGCCCTCGATCTGGTCGCGAAATTCGCGGAGGTTCTCCGGGTATTCGTCGACTCTGGCGGAGATCAGATGATTAGGAACATCGCCGAGAAAGTTGAACCAGAACAGACTGATTTGGGTGAGAACGCGGCCCTTATCGGGGATGCCGCTGCCGAGAATGACGTCAAAGGCGGAGATGCGATCAGTGGCGACGATAAGCAGGCGGTCCTCATCGACGGCGTAGACATCGCGAACTTTTCCGCGACGGATAAGTTCGAGACCGGGCAAACTGGATGCGAGGAGCAAGGACATGGTGGAACTTCCATTTTATGGAACTTTCGGGCCGTACGTTCGTATTAACGGCAAATGATCTGGTCCAATTTGCGTTACGCGTGGCGAGGGTTGGCGAAGAGCCCGGGGTTTACGGCGGTGGCGATGTTGACGCTGGCGCTGGGAATTGGTGCGAATACTGCAATTTTCAGCATTGTGAATGGCGTGCTGTGGAAGCCCCTGCCGTTCCCGTCGGCGGAGCGGCTGATGGTGATGAACAACTCCTACATTTCCATCGGGCTGACACGGGCGTCAACGTCGCCGGTGGATTACTCGGATTACCGGAAACACACGGATTTGTTTCAGGACGTCATGTCGGTGCAATCGGTGAGTTTCAACTATTCCGGCGCGGACAAGGCTGAGCGGTGGGCTGGGGGGCAGGCGACGGCGTCGACATTCCGGGTTTTGGGAGTTGCTCCGGTGGCCGGACGAATGTTCACGGAAGAGGAAGACAAGCCAGGAAACGACCACGTGGCGGTACTGGACGAAGGGCTTTGGCGACGCACGTTCGGGGGCCGGAAAGAGGCCATCGGACAAACCATCCGGCTGAATGAGAAGCCATACCAAATTATCGGTGTGATGCCTGCGGCATTGGGATTTTTGGCGCCGGTCGAGGTGTGGGTACCGGCGGCTTTTACACCGCAGCAGTTGGATCCGGCACGGCGGGGAAATCAGTCGTTGACGACGATTGGGCGGCTCGCCGATGGGCTTTCGATGGCGCGTCGCGGGTAGATCCACTGATAGCCTTGCGTTACGAGTAGTATGGTTCAATGCATCGCCGCAATTTTTGCCTGCTTACCGCCGCGGCCGTGACGGCGCAAACCGCTCTGCGTGCGGATCACATCCTTACGGGCGCCCGATTCTATGCGGGGCCTGACCTCAGGCCATTTGAGGCGATTGCTCTCGCCGGAGACCGCGTTTTCGCTTACGGCACGCGCGCGGAGATACTGGCCCTTGCCGGTACAAGTACGAAGAAAACGGACCTTGGCGGAGCGACCGTACTGCCTGGATTCATCGATTCCCACACCCACGTATCCTACGCGGGGCTGCGGCACTTGACGCAGGTCGAGTGCGATCTCTCATCCATTGAAGCCATCGTTGCCGCCATCCGGACGCGGGCCGGGAAGACAGATCCGGGAAAGTGGATCTACGGCTTCAAGTACGACGACACAAAAACAGCGGAAGGCCGCAAGCTTACGAAGGAAGATCTGGATCGCGCGACCAGCCAGCATCCTGTCGCAATTACACACCGGGGCGGCCATACGCTCTACGTGAACTCCAGGGCGTTTCAGATAGGCGACGTCAACGCAAAGACACCGGACCCGCCGGGCGGAATGATCGTGAAAGACGCCAATGGCCAACTCACCGGCGAACTTCGCGAGACGGCTATCGGACTGGTTGCAAGGAATCGCGGCCAGGTCACGGACGACCAGCGCCGCGAGGGCGTCAAACGCATGACGGCCTTGTTTGCGCGCAGCGGTATTACTTCCGTCCACGATGCGCAAGGTACGCCGGACGATCTGCAGACGTATCAAGAGTGCTACCGGAACGGTGAGTTGTCTTGCCGGGTCTATGCGTTGCAGAACTATCGGTACATTGACGATCTCATCAAAGCCGGAATCCGCACGGGTCTCGGTGATGGTTGGGTACGCGTCGGGGCGATGAAGATGACCGCCGATGGGTCGATCAGCGAGCGCACCGCCAGGCTCAGCCAACCCTACGCCGGCCGTCCCGGCGACTACGGAATCATGGTGATGCCGGAAGTCGAACTTTACGCAACCGGGCTGAAGGCGCATAAAGCCGGCTGGCAGATAGGCACGCATGCCAATGGCGACGTTGGCATTGACGTCGCGCTCCGGGTTTATGAGCGCTTGCAGAAGGAGCATCCGCGAAAGGATCCCCGATTCCGGCTCGAACATTGCACGCTGATAAACGAGGCTCTGCTCGATCGAATGAAAGCGCTCGATGCAATTCCCACGCCATTCTGGACCTACGTTTACTATCACGGTGAAAAGATGCGCGAGTACGGCGCGCAACGGCTGAGCCAGATGTTCGCGATGCGCAGTTTCCTCGACAAAGGGATCCGCGTGGCTCCGGGATCGGACTATGTTCCGGGGCCGTTTGAGCCGCTGATGGCCTTGCAATCGTGCGTCACCAGAACCGACAGCAGCGGCACTGTTTGGGGCGCCAATCAGAAGATAAGCGTCCGGGAGGCAATCCTTGCAAGTACGCGCAACGGGGCTTATGCGTCCGGCGAGGAACAGATCAAAGGCAGCCTCGACATTGGGAAATTCGCCGACCTTGCCGTCCTGGACAAGGACCCGCACACCGTCGATCAGAACGAGATAATTCGCATCAAAGTTCTGCGGACAATGGCTGGGGGCCGTTGGACTTTTGAGGCTTAAGTGTTTTGATGCTGTTAGGCTTGAGGTAATGACTAGGCCGATTATTACCGATCTGGTGCAGATCAGGCGACTGGGCGAACAGAAGCTGGACGAGAACAAGAAGCTGCGGCAACATATGAGCCGGCACAACTTCGTGGAGCGGAGGCTGAAGATAATCGCGCAGACGGTGGAGGACCGGATCGAGTGCTTGCAATGCGCCAATTGCTGCCGGACGGCGACAGCGCGACTGGTGGACCGGGACATCGACAAAGTGGCCAAAGCGGCGGGGATGAAGCGGGACCGGTTCCTGCGCGAGTGTACGGTCATGACGGCGGACGAGGGCCGGATTCTAAGACGGACCGAGACGGGATGCATTTTTCTGAATGGGAATGAATGCTTCGTCTATAACGGCCGGCCGGCGTCCTGTCAGGACTTTCCGCATCTCGTGCGCGGACCGGGATCGCTGATGCACCGGATGTGGGCGATGCCGGACCGGGCTACCTACTGCCCGATCACTTACAACACGCTGGAAGAGTGGAAGGATGAGGTGGGTTTCCAGCGGGAGACGTAGCACTGGTGTATGATGGGGCCGCTATGAAAATTTGGCTCCTTCTTTTTGGGTTCGTTTTGTTAGCGAAAGATCCGCTGGCGCTGCGGATTGCCCACTCCGATGCGTCGAAGTACCGTAAGATTCGCGGGGTTCATGCCGGGGCGGGGGAACTGCATTATCTGGGCATGTTCGACGCGTCGACGTTCAGCACAAACTTCATCTTCCTGCACCGCGGCGTGATCCCGCCCGGCGGCGGCATAGGCCATCATTTCCACAATCACATGGAAGAGATGTTTGTGATTCTGGACGGGGAGGCGGAGTTCACAATCGACGGGCGGACATCGGTGTTGAAAGGGCCAGCGGGGGCGCCATGCCGGATGGGGCGGTCACACGGGATCTACAATCCAGGGAGTACGCCGGTGGAGTGGATGAATATCGCGGTGGGGAGCATTAAAGGCAAGTATGACGCGTCCGATTTGGGGGATGACCGCGTGGGGGTGGCAAAGGACCCGAAACCGGTGTTTATCAACATGCGCCTGGATCGTTCGCTGTTGCGGCCGGGAACGGGCGGGGCGCAATACCGCCGGGCGTTAACACCGGAGGTGTTCTTTACAAACTGGTCGTACGTAGACCATGTGCTGGTTCCTGTTGGCGGCGCGATTCCGGCGCACCGGCATGAGGGGGTTGAGGAGTTTTATTACGTGATGGCAGGCGCGGGGACGGTGGCGGTTGGCTCTGAAACGGCGGCGGTCGTGAAAGGCGACGCCGTGCCGGTTTTTCTGAATGAAGTTCACTCATTTAAGAACACCGGGACGGAGCCGCTGGAGCTGATGGTGGTGGGTGTGGCGCGGCAAAAGTGGGCTATCGATTCCGTGGAAGTTAGCGGTACAACAGCGCGTTGAAGAGTAACTTAAACGTCAGATAGCTCTGCGCGCGGTACTGCGGCCTCATGCCAAAAAGGATGGCTCGGCCCTTGCCAAGGGGCAGGTCCAGAAGGGCCGATTTGCCGGCAACAAAATGCTCGCCGAGCAGCCAGCCGGAGGCGAGGACGTTATTTTCCGTGTATTTGACGACGCCGAATTCACTCTCCCAAACCGGCGAGCCTTCCATCCAAATAGCAAACTCTTTCGGCATGCCGTAACCGAGCGGGCTGCCATCGGCGAGTTTAACATTCAGGAGCGATCCCGGACAGTAAAAATCGCGGCTGGAGACGGATTGGAGTAAGTTTTTGGCTGGGAGATTTAGATGCTGCGCGGCATAGGCGGATGACTTATTCAGGAAGATGAGCGTCCCCCCGCTTTCAGCAAAGGCTCGGAGAGACTTAGCGCCTTCGGCGCCAAGACCGCCAGTGTAGGCGTCGGGCATGGAGCCGGCGAAATAGCCCTCGGCGATGCTGGCGGCGGTTTGGTCCGGGAAGAGAATGACGTCGTATTTGTCATTCAGCTTTCCGGCGCGAATTTCCTCGTTCTTGAGGCTTGCATAAGTCCAGCCAAAGGTGTCGAACAGCCAGCGAGTCCAGCCCTCATCCATAATCGGTGAAGGGCTCTTGTAAAGTCCGATACGAGGCTGCAGGACCTCCTTACGGCCATCGGCGGCCCCGTAATGGAAGTTCCCGGTCGCCGTGTCGCGATACACTTTTTTGCCCTGTTTCCAGGACTGGGCGAGTGATTTGAAAGTTTCCGAGTCGGTGGCGGATAAGTCGCCGTTGGCCTGATCGAGGACCGGTTTGAAATTCTGCGCACGTTCGGCGCTGGCGGCGAAGGAGTCCTTCACGGTTTGGACGTTGACACCCATCAGGAGGGGCAATGTTTGCGCAGTCACGTCATAGGGGCGGCGCGGCGGGCCGCCGGGGTATTGGCGCAGGTCGGGATAGTTCTGTTTTTCGAGGAGCGTTTTGGCGAAACCGCTAAATGGCTGCTGGAGGCGGATGATGTAATCACCTGCGCTGTACTGTCTGCCATCGGCGGAGAAGCTTCTTTTGGCGACGTCAATTTCAACGGCTCCAAAAGCTAGCGTTTTGAGTAACTGGGCGGTGGCGCCGGGGTCCGCTTGACGGGCTGGGACGATGAAGGCGAAGGGCTCCATTCGCTTTGACGCGCGCTCATTGATGCGATAGAAACTGCGGAGTAAGTCGGTTCTTCTGGTAGCCGCTTGAAATAACAAACTGTCGAATGCGGCTAACTGGTAATCGACGATGTCGCGAAGCCGCCACGTCCCGCCGGGCCAGACTTCCAAATGGTTCCAGCTAGACTTCGATGGAGAGTAGCCGTTGGCTTCGCCGCGGAGCTGATCGGGCCGCAAAGTGATGGGGCTGGCGATGCGGGCGCTGGCGGTTTCGCTGAGAATTCGCATACCGCCGTGATAGCTCTGGTAGTGCCGGGCGGGCGTCCAGAAGTCATACATGGCATTGATCGCGATGCTTTTCAAACCGGCGGCGGTCATGTCGGCGGCCATTCCGGTGCCCAGGGCGTTGCACCATTGGGTGATGATCGGGTCAATGTTCGGGTCGACCGGATCGAGCCACGGCGGCACAAACATCCGGGACGCGGTGGAGCCTTGCTGATGCACGTCATAGACGATTTGCGGGTGCCATACGTTATGAAGCTGACTGACTGTCGCGCGCGTTTCCGGCTGGGAGAAGATATACCAGTCGCGATTATTGTCGTGCCCGGTGTATTTCTGGTAAAGCTCCGGCGGAGCCGTGCCTTCGAACGGTGTGTTGAGAGTGGACCTGTACCATTTGGTTACGATGTCGAGACCATCCGGGTTAAGGCTGGGAACTAGAATGACGATGGTGTTGTTGAGAATCGTCTGTGACTTGGAATCGGCGGCGGTGGCGAGCTTGTAGGCGTATTCGACCGCCGTGTGCGTGGAGGCAATTTCAGTGGCGTGGATCGTACATGTTATGAGCACAACGGTCTTGCCCTCGGTGATCAGCTTTTCGGCTTCCAGCGTGGGCGTGAGGCGCGGGTCAACCAGCTTTTTTTGAATTTGTTGGAAACGCGGCAGATTCTTCAACGTTTCCGGAGCGGCGATAATGGCGTAGATCAGCGGGCGGCCTTCGGCGGTCTTGCCATATTCGCGGACGCGCACGCGGTCACTGCTTTTTTCAAGAGCGGCGAAATAGCCGGCGACTTTGTCCCAATCCAGGACCTTGTAGTCGGCGCCCATGCGGTGACCGAAGTGCGTCTCCGGTGCAACAGGCGCCGCGCCCATCAACAGGGCGGTGAGAGCGAGCGATAAAAATAATCTCATGCGCGATTCAGTTCGTTCCAGAGTGCGGCATACCAGCGAAGGAAACGTTCAGGCTCCTTACTTTCCTGGGCTTCGCAAAGCGTGTAGCGGTCGTACTTGGACTCGCGGAGTAACTTGAATAACTCGCGATACGGATAAGGACCGGCGAGTTCGTTGATGTGAACGTGTTTGATATAAGGGCGCAGTAAGTCAAAACTGGGCTTCACGGAGCCGTTGACAATGTCCGTGGGATTGGAATTCCAGCAAGCGCCCACATTCGAGTGGTTAGCGGCTTTCATGATACGCGCGGCGATCGGCGGCGCCTGTGTTTCCCGGCCGTGGACTTCCATGTAGATCTCGACGCCCTTGCCCATGCCGTAGTCGCCAAGTTCCCTGAGAGCGGCGCCAATGTTGCCGATCGTGGTGTCGACCGGCAGTTCCTTGGGCAGGCCGTTGGGGCGAACCTTGATACCCCAAGCGCCGGTGTCGTGCGCCAGATCGATGAATGTCTTGGCGGTCTCGACGTGTTTACGGCGGACGGCCGCGTCGGGCGATTGGAATTCGGCGATTGTGCCGTAACTGACGAGGCGAACCTTACTCCGCGCGAAGCGCTGCTTCACTTTTTCGCGCTCTTCAGCGGAAATGGACGGTTCGATTTTGTGCGCATGTTCCGTGCGCAGTTCGACGCCGGAGAATCCAGAGGCTTCTAGCGTGGTGATGATCTTTTCCAGGTCCCAGTCCTTGAGGACGTTGTAGGTGACGGCGCCTAGCTGCATAGGCACATTGTATCCGTTAACGAGCGGATGCAACGTAGGGCTTGACGACGGGAAGCAGGAGCCGCGACGGGTACCTGGCCGAGTGGTACACGGTGTTAGTGGCTTTGATGGCTTCGCTATAGGACTTCACGGGGTTCCAGGTATTGGAGTGACGGTCAAACCGCGGTACTTCGCTGGACGTAATTTGCACGCTGATTCGGTGCCCCTTGGGGAAGGCCATAGCCAGCGACCAGAGATTGACCTTAATCTTGTAGACTCTATTTTTCTTGGCGGGAACCGTTTTGTGAAAGCCTTCGCGGAAGCGCAGGCGAAGCGGCCGCGACATCATCAACGCCTCAAAACCGTTGGGATGAATATCGATGACGCGGACAAAATAGTCCGTGTCTTTGGCCGTTGTGGACACAAATAACTCGGCCTCCAGCGGGCCGCCGATTTCGACGGGCGCCAGCAGCGGGAGGCTGGTAAACCGCAGGATGTCGGCGCGATCCTTTAAGGAGCGTTGGTCCAGCGGAGGGCGATTCAGCCAGTCATTCGGACGGGCGCCGATAGTCGGAACGGGATCGGCCGGATCGTAATCATAGCTGCTGCTGCTGCTGGTCTGCGTTGGAACGGCTGTCGAGAGCCCGCCGCCCGGCTGCAAGTAGTATCCCTCCATCGTATGCACCGGGGGCCAAGCCGTTCCGGATCGCCATTCGTTGGCGGGCGGCGCCGTGGATCCCGGTTCTCCCATAGCGTAATACTGCGCCGCGGGCAGCCTGTGAACTCCCGTGTTAATGTCGCGCAGCCAGTAGTCGAACCAACGGCGGCTGAGTCCGTCAAAGGCCGGGATCTCAGTGTTCCACTGCAAGTCGCCGAGCATCCGCCCGCCGTGGCCTTTCGGATGAATGATGAGCTTTTGATTTCCTAGAGCCCTGTCCGAACCTCTTGTTTGCGCCAATTGAAAGTAATCGATTGTGCCTTGTGTAAATATATCGAACCAGCCGGTGAAATGTAAGATGGGCACCTTCACATTCGCGGCATGAGCGCGTATATCCTGCTGCAGCATGTCTTGGTCGAACTTACGAAAGATGGGGCGCGGGAACGGCGGAGGAATTTCAGCGCCGCGCGCTTTCGTCCAACTATCGACGAGTGCGGATTGATAAACGCCGCCAGGAAACGACACGGTCGGGTAGGCATTGGCTTGCGCGTTCTGAATGGCTCCAGCGGACAAATGAGGGGCGCCGCTCATCAACGTCATGTACCCCGCAATGCCCGGGCCGCTGGAGCCCAGGACTCCAACCTTTCCATTCGACCACGGCTGCCGGGCGACCCACTCCACTGTGTCATAACCGTCCGCGATTTCGGTGGCGAACATTTGCCATTTGCCTTCACTTTCAAACAGCCCGCGAAGATTTTGCTGAATGACGGCATAACCCGCCTCTACGAATTTACTCTGAGCGGCTGGAATAGCGTAGGGCGTGCGGGTAAGAATGGCGGGGAAAGGACCGGGGCCGTCGGGGAGGCTGATTGTTGCGCTAAGGCGGACTCCATCGCGCATGGGAATCATTTCCTTTTGCGGGCCGGCCGCAACTAGGACACCCGCGTGAGCGAGGAGGATTAACCAAAACCGCATCGTGACTCTATTTTACTGAGTTATTTTCGAAATAGGGAAGTGATTGCTTTTACCGGACGAAACCCGCAACGCCACGCAACGCTGGCTTCCAATTCCCGACGCGTGGTTCCCCCGCGGAGAATGACAGCCAAGCGCTCATTGGCGGCGCTTGTTTGCTCATGCAATTGGGCGTGAAGCAAGTCCACATCCCGCAGCCGCTCGGCGGCGGCCAACCGGACCGTGGCCAACTCGTTTTCATATTCTTCCAGCACGGCCAGCAGCCGGGATCGCTGTTGCTCCGGATTCGCGGTGGGCTCGAAGATCGCTGGGGGTAATAAGCGCCACCATTCGGCACTCTCTTCGTAGCCGAGATCGGTTAACAGGCCGGGGAAAGCGTTTTCGAATAGCTCACCCAAGTCACGGTCAAAATGATTTCGCCAGTCGCCGGCAATGCCTTTTCGCCGATGACTGAACTCATTCTCGTCGCCTGGCCGGCGGCCGCTGCGCCGTTCAAAAGTATTGTCGGCGGCGACGGCCTCCACCACACTGGATGGCACATCCCACTCCACGAATTCGAACAAGCGGCGAAGCTCGCCCGGCAGATCGACCAGCAGAGATTCATAGCGCGTCAAGATGACATTCGAGCCAAGGCAGTCTTTTTTCCACGACCGCAAGTATTCCGCCCACTGCGCCAAAAGAAACATCCCAATGTGGAGACGGTCCGCGGGAGTGGCGTCGGCGATCGGCGCGCGCAATAACCGTGTGATGGCCGACGGCGAATGGCTGAGAGAGACCGAGAAAACGAGCGAAACGACAATATCGCGCGGGTCGCGAATCACGACGAACGCACGATCCGAGGGCGTTGCCGCCAGCGCCCATGCCCCCGTACCCGTTGAATAGAGCGGAGACGCAAATTGACCCGTCTGTAGTTCCGGCCATCGTTGCGATTGCAAGTCTATCCCGCCCGCGGCGAGCGCGTGGTCGCTATAGGCGGCGATTCGCGGGTCGGCAAGAATATCCCGAACCCACTGGCTGCCGCACTTATAAAATGTGAGATGGTAGAGGCGAATCGCCACTGATTTTACCGGTGCCGCGGCTGATCCCATTTGTTACTCCCAGGCAAGCTTCGCCGCTTCCACATGTCCTATATGACACACACTTTCATGAAAAAAGTTTCGCCGGCTCGCAAAATACCACGAAACTTTAATTTGGACCATGAACGGCGCGTCCCGCGCTGCAAATCCGGGCGGAGTGCGGTACGGTAGAATCCATAGCTGTTCCCCAACATTTGATTTTAAGGAGACCTGTATTATGACCCCCGAATTTGCAGCCGGATTGCGCGAGTTTCTACTGGGCGCGCTCGACAGTGAGGTGTCGCCCACGTCGAAAGTGATCATGGCCATGCCGGAAGGCGCCGGTGAATATGCGCCAGACCCGAAATCGATGCCCGCCCTGGCACTGGCCTACCACATCGTCGCCAGCGAGATCTGGTTCCTGGACTCCATCGCCGCGGGCGCCTTTGGCGACTTTCCGAGTGGCGCGCCCCCGGCCACTCCGGCCGCGATTGTCGCCTGGTGGAACGAAGTCCGGCCGGCCGCGCGCGAGAAAGTGGCGTCGATGTCCGGCGAGCAGTTGGCCGGTATCGTCGACTTTTACGGGATGTTCCAGTTGCCAGCCTCCGCGTATCTCAATTTCGCCAATGTTCACTGCATTCACCACCGGGGTCAGTTGGCCGCTTACTTGCGGCCGATGGGCGGCAAGGTGCCGTCGATTTACGGCGGTTCGGCGGACGAGCCGATGGCCATGTAATTAGCTGATGCGCGCCTTGCGCAAACGGTAGTCTTCCACCTGGGACGGCATGCGGATCACGCGGCACATTTCAAACAATCGGGACCGCGCCCGCATGCCGATCTGATCGATCAGGGACCGTTTATATTCGGCCCCTCCGGCGGAGCGGTCCCGGCGGTCCGTCGGCTGCATATCCTGGTCGGGAAGATTGGTCGTCGCGATGATCGGTTTCTTGTTGTTACAGCGATGGGTGATCAAGCTCGTGACCGTATCTTCCACCCAATCCGTTATCCGGTGGGCGCCCAGGTCGTCGAGTAACAACACTTCCGCGTCCAGCGCGGTGGCATAGGCCTCGCGATCGCCGGAGCCAGAGGCCGGGTCGTAACTGGACCGTATCTTCTGCAGTAAGTTCTGGTAGTCGAAGAATAGTCCGCCGTACCCCCGGGCGATCAGCAGGCGCAGGGCGCTGACGGCCAGATGCGTTTTGCCGGTTCCCGGGTCGCCGATCAGCAGCAATCCCGGCTTTTCCACGTTCGGAAATTCGCGCGCATAGCCCCGTACGAGCAGCATCACCGATTGCAGCCCGGCATTGCCTTTCGCGTCGAAATTGTCGAGCGATGCATTCTGGTAGAGCGCCGGAAGGCCGGAGTATTGCAGCGTTTGGCGCTGAATATCGCCGAACGTGCAGCCACATCGCTCCGCGCCGGAGATACCGTTTCGCTCCTCCACCTTCCAGCCGCTGCCGCGGCAAATCGCGCAAGCCGAATCGGGCATAGTGTCTACTCCAGTGTAACCAGCACTTGTCCGGACGCAACCGTGTCCCCGACGGCGACGCGAACGGCGGCCACGCGGCCCGTTCCCGGCGAACGAACTTCATTCTGCATTTTCATCGCTTCCAGGATCAGCAGACCCTGCGCCGGTTGCACCGGTTGGCCCGGTTCAACCAGTACTTTGATTACCTTTCCCGGCATCGCCGCTTTAATGTCACGGCGGCCGGAATCGGCGTTATTGTTGCTGTTTCGACGCCGGTCCCGCGGGTCGGCCAGGCTTAGCTGGACCTCCTTCCCATTCACCAGCAAGCGCCCGTTGGCGTACGTCACCCGATGCACTTGCACGCCGCGCAGCACCAACGTTGTCCCCTGTTCCAACGGCATCAGCGGGAACGCGGCCGGATCGAATTCCACCTCTTTTTCGCTGTCCGGTCCAACAAGGATCCGCTTCACCGGCGGCTCCATTTGGACCGGGTGGCCGGCATCACCGGTTCCGCCAACGGCTCAACGGCAGCCAAAACCGCCATCGCCGCGTCGAGTTCGGACTCGCTCAACTCCGTCTCTGGCCGATAGAAAAACTGATCCAGAAATCCAGTATTCAATTCGCCGGATCGAAACCGCGCGTCCCCCAGCAGTTGCCGGAAAAATGCGACATTATTGGCGATTCCCAGAATCTCCGTTTCCCGCAGCGCCCGCTCCATCCGCGCAATGGCGCGAGGCCGGTCCTGCGCCCACACGCAAAGTTTCGCCAGCAGCGGGTCATATTCCATCGGCACGGTCCAGCCTTCATACACGCCGCAATCCAATCGAATGCCGGGGCCGGAAGGCAGCCGCAACCGGTCGATCCGCCCTGGGGAAGGGAAGAATTCATTGGCCGGATCCTCGGCGTACAACCGGCATTGTATCGCCGCCCCGCGCCAGCTAACATCGGACTGTCTTAGTTGTAACTCCGCCCCAAACGCCGCCTCGAACTGCATCTGCACCAGATCCGTCGATGTTACTAACTCGGTCACCGGATGCTCCACCTGCAGCCGCGTGTTCATTTCCAGAAAGTAGAAGTTGAGATCGGCATCCACCAGGAACTCCGCCGTCCCGGCGTTCGTGTATCCCGCCGCTCGCGCGATACGCAACGCGGCTTCCCCCATTGCTTCGCGCATCTCCGGGTGCAAAGCCACCAACGGTGACGGACATTCTTCGATCACCTTTTGGTGGCGGCGCTGAATCGAACATTCCCGCTCGCCTAAATGAATCAGATGGCCATGGTTGTCGCCGAAAATCTGTATCTCAATGTGCCGAGGATGAATCAGCGCCTTTTCGATATATACCTCGCCCGACCGGAAGCTGCGTTCGGCCTCGCTCGAAGCGTCGCGCAGCGCCGCCTCCAATTCGCTTTCTTCTTCCACCAGCCGCATGCCCTTCCCGCCGCCGCCCGCCGCAGCCTTAATCAGCACCGGATAGCCAATTGCGCTGGCCACCCGCCGCGCTTCGTCCATATCGCCGACAGCCCCATCGCTCCCCGGAACCACCGGCGCCCCGGCTCCGATCGCCACCTCGCGCGCCGCCGTTTTCGAACCCAGCGAGCGAATCGCCTCCGCCGTTGGCCCAATAAACAGCACTCGGGAATCCGCGCAAAGCGCCGCAAAATCGGCATTTTCGCTCAGAAAACCGTAGCCGGGGTGCAGCGCCCCGGCCCCGGCCCGCCGCGCGGCCGCAAGGATCGACTCCGGATTGAGATACGAATCGACCGGATACGCTTCATCGGCGTGAGCCAGATGCAACGACCGCCGGTCGATTTCCGTAAACACCGCCACCGCCCGCATCCCCGCCTCGCGAACGGCGCGCAGCACCCGAATGGCGATTTCGCCGCGATTGGCGACCAGGATTTTTTCCAGCATCAGCTTTTCGATTCTAGCAGGCGGCATTTTGCTACATTGATGGGAGTATGCCCGCACAGACAACAACAGGATCATTGAAGCTGCGGGGCGTCCGGCTAACCCGGCAGCGCCAGATTCTCTTGGATCTGATAGACAAGTCGGGACAACATCTCGACGCCGAAAGCCTTTATCATCTGGCCCGCGAAAAAGACGCGAAGCTGAACCGCGTGACCGTCTATCGCACTTTGAAAATGTTGAAAATGGAAGGCTTGGTGGATGAGTTGGACCTGCTTCACCAGGGCGGCGATCAGCACTACTACGAAACGCGGATGAAACGCGAGCACGCGCATGTAGTCTGCCTGCGCTGCGGGAAAGTGGAAGAGTATTTCGGCGATCCCTTGGCCCTCATCCGGCAACAGGTCAAGGAAATGTTCGGATTTGAAGTCCTGCTGGTCCGCACCGAGATCGGCGGCTATTGCCCCAATTGCCAGATGGCGCGCGAGCAGGAGATTCGCGAAGCGGCCGGGGAATGATGCAGGCGGCATTGGACGTCAAGCCTCCGGGGGCGGCTGTCTTCCGCGTCGTTTTGGACCCTCTCCCGTTTTGCATTGGCCGCAGTCCGGAGAATCATCTCGTTCTGCGTGACAACCGCGCCTCCCGCAGCCACGCCCTCATCCGCCGCGACGGCGCGGATCTGATCGTCGAAGACGCCGGTTCCCGCAATGGCATTGACGTCAATGGCGTTAAGGAGCAGTCCCGCGCGCTCCGCCACGGCGACGTCATTCGCTTCGGCGTCGATGATTCCTACGAACTGACTTTCGTCAACGAAGCCGCCACCGCGCTGCCCGCAAAGGACAGCCACGGCGGGCTGCGAAAGCTACGGTCCATGTTGGAGGTCGCGCGGTCCTTGCAGGGTGCTCTCTCGATTGACCAAGTGCTCACTTCGGTGGTCGATTCGGCACTTGAAATCGCTAATTGCGACCGCGGCTTTCTGCTGCTCGCCTCGAAGGACGGACTGGAAACGCGCATTGCCCGCGAAGCCGGCGGCCGGCCCTTATCGGAAGATCTCGGTATTCCCGCCAAAGTCTTGAACCAGGCGCTCCGCAGCCGCAGTGACCTGTTGACCATGCGTTTCGATTCCAGCCTTGACGGCCTGGACTCGTCAATTCTCAATCTCGCGGTGCGCACCGTGGTCTGCGTCCCGCTTATCAAGGTCCGCGCCGGAGACCTTTCGGAAACCGCGCTCGTCGGCACCATCGCCGATTCCATCGGCCTGCTCTATATGGACTCTCGCATCCCCCATGCGGAGCTTACCTCCACTAGCCGGGAACTCGTTCAGTCTCTTGCCATTGAAGCCTCGTTCGTACTGGAAAACGCCCGCCTGCTTGATGAAGAACGCAAGAAACAGAAGATGGACCAGGAGATGCGCATCGCGCAGACCATTCAGCAGGATCTGCTCCCCGCCGCCGGTCAATACCCACGGTCCGGTTGGCTCCGCGCCGCCGGCCTCTCTATTCCGAGCCGCCAGGTTGGGGGCGACTATTTCGACATACTACCCGCCGGGGAGAACCGCTATGACATCGTCATGGCCGACGTTTCCGGAAAAGGCGTGAGTTCCGCGCTCCTCGCCAGCCTGTTGCAAGGCGCCTTTATCATGTCCACGGCGGAGCAGACTCCGCCCGCCGTAATCATGGACCGGTTGAACCGCTTTCTGCTGGGCCGTACCAGCGGCGAGAAGTACGCGACCATGTTCCTGGCCTCCATCCACCGCGACGCGCCGATGCGCTGGGCCAACGCCGGTCATTGTTCGCCGCTGCTTGTCCGCGCCAACGGTCAGGTCTTCGAACTGGCGCCGACGGGGATGCCGGTGGGACTGCTGGAGGTCGCCAAGTGGCAGGACGCGGCGCTGCGACTGGAGCCCGGCGATCTTCTGGCGCTTTACACCGACGGCGTTTCCGAAGCGATGAATGCCCAACGCCAACACTACGGCGTGGGGCGTCTGGTGGCGGTGTTGCAACGCTTTCCGGCCATGCCGGTAGCGGAACTCATTGATGCCGTCCGGGCCGATATCGCGGACTTTACCGGGGACACGGCCCAGCGGGATGATTTAACGCTTCTGATTCTAAGGTATATACCGGACTGACTTTCCGGCGCGTTGCACTTACTCTTCCAGTGTGCCCGGATTTGCGCTTTTGTTTGCGGTTGCCGCGCTAACGGTGAAGCAGGACGGCGCGGAACTGCGCGAGGCCTGTGAGCCGGGCGAGCCCGTCGTCGCTAAATTAGCGGCGGGTACGGCGGCCACCGTGCGTTTCGGAATGAACGGCTGCTACGCCGTGGAAGTTTCACAGGCCGGCCGAACGATAACCGGGTTCCTGCCCGCCGATGCATTAATGGGCACTGAAGCCTGGGAACAGTCGCGCCGTGCCGCCCCGTCTATCGACACCCCGGCAAATTCCCGGCCTTCGGCCGCCCAGCAAAAGTCCGTAGAGACATCGCCGTGGGATCTCATTCGCCTGAACCGCCCGGCTGAGGCACTGGCCGCCGCCGAACGGATCCTCGTCACCGCGCCCCGCGATCCGAATATTCTCGAAATTGCTGGAATCGCCGCATACAAAAACGATATGGGCGCCCGCGCAATCGGCTATTTGAAGGATGCCCTCGCCGTCCGTCCCAACGAAGTTATTCAGGGCCTGCTCGATAAAGCCGTTCGCGAGCAAAGCGCCGATCACACCGGCGAGCCCCTCCATAGCCCCCGCTTTCTCTTTCGGTTTGACCCTGCCGTGATGACCCGCGAAACCGCTCGCGCCGTCTTGGGCGTCCTGGAGCAGGAGTTCTCCCGCATCTCGTTCGAACTTGGTTGCGCCACCCCCGAACGCATCGCCGTCATCGCGCAGACTCGCGAAGATTACATGCGCGCCACCGGAGCCGCCGAATGGAGCGGCGGCCAGTTTGACGGGCGAATTCGCGTCGCGGTCCTTGAAGGCGACCCCGGCGGCGCCGTCACCCGCCGCGCCCTTGCCCATGAAGTCGTCCACGCCTGTCTCGCCGCCGCCGGCAACTGGCCCGCCTGGCTGCACGAAGGGTTAGCCCAAAAACTGAGCGGAGAATCGCTCAGCGAACCGCGCCGCGCCGCCATCCGCGCTGTCGCCAAGGAGAATGGCCTTCCCCGTCTGGCGAATTTATCCCAAAGTTGGTCCCGCATGAGTTCCGGCCATGCCGCCATGGCCTATGCCACATCGCTTTTCGCTGTCGAACTCTTTTACCAGCACCACGCCGCTTTCGGCATTCGCAACTTGCTCCGTAACCCGGATCAACTGGATCGCGTAATGACGGACTTAGACCGCCGGTTACGCGAATAATGGCGTGTCATACGACGGCAGAATGAATTTAGTTCGTCTATGCCTGATCCTGTTATCGATCACCGCACTTATTGCCCAGTCTTCGAACACGAATCTTATTACCACATTGGCGGGGACCGATCCATCATTTGGCGCCGGCATCGACGCTCTCGCCACTCCGCTACCGCCCAGCCCCTGGGGCAAATCCGCCGCCGATTCGGCCGGCAACATTTACTTCTTCCTCACCTCCCAGCACACCGTTTTCCGCCTCACTCCCGCCGGGAGCCTGGAACTTTTCGCCGGCAACAGTTTCGCCAAATTCAGCGGTGACGGCGGCCCCGCGGCGCAAGCCAGCCTCA
>Ga0163150_10003490_pt1 | contig 22093 bp, 17 predicted proteins | sample OliLakLV19P2IB_FD_148628 | JGI IMG/M metagenome (GOLD analysis project Ga0163150, IMG submission 148628) | Freshwater microbial mat bacterial communities from Lake Vanda, McMurdo Dry Valleys, Antarctica - Oligotrophic Lake LV.19.P2.IB | ecosystem: Environmental > Aquatic > Freshwater > Lake >...
CTCCTGGTCCTCTTGGCGCTCGCGCTGGGCTTCTCCGTGTCGCAGATCGTCCTGAGCGAGATCGCCGGACGCCGCCGGAAGAACGTCGGCAAGGGCGACGCCTACGAGTGCGGCATGGAGCCGCAGGGCGGGGCCCGCATCCGCCTCTCGATTCACTTCTACCTGCTGGCGGTCCTCTTCATCCTGTTCGACGTCGAGTCCGTGTTCCTGATCCTGTGGGCGGTAGCGGCCGAGGGCCTGAAAGCGCAGGGCCTGGCGCTGTTCGTGTTCGGCGAGATCGCCGCGTTCGTCCTGGTTCTCGGGCTCGCGCTGGCCTACGTCTGGCGCAAGGGAGGCCTCGAATGGGATCGCTGAAACCGGCCGACGCGCACGCCACCGACGAGGGCTTCTTCGTCACGCAGCTTGACTGGCTCGTGAACTGGGGCCGCAAGAACAGCATGTGGCCCATGCCGCTCGGCCTGTCGTGCTGCGGCATCGAGCTGATGGCCATGATCGGGCCGAAGTTCGACATCGCGCGCTTCGGCGCCGAGGCCGCGCGCTTCAGCCCGCGCCAGTGCGACGTGATGATCGTCGCCGGCACGCTGACCTGGAAGATGGCCGAAGCCGCGCGCCTGATCTACGACCAGATGCCCGACCCCAAGTGGGTCGTGGCGATGGGCGTCTGCTCGAGCTCGGGCGGGATGTACGACAGCTACTCGGTCGTGCAGGGCATCGACATGATCCTGCCGGTCGACGTGTACGTGCCCGGCTGCCCGCCGCGTCCGGATGCGGTGATCGACGCGCTCATGAAGCTGCAGAAGAAGATCGAGCGCGAGCGCCCGTTCCAGCTCCTCCTCCAGGGCGACGTGGTCGGAGAGTACGACCAGGGCACGAAGCGCTTCCTGCGCGCCCCGAACCACGCCGTTCCGACGACGCGCAGCCACGAGGTCCTGCCCCCCGAGGGCAATCCGCGGAGCAAGGCATGAGCGCGACGGCACCGGAGCGCGCCGGAGCGCCGGCCACCAGCGGGAGCAGCGGCACCGCAGCGCGCGTGGCCGCGGCCCTGGCCGGCGTGCCGCACACGCTCGTGCATCCCGCCGACGGCATGGTCTCGCTGGAGATCGAGACCGCGGCGGTGAACGAGGTGATGAGCCGGCTGCGCGACCGCGCCGGCTTCGATTCGAACACGTTCGTCACCGCGGTCGACCGCTTTCCCGACGAGCCTCGCTTCATCGTCCTGTGGCAGTTCCTGTCGACGACGCACAACGACCGCGTGCGCGTGCAGACGCGCGTGCCGGGCGACGCGCCGCACGTCCCGACGATCACTCACCTGTGGATCGGCACGGCGTACTTCGAGCGCGAGTGCTACGACATGTTCGGCATCCGGTTCGACGGGCACGCCGGCCTGAAGCGGCTCCTGATGCCCGACGGCTACGAGCACCATCCGCTGCGCAAGGACTTCCCCCACCAGGGCATCGAGCCCGACCGGCTCTACCGCGAATGGGACAACCGCCGGCGCGAGCGTTCGCCGCTGCGCACGGAGTCGCAGACATGAGCACGGGTCGATCCGGCACGCTGAGCGAGAGCATGTTCGAGTACGAGCCGGGCGTCGTCGACCGCGACGACCCGCTGCACGGCGAGCTCATGGAGCTCAACATGGGGCCGCAGCACCCGGCGACGCACGGCGTGCTGCGCATCAAGGTGCTGCTCGACGGCGAGACCATGGTCAAGGTCGAGCCGGTCGTCGGCTACCTGCACCGCGGCAAGGAGAAGACCTGCGAGTCGCTCGGCTGGCGCAAGTTCTTCGTGCACACCGACCGGCTGGACTACCTGCAGCCGCTGATGAACAACATCGCCTACGCGGCAGCGATGGAGAAACTGGCCGGGATCCAGATCCCCGAGCGCGGACAGACGATTCGCGTGCTCCTGATGGAGCTCTCGCGGATCATGGCGCACTTGATCTACCTGGGGACGACGTCGATCGACCTGGGCGCGGTCACGATGTTCTTCTTCACGTTCAGCGAGCGCGAGCGGATCTACACGCTGCTCGACGCCTACACCGGCCACCGGATGAACAACACGTACGTCCGGATCGGCGGCGTGTACGCCGACGTCGAGCCGGACGTGGAGCGCGACATCCGCGCCTGGCTGGAGCAGTTCCCGAAGAAGATCGACGAGTTCGAGTCGATGCTGACCGGGAACCGCATCTGGTACGACCGCAACCGCAACATCGGGACGCTGACCGCCGAGCAGTGCAAGGCCTGGTGCCTCACCGGACCGAACCTGCGCGCGTCCGGGGTCGAATGGGACCTGCGCAAGAAGCAGCCCTACTCGGGCTACGAGCACTACGACTTCGAGGTGCCGATCGGCGAGATCGGCGACTGCTACGACCGCTACGCGGTGCGCATCGAGGAGATGCGCCAATCCGTGCGGATCTGCGTGCAGGCGCTCGAGCGTCTCGCCAAATCACGCGGCGGCGAGTTCCTGGCCGACGACCGCCGCTACGTGCTGCCGCCGAAGGACCTCGTCAACACGTCGATGGAAGAGCTGATCCACCAGTTCAAGATCGTGACGGACATGGCGCTGCCCCAAGGCGAGGCCTACCACGCGGTCGAATCGAGCAAGGGCGAGCTGGGCTTCTACGTCGTCTCGGACGGCACGAGCCACCCCGTGCGCTGCCACATCCGGGCGCCTGGTCTCGTCAACGTGCAGGCGATCCCCCTGCTGGCCGAGGGGCGACTGTTCTCCGACATGGTCTCGATCATCGGCTCGCTCGATTTCGTGATGGGCGAGGTGGATCGCTGATGGCTCTCCCGCAGACGCTGGTCGACGAGTTCGACGCGCTCGTCAAGAACTACCCCGAGCGCCGCGCGGCGCTGATCATGGCGCTGCACCGCTGCCAGGAGACGCTCGGCGGCTGGATCTCGCCGCAGACGATGGAGGACCTGGGCGCCTACTTCGGCCTCGAGCCGGTCGAGGTCTTCGGCGTCGCCAGCTTCTACCCGATGTTCAACCTGCGGCCGACCGGCCAGCACGTCGTCGCGGTGTGCCACAACATCTCGTGCGACCTGCGCGGCGCGCAGGACGTGATCGCGCAGGTCTGCGAAACGACCGGCGCGCCGCTGGGCGGCACGTCGAAGGACGGCCGGTGGAGCGTGCGATCGGTCGAGTGCCAGGGCGCGTGCGCCAACGCGCCCATGTTCGACCTGGACGGCGTCTACCACGAGGACCTGACGGCCGAGAAGGTCGGCCGGATCCTGGGGGCCGTGCGATGAAGGCCTTCGAGACGTACCTGCTCGATCGCGCGAAAACCGAGGGCAACCACCAGCTCGCGACGTACCGGAAGCTGGGCGGCTACAAGTCGCTCGAGAAGGTGCTCGAGACGGGCATCACGCCCCAGCAGGTCGTCGAAGAGACGAAGAAGTCCGGCCTGCGCGGACGCGGCGGTGCGGGCTTCTCGACCGGCATGAAGTGGAGCTTCATGCCCGACGCGACGAAGGATCCGCGCCCGCGCTACTTGGCGATCAACGCCGACGAGTCCGAGCCCGGCACGTGCAAGGACCGCGTGCTGATGGAGAAGGACCCGCACGGGCTGATCGAGGGCTCGCTGCTCTCGGCCTACGCGATCCGCGCCAAGGCGGTCTACATCTACGTGCGCGGCGAATACCGCCTCTCCTACGACCGCGTCGCCTCCGCGGTGCGCGAGGCGCGCGCGGCCGGGCTCGTCGGGAAGAACATCGCCGGCAGCGACTTCTCGTGCGAGATCTTCATGCACAAGGGCGCCGGCGCCTACATCTGCGGCGAGGAGACCGGGCTCATGGAGAGCCTGGAGGGCAAGCGCGGCCACCCGCGCCAGAAGCCGCCTTTTCCCGCGCAATCCGGCCTGTGGCAAAGCCCCACGACGGTCAACAACGTCGAGACGGTGTTCAACGCGCCCTTCATCATGGAGCGCGGCGCGGCCTGGTTCGCCGGCATCGGCACGCCGAACAGCAAGGGCAACTTCCTGGTCGGGATCTCGGGGCACGTGAACAAGCCGGGCGTGTACGAGCTGCCCTTCGGCGTCACGGCGCACGAAATCCTCGAGGAGAAGGCCGGAGGCATGTGGAAGGGCCGCAAGCTCAAGGCCTGGTTCCCGGGCGGGAGCTCGTGCGCGCTGCTCAGGGGCTCCGACGTCGACGTCGTGCTCGACCACGATTCGCTGAAAGCCCGCGGCAGCTCGCTGGGCACCGCCGCGATGGTCATGATGGACGACCACACGTCGATCGCGCGCGTGATGGAGGTCATCGCGCGCTTCTACGAGCACGAGAGCTGCGGCCAGTGCAGCCAGTGCCGCGAAGGCACGCAGTGGCTCTCGCAGATCTTCCGCCGCATCGCGCACGGGCGCGGCCAGCCGGACGACATCGCCACGCTCGAGTCGCTCGCGCTGGGCATGGCGCCGGGCAAGACGATCTGCGCGCTGTCCGACGCGGCGGCGATCCCGACGCTCAGCGCGGTGAAGCTCTTCAAGGACGAGCTGATCGAGTGCATCCGCCAGCAGCGCGACCCGCTGGCCTCGCCGGCGCCGAAGTACGCGAGCGTGGGAGCCCACTGAGTTGGTGAAGATCACCGTGAACGGCCGCGAGATCGACGCGGATCCGACCAAGCCCCTGATCCGCGCCTGCCACGACAACGGCGCCGACGTGCCGATCTACTGCTACCACCCGGGCCTCACGCCCGTGGGCAGTTGCCGCATCTGCCAGGTCGAGGTCAAGCAGGGCGAAGCGCCCGGTCGCGTCGTCGTCGCCTGCCGCACGAACCCCGTCGAGGGCATGGTGGTCGACACGGAGAGCCAGAAGGCGCACGCGACGCGGCGCGAGTGCCTCGAGTTCCTGCTCAAGGACCACCCGCTCGACTGCCCGATCTGCGACAAGGCCGGCGAGTGCGACCTGCAGGACTTCACGTTCGACGAGGGCCAGTCGGCCGGCCGCTCGAACGAGCCGCGGCGCCAGCTCGAAAAGCGCAAGTCGCTGGGCGAGGTCATCGTCCTGGACGAGGAGCGCTGCATCCTGTGCAGCCGCTGCGTGCGCTTCTTCGAGGAGGTCCCCAAGAAGGCGCAGCTGACCGTCGCGGACCTGGGCTGGCGCTCGGTGATCGCGACGTTCGCCGACCGCCCGCTGACCGGCAACTACCAGGGCAACATCGCCGACCTGTGCCCCGTCGGCGCGCTGACGCTGAAGAAGTTCCGCTTCCAGGCGCGCGTGTGGAACCTGATCAAGATGTCCTCGACGTGCGTCGAGTGCAGCCGCGGCTGCTCGATCCAGGTCGAGGTGCTGCGCGGCTCGGACGTGAAGCGCTTCCGCCCGCGGACCAACCCCAAGGTCAACGGCTGGTGGATGTGCGACGTCGGGCGTTTCGCGTTCGATCACGCCAACGCCGGCGGGCGGCTCGAGGGCGCGCGACTGCGCGAGGGCACGGATCTGCTCCAGGTGCCGGTCGAGGACGCGCTGTGCGCCCTGCGCGACGCGCTGATGCCGGCCAAGAGCGCCGCGTTCGTGCTGTCGCCGTTCTGCACGGTCGAGGAAGGCCGCGCGATGCTGGGCCTCGCGCGCCGACACAACGCCGAGATCGCGTTCGTCGCCCCGCCGCCGAACGGTTTGAAGGACGACCTGCTGCACACCGGCGATCCGTGCCCGAACCGGCGCGGGTTGACGGAGCTCGGCATCGCCGGCCTGACGGCAGCGGAGCTGGCGCCCAGGCTCGTGCAGGCCAAGGTCGTCGTCGTCGCCGGCGAGCGCGTGGCCGAGCTCTTGGGCGCGGCCGTCCTGCAGGCGATTCCGCCCGCCGCCAACTTGTTCGCGTTCGAGTGCCACCCGTTCGAGGCGCGCTCGCTCGTGGCGCTGATCGGGATCCCGAACCACGTCGAGCGCACCGGCACGATCGTCAACGTCGACGGCGTGCGCGGCCCGCTGGCGGCGGCCAAGCCGGCGCCCCGCAGCGTGCGCGCCCTGACGCGACTGCTCGAGGACCTCGAGCGCCTCTCGCCGCGCCGGGAGGCTGCGACGCGATGAGCGGCTGGGAGCAGTTCCTCATTGTGCTCGTGAAGACGGTCGTGATCTACGGCGCCGTGATCAACGTCGCCGCGCTGATGACGCTGGCCGAGCGCAAGTTCTCGGCTTTCATGCAGTACCGGATCGGCCCGAACCGCGTCGGCCCGTTCGGGCTGCTCCAGCCGCTGGCCGACGGCGTCAAGTTCATCTTCAAGGAGGAGCTGACGCCGGACGGCGCGAACCCGTGGCTCTTCCGCGCGGCGCCGGTCATCGCCGCGCTGCCGGCGATGATGACGATCGCCGTCATCCCGTTCGCGCCCGACGTCACGATCGGGGGCCGCAACTTCGGGACGCTGTCGATCGCCGACCTCGACATCGGCGTGCTGTACATCCTGGCGCTGGGCGGACTGTCGGTGTACGGCGTGATCCTGGGCGGCTGGGCCAGCAACTCGAAGTACTCGCTGCTCGGCGGCCTGCGCGCGTCGGCGCAGATGATCAGCTACGAGCTGACGCTGATCCTCACGATCCTGGCGGTCGTCGTGATGTCCGGCTCGCTGAACCTGCGCGAGATCGTCGAAGCTCAGCCGACCATCGGGAGCTGGCACATCTGGACGCAGCCGCTGGCCTTCCTGATGTTCGTCGTCGCGACGTTCGCCGAGACGAACCGCCACCCGTTCGACTTCAGCGAGTGCGAGCCCGAGCTCGTCGGCGGCTTCCACACCGAGTACTCGGCCATGAAGTGGGCCATGTTCTACATCGGCGAGTACTCGGCGATGACTGTCATGGCCTCGCTGACCGTCGTGCTGTTCCTGGGCGGCTGGTCGGTGCCGTTCTGGCCCGAGGCGCCCTGGTTCGTCTGCCTGGCCTCGTTCCTGGCGAAGACAGGCTTCTTCCTGTTCCTGTTTCTGTGGGTGCGCTGGACGCTGCCGCGCTTCCGCTTCGACCAACTGATGCGCATGGGTTGGAAGCTGTTCCTGCCGCTGGCGCTCGCGAACCTCCTGATCACCGGCGCGTTCGTCGCCCTACGCTGAAACCACGGGCGGAAACGGAGAACTGATGGTCATCGTCAAGCGCAAGGAGCTCTCCCTCTCGGAGAAGCTCTACATCCCGGAGGTGCTGCGCGGCCTGTCCATCACCTTCCGGAAGATGTTCGAGCCCAAGATCACGCGGCAGTACCCCGAGGAGCCGCTGCCCAAGACCGAGGTCACGCGCGGCCAGCCGCGCCTGGTCGTCAAGGAAGACGACACGATCGCGTGCGTCTCGTGCGGCCTGTGCGAGGCGGCCTGCCCGGCCTACGCGATCACGATCGACGGCGGCGAGACCGACCGCTCGATCGAGCGCGAGCCCGTGCGGTTCGACATCGACATGCTGCGCTGCATCCTGTGCGGCTTCTGCGAGGAAGCCTGCCCCAAGGAGGCGATCTACATGTCGGACGAGTTGGAGCTCGCGGACTACACGCGCGAGGCCCTGATCTACGACATGGACAAGCTCAAGCGCCCCAAGGCCGCCCTCCAGAAGCGGATCGACTACGTCAAGCGGATCAACACGCGATGGCAGACGCCCTCTTCTACGTGATGGCGATCGGGGCCGTCCTGGCCTCGCTCGGCGTCGTCCTGGCCAAGAACCCGATGCAGTGCGTCCTGTGCCTGCTCGCCAGCTTCTTCGCGCTCGCGACGATCTACCTCTTGTGCGGCTTCCAGTTCCTGGCGGCGGCGCAGATCCTGGTCTACGCCGGCGCCATCCTGGTGCTGTTCCTGTTCGTGATCATGCTCCTCAACCTGGGCAATCCCGGGACGGAGGATCCGACGGACGTGCGCATGTTCTCGCGCGCCAACTCCGCGATCATGGTCGTGGTCGCGGCGGCGCTCCTGTTCGTCACGGCGCTGGCCGCGCGGCGCGCGGGTCACATGCCGATCGGGCGCGCGATGCCGGAGGAAGGCCTCGACCCGATCCCCGGGCTCGCGAGCGAGATGTTCGGCCGCTACCTGCTGCCGTTCGAGGCCATCTCCGTGCTGCTCTTGGCCACCGCCGTCGCCGTGCTCGTGCTGGCCAAGCGCGAGCGGCGTCCGGGCGAACGCCAGCCCGCCGGTGGAGACGCGCCGTGAACGTCCCCTCCGAGCACCTGCTGGTCCTGGCCGCGATCCTGTTCGCGGTCGGCGCGGCCGGGTTCTTCCTGCGGCGCAACGTGATCGTCGTGCTGATGTGCATCGAGATCATGCTCAATGCCGCGAACCTGTCGTTCCTGGCGGCGAGTCGCATGCACGCGCTCGCGCCTGGCGCCACCGGTCCGAGCCTCGAGGGTCCGACGTTCGCGATCTTCGTGATCGTCGTCGCCGCGATCGAGGCCGCCGTGGGCCTGGCGCTGGTGATCGCCCTCTATCGCAACCGCCAGACGGTCTCGCTCGACGCGCTGACCGACCTGAAGGACTAGCGCGCCATGCTGCAGCAAGCCCCCCTGATCCCGGCCGGCGGCGCGGCCTACGACTGGCTCTGGGCCATTCCGGCCCTGCCGCTCGCGGCCAGCCTCGTCGCGGGGATCCTCCACTTCCTGACGCTGCGCTCGCGCGGCGTGTGGAAGCGCAAGCCGGCAGCGCACGGTCACGATGCGCACGGACACGGCGGCCACGCGCACGCCGACGAGGGACACGGGCAAGCGACGGACGCCCACCACGACGCCCACCACGACGCCCACCACGACGCCCACCACGACGCCGACCACGACGCCGGTCATGGCCACGCCAAGGTCGCGGCCGGGATCGGCGGGCTGGCAGCCCCGATCGCGGCGCTCTCGATGTACGCGGCCTTCGCGCTGTCCGTGAAGGCCTTCCTGCTGCTGCGCGACCTGCCTGCCGCAGCCCGCGTGCTGCGCTCGAGCTCGTGGGACTGGATCGACACGGGCACGTTCCCGATCGACATCGCGATGCACCTCGACCCGCTGTCGAGCGTGATGACGCTGGTCGTCACGGGCATCGGCGCGCTGATCTTCACGTACGCCGCCGGCTACATGAAGGGCGACCCGGGCTACGCCAAGTTCTTCAGCTACCTGGCGCTCTTCGGCTTCGCGATGCTGATGCTCGTGTTGTCGTCGAGCCTGATCGGGCTCTTCATCGGCTGGGAGGGCGTGGGCCTGTGCTCCTACCTCCTGATCGGCTTCTGGTACGAGAAGGGCTGGCCGGCCGCCGCGGGCCAGAAGGCCTTCGTCATGAACCGGATCGGCGACGCGAGCTTCCTGCTCGGGTCGTTCGTCCTGGCGCAGCTCTACGGGTCGCTCGACATGGCCGCGATCAACGCCGGCGTGCCGGGCTCGATCTCGAGCCACGCGACCGAGCTGTTCCTCGCCGGCCTGCTCTTGTTCGGCGGCGCGTGCGGCAAGTCGGCGCAGATCCCGCTCTTCACGTGGCTGCCGGACGCGATGGCCGGTCCTACGCCGGTCTCGGCGCTGATCCACGCGGCGACGATGGTCACGGCCGGCGTCTACCTGGTCGTGCGCTTGAACCCGCTGTTCGCGGCCAGCCCGACGCTCCTGGCGATCGTGGGCATCGTGGCGGCGCTCACGGCCTTCGTCGCCGGCTCGACGGCGCTCGTGCAGCGCGACATCAAGAAGGTCCTGGCCTACTCGACCGTTTCCCAGCTCGGGTACATGTTCCTGGGCCTCGCCAGCGGCGCGTGGGCCGCGGCGATCTTCCACCTCGTCACGCACGCGTTCTTCAAGGCGCTGCTCTTCCTCGGCGCCGGGTCCGTGATCCACGGCATGAGCGACGAGCAGGACATGCACAAGATGGGCGGCCTGCGCCGCCACATGCCGGTGACGTTCGCGACGTTCCTGGCCGGCGCAGCGGCGCTCTCGGGCCTGCCGCTCCTGTCGGGCTTCTTCTCGAAGGACGAGATCCTGGCGCACACGTTCGCGAGCGGCCAGGGCGGGAGCCCGCTGTATTTCGCGCTGTGGGGCGTCGGCATCCTGACCGCGGCGATGACCGCGTTCTACACGTGGCGCATGGTCGCGCTGACCTTCTTCGGCAAGGAGCGCTTCGACCCGGCCAAGGTGCACGTGCACGAGTCGCCGGCGGTCATGACTGCGCCCCTGGTCGTCCTGGCGGTGCTGGCTGTCTTCGGCGGCGTCCTCGGCCTGCCGGTCGTGTTCCACCTGCCGCACCTGTTGGGCGAGTGGCTCGAGCCGGTCACGGCCAGCGGCACCGCGATACTGCACGCGGCGCACGGCGAGCACGCGATGTCGCTCCTGACCGAGTGGCTGCTGCTCGGTCTCGGCGCCGTGATCGCGCTGGTGTTCGCGCACATGGGCTTCCGCCGCTACCGCGACGGCATCGCGGCTGACGTCGAGGCCGTGGCGAAGCGGCCGCGTACGACGGCCTTCCTGATGGACGCCTGGACGATCGACACGAAGTACACGAGCTTCATCGTCGGCCCCGTGAAGCTCTTCGCGTTCGTGATCGCGGTCGTGGTCGACGCGTTCGCGATCGACGGGCTCGTGAACGGCGTCGCTGCGGCGACTCGCGGCATCGGCTCGCGCGTGCGGCGCATGGCCGACGGCAGCATCGCCACCTACGGCCTGTGGATGGGCGCCGTCACCGCGGTGATGGCCTTCCTCTTCCTCTGGAAGTCCTGAACCGGAGCCCCTCCACGTGCTGAACCTCACGAACCTCGTCTTCCTGCCGCTCGTCGGCGCGCTGCTCGTCGCGGCGACGCCGTCCAAGGCGGTCGGCCTGCAGCGCGGCATCACGCTGCTCGTCACCCTGGTCACGGCCTGGATCGGGCTGGCCCTGTGCCTGGACTTCGACGGCAGCACCGCAGCGATCCAGTTCGCCGAGGACGCGCGCTGGTTCACGCTGCCCGGCCGCATCGACGTGCACTACCGGCTGGGCATGGACGGCCTGTCCGTCCTCCTCGTCGGTTTGACCGCGGTGCTGGGACCGATCGTCGTGCTGTCGACGTGGGGCCACATCCACCAGCGCGTGAAGGAGTTCATGGTCTGGCTGCTCGTCATGCAGACGGGCATGCTCGGCACGTTCCTGTCGCTCGACCTGGTCCTGTTCTATTTTTTCTGGGAAGTCAGCCTGGTCCCGCTCTACTTCATCCTGGGCATCTGGGGCGGCGAGCGGCGTCTGTACGCGACGATCAAGTTCTTCCTGTACACGCTGGCCGGCAGCTTCGTGATGCTGATCGGCGTCATCTGGCTGATCTGGACCGCGGGCACGACCGACGTCATGCGCCTGATGGACGTCGCCGGTCGGCTGCCGGTCGACACGCAGATCTGGCTCTTCAGCGCCTTCGCGCTCTCGTTCGCGATCAAGGTGCCGGTGATGCCGTTCCACACCTGGCTGCCGGACGCGCACACCGAGGCGCCCACGTCGGGTTCCGTGATCCTGGCCGGCGTGCTGCTCAAGATGGGCACGTACGGCCTTCTGCGCTTCGGCCTCTCGATGTTCCCCGGCGCGGCGATCGAGGCCGCGCCCTGGATGATGGCGCTGGGCGTGATCGGCATCGTCTACGGCGCGCTGCTCTCGATGGCGCAGACGGACGTGAAGCGGCTGATCGCGTGCTCGTCGGTCAGCCACTTGGGCTACGTCGTCGTCGGCCTCTTCGCGCTGACGCAAGCCGGCCTGCGCGGGAGCCTGCTGCAGATGGTCAACCACGGCCTCTCGACGGGCCTGCTCTTCCTCCTGATCGGCATGATCTACGAGCGGCGGCACACGCGCGCGCTGGACCAGTTCGGCGGGATCGCGGCCGTGATGCCGATCTTCGCGCTGTTCCTGGTCTTCGCCGTGCTCTCCAGCGTCGGTCTCCCGGGCTTGAACGGGTTCGTCGGCGAGTACCTGATCCTGCTCGGCACGTTCCAGGCCTCGCCCTGGCTGGCCGCGATCGCGGTGACCGGCGTGATCTTCGGGGCCGTCTACCTGCTCATGGCGACGCGCAAGATGCTCTTCGGACCCCTCGTCCATTCGGAGAACCGCGCGTTGACCGACCTGGGCGCACGCGAGATCGGGCTCATGCTCCCGATCGTCGTGTTGTGCGTCTGGATCGGCGTGCAGCCCAACGCGTTCTTGTCGCGCACCGACGGCTCGCTGCGCGACGTGCAGGCGCGCATCGACCGCGCGCGCGCCGTGCGCACGGCGAGCCTGGGCGAGATCCCGGTCCACCGTCTGGAGCTGGAAGGCCGATGAACCAGGCGATCGTCGACCGCATCCTCTCGGCGCAGACGCTCCTCGCGACCGGGCCGTTCCTGGCGCTGGCTCTGGGCGTGCTGCTGCTCGTCCTGGTCGAGACCATCCCGTTCCTCGACCGCCTGCGGCCGGTCGTCTTCCTGGCCGCGCTGGCCGGCGCCGCCTGGGCCGCGACGCGCACGATGACGGGACCCACGCTGTGGGTCTTCGAGGACACCTACGTCGCCAACAGCACGACGTCCTGGTGGTCGGTGCTGTTCGTCGCCAGCACGCTGATCGCCTGGATCTTCGGCAAGCGCTACTACCGCGAGGAAGCGCGCTTCCAGGGCGAGCACGACATCCTGCTGCTCACCGCGGCCTCGGGCCTCGTGCTGATGGCCGGCGCGCGCGACCTGCTCGTGTTCTTCGTCGGGCTGGAGATGCTGTCCGTGCCGCTCTACGCCCTGTGCGCCTTCCGGCGCGCGCGGCGCGACTCGGTCGAAGCGGGCATGAAGTACTTCATGCTGGGCGCGTTCGCGGCCGCGATCTTCCTGATGGGCGCGGCGCTGATGTACGCCGGCACGGGGACGCTGACCCTCTCCACGATGCAGGCGCGCGGCGAGCTGCTCGAATCTCCCTTGGCCCTGACCGGCGCGGCGATGCTGCTGGCCAGCCTGTTCTTCAAGATCAGCGTGTTCCCCTTCCACCTGTGGGTCCCCGACGTCTACCAGGGCGCGCCCAGCCCGGTGACGACGTTCATGGCGATCGGCACGAAGGCCGGCGCGTTCGCGTTCCTCCTGCCCATGGCGCTGCTCCTGCCCTCGCGCAGCGCGGGCCTGATCGCGGCGATCGCGCTGATCACCATCGGCGTGGGCAACCTGGCGGCGCTCGTGCAGACCGACTTGAAGCGGATGCTCGCGTACTCGGGCGTCGCGCACGCCGGCACGATGCTCTTGGCGATCGCCGGCGACCTGCACGGCGATCCGCAGACGGGCGCGGCGAGCCAGGCGATCCTCTTCTACATGGCCGCCTACGTGTTCACCGCCGGCGGCGCGTTCGGTCTCGTCACGATGCTCGAGGCGCAGACGGGCCGGCCGGTCACGATCGAGTCGATCCGCGGGCTGCAGTGGCGCCGTCCCGGCGTCGCGGCGGCGATGGCGCTCTTCATGCTGTCCCTGGGCGGCATCCCGGCCACGGGCGGATTCCTCGGGAAGTACCTCGTGTTCTCCGTCGCCGTGCGCGCCGAGATGATCCCCGTCGCGGTGATCGGCGTCCTCTTGTCCGTCGTCGCGCTGGGCTACTACCTGCGCGTCGTGGTCGCGATGTTCATGCAGCCCGAGGTCGAGGGCCGCCCAGTCCCGTCCGAGTCGCGCGTGTTGCCGTCCGCGATGGCGCTCGTGTGCGCGGCGATGGTGCTCGTCCTCGGCGTGCTGCCGGGGTGGTTCCTGGAGAACGTGCGCTAGCGCCGCGTTTCGCGGCGCCACCCGTACTTCTCGTTCTCTTCCCCGCCGGCACGACTCACGCCGGAGAACCGAAGACCGATCGCGTGATCAGGCGTCGAACTCGACGGCCCACCCAAATCGATCCCCGCGCATGCGCTGCGCGCGCACCAGGCGTCCCGGCCTGCGGGTCGTCGTCCCAGCCTCTTCGACCTCGATCGTCACGCGCAGGTCCCCTTCGCTGAAGAAGAGGATGCCCGTGCCCGACACGTTGTCCGCGCGGCCCTCGAGTTCGCGAGTGTCGACGATGAGCTTCACGCGCCCTCGTTCGGTCTGCCGGCGCGCGCGGCGGCGTTCGCCGGTCTCGGTGGCGAACTCGTCGCCGGCGCGGGTCTGGAAGGGATCCATGGTCAGCTCGGGTCGGGGGGGCCTGCGTTGGCTGGCCGCAGGCCCCCCCTGGGAGCTATCGGCGCCGGTGCCGTCCGAGCTTGACGACCGCGAGCCTTCAGCCTTCCAGGCTGCGCTCCAGCCACTCCATCTCGTGCTTGAGCGCCGTGAACAACTTGGGCTCGACGTTCGCGCTGTTGGCAGTCAGGTTCCGGATCGCCTCGATCGCTTGCCGGCGCTCGTCGGGCGTGGTCCCGGCGTACTTCTTCGCCAGTTCAGGGCTGTCCAGCGAGGCTTCGACCGAATTGCTCACCGCCATCACACCGTCGCCCGCAGTCGGTGAGGGCGGGCTCTGCTTCGACGCATCGGGGGCTTGCACGTCCGGTTGCTGCTGGGTTCGGGAGGACGCGGGCGCCGCCGGGAGGCTCGCCGCAGGGGTGCGATCACCCCGCTCGAGCAACACGGGTGCTTGCGCGGTCTCGCTCACCGGTGTGACGACCCCATCGGGGGCGATTCCGGCGGAGTCGCTCGACGGCGAGCGCAGGACCAGGAAGGCACCCAGGGCGAGCGCGAGAACGATCAGGAGGGCGGCGAAACGCATGGCGGTTAGGGTCCCGTGCGGCGGGAGGTGGAAGAGGCCCAAGCAGTATAGGCGGCTGGCGAGATCGGGGCGTTCCCGACCTGAGGGTCGGCGGAATGCAGGAAAACGCTTCCGGATGCGGGCGCGCATTCCTGGGACGAACCACCTTGTCAGTTCTGCGACTCCGGGTGGATAATTCGGTTACCACCCGGTCCCCGTCCCTCAGGCCCGAGGTCCGTCTCCATCGGACCGACCGGGGACCGTTGGCTTTCCTCCCACTTTCAATCAGGTCCATCATGGCTCCCCCCTTCGCTTCGTGTTCCGCGCGAGCTCGCCGGACACTGTCAGCGCTCGCCGTACTCCTCGGACTGGCCGCGTCGGCCGCAGCCCAAGGCACGGACTCCTGCACGACTCCCACCGTGATCGCGGGCTTCGGCTCGTTCCCCGCGGACAACTCCGCGGCCGCAGCGGGCAACGACGCACTGCCCGGTTGCGCGTCGATCGGTCGTGACGTGTGGTTCACCTGGAACGCGCCGGTGAGCGGCCCCATCGTGATCAACAACTGCGGCACGATGACGAACGACTCGGTCATCGCCGTCTACGCAGGCACGAGCTGCCCCGGAGGCGCAGCTCTGGCGTGCAACGACGACGCCTGTGCCCCGCTCTCCTCGCTTACGTTCACGGCGACCGCCGCCACCGACTACGTGATTCAGATCGGCTCGTGGAGCACGAGCGCGGGTGGCAGCGGCACGTTCACGATCTCCGGCCCGACGCCCCCGCCGGCCAACGACGACTGCGCCACGCCCAGCCCGATCAGCGGTACGGGCCTCTTCCCCTACTCGACGGCGGGCGCGACGACCGGCACACAGGGTCAAGCCGAGTCGGCCTGCCTTCAGTTCGGCCTCATCCCGATCGCCCGGGACGTCTGGTTCAGCTGGACGTCGCCGTCGAGCGGAATCGCGACGGTCGAGACGTGCGGACAGACGACGCACGACTCGAAGATCGCCGCTTACACGGGCGCCGGCTGCCCGACGGGCGCCGCGATCGCGTGCAACGACGACGCTTGCGGCTTGCAAACGCGGATCCGGTTCGCCGTCGTGGCGGGCGGGGTCTACGCGCTGCAAGTCGGTTCCTACCCCGGTGGGGGCGGCAGCAGCGGCAGCGGCAACCTGAACATCACGGTCGGGGCCTCGACGTTGAAGCTGTCGCAGGTCTACGGAGCGGGCGGCAATTCGCAGTCGCCGCTGCTCAACGACTACATCGAGGTCTACAACCCGGGCCCGGTCGCCCAGCCCCTGTCGGGCTGGTCCGTCCAGTACGCCTCGGCAACGGGCTCGTTCTCGGCGGCCAGCACGACGGCCCTGCCGGCCGTGACGCTCGGCGTCGGCAAGTACCTGCTCGTCCAGGAAGGCACCGGCGGCACGCTGCCCGCCGGCCAGACCCCGGCTCTGCCGACGGCGGAAGCCTCGGGCACGATCGCGATGGCTTTGGGCGATGCGAAGGTCGCCCTGGTCAACTCGACGACGTTCCTTCCGACCGGCACGCCGACGTACACCGGCAACCCCACGCTCGTCGACTTCGTCGGCATCGGCACGACGGCGAACTGGAACGACGCTTCGGCGAACGGCGTCCTGCACGCGGGCGCGAACAACGCTCCGCCCATGTCGACGGCGCACTCGATCTATCGCCGCGCGTGCGGAGCGACGGACAGCAACGTCAGCAAGGACGACTGGGGCGTCGGTTTCCCCGCCCCCCGCAACACGGCGACGCCGACGAACCTGGGCCTGACGGCCATCGGGTCGGCGCTGCCTCTGACGCTGCGCTCGGGTGAGAGCGTCCGTCTGACGACGACGCCCTTCCGCTGCGCGACGGACGATCTCCTCGCGGGCACGACGGTCGTGGCCGATCTTTCGGCGATCGGCGGCGCGGCTGCGCAGCCCCTCGTCGACGACGGCACGGGCGCCGACGAAGTCGCGAACGACGGTCTCTACACAGCGGTGGTCACGGCCACGGCGGCGGCGGGCTCCTACAGCCTGCCGGTCACGATCACGAACTTCCCCAACTCGGGCGGTACGTACATCAGCATCGTCGTCACGCCGGCGACCGCGCCCGCGAACGACAACTGCTACAGCGCGGCTCTCCTGGCGGTCCCGAGCACGACGATTGGTACCTACACGGGTGCGACGGTCGAGTCGAACCCGTTCACGACCGCGGCCTCGGCCCCGACGTCGGGCATGAGCTCGCGCCGCGGTCTGTGGTACGCGGTCCCCGGCAACGGCAACACGCTGACGGCGTCCCTGTGCGCGACGACCCCGGCCCTCGACTCGGTCATGCTCGTCATGGCCGGCACGTGCGATGGCCTGACGATCATCGCGACCGGTGACGACAACGGTCCGGCCTGCACGGGCACGGCCGGGTCGGCCTCGTGGTGCTCGGCGGTCGGCACGACCTACTGGGTGTGGATCGCGCCGTTCGGCACGGGTGCTTCTACGGCCGCGTTCACGCTCGACATCACGAGCGGCGCGGCGTGCACCACCGCGTTCCCTGTCACGATCTGCACGGGCACGCCTGGTCCGTTCACGGAAGTGGAACCGGGCTACGGCGAGCACACGAACGACGGATGCGCGTCGTCGCCGAACCGCTTCACGGACATCCCGATGCCGGGCTCGAGCCCGACGCTCCTCCGCGGTACGGCTCGCGGCATGATCGGGAACCGTGACGTCGACTCGTACCGCTTCCTCGCGACGACGACCGGGCCGATCGCCATCACGATCGACACCCTCGGCACGAACGCGCAGGCGCAATTCGTCTCGCTGAGCGCGGGCGGCACCTGCCCGCAAACGGCCATCGGCAACACGACGACGTTCGTCACGCGCTGCGCGACGGGCATCCAGACGTTCGCGGGGAACATCACCGCGGGCACGTGGTACGCCATCCAGGTGGTCGGCGGCCTCAGCATCCAGGTGACGCCGGCGGCGCTCGTGTTCGGCGGGCAGATGCCCGGCGGCACGACCTACCAGTACACGATGTCGGTCACCGTCGGCGCTCCGCCGGCGAACGACACGTGCGCTGCCGCGACGACCCTGACGGGTACGTCGGTCTCCGGGAACACCCTGACGGCGACGAACGACGGTTCGTCGAGCTGCGACGCGACCGGCAATGACGTGTGGTACACGATCACGAACGGTCCGGACTCCGGCACGTTGCTCCTCAACACGTGCGGCGCAACGATCGACACCGTGATCTCCGTGTACAGCTCCTGCCCCGGCACGCTGACGAACGAGATCGCTTGCAACGACGACTGCGGTGGCACGCCGTGCGGGGGCCCCGGCTCCTGCCTTTCGGTGCCGATCGCGGCGGGTCAGACGCTCAAGATCCGCGTATCCGACAAGGGCGGTCCGGGCGGTGCCTTCACCTTGAACTGGTCACTCCTCGTTCCGCCTCCGGCCAACGACGAGTGCGCCACGGCGACCGTGATCAGCGGCAATGGTCCGTTCCCCCTGGACAACCGATTCGCGACTCCGGTCACCCCCCTCGTGGACTTGTGCGGTACGCGCGATGCCGGCCGGGACGTCTGGTACGCGTGGACCTCGTCGAGCCCGGGCTCGGTGACGGTCAACACGTGCACGGGCTCGACGACCTGGGACTCCGTCCTCGCGGTCTACACCGGCTCTTGCTCCTCGCTGACGCCGGTTGGGTGCAACGACGACACCGCCGGTTGCGGTGGCGGGCTCCAGAGCTCGTTGACCTTCACCGCCGCGTGCAACACGACGTACTACATCCGCATCGCGTCGTGGAGCAACGGCACCACGGTGACGACCGGCGTGGTCGGCACGTTCAACCTGACGGGGCCGTCTTCGGTCGACACCGACGGTGACGGCACGATCGACTGTTTGGACGGCTGCCCGCTCGATCCGTTGAAGACGGCTCCGGGCATCTGCGGATGCGGCGTGGCCGACACCGACACCGACAGCGACGGCACGGCGGACTGCAACGACGGCTGCCCGCTCGATCCGTTGAAGACGGCTCCGGGCATCTGCGGTTGCGGCGTCTCCGACGCCGACACCGACGGTGACGGCTCGGCGGACTGCATCGACGGTTGCCCGCTCGATCCGTTGAAGACGGCTCCGGGCATCTGCGGCTGCGGCGTCTCCGACGCCGACACCGACGGTGACGGCACGGCCGACTGCATCGATGGTTGCCCGCTCGATCCGTTGAAGACGGCTCCGGGCATCTGCGGCTGCGGCGTCTCCGACGTCGACACCGACGGTGACGGCACGGCCGACTGCTTCGACGGCTGCCCGAACGACCCGCTGAAGGTCTTCCCGGGTCAGTGCGGATGCGGCGTGGCCGACACCGACACGGACAGCGACGGCACCGCCGACTGCAATGACGGCTGCCCGACCGACCCGCTGAAGACCTCGCCGGGCCAATGCGGCTGCGGCGTGGCCGACACGGACTCGGACGGCGACACGATCGCGGACTGCGTCGACAACTGCGACACGGCCTCGAACCCGACTCAGGCTGACGTGGATGGAGATGGCGTGGGCGATGCCTGCGACAACTGCAACACGCAACCGAACCCGGGTCAGGGTGACTGCAACGGCGACGGCATCGGCGATGCTTGCGAGATCGCCGCGGGTGCGCCGGACTGCAACACGAACGGCATCCCGGATACGTGCGACATCGCGGGCGGATCGAGCCTCGATGCGAACGCGAACGGCATCCCGGACGAGTGCGAAGGCGGCAACTTCACGCCGTACTGCTTCGGCTACACGGGTTGCCCGTGCGGCAACAACTCGCCGCCTGGCTCCGAGAAGGGTTGCACCAACTCGAGCGGCATCGGGGCTCGTCTCCTCGGCAGCGGCAACTCGTCGCTCTCGAACGACACGGTGGTGCTGTTCTGCGACGGCATGCAAACCAACCCGGGCTTCGCGCTGTTCTTCCAGGGCGACGTGCCGGTTCAGGTGCCCTTCCAGGATGGCTTCCGCTGCGTGACGGGCAACGTGATCCGCTTGGGCACGAAGTCCCACGCGGGCTCGACGTTCTACCCGCAGAGCGGGGACCCGTCGGTGAGCGTGCGCGGTCAGGTCACCCTGCCGGGCGTGCGCTACTACCAGGTCTGGTACCGCAACGTCTTCGGGCCGTGCGGCACGGGCTCGAACCTCTCGGCCGGCCTCCAGGTGACCTGGAACCCGTGACCTGAATGAAACCGCGGGGACCGCAAGGTTCCCGCGGAGCGAAACGGCGGGCGGTGGCGCAACGAGCGCCGCCGCCCGCTTCTTTGTGCGATACGGCGACGGGCGGAGCGCGCGCGCGGGTTAGGCTGGAACCAGGAGTCCCTCCGCGGCGTCCAAACCCTCGATGCATACCCTCTCCGGCTCCGCCTTCCTCGCCGTCTCGGCCTTCGTCTTGGCGCCGTTCGCGGCGGCCTCCGAACGGGCGCAAGTCCCCTTCCCGATGCAGCCCGCGGGTGGCGAGCTCGCGCTGCGCTCCGACGTCGCGCTCGACCTGGCGAGGCTCGATCGCGCGCTCCTCACGGGCGTGCCCCTGCCGGGCGGACCCGTCGACGTGCTCGTCGAGCGCGTGCGCACCGACCTGTCCGACCTCGAGCTGCGCGTCGACGGCGCGACGGCGCGCTGGATCGATGACCCGCTCGCCAGCATCTGGCGCGGGCACATCCTGGGCCTGCCCGAGAGCAGCGTGTTCCTGGGCTTCTCGAGCGCCGGCTCGCGCGGCTGGGTGCAGGCCGGCGGCGAGCTGTGGCACCTGCTCGCGAGCCCGGGCGCGGCCGGCGGGTGGGAGTCGAGCGTGTCGCGTTTCGCCACGGAAGGCGATCTGCTGCAGGGCGGTCGGCGCGCGCTGCCCGGTTGCGACGCGCGTCCGCGGCCGGGAGCGCAGCCCGCGCCGGCGCCGCGCGGCGCGGGCTCGTCGCAAGCAATCGTGCCGCCTTCGGGCGACGTGTTGTTGTGCCGCATGTCGGTCGAGACGGACTACCAGCTCTTCCAGCGCTTCAACAACATGGCGGCGGAGCAGGCCTACCTGGACCAGCTCATGGCCGCACTGAGCTCGCGCTTCGACCTCGACGTGAGCGTGCAGATCCAGCTCGCGTACCTGGGCCTGCACACGCAGCCGAACGACGGCTGGACGTCGGGCGACACGGGCGCCGGATCGGGCGCGATGCTGGACGAGTTCCGCACGGCCTGGGATGGCAACATCCCGAACAACGGCAACCTGGCGCACTTCATCTCGGGCGCAGGCCTCGGCGGCGGCGTGGCGTACGTCGACGTCCTGTGCAATTCGAGCTGGGGCTTCGCCGTCAGCGGCGACCTGGCAGGCAACACGCCGTTCCCGGTGACGCAGGGTCCGCTGAACTGGGACTTCTTCGTCGTCGCGCACGAGACGGGCCACAACTTCGGGACGTGGCACACGCACGACTACTGCCCGCCGCTCGACCAGTGCTCACCCAGCTTCGGCCAGTGCCAGACCGCGCAGGTCTGCATCACGAACGGCACGATCATGAGCTACTGCCACCTGTGCCCGGGCGGCATGACGAACATCGCGCCGATCTTCCACCCCGAGACCGCGCAGGTGATGCGTTGGGAAGCGCTCGCATCGTGCCTGCCCGTGCTGTGCGCGGGCGCGCAGAACTACTGCACGACACTGCCCAACTCGTACGATCCGTTCGGCGCGACGCTCACGAGCGGCGGCTCGAACCGCGTCTCGGCCAACGACCTGGAGCTCCTGACGAGCGGCGTCCCGCCCGGCACGAGCGCGATGTACTTCTACGGCCAGAACGCGGCGTTCGCGCCGTTCGGCAACGGCTACCGGTGCGTCGGCAACCCGCTGTTCCGCCTGCCGATCCAGGTCTCCGGCATGTTCGGCGAGGTGCACCGCATCGTGGACTACAACGCGCTGCCGCCGGGCGGCTCGATCGCGCCGGGCCAGACGTGGAACTTCCAGCTCTGGTTCCGCAACCCGGCCGGTGGCGGGTCCGGGTTCAACCTGTCGGACGGTCTGCGGATCCAGTTCTGTCCGTAGCGCCGCGCAGCTTGCTGCGCAGCTCCTCGTAGGCGGCCTTCTCGGCCTCCGTCGCTCGTTCCGGCACGACGATCGAAACCTCGAGCAGCAGGTCGCCGCGCCCGCCGCCCGCTCGCGGCAGACCCTGGCCGCGCAGTCGCAGCGTGCGACCGCTCGACGAGCCGGGCGGCAGCGTGACCACGATCTCGCCGCCTTCCGGAGCGCGGATCGGAACCTTCGCGCCGAGCGCTGCGTCGGGCGGCTCGACGCGCAGCAGCGTGTGCAGGTCGTCCTCGTGCGCGTCGAAGCCGGGCGGCGGAATGACGGCGAGCCGCAGCAAGAGGTCGCCGGGCGTGCCCGCGCCGCGCGCCGCGCGACCCTGGCCGCGCAGGCGCAGCACGCTGCCCGTCGTCGAGCCGGGCGGGACCTTCACCTCGATCTCGCGCGGCGAGCCGCTGCCATCGTCGATCGAGAACCCGTGACGTCCGCCGCGCGAGATCGAGG
>Ga0163150_10003493_pt1 | contig 22070 bp, 16 predicted proteins | sample OliLakLV19P2IB_FD_148628 | JGI IMG/M metagenome (GOLD analysis project Ga0163150, IMG submission 148628) | Freshwater microbial mat bacterial communities from Lake Vanda, McMurdo Dry Valleys, Antarctica - Oligotrophic Lake LV.19.P2.IB | ecosystem: Environmental > Aquatic > Freshwater > Lake >...
ACTTGAGCAACTGTGTTCTGTACTTGAGCGGTTCGACGCTGCTTCAGATGTTGTCCGGGGCCTGTTGAAATCGACAGCCAGCCAGTTGGCCGAAGTCGAACACCAAATGAAGCTTGAAGGAGTCGTTTAATGTCCCGTTCATCAGCCATCGTATTGTCCATCGCCCTGCGGTTCGTCAGCAAATTCAGTGGTGCGGTGTTTTTCATACTGATCCCGTTTATCGCGGCCAGCCTGTCCGAAGCCGAAGAATCAGTCCAGATGCTGATCCCGATCTTCCTGGCCGGTTGTTCGGTGTCGCAGTTTTTTGTCGGATCACTGGCCGACGTTTACGGAAAACGAACGATGCTGTTCCTGCTTCTGGGGTGTTTTGTTTTGGGCTCGGTGGCCTGTGCCACAAGCGGGAATCTGCTGGCCCTGCGACTGGGCGTATTTGCGGTTGCCTTGGGGGTCGGAGCGATCGCCGGCGTGGGAAATACGCTGATTTTTGACGGTTATTCGAACGTTCAGAAAGCCGCAAAGGCCCTGTCGTTTTCCAGCATTCTGGTGATTTGGGCACCTGCCCTGGCCATGAACGCCGGTGTCACGATCGCCCAGGTCGATTGGCGACTGTTTTTCTGGATGCAGGCGGCCAGCGGACTGGTCATGTTGTGGATGACCTGGCGCGATGTTCCTGCAATTGCATCCAGCGACGAATCGCCGGTGGCAAAATTTCGTAAATCGGCCGCAGGATATCTTGAGCTTCTGGCCAATCCCCAGTACCGCACAATCGCAACCCGGATGTGCCTGGCCGGTGGTGGAATTGTGGTGTTTTACTCGGTCGGTCTCCCGCATTTGCAAAACATCCTGGGTCCGTCGTCCGCAGCCATCGGTTGGGTCCCCTGCATCATCGTCGCCGCCAACAGCCTGGGCAGACTGGTCTCGGGCAGCCTGTCGGAACGGGTTTCAATGAAGCACCTGAGTTTGGCCGGAACGATTTGTTGCGTGCTTGGTGGAGCCGCGATGATTGGTGTCGCTTCGTTCCCGACCAACGTCTGGCTGAATGTGCCTCCGATGGCTCTGTACGTGGTGGGAATCGGCGTGATGTTTTCACCCCAACGGGCCGAATTGATGCATGTCTCCGGCCGGAAAACGGCGACTTCGGAGAGTCTTTTGGGGATTCTGATGTCACTGTCGGGAGCAGGTTTGGCCTGGCTGTCAGTGGCTTCGGCCTCGGCCTTTTCCAATGTCCCGATGGTCCTCGGAATCATGCTTTTGGGCCTGGGAATTGGTGCCGTGCTCAACCCTGCAACATTCCTCGGACTGGTTTCAGCCAAAAATCACAACGAATCCGTTACAGAGACGTCACAGCCTTAAGTTTCGGCTGTAGAGGTAGAAGCCTGCCGTGGGCAACCAGCTTTTACCCATCTGATTCCGGAGTCCCAAGAATGAAAACCTGCCCCAAGACCGTCTGCCTCATCGCTTTGACCTGGATCGCCACATTGGCCGGTCTGTTATCGCTTTCACCGCAGTTTTCGGGCCGAATGAGCTCGAACGACAAGACCACCCAGGCCGAAAACTACGACAGAGATGCAGAAGAAGATTTTTACCGGGCCATGCGTAACTGGCAGTAATGCCCGTGATTCTACGGTCGCCGAACCGCGATTTTACCTGGCAAACCATTCCCCGATCATCAAACCAACCACCCTGTTCAAAGCCCCAAACCTGGAGAGAAAAATGAGAACTTTCAAATTCACACGCATCGCATGGATCATCTGGACAGCCCTGTTCCTGGCCGGTTCGACCGTCCTGGCCGAGGGGCCCCAGTCGCGAGTCCAATATCACGACCGTTATGACCTGGACCAGGTCGGCAACGCCAAAATCACCCGTACCTTCCAGTTCCCACCGGCGATTTACGCCAAAGTAAAAAAGGACTACCAGGACCCGATGATGCTGCTGCGAAGCATGTCGTCTGTCATCGATTGGCATGAAATCACCGTTGTGGACGGTCGTTTCGAAGATGGCCAATGTCGTGTCGTCCTGGAGCTGTTCCAGAAAGGAATTGCCCGGACTTCCGGCCCCAACCGGTGGGAAATCAAAAGCAAGTCCAAACCTGGGTCGATGGAATTGATTACTTGCCTGTCTGACCGGGTCGTGTTTCATGTCGCCGACCAATCGGAATGGGGACCGCTGAGTGCAACCGTCTTTGTCAGCATGTGCCCAGGCTCAAGCGAAGTTGAATTCGACAAGGAACAGGCGACGATTCGATACACGGCGGCCCCCGAAGAAGGCACCAGGAAAGTTGAATCTGCGATCCAATGGAAAATGGAAACAACGCCACAATTGATGTCTTCGATGGCGAAAATACACAGCAATGAGGAAATGGGCATGTTCTGGACGGCCCGTTCCGTATTCACCAACAACGAAGACAAACCGGTCACGAAATTCCGGGTTCGCTACCAGCTGGAGGGCTTCAGCGGCTGGAGTCCGTGGAAACGCTCCCCGATCGTCTATCCCGGCCAGACGGTTGTCGAAGCGTTCTTTCCCATTCTCGACATCGACAAACTCACCAAACTGGATGGCAGCCGGTCTGCTTCGGTGATTGCAGAATACCAGTACGTCAACGCCGATGGTGAAACCATTGAACTTGCGGATTCGAAAAATCTGACGGTTTTGGCCCGGAACGAAGTGATTTTCTCCCGACATTCGGATCAGAATGCAGTGACGTGGCACGAAGCCAACGAGTACTTGCCGATCCTGGTCGCTTCATTTTGTAATTCGAACGACCCCGTAATCCAGCAACTGGCCGGTCGTATCAGTGGCATGGCCAGTGGCCCCGCCGCATCGCTGGACAGTGAAGACGCAGTCAACTACCTGCGGGCGATTTGGCAGTTCATGGAGGACAACAAGGTCGCTTACCAAACCTCGCCCACACTCAAGGTCAACCAGCGTTTTGGCCAACACGTCAAATATGGCCGTGATGTCCTTTCCAACCGGGCCGGAACCTGCATTGACCTCGCAATCTTCTGGGCCAGTGCAGCCAAGGCAGTGGGCCTGAAATCGTTTATCGTGATCGTTCCTGGGCACGCTTTTCCGATGGTCGAATTGCCCAACGGAAATCGCGTTCCCATTGAATCCACACTTCTCGGCAAGGGGGCGACCATCGACGACGCAGCCAAAAAAGGGAATGAGCAGCTGGAAAAGGCAATGCAGGGCCCGCACTACATCGTCGATGTCAATGAGATGGAAAATTTCGGAGCCCGTTCCATCGACCTTGAGCGGGTCTCGGAAGATTTCTTCGACAGCCTGAAGTACAAGTTCAACCCGCTCGCGGCCCCAGCTGCGGAACAAAAAGGCAGGTAATGCCAAAAGGGTAGGGGGCACATCCCGACCGGACTCCAAATCTGGCCAACAACAACCGCATTCGCCGGCGTTCAGCCCCGAGTGCGGTTTTTTCGTTTCTGCCGACCCCCGGATGGAGTGACCTGCTCCGGGCCTGGTCAGCCGGGCGAGTTCTCCTCGCAATGGTCGCGGGAAGGGAGAACGGACAAATTCGGCCCCTTTTGGCCTATTTCTGCACGAATCCGCCGCTTGCTGTCACAGCCTGGCAACTGCCCTGTATGGAACTTCAGAAGACAACAACACCTCAACCATTTTCATAATTCAGGAGTTCCACAGATGTCCGTTTGCAAAACACAATTCGTCTGCTCAATCGCCCGTGCCGTTGCCTGTTTCGTTCTCTTTTGCGTTGTTACCAGCCGGTTGGCGATGGCACAGGCACCCACCAGCATCAAACTGGACATGACGATCAATATCGATGCCGTTGGCAATGCCGACGTCAACTACGATCTCTCGATGCCAGCCAAACCCTACGCGATGCTGAAATCGACCTTTGGCGACGCCTTTCACGTCATTCGGTCGATGCAGTCCGGTTCCAGCTGGCTGGAATTGAAAAACGTCAACGCCCGGTTTGAAGACCAGTTGCAAAGCGTCGTCTCCCACTGCGAGGCCAGCGGACTGTTGCGAACAACCGCTCCGGGCAAATGGTCGTTCAACATTGGCGGAATGGACGACGGATTCGAGCTGCTGGACATTCACGACAACCAGGCGATCTTTGCCTGTGTCCCGGATTCGAACTTCGGGATCATGCGTATGTACACACGGGTCAATCTTCCGAGGGGGAGCAGCAACGTCAAGTTTGATTCGCGTCGCGGCAATTTGACCTATGACTTCGAGCCAAAGCTGGTCGAAGGAAAACGGGCATCAGCCAGTTATGAACTCAAGGCCCAGGAACACATCATGAGCAGTCTGGCCCGGCTTTACGGCACCGAAGAGTCCGGTCTGTTTGCCGCCAAAAACATTTTTACCAACGATGGTGACCAGATGCTGCACGACTACCGGGTCCGGTTTCGCATCGACGGTTACAGTTCCTGGAGCCCCTGGAAAAAATGCAAAGTCGTCTACCCTGGTCAAACAGTACTCGACAGTTTTTATCCGGTTCTGGATATCGACAAACTGGCAGAACTGAACGGCACCCGCCACGCCATGGTCGAAACCGAATTCGAATACACCCAGACCGACGGCGAGAAAGTTTCCGAAACAGACGCCAGTCGCGTTCAGATCCTGTCCCGAAACGAAGTCATCTACTCCAGCCGCCGGAACGGCGAAAACCTGAACTGGTTCGAGAGCTTCGACCTGGCCCCCTGGATTCTGGCCAGTTTCACCAACGGTACCGACCCGGTCATGCAGCAGTTTGCCGGGCGCGTCAGTGCTCTGGCCGGCGGTCCTGCATCGTCGCTGGACAGCGAGCATGCAATCGCCTTTCTCAACACCATGTGGAAAGTATTGCAATCCAACCATTTGGCCTACCAGACTTCGCCTGGCCTGACCATCGACAATTTCAACGGTCAGCATGTGAAATATGGACGCGATGTGCTTCGTAACCGGGCCGGAACCTGCATCGACCTCGCGATCCTGTGGGCCAGTGCAGCCGAGTCCGTAGGCTTGAAACCCTATATCGTGGTCATTCCAGGACACGCCTTTCCGATGATCGAACTTCCCAACGGAAACCGGCTGCCGATCGAATCCACCATGATCGGCTCGGCAACGCTGGAAGAAGCGGTCAACCAGGGTCTTGAGACACTGAAGAAGGCCGAAGCCGAAGGCTTGATCATGATTGTCGATATCAACGATTTGAAAAGCAACCAGAACGTTGGCTCCCTCGACCTTCCGAAAGTCAGCGAAGACGTGCTGGTCAAATGGGGATACAACCTGGATGAATTGATCAACCAGCCCGTTACAGAAACGCAAGAAGTTGAAACGCAGGAAACCAACACCACCACTCATACCGTTCGCCGCGAACGGACAACGGAATCGACTCCGGCAAATCCCTGCCTGGGTGACTGGCAGATGATTGTTCAACACAACGGCGTGGAAGTCCGCGGTGGCCAACGCTTCATGGCCGACGGCTCCTACGCTTGCGTCATGATCAACAGCTATCCCAACGGGACCCAGGAAACGATTACCGAAGTTGGCCGCTATATCGACCAGGGAACCCACTTCGAATTCCACACCGATGCGGGGGATTACAATCAACGTTATCGCTGGGTGAATGGTTGTATGGAAATGGAGTTTCCTGAACTGAACGTCTGGATCCGGTTCTCAAAGGCCGAATAGTGCCGAAGGAACAATCTGAAGAAAGCTGAAAGCCCAGGGATGGGCTTTTTTGCTGCGCTATCAGGAAAATTCCCGGGACCCTGTCACAGAGCTCCGGCTGGTTTGTAGTGAAGGTGGAAACGTTTTCCACTTTCGTATCAACCGTCCCAAAAAAAAAGGAAAGAACCATGAAAAGCATCTTCACAACAATCGCCCTGACAATCTGCTTTGCCTGTGGAGCCACCGTCGCCATCACTTTTTCAAATCCGGGGGACAACGGTGAACTGGTCAGTGATGGCCCGGGAGCAGGTGGCGGATACAGTGAATTCTGTTGCCAGGACGGCCCCGGTGCAGGCGGCGGATATGCAGACTCTTGTTTCAACGATGGGCCCGGGGCAGGCGGTGGTTATCGGTCACTGACCGTTTCGGATGGCCCGGGTGCCGGAGGAGGATACGCGGGCTGACGATCGCAAATCCGGATCAGTCCTGAAATCCAACACGCGGGTGCCACTCGGCATCCGCGTTTTCGTTGGTATCGACTTGCCCGACTGCCAGTCCGATAAGGTCGCAAACTCCGGAAAAGGGAGGGGTAAGGTTGCCAGGTTGTTAGCCGGTGGCGAATGTACCGGCAGGTGGAATTTCCAGACCTGTTACCGGCAGGACAGGCCCGCCAACATCTGACGAAGGATTTGGGGTGGGTACCGAACCAGGCGATCGGGCGCTGCATTCGTTGCCCACTGTGCTGTGTGCCACAGGGCTGGGTTTCTGTTGTGAATCGCTGTTCAAGGTATTTGCCAGCCAGTGAAACAGATCGGCGCGGGTTACAATCCCGACAATCCGTTTTCCTTCGACAACAAACACTTTCCAGACACCGGCCCTGCACAGAAACTCGCCAACTTCCCGGGCACTGGTTTCGGGTGCGAAGGCCGGCAATCCGGTTTGCATGAGATCAGCAACCAGTCCGTCAGGTTTCCCCTTGACGAAAGATGCGGAAACAACGTCAACCTGACGAATGATTCCGGTAATTTCACCTGCGGAATTCTGGACAACAAGCCAGTCCACGCGGTGTTTTTTCAGGGACTGGATTGCGGTGGCAACCGGCTGGTTTTGCGCAATCGATGGCCGGAGGTCCGGCAGCAGATCCCGGATTGTTACGCCTTCCCAAAGAGTACTTTCGGAGTTTGTCGACTGCTCGTGCATGCCGTGGTAACCAAAAACCTGGTTTCGGCCCCGCTGTTTGGCCAACAGCATGGCTTCGTCAGCGTATTCCAGCATTTGCTGTGCGCTGACAGCGGTTCCTTGCCGGCTGGAAACTCCAAAACTGACGGTCAACCTGAGTTCCCCTCCGTCGAAACTGATAGTTGATTCGGCGATTTTTTCCCGGGCCCGTTCCGCCCAAAGCAGCGCGTCCTGTTCACCGGTTTCCGGAAGGAGGACGCAAAACTCTTCACCGCCCAGTCGACCAAGGTAGTCGGTGATCCGGATTTGTTCCTGCAGTATCCGGGTCACTTCTTTCAGCGCCAGATCCCCGACCGCATGTCCGTGGGAGTCATTGACCCGTTTGAAAAAATCGATATCCAGCATGGCGCATGACAGCTGCAGCTGGTGCCGTTCGGCGCGGTTCCATTCCCGTTCCAGACTTGCGGTAAATGCCTGGCGATTCAGGGCACCGGTCAGCGAATCGTGATTGACCAGGGCTTTCATCCGCTGGATCAGGCAGCGGTTTTCGGTTTTGATCTGCTGTCGTTGGATTGCGTAGAGCAGCGTCCGTTCCAGGATTTCCGGGTTGGTTGTCCCTTTGACCAGATAATCCTGCGCGCCCTGTTCCAGAGACTGCAGTGCCAGATTGTCATCAGCAAGGCCGGTCAATACGACAAATGGAAGGTCCGGAAACTGCTCATGGATTCTGTGCATCCCCGTCAGTCCAAAACTGTCGGGAAGAGACAGGTCCAGCAAGGCCACGTCGAACGATTCCCGGGCCAGATTCACCAGTGCGTCGGCGAGCGATTCGCAATGCGTGAGCGAAAACGCCTGGCGGCCTTTTTGCAATGTTCGCTCGACCAGGACGCGGTCACCCAAATCGTCCTCGATCAGCAGGATTTTCAGTGCTTTGCGGTTCATGGGCAGTTTCGCGTTCCCGGTTGTATTATTGGATTGGGAATTGGTCAAAAATAACTTCCCGGATCCTGGGAGGTTGAGGCTCCCGCCGAAACAGGTTCGCTCGAGAGTATGTCTCGGTAGGAGCCTCGACCTCCCGAATTGGCAAACAAAAGCGGAAGTCGTTTTTGATTTGGTCCTTAAGTCGGTCGGCAGGCCGTTAGAGTTCAACGGTCGTCTGGAAACTCCAAACTTTTTAGACCGCGGCGCCGGATACAGCAGCGCTGGCGGGGAGAGTAACGATGTCAAACCAATATTTGCCAAGTTGTTGAACCGCAGCAACAAACTGCTGCATATCCACCGGCTTTTTGATGTAAGAATAGAATCGCAACGCCGGAAGTCCGCGCCCTGAAACGGTCACATTCGCGTCCGTCACGATCCAAATGGACCTGCACGCCGGGAATTGCTTCGGCACTTCGAACCAGATCTGTTTGAAACCATTCCGGGTCTTTTTCCCGGGAGTCGATAAACACAACAGTTGCCGTGATGCGCTCCGAAACCCGCGCCATCAGACGTTCCAGTTCTCGCAATGATGCCCGTGATCAGGGACAACGGGGATGGGCAAACAGCAGAAGGACCGGTTCGTCCCGAGGATGTGGCATCACACTCGACGCGGGCCACGATGCTGGAACGGTTACGCTTTCTCCAGCCTTGAGGGCATACAGGCCCAGGGCGAAAAACCCGCTGCAGGTCAAGACCAGCCAGCCAACAGCAAGGCTGGTCAGCAACATGCCAGGCCTGATATACGATTGACCGACACGATCGCGCCAGTTCAGAAGCCGGTTTATGCAGGGAGCATTCAAGGGAAGCGACTTTCAACTGCAGAGATGTGCAGAGTCCTGCCCCGACGCTATCAACCGCAACCGAAGGCGGACAAACATAGTACGCACAATGCCCAAGCCGAAAGGTTGGACTGGTGAACCGGTCCATTTGTGCGATGACTTGCCTGAATCTTCCGGTTCTGAGGGTTGCAGGATTCATGCCAAGTAACCCGGCAGAGTGACTTGCGAATATTTTTCGCCGGACCTGACGGTGTTTCGGGGCCTGCGGCGAAAGTAGAGATGCAAATCCCTCGCGGTCGGGAGCAGCGTGGATTAGACTCCTTGCGGGTGGCCCAGCAGCAGATCGTTTTCCTCAATGCCTGTTTCATGAAACATATCCGGAATTTTTGCATCATTGCCCACATCGATCATGGCAAATCGACCTTGGCCGACCGGTTGATTCAGGCCTGTGATGGGGTGACGCAACGTGAGTTTCGCGACCAGATGCTGGACTCGATGGATATCGAACGGGAACGGGGCATAACGATCAAAAGCAACTCGGTGACGCTCGATTACGTTGCACCGGACGGTCAGCAATATTTGCTGAATCTCATCGACACGCCAGGACATGTCGATTTTTCACACGAAGTCCGCCGGTCGCTGATGGCCTGCGAGGGTGCCTTGATCGTCATCGACGCATCCCAGGGGGTCGAGGCCCAAACCGTGGCCAACCTGTATCTCGCCATGGAGTACGACCTGAAATTGCTGCCGGTGATCAACAAGATCGATCTGCCGGCCGCCAACGTGGACAAGGCCCGGGAAGAAATCGACGCCGACCTGGGGCTTGATCCATTTGTCGCCATCCCGGTCTCGGCCAAAACCGGACAGAATGTTGAAAAAGTCCTGGCCGGGATTGTCGAGCATTTACCCTGTCCCAAGGGGGACCCGGAGGCGCCGTTCAAAGCCCTGGTTTTCGACGCACACTTTGACACCTATCGCGGTGTGATTCTCCAGGTCCGCGTGATGGAAGGGACTTTAAAAGCCAAAGACACCATTCTGTTCATGCACGCAGGTCGCGAGTTTACCGTCGATGAAGTCGGGCATAACAAATTCAAACTGGTCCCCAAAGACCAGCTCGGTGCTGGCGAAGTCGGATACATCGTGGCCGGAGTCAAGAGTGTGCGCGACATTGAAATTGGCGATACGATCACCTTGCTCGACCGCCAGGCCGCTGAACCCATCCCTGGATACCAGCCGGCCAAACAGGTTGTCTTTTCCTCCGTCTATCCGATGAGTACGGACGAGTACCCGGATCTGACGAAGGCATTGGAAAAACTGGCGATTAACGACGCCGCGCTGACGTTTGAAAAGGACAGCTCGGCGGCACTCGGTTTTGGATTCCGCTGCGGGTTTCTCGGCTTGCTGCATCTGGATGTGATCCAGGAACGATTGCAACGCGAGTTTGACCTGGGATTGGTGATTTCGGCCCCGTCGGTCAAATACAAACTGGCTTTACGGGACGGTTCGGAGATCGAAGTCGACAATCCCAGTTACTGGCCCGATCCGATGAGCATCGAATCGGCCACCGAGCCTTTTATCCGTGCCTCCATTCTGATTCCCGAAGAGTACGTCGGGCCCGTCATGGAACTTTGCCGGGAGCACCGGTCCGAGAGCCAGACGATGAACTATCTCTCGGCGGGGCGGATCGAAGTGATCAGCGAAATGCCGTTGGGCGAAGTACTGTTCGAGTTTTACGGCCGGCTCAAGATGCTCACGCGCGGTTACGGCTCGTTCGATTATGAACAGATCGAATATCGCCCGACCGATGTGGTCAAGGTCGATATTCTGGTCAACAAGGAACCAGTCGATACGCTGTCCTATCTGGTTCATCGCGACAAAGCGCGAACGCGGGCGCTGCACTATTGTGAACGGTTGGCCAAAGAAATCCCCCGTCACCAATTCAAGATTCCGATCCAGGGAGTAATCGGCGGAACCGTGATCGCGCGATCCACGATCGCACCGTACCGCAAAGACGTGACCGCCAAGCTTTACGGCGGCGACGTGACCCGGAAGAAGAAGTTGCTGGAAAAGCAGAAAAAGGGGAAAGCCAAAATGAAGCTGTTCGGCAGCGTCAACATCCCGCAAAAGGCCTTCGTCTCCGTCCTCCGCGCCGACCAGGACCAGTAGCGCCAATGTTCTGGATCGCAGGCATGGTGGTCAATCCGTATAATCCTTGTGTATGAAACCACCTTCGAAACCTGAACCTTCCGTCAGGAAACTGCCTGTTATTCCAGGTTACGAAGTTCTTGAACTGATCGGTCGGGGCGGCATGGGGATGGTTTACCTGGCGCGGGACCTCAAACTGGGGCGCAAGGTTGCGATCAAGATTCTGCTCCACGCCGGCGATGAAATGCTGGCCAACCGGTTTGAGGATGAGGCCCGTGCCGTGGCCCAGTTACAACACCCAAACATCGCCCAATTGTTTGAATTTCACCTCGAATTCGAACATCCCTGCATCGTCATGGAGTTTGTTGATGGAGGCACACTGGCTTCACAAATCGACGGGAGACCGGTGGTGCCGCGGGCGGCCGCCAAAATCGTTGCCGCACTGGCCCGCGCCATCGAACACGCCCATCGCAAGGGAATCATCCATCGCGATTTGAAACCCGGGAATATACTGCTCAGCGATGTTTCCGAATCCCGGCAGACGAATCCCAATGCCCAGTCAGCCGATTCGGGGATGGACGGTCGCCGCAGTCCGATTCCCGGAACTCCGGCCAATGGCAATACGGGAGCGACCGTTCTTGATGAATCATTCGACGTCGGCCGGCTTCGGGTTGCTGACTTTGGGCTGGCCAGAAACATGGCCCTCGACCGGCGGTTGACCCTAACGGGCGATGTTCTGGGAACGCCGGAATACATGTCCCCCGAACAGGCCACCGGAATCACCACGCGAATTGGCCCGGCGAGTGATATCTATTCCCTCGGCATAATATTGTACGAATTGATGACCGGTCGTCCGCCGTTTGCCGGAGCAGACGGAATCCAGACGGTCATGATGTTGCTGACGGAAGAACCACTGGCTCCCCGCGCACTGGTCCCAAGGTTGCCGCTGGACTTGCAAACGATTTGTCTGAAGTGCCTGGAAAAGAAACCGGCACGGCGGTACTCCACGGCACAGGAACTGGCGGATGACCTCGGGAATTTCCTGCGCGGTGATCCCATTCGCGCGCGGCCGGTTTCCAGTTTGGGGCGGATTATCAAATGGTCCCGACGCAAACCCTGGCAGGCGGCCGCCCTTTCTCTTTTGGCAACGTCCATTCTGGGTGCGGTGATCGGGTTGATCGTATTGCAGTCGGCCAATCGCAAGATCAATCTCGCCAATTCCCAACTGAACGGGCTGAACACATCGTTGGTCGAAGCGACCAGGCAGGCTGAAGAGGCATACAGGTTGTCGCAAAACGGATTGCAGGGAATCGTTGGCAAGATTCGCGATGAGCTTTACGACATCCCCCAAACGAGAGAGCTCACCCTGGAAGTGGTCCGCGAATCGTCGGAACTCAATCGCCGTCTGGCAAGAATCCGTCCTGACGACCTGGAAACCAGCCGCAACCTTGCCCAATCATTGCAAATCCAGCGGATGTCGGAATGGCTGGCCGGAAATCGCAATGAATCCAAGGTCGTGTTACTGGAGCTCTCGGAATTGCTGAACCAGGTTTGCCAACAGTTTCCCGATCAGTTGGACCTGAGAGCCCAGCAGTTGAAGGTTTGGACGGAAATGGCTGATGATTCCGAATCCGGAACCCCCGCCGACCGGGAATCGCTGAACGGGAAAATTGATCGCGAGTTGAAGGATCTTCTCGCAAACCACAACAATGATCCGGCAGTCCAAAAAGTGGCCAGTGAACTCGCCAAACGGCAACTCGATCTCGCGGCCGACAAAGGGGACCTGACACAGGTATTGCATTTTGCAGAACAGCAATTGGTTCACGCCCGACGATACGCCACAACAGCAACTCCGCTGGACCGTGAAACGGCAACCGCCTGGTTGATTCAGGCACAAATCCGCCTGGCCCGATACCAGCTACTGAACACGCAAGTCGTTCAGGCCGGCGAGTTGCTGGACGAGGCCGACGAGTTGTTTCAGGGACTGCCTGGGGAGAGAAAGTCTCAACGAATATCTCGCGATCTGGAATTCTCCCTCGCGGAACGGCATGCCGAACTCGCCTTCGTGCTGGGCGACGGCGATCGTGCCGTTTCTGAATATTCCCGCGCGGCAAACGGATACAGGCAGCTGGTTCAGGATTTCCCCGGGGACCTTTCCTGGCAAACCACTTTGGCTGGAGTCCTTTTTCAACTGGCCAGACTGGCAATCGTCAACGAAAAATATGCCGATGCCCGGCAACATCTGGACGAAGCGGCCGCGCTGACCGGCAAAGTCCTGGAGCAACTCCCCAACGACTGGTTGGCCAACGACTTTGCGACGAAAATAGAACGCCTCCGGGCGTCGATTCAGTAGGTGGTTTCAGACAAGGATCCAGCCAGCCATGACAAATGAACGCATCGAAGCGATTCCGACACGCTGGAGCCTGATCCGGGGAGCTCACCCGAACAGTCCGGCCAACAGCGTGGACGAAATGCGCCGGATGCTGGTGCTGCGCTATGCGCCTGCGGTCAAACGTTACGTGGCTGCCATCGTGCGGGAACACGAAGACGCTGAAGAGTTGGCCCAGGATGTTGTCCTGCGATTGATGCGAGGAGATTTTTCGGGAGCCAATCCGGAAAAAGGCCGGTTTCGTGATTTACTGAAGACAGCCATCCGGAACATGATCCGCAACCACTGGGAAAAATCCAACCGGAGAAAAACATCGGATATAGGACTGGACCAGGCACCCGGCCCGGACGATGACGAACAGGACGGTGAATGGACTGCGGCCTGGCAACGAACCGTGCTCGCCCAAACCTGGGACCGATTGCGAAATGAAGAGGGACCGAACGCCAGCCCGGGGTATTGGATTCTCCGGTTGCGAGTCGACTTTCCGGACCTGAATTCCGAAGAGCTGGCGAAAAAACTGTCGGATCGGACGGGGACACCCGTCAAGGCCGACACGGGACGTCAAATGCTCCGGCGAGCCAGAAAAAGATTTGCCGAAACGTTGATGGACGAAATCCGCTCGGGGCTCGATGACGAGTCGGACGAACGCGTCCAGGAAGAGTTGGCGTCGCTGGGACTGTTGTCGTGGATGAAGGACTTCATGGACCCATGAAAAAAACTTCCGAAGCGATGATCGCTTCGGAAGTTGAAAATTCCCTGTTCGTCAGACCGTTGAATCAACGGTTCCAGACCGGGTTCAACTGGTGCGTGTATCCGTTGGCATCGACAAACTGATAGCTGCCGTTGGCGCCCATTACGAAAGTGCGACCGTTGCTGTCGGTGAAGGGCTGTCCATTTTGGGCTGTGTAGGGCAGGTAGTATCGCACTCCGGTGTTGGGGTCGGCATAGTAGGTGTTTCCCGACATCAGGTCACCCACATCACGCTGCTGGCGGTTGTAAACTTCTGAACGTTCAGCATTCGTGGCAGCCCACAGATTGTTTACATAGGCCTGGTATTCCCGCATGGCAGCTGTTTCACGGGTCTGGATCTGGTTGGTGGTCTGGTTGTAATGCCGGATCCCTTCCGGTGTGAAACCGGCCGTTGCTCCGTACAAGTAAGCGAACTGCTGAAACGACATCTGTCCGTAAGGCATCCCCTGGTTGCAGTATTGCTGGTACATCTGCTGCACGCGGGGATCGTTCATGTTGGCCGAGACGATCTGTTGTTCCGTGTTCTGCATTTGCTGGCCGAGTTGATCCATTTGGGAGTAATACTGTTGCATCATCGCCTCAGTTTGGGCCAGTTGGGATTGCATGTAGGCGTTCAGGTCCTGTCCTTGTGCAAAAGTGTTGACGGCGGCGGTTGCGATAAGGGCCAGGCAGCAATAAATGGACTTGTTCATGATCAGGTTCCTTGGGTTTTGCCCTTGTCGGGCGTTCGGAAATGGACTGTTTTTCTGGAAACCACCTTGGTTCCACGAATCCACAACCGGTGACCCTGACCTTTGTGACAAATCTTCAAAATTATTCTTGTAAATTTTCCTGGACCTGGCGTTTCGGGTTTTGCCGCCGTTTGGCCCTTGCTGCAGGTCCGGTAATATCTGCACTTTGGCAACAATGTGGTCAAGCTATTGGCCGCTTCCAAAATTGCGGGCCGGCGGGGGCTGGCTGGAAGGGGGAGCCGATTGATCCTGAAAGCCCTGCCCGCCTGAATTGAAATTCGACGTCGGGCCCAACGGTTGAAGCGTAACCGGTTGGGCTTCGCCGGCCTGGGGTGGCTGTTGGGGCGAAAACCTGTCGGCTGGCGGTGGTTGGAAAGTGCCCAAGTTTCCGGAACCGGGCAGGCTCATTGGCTGAAACTGGGAGCCGGAGTTGTTTGCATCGAAGCGGGACGCAGGTTCGCCTTCGCCCTGATGCTGTGTCGACGGATTGAATCCCTGGTTCGAGGGAGACTGCGAGGGAACTTTGACCCGCAGGTCGGCTGTTCGCACCGGCTGGGAGGCAAGATTGATCGATGTCGTCCTGCGGGCCGGCACCAGCATCTTTGCCAGGTCAAACGACGACTGGATGTCCGGTCGAAGTGCAATCGAGTAGTCGCTGATCGTCGCGTTGTATTGTCGCAACGACTCCAGGCAGTTGCCGGTTGTCATTTGGGCCCGGTCCAGTGTCGCGAGCAGTTGCTCGGGATTTCCCTGGCCTGACATTGCCATTTGCATCATCCGTTCTGCGGAACGTGAAACCCGCAAGGCGGTGTCTGAATGTTCCTGGACCAGTTCCAGCACCATCGGCAGGGAATCGTCCAGCAGTTTCAGTTCCGCATCTCCGTGGCCGTTATTTGCATACCACTGGTAATGTGTTTCATAACCGGACGTAACCGGCATATCGACAGGTAGCGGGAAGTATTCGGCGGCCTGCAACGAAGGAAAAAACTGTTTCAATTCCATCTGGGACCGCCGGAGGGCCAGTTGTCGTGAAATTGCATCGGTCTCTGCGTTTCGCAATTGCTGGGCAAACAGACCCTGAGCGCCGAACGTGCCGGACTGGTCCATTTGGTGAAGCTGCTGATATTTCTGTTCAGAAGAAGTTAGCAGAAAGCGGTCGCGCCAGGCCTGCCAATAGGCGGCCACCATTCGCTTGCGCAGTTCGGGAGGCGTTTGCTGGAGCGCTTCCTGCAATGTCAGCGGAGTGCCCGGCAATGTTTGGGCCTGGGCAAACTGATCGAGTTGTTCCAGTACATTTTTGGCAGCGGCAGGATCCAGTTGTTGCATCAGGTTTTGAGGTCCAGCAGGCTGGACGGATTGAATGGTTGTCGGGTTGGACCCGGCGTTGGCCGGTTGCTGCGGCCAGCCAGCCTGCATCACACTGCGATCCTGGATCGTTGGGGACGACGAAGATCCACCGAAACGGGGTTCGGTACCCGACCCTGTCGATGGGACCAGCTGCTGGTTTCCAAAATCGGGGACTCTCCCCGTTTCATTCAATCCGGACCGGGACTCAGCTTGGTTTTCAAATCCCGGGCTGGTTGCAGGCTGGGTCTGGGGCTGTTGCCATGACCCGGCCGAAGACGGATCGCGGAGACTGTTCAGGACGCCTGAAGCATTCTGGGGCTGGGAGGCTGGCTGGGACCCGGCCGGATTTTCAAACTGTGCACGAAGACCGCTGCCGGTTTCCTGCTGTGGTGCGGACTCCGGAACTTGCGTATTGCCAGGATAATCCGCCAGTTGAATTGTCGAAGGATTGTCATTTGTCTGGAACCGGAGATCACCGCTGGTCAGTGGGCGAAGGTTCTGGGGAACAGATCGATTCGACGGAGGCTGGACCGCGGGAGCGGACTGAACCGGATTCCCCGTGACCTGGTTGAAATCCTGTTGTTGCTCTGTCCCGACGGTATCATCGGGCTGTCCAAGATTGCTCATCGAGACGGGGACGGTTAACGCGGTAACGACCAGCGCAGCAGTAATCAGCTTGACCATGGAATACCTCCTTGTACCTGTTGGTCTGGCTCCGATTCACGCGGAGTTGGACAGCAAAGCCTCCAGCTTCCTGTCCCAATCGCAACCTTGTGCGATCTGCACGATCCGGTTCGAATGGTGGCTCGGGCAGTTCCGTTTTCTTTCCAAAAAACGGGGAAAGAATATAACCGGGCTGACGAACCAAAATTACGTACGGACGATGCAATTCACGACAATGTGTCCCGAATCCGGCAATTGCGTCAATGCGAATTCTGACGGGAGCTGGCCGCCGGTCCGGATTGCCAGCACCCAACCAGTTTGCGGGACCGATCCGGACAAATCCGGTGACAAGGGTGCTGAATTGGCCGTTTTGAGTCGGTGATTTGCCCCGAGGGTTGCCAGATTCTAAAATTGCCGCTGTCCGGTGCTGCTAGCTGGGCATTTGGTTTGGGGCAGTACTTTTTGACAAGGCAAGGTTATGACCAGGATTGAATCAACGCCCGAGCTTTTCCGGAGGTGGTGTTTGTCTGCGCGACAAGTTGCGATTGTCGCCGTTATTCTTTTTGCGATCCCTGCGCCGGTTTTCTGTCTGATGCAGACAAAAGGAGTCGAAGACCCGGCCGCAGTGTTGTTGGGCGAGTTGTGGAACCGGACCGGTGACGAACCGATCCGGGCCAAATCGCTGGGCGAATCGCAACTGGCGGCAAATCCCAATGACGAGAATCTGCAGTTCGCCTATATCCTGAACCGGATGAAGCATTATCGTTTTCAGGATGCTGTAAAGATACTGAAATCAAACCCCGGCGGAACGGCATCGCGCATTGAATCCTGGATCATCCGGACCTGGTCCGAAGCGGTTTTGGGCCAGCATGACCAGAGTCTGGCAAGCCTGCGGGAGATGAAACGGAGGACGCAGGCCGACCCGCCACTGACCGATTCAGAACTGAGACGGTTTTACCGTCATGCCGGGCGAATGACCGGTTACTTTCAGGGTCCGGTTGCCGGGAGCCCCAACGCTGACTTTTTGCAATCAACGATTGAGGCCATCGCGAACGGCGCAGATGCAGAACAGCTGGAACTGTTCAACGCCGAGCGCACTTTTGTCCTCGACCGTTTTGAACAGCTGTCGAAAGCGGAAGCGACTGCCAGGGACGCATTTCTGAAAGATGCGGCGGCCAAAGGGGCGATCGAATCGGACACGATCAAGAACAACAACGAAACCCTGGCCCAGAGGCGGGACCAGGTCCAACCCGAAGTCGGCCGGTTGACCGGTGAAGCCAACGCCAAAATTGCCGGTTTGGACCAGCAGGCCGGGCCGCTGATTGCCCAGGCCAATGCTGCCGAAGCCCAGATGAATCAGCTGTCGTGGAACCTGAACAATGTCCGCAACGAGATTTTTTTCATACAGCAGGCACTGGCGACCGAGGAGGATCCTGCAATCCGCTGGTCGCTGCAACTGCGGCTGAACCAGTTGTACTCCTTTTCCAGAGGCATCGAGTACGATTTGGTCGCGGCCCGCTCCCAGCTGGTTGGATTGCAAACCCAGCTGAACGTGATGGGTGTTCAACGAACGCAGATTTCCAGCGCGTACAGCGCGGAAATCCAGCAGCAAAAAGACGAACTCAACCAGCTCGACCGGCAACAAAGAAAAAACGACAAACGCCTGATGGATATCATCGACGGTCCGGGCCGGGTTACCGGCGAAGCGTCGGCACTGGCCAACAAGAAGGACCTGCTTTCGACCTACTACGTTTTGCCGCTGGAGCTGTTCCGCCAGGATTTTCTGGACGAACTGGCGGCAAAGAACCGGAACCCGGCTCAATAATTCCCGTAAAGAGATGTCACCAGGCCGGTCATTTCAAAACGCAAATACAAGATTTGGCGTTATGGCGTCCTTAATCGGCTATTCCCGGCCCAAATCCGTCCGACGATGATGTACTTGAAGTCGTCGAAGACTTGTGAGGAAGCGCATAACCCAGTGAACAGGGCAATTAAGCGATGCTGCGTTTCGTGCTCCGGTTTCCCAATGTCATTCATCGGAGTTGTCCTTATCGATTAACAGCTTTTGCCGTGCGCGTTCGATCGATTCATGCAGCTTTTGCTGAAGAAGCTCGCGGCTTGGCAATTCCGTCAAATACTCGGCGACACGAATATTGGATTGGTCCAGTTGCAGTAGTTCAACATGTTCTTCATTTTTTCCGGTGCAGAGGATCAAGCCGACCGGCGGTTGCTCGCTATCGATCATCTCGTGTTTCTCAAGATATCGCAGGTACAGTTCCATTTCGCCCTTGTGTGCTGCGTCGAACTCACCGATTTTCAGGTCAATCACAACCAGGCAGTGCAACCGGCGGTGAAAAAAGAGCAGGTCGAGACAGTAATCACGATTGTCGATCATGATCCGTTTCTGACGGGCGACGAAGGCAAAATCGGTACCCAGTTCGATGATGAATTTCTGAAGTTCGCCCAGAATGGATGATTCCAGATCCCGTTCGCTGTAGGTGTCAGCCAATCCCAAAAAATCCAGCACATAGGGATCGCGGAAGGCAAGATCCGTCGAGAGTTTCCCTTGCTCGCGCAGCAACGTCAAATCGTTCTGAATCGTAATTTCGGGCTTTTTTGAGATGGCAGTGCGTTCATACAGCATGGACCGGATACGATCGTTTAGCTGGCGGGTTGACCATCCCTCCAAACGGCACATTTCCACGTAAAAATTGCGTTTTAGCGGGTCATCCAGTACCACAAGCTGCCGCAGGTGTGTCCAACTCAATTGTGCACGCAGTGCGTGCACAATCTCAATATCCGGAAACGACTCAGTGAATTGAACGCAATAGTGAAGTTGGCGTTTGCTCCAACCGCGTCCGTACTCGCCGGAAAGTCTTTTTGCCAAATCGGCGATCATCTTTCGGCCATATTCGCCTCTTTGACCGGAAAGAACGCAGCCCTGGAGACGGATGCCAATGTTCCAATAGAGAAGCGTCAGTTCGGCGTTCACCGCAACCGCTGCCCGTTGGCGGGACTCGTCGATCAGTTGACGAATTTCGCCAAAAAGCTGACCGCTGACGTCGGTCAGTTCATTCTTCGATTTACTCACAGCAACCTCGTTTTCCCGGAGAGTAACTCCCGCATCATGCCCTGTTTGATCTGGCGAGCCCTGGTCAGCTTCGCTTCAATGGCGGTGATCCTGGTGTCCATGTCGGTCAGGACATCGGCAATGGCATTTTATTTGTTAAATTCAGGCATCGGAAACATCAGCGCCTTGACGATTTCGCCACTGAGGTTTGGCTGACCGCCCTCGGTGTACGTTTCGATCAGCCAATCCTTAAGGTGTGCAAGCTTGAAGAGCAAGAACTGTGTGCTGTCACGATACGGTACGATGCCGCAAAGCAGGCTCCTTTGGGAATCTTGAGCGGCGAGAATGGTTGCCCCGCGAACTTGTCGCTGATGTACTTGATAGACACCAGCGAGAGGACGTAATCCTTGTATTGGCTGGCATCCATCCCCCCGAAGGGCGTCGCAACTTTGCCAAAGGGATGAGTAAAGTTCCGATTTCTTCCGTTCCATTCGATGCAAGACTTTTGGCTTCAAGGGACATTTATCGCAATTCCCGAAAATGGGTGCGCTCTCTGAACTGGAAATCTAACAAACCGGCACACCTCCTGACACTGTTGTTCAAAATGGCACAGAAATTTGGTCGGTTGGGTCATCCCATGACGTTGGCGATCTCTGGCGAGGCCAGATGGCGGAGCCGGTTGGAGCGCAATTCCAGATGCCGGACCCCTACCGGGCTCTGTGATTCCGAAGCGCGGGGCCAAAAAAATTGCTTACCGTGCCGGAACCTGGGAACCTTGGCCTTCCAAGTTCAGACAAGTTGGATCGAACGTTTACGACCCTGCGGGCACTTGAACGTGAATCCCCGACTGGTTACCGCCCCTTCAGTGCCGGTTATTCCAGCCATTTGGATCCGGCAGGTCCGACTGAAACGCCGCCCGGATTGAAGCTCCGCGAGCGGCCGATGAAGCGTGGCTCAAATCCAAACACGAATCCGATGTTGTCACGGGACGTGTCGGCATTTGCACCGACCCGCCACAAGAACGACTCGCCGATGTAGATCAGGCTGAACGTATGCCCGATCGTTCCGGTGTCTCCAAAATCGACGGCGGTATTGGCCCGGAATCCCCATTTGTCGCTCATCCGGTACTGCAGGTTCGCGTTGACGATGTTGCTGCTGATCGGGCCTTCGATCGAACGGTAACCGACGTAGATGTTTCCGGACGAGGGGCGCCCGAGCTGCACTCCCAGGCTGGCAGTTTTCAATCCTTCAGAATAAAAATCCGCCATCCCGTCGGAAACCAGTGAGACCCGGTCACCGAGATGCCACCGGAAATCGTATTCGAGAAGTCCGGCGGTTGATCCGAAATTGTCACGGTCTGCTTCTGGAAACAGGACGACCTGGGTGTCGAGAGTGATCCAGTCGATAATCCGTTCCCGGCCGGGCAAACCCCGTTTGGTCTGCAGCCGCTGGCGGGCACCCAGTTTGATCGCAGCCATGTCCTCGGCAATTTCCGGAACCGCTCCGGTAACCCATCCCTGCATGCCGCGACGGAAGGCATAGTATCGCTCGTCATATTTCAGCGGCACGTCTCCACCTTTGGGAATGCCGAACGTATTGAAAGCCAACCGGTGCCGAAAGGCTTCCTGAGAGTCGTCGTCCAGCGGGTCGTACAGCGGCAGTTCGTCGAGGTTTTGAGACGAGTCGGCGTAAAGGAATTCCGCTTCCAGCGAAATCTTGTGGGCCAGACCGTTGACATTCCACATCGTGCTTTGAATCGTCGGATCGACTTTCCAGAATGGCACACTGAACCGGACGCCCGTCTGGCCGTAACCACGCAACAAATCGTTATTGTCCAGTGCCTCCTGCCAATAACTCACATCGCCCAGCACATAGGGCACAACTTTGACCGGACCGACCTGCAATGGCATGTCAATTTCCTGGCGGGTCGTTGCGCGTACGCCATTGGTGTCCGCCGACTCCCAGGCGAGGAGATCGAACGGCGCAAGGTCCGCCGGATCCAGCGGGCTGTTGGCCGGCCGGAACCTGGCATAGCCAACGCTCGAATGCCCGTGCCATACCAGGCGGTCGCCCAGAAGGGGTTGACCCAGCACGAAATGGTCGAGTCGTGGCAGCCAGGACGTTTGCGTAAAAAAGTCATTGATCTGTGCGTCGGCAATCAGGTTGAATGACTGGGTGCCGACGTTTCGGCTGAGCCAGACACCGGTCGTGTAGTCTTTCTCGGTGTCCCACCGCCGTTCGTAATATTGTTCCAGAAAATTCCGGTCGCTGAGGTAACCAAGCTCCGCGCGGAAATCGACTCCCGGCGAAAATCTGTGCCTGTGCCTGGCCAGTATATTTCCGCGACGTTCTGCTTCCGGCACCAGTGCCGTCCGGTCACGTCCCAGATTGTCCAGGCCCGAATC
>Ga0163150_10003494_pt1 | contig 22064 bp, 16 predicted proteins | sample OliLakLV19P2IB_FD_148628 | JGI IMG/M metagenome (GOLD analysis project Ga0163150, IMG submission 148628) | Freshwater microbial mat bacterial communities from Lake Vanda, McMurdo Dry Valleys, Antarctica - Oligotrophic Lake LV.19.P2.IB | ecosystem: Environmental > Aquatic > Freshwater > Lake >...
CCTATAATGTGGGAACAGATCGTTATGGTACCTTGAAACAGGGACTATCGCATTTAATTCAATATGCCGGTTCTGGCTCTCAGGTTACCCCGCTGCCTGCCGGACTTGTGATTAATGTTCTAACGATGCTTGATAAAATGCGGCTGAGCCCGTTGGCTCCTTGGCATTATCTGACTTATCACAAACCTTTTTGTTTTGACTTAACGCCGCTTCAGGCGCTGGGCTGGAAAGCGCGCTACTCGAATGATGAGATGTTAAGAGAGAGTTACGATTGGTTTTTGACGCATTATGACAAAATGAGTTCAGAAAAAGCGGGTTCAGCGCATCGTCGGCCAGTGCGTGAAGCAATTCTTGGAATTTTGCGGAAACTTTCATAGTTTTAAGAAAACTAAGATATTGTTTGAAAAGGCCGGAAGAAAAATGAATATTATTGATTAATCAAGGTTGCTCTTTATGAAGTTGAATATTCTAGAAACGTATAAGAAACTGAATAAATTTTTTGACGACTTAAGTCTTCAAAAAATTCATTTTGTTATACCCTCTTTTTTTGCTCTTATAGCGTCTTGTTTTGAGGGGATGAGTATTGCTTTTCTTGCTCCGACGATGAGAGGGTTGATGGAATCTGATTTTCGATTTGCAGCAAAAATACAGTTGATAGGGCCGTTCATTTCCACTCACCCTTCGATTTTCGCTGGGAGCAATGCCGCTGTTTTTATATTTCTCGTGGGTATGATATTTGCTTCGGCTGCTTCAAAAAATATGTTTTTTTATTTTTCATCTGTCTTGGTTGCGAGGCAAGTCAGAAAGTTAAGCCATCAGTTGCGCAGAAAACTTTTTGATCATTACATGACTTTTTCAAAAAGTTTTTTTGATAGGCACAACTCAGGGCATTTGCACCATATTTTAATTGGTTATACCGAGCAAATTGCGACACAATTTATTTCTTTGAACCAAGCTCTTTTTAGTTTTTTTTCATTATGTATTTATTTGTCATTGATGTTTTTCATTTCGTGGAAGATGACCCTCTTTGTTTTGCTGCTTTTCCCTTTTTTATATATGGCGTTTAAAGGGTTGATTCTGTCGATTCAAACGGACTCCCAACACTTTTCAGATGCGTATTCGAGTATGGGAAAAAAAATCGCGAATGCGTTGGGGTGTATTCCGTTGATTAAAGCTTCCGTTGCAGAAGAAAAGGAAAAAAAATGGTTTGTTGAAGTCAGCGGAATGGTAAGGGAATATCAGATGAGCATGGATAAGAAAAACCTCATGATCCAACCGCTCCAAGACATTTTTATTCTTGCTGTCACGGTGCTCCTTGTTGGATTTATGGCCTACCTCATTATTCGTTGCAAAGAGGGTAGTATTTCGAGCTTTCTGGTATTTTTTGTGCTTCTGAGGCGTGCGGCAGCCAACATCGGTGTTTTTAACTCTTTGCAGGGAGGGGTGGCGATGATCCGGGGTCCGTTTAATGAAGTTATGCACATTTTTGAAGACGCGAAAACTTACTATGAGAAAGATGGAGGCATTCCTTTCGGGGGCCTTAAAAGTGAAATTGTATTTAAAGATGTTTTGTTTTGTCACGGGGAAAGCAATGTTTTGAATGGGTTGTCATTTAAAATTGAGAAAGGAAAAATGACAGCGTTGGTGGGGAAAACAGGTGCGGGCAAATCGACGATTGCAAATTTAATGATGAGATTTTATTCTCCTCCTGCAGGCACTCTTTTTATTGACGGAATTGATATTAATGACTTTCAAATTAAATCTTTGCGGAAAAAAACAACGTATATTCCACAGGAGAATTATTTTTTTGATGCATCTTTGAGAATTAATTTAGTTTTCGGGCTTGATCGAGATGTCAATGATGACGAGTTGTTAAGAGCGATTGAGGATGCCCAGCTTATGGATTTCTATAAAAAGATTCCAAACGGTCTTGAAACAGAAATCGGCGAGAGGGGTATTCGTTTATCAGGTGGGGAGAAGCAACGGCTTTCGATTGCACGGGCCATGCTTTGGGATCCGGATATTCTTATTTTAGATGAAGCAACAAGTGCCATGGACAGCCAAACCGAAATGTTAATTCAAAGGGCAATTGAAAAATTAACCAAAGGCAAAACATCGATTGTGATTGCTCACAGACTTTCTACCATTCGACGAGCAGATCAAATTTTAGTTATAGAGAACGGCAGAGTTTCTGAACAGGGATCTTTCGCAGAACTTTTAGGGCGGAAGGGTGATTTTTTTGATATGTGGCAAAAACAATCATTCCTGACTTAAGACAGCGGGGGCATGGTCGCCAAAGTGGAAGATGACAATTTCTTTGTCTTCGGAAAAAATTGGCGTACTTGCCCAAAAACGTAATTTTTACAAGAATTTGCCAACTATTTTGATTTGGAAATGAAAATCATGCTTGTACTCAGAGATAAGACCATTCGAGAATATCTAAGGTATGTCCCACCCGCTAATTTGAGCCCTTTCCATGTGCATGGCATGGTTTTTCCACAAAGTCTGTTTATGGGCTTTTGAATGAAGATTGCTCTTTTTCATCCAGGAGGAACGGGAATTTTTATTCAGCAAACCGCAAAAGCTTATTATGAGGCCGGAATTTTAGATAAATTTTTTGTGACGTACGTGTATAGGCCGAAAACTTTTTTGGGAAGACTTACGCGGAAATTATTAGGAATCGTTCAGAAAAATGTGGGCAGCGAGTTGCAACGCCGCATAATCACAGAAGTGCCAGATGAAGTTATTGTCAGCCGGCCATGGCTTGAAGCGGCCAGAGTTTTTAGTTCCCGGTTTGCGAATCAAATAGCAACAGACCGCATATGGGAACAAATGGAGTATGATTTTAGCCGTTTCGTAGCTGGAAAAATTTCTACTAATATTAATGCTGTCCACGGCTATGAACATGGGAGTTTGGAAGTTTTTAGACGGGCAAAACAGCTTGGAATTAAAACTATTTATGAAATGCCGGCGCCTTTTTATAAAACCACCACCCAAATTCTCGAAGCTGAATATGCAAAATTTCCAGAAATGATAACCGATTATAGAAGGCATTTGGACAAATTGGCTCCTAGACGAAATAAGCGGAGAGAAGAAGAGCTGGCTCTTAGTGATATTATAATCTGTAATTCCAGTTTTACGACTCGATCACTTGTGGATGCTGGTGTCCTCGAGGAAAAAATCCTTGAGATTCCCTTAGGATTGCCGCCGGCTGAGAAAACTGATTTTGGTCCGCCCCCACAAAAAATAATTTTTCTTTATGCGGGAACAATTTCTGTGGGGAAGGGTGTTCACTACTTACTCGAGGCGTGGAGAAAACTTAATCCACCCGCGCATGTAGAGTTAAAAATGTTTGGCGCGCTAAATGTAAGCGGTGATTTGTTAAAAAATCTCCCCGGCAGCGTTACTATTTCTAGAACGGTTCCTCGGTTGGCACTTGACGAGGAATATCGTGCGGCACATCTCCTTGTATTTCCCACCCTTTGTGACGGTTTTGGAATGGTTTTGACAGAGGCGCTTGCCAAGGGATGTCCTGTTCTTGTGACTAGCAATGCCGGATCGGCAGGTTTTATTAAGAACTTTGAAAATGGCTTCATAGTGCCCGTTTGTGATTCGGAAGCGATTTTAGAAAGAATGCGCTGGTGTATTCAGAATTCCGATAAACTTTGGGCCATGCGGGGAAACTGCATTAAAACAGCGAAGTTATGGCAGTGGAAGGATTACCGAAAATCTTTGGTTCAAAAAATTTCCGCAACTTTATCATGAAGAGCATCTGTTTTATTACAAGCAATCATATCGAAAGTAATCCCCGGCTAGTTAAAGAAGCTGTTGCTGCATTTAATGCGGGGTACAAGGTTAAAGTTATTTTCGCCCAAGCTTTAAAAAGGATTTCAGAGCATGATGAGAAAATTGTCGCAAGCTATCCTGGAATTCAATTTGAAAAGTATGTCTACTTTCAAAAGTCTCCTCAAAAGAAGTTTTTTTTAAAAATAAATAAAAATCTTTGCAAAATCTGGTTTTTCTTCGGCTCAAGAAACCCTGAAATATTGGGCGGGGCATTATGCCTATATTACAGGGAGTTACTGGAGCTTGCTCGACGTGATTCGTTTGATTTATATGTGGGCCATAATCTTTCTACACTTCCTTTGGTTCGCAGGTTGTCGCTTGGCTCAAGTAAGCCTTTTGGATTTGATTTGGAGGATGCGTATTCATTGGAAAAACACAGCCCGTTAGTTTTGGCGATCATCAAGCAGACTGAAAAAATGTTTCTAAAAGAAGCGGCATATTTAACTGCAGCAAGTCCATTTTATATCGACTATTATTATTCGAAATATGGTTTAAGGAGTATTCAGCTTGTTTTAAATACTTTTGAACAGCGTGCCGTGTCTTTTGAGGCTATTGATAAAAAAGGATCTGGTGAAAGGCTTCGCTTGTGCTGGTTTTCTCAAGCTATTGGATTAGATAGAGGCTTGCAGATGGCTATTTTAGCGATGAATCAAGTTTCGAATGTTGAACTGCATCTTTTTGGAGATGTTAGTGAAGGTGTTAAACGAGAGTTATTGGGGGCTGCATTATCCTCAGAGGTGAAAGAGCGAGTCTATTTTCATGGCCATGTCCAATCGCAAAACTTACCCGAGGTGATTTCCTCTTTTGATATTGGATTGGCATTTGAAAATAACAAATTGGATGGAAATGAAAATCGAAACCTGTGTATAACAAATAAAATTTTCTTTTATGTTGTTTGTTGCTTGCCTGTGATTGCCACTTTCACAAAAGGACAGAATTGGATCTTTCAAAAAACTTCAGAAATTGGATTCCAATTTGAGAATGGCAATGTTGCAGCTCTTATATTAATTCTCAAACAATTGACTTTCAAGCCGGGGTTTATTTTAGAGTTAAGAAAAAAAGTTCAAATTGTGGCCCGAGAACTATTTAATTGGGAGAAAGAGCAGGCAAAGTTTTTGAATTGTTTGGAAGAAGTTCTATTCTAAATTTTTTCGATGTTTCAGACAGGACATCTAATTGGCCGTCAACCTCCAGGAAAGCAGGCTTGAAAATTTGAAAAAAGTTTTAATTATTTCCCCCCATTTTCCGCCGATTAATTTGCCAGATTATCATCGGATTCGCTCAGCATTGCCTCATTTTCACTCAAATGGCTGGGAACCTATAATTTTATGTGTTGATGATAAGTATATTTATGCCGCTCGAGACGAACAGCTTGCGGCTACAATTCCTAAAGATGTTGAGGTGGTTAAGGCCAAAGTTTTTTTTGAATGGGTTTTTCGGTTTTTGCATATTTCCGATATTGCGATTCGATCTTGCCTTAGCATTTATAATCTCGGATCAAAAATTATCCGTGAAAGAAAGATAGATTTAGTTTATTTTTCGACGACATCATTTTTGATTTTTAAATTAGGGCCATTATGGCTGAGAAAAATGAAAGTTCCTTATGTATTGGATTATCAGGATCCCTGGATCAATGACTATTATCATGATAAAAAAATTGTTCCTCCCGGTGGTTGGATCAAGTTTTCAATCCAGCAGTATTTAGCGAAATGGTTTCAGCCGAAAGTGCTAAGAAAATCCGCGCATGTCACCGTGGTTTCATCGGCGTATGTTCCTATGCTGCAGCAGCAATGTTCAGGTTTGGATACCAGCCGTTTTACTGTGTTGCCTTTTTCTGCATGTGAAAATGATTTGGATTTTGTTAGGTTGCTGGCGATTAAGCAAAATATCTTTGACCCTAATGATGGAAAGATGCATTGTGTCTATACAGGAACTCTGCTTAGTTCTATGAGGCCCGCGCTAGAACTTTTATTTTTGAGCGTTCAACAGCTCAGGAAAAAAAATCCCGCGAAATGGAATCTGCTTCGGCTGCATTTCGTGGGAACTAATTACACTTTGAATGTAACGACTTCGTTGGTATTTGAGCTGGCAAGCAAGCATGGTATAGGCGACTTGGTTGACGAGCGCCCGGAAAGAATCCCTTATTTGAGCGCTTTGAAAGTGATGCTGGATAGTCATTTGCTTCTCATGATCGGTTCAAATGACGCAGGGTATTCGCCCTCCAAGATTTATTCTTGCCTCATGACAAGAAAAAAAATAATAGCGTTAGCTCATGAGGGCAGCTCATTTTCAAAAATATTACGCCATTTAGAGGCAAGAGGTGCAGTTAATTTTTTCGAAAGAGAAGATGGCATTGCTCTACAAAAAATAAAAAATATTTTAGAAGACTTTGATTTTCGAATTGAAGTGAATCAATATTATTGTAATGAAGAAAAACTGAGTCAATACAAGGCTGATGCAATGACAAGAAAAATAACGGCCATTTTTGACTTGGCGATTAAGCAGGTGAGATTGTGAAGAAAATTGGAATTTTAGCAAGCCACCCAATCCAATATCAGGCGCCTCTTTTTAGAGAGTTGACAAGGCATGTGGAGGTGAAGGTTTTTTTTGCATGTTCAGCTAGACCAGAAGACCAAACAAAATCGGGTTATCAAGCTCAGTTTAAATGGGATATCGATTTATTAGAAGGTTACGACCATCGTTTTTTGGAAAATAAATCACCAACCCCAACTGTGCTGCGATTTTGGGGCTGCAATACACCGGAAATCGGTCAGATTATTGCCGAAGGGAAATTTGATATTTTTATCGTTATGGGGTGGCATATATTTTCCGATTGGCAGGCTGTGCTTGCATGCAAAAAACAGGGCGTGCCTATTTTGGTCAGGGGGGATGGCCAGTTAATGGGAAATCGGTCTTATTTTAAGAAATTGTTAAAATTTTTTTCTTATCCAATTCTATTTAGACAATTCGATGGTTTTTTATCGGTTGGAACGCGATTTCAAGAGTATTTAACAAATTATGGTGTTTCCAAGAAACGCATTTTTTTCTCTCCGCATTGTGTCGATAATCAAAGGTTCAGACGTGAAAGTGTCATGACCAATGAAGCGAAACGGATATTAAGGGCACAGCTTGGAATTGATGAAGGATATAAAATCGTAATTTTCTGCGGAAGATTAGTAGATATGAAAAGACCTTTAGATTTAATTGAAGCGCTCAACCTAATAAAAAAAAGGGGCGGAAAGCTGCATGCACTATTTGTTGGATCGGGTGCTTTAAAAGAAGTAATTGAAAAAAGAATTTCACAGTATGATTTAAAGGTTTCTTTTACGGGTTTTGTAAATCAAAAAACATTGCCGCAGTACTATGGGTTGGCAGATTTTTTGGTTTTGCCATCGGATGCCTCGGAAACCTGGGGGCTTGTAGTGAATGAAGCCATGGCGTGCGGACTTCCTGCGATTGTTTCAGATCATGTGGGATGTGCTCCTGATTTAGTTGATAGAGGGAAGACAGGCTTTACTTATAAATTTGGGAATACGGTGGAATTAGCTGATTCCATGGAGTTAATGATGAGAAGCCTTTCTGAAGCAAGTTTAAGGAGAGCAGTTGACGAAAAAATTGAAAAATATTCGATAGCGAGTTCGGTAGGTGGAATTTTGGAAGCGATTTACTTTTTCTCTCAAAAAATAAACAAATGACTCAATGTGTCAATATTTAAGGGCCCATGAAAAGTGAAATCTAAAATACGGCTTCTTATCCCTTATTATGGAAAATGGCCAAACTATTTCAATTTATTTTTGGAGGGTTGCAGGCTTAATTCGGAATTTGATTTTCTTCTTATAACCGATTTGCCCCCACCGTGCTCTTGTCCTAGCAATGTTCAATTTCATCAACTATCTTTCGAGGAATTGAGGTCATTAATTGGACGAAAAATCAAAAAAAAAACACTTCTTTTTCAGCCCTACAAATTGTGTGATTTTAAGCCCATGTATGGCGTAATATTCTCAGATTTTTTGACTGGGTATGATTTTTGGGGGTATGGCGATATTGATCTTGTCTATGGCCGTCTTTCTAAGTTCATCACAGAAAGTCTTCTTGAAAACCATGATATTATCAGTTTAAGAAAGCATTGGCTTTCGGGCTGCTTTGTATTATTAAAAAATGTCTCCAGGATTAATTTCCTATACACAGAGAGCCCATCATGGGAGTTAGTGGCAGAAAAAAATAGTTATATGGGATTTGATGAATGCTTGGGGAATTATTTTAAAAACCTTGAAGAAGGAGAGAGTTTATTTGATTTGGACAAAAATGACTCGATGTCGCTTTTGGTAAAAAAAAATTCTATGGCCGGAGAAATCCGCACGTACTTTGAAGATGTTATTGCTGAGGATTTAAAACAAGAAGAGTATATTCAATGGGCGGCAGGGGCAGTTTTGGGGAAATCAGGAAAAGAATATCCCCTTTTTCACTATGTTCAGCTCAAAAGTTTGGACGCATTCTTTTTTCCAATTTTAAATAATGTAGAAAAAAAATATTACATCACGGAGACAGGACTTTATCGTGTAAATGAATTTGAAGGAAAAATTTATTTTATATTAAAAATTTGGAGAAAAATAAAAGGTTTCGGCCGGAGGATGGCAAGAATTCCAGCCAGAGTAAGAAAGATATGGAATAAAGTGTTCGATTGTACGAGATCTGCCACAACCGGTCAGTGAATAGAATATGATATATCTTGTTGTATTTTGGGTTTTGGCGCCGCTTACTTTGAGATGGTATATTGCGCGTCATAAATATGCTTCTTCCGGGATGGTTATGGCATATGTTATAGACATGTCTTTAATCCATCTTCCAGGAGCAATGATTTATTTGATTCCCTGGTATGATCCCACCGCCAATTCTTATTTAGTTGACCAGGGTAGTACTCTTGCTACTGTGAGAATAGGATTTGGTCAATCTGTTTTGGGCCTTTGGTCATTTGTCGTCGGATTTATTTTTCTCTCGCCAATAACAATAGCTATTTTCAGAAGAAAGCAGTTGGATGCTCAAACTTATTTGCCGCATCCTAAGTTACCGATCAATTATTTAAGGGTATCGCTTTTTATTAATCTTATTATTTTTCCGTTTGCCAGAAATCTGCCTAGTTTTAATGCGTTCTTTAATATGAGTTGGTATCTTATTATTGTCTCTATTTCTCTCCTGATTTGGCAGAGTTATGTAAGGGGAAGGAAAGATCTTATTCTTCGCTGGATGCAAATCTCTGGAGTATTTTTGCCTGTGCTCACGGTTGTTTCTCACGGTTATCTGGGATTTGGAGTCCGCGCATTTATGTCTATTTGCATGTTTTATTTAACGGTTTTTCGAATTCGCAAGTCAACTTATGTGAAATTATTATTCGTGGCTTATTTAGGTCTTTCATTGTTCGTGAGCTATATGTATCAACGTGACGCGATTCGCGCTGAGATGTGGACGGAGTCTAAAAAGACAGTTCGGACAATTCAAGCTGTATCCAAAATCTTAACCGAGTTTCAATTTTTTAACCCTATGAAAAATGAGCATTTGGAAGCGATTGACGGAAGATTGAACCAGAATGTTTTGGTCGGGCGAGCTGTTATTTATTTGAAAGAAAAAAACCAGCCTTTTGCCAACGGCGAAACTATTCGAGATGCTTTTTTGGCAGTGATTCCGCGCATTATTTGGCGTGATAAACCTATGAAAGCAGGCAGCGGTAATTTGATGAGCACTTATACGGGACAATCTTTTGCAGAAGGAACAAGTGTTGGAGCAGGTCAGGTCATTGAATTTTACATTAATTTTGGAACATGGGGCGTTGTGATCGGATTTCTATGTTTTGGGGCGTTGATTGGCCTGCTTGATCAAATGGCGGTTTTCAATTTGAAACAAGGAAATTGGCAGAGGTTTGCTTTCTGGTTTCTGCCAGGCATGGCCATGATGCAATCGGGTGGAGCTTTGGCGGAAATTGTAATGTCTTCTGCTGCGGGAACACTTTTTATTTGGACATTAAACAAAACGCTTTTTTCGAAATATGTTTCTAGACAAAAAAGAGACGAAGGTTTAGTTAGAACGACATATGATAAATCAGCCTAAAATATTAATTTACGCCATAGGGTCATTAGGGGATTCCTTGATTGCAGTTGCCGGAATCAAAGCGGCCCGGGATTTTTTTGGAGAAAAAAGTTCTTATACCTTGCTTTCATTCAAGGACCCGGATTTGCCCTTTGCCTTCGATCATTCCTTTTTTAGTCAATTGGGATTGGTTGATGATGTAATTTACTACGATAAAAAAATTTATTCAAGTTTGATTCAAAAAATTTCGTTTGCGATATCTTTAAGAAAGATGAGTTTTGATGCAGTGGTTTATTTAGCGCCCAGTGAAAGGAAGAGGCATCAGATTTCTCGCGACAAATTATTTTTCTCCTTTGCTGGTATTAAAGGAAAAATGGGTTTGCATGCTTTTTCAAAGCAAGCTCTTTATCCCCGTGATATGCGGGGATGGCCGTCAAAAACCGTTGGTGAAGCCGAGGCGCATCTTCTGCGGTTAAAAAATGACGGCGTGGTTACTTCGCGCTCCCTTGAGAATTTGCTGAGTTTGAAAAACGAAGTGATCCAAAATGTTTCACCGGAACCGGTGGAACAATGGTTGCAGGCACATCAGGTTTCTCCCGACGTAAAACTGGTTGCGTTTTGTCCAGGGACAAAGGATGCTTCAAAGAAATGGGCAATGAAGAATTTTTATGAGCTTGGTAAGCAGATTAAGAACTTGAAAGGATTGGAAGTGATCGTGCTGGGTTCTCATGCTGAAAAAAATCAAGCTCAAGAATTTATCCATTTGTGGGCAGGCGGAATTAATGCTTGTGGCGAGTTTGATATTTTGGGAACGGCTAGGCTCCTCGCTCGTTGCTCTTATTATATCGGTTTGGATTCCGGCGTGACGCATCTGGCAGCAGCCATGGCGGTCCCTTCAATTTGCTTGAGCAGCGACAGGGATTTTCCCGGCCGCTGGGATATTCATGGCTATGCACCACATAGGACTTTGAGAAGATCTGTGGCTTGCGGCGGATGCCGATTAAGGAGTTGCAGTCAAAAAGAACATTATTGTATGGAGAGCATTTCCGTTGATGAAGTTTTTAAGGAATTCAAAGAAATGATGAAGATTTAAAATTATGTGCGGTATAGCAGGAATTTTATCAGCCGAGCCGATTGATAAGCTTGAAGAGGTAGTGCATGTTTTTAAAAATGCCCTGGCTCATCGTGGTCCCGACGGCGAAGAAATTTATTTATCTGAAGACAAGAGAGTGAGCTTGGTTCATACGCGCCTTGCCATTCAAGACCTTTCTGATTGTGCGGCCCAGCCGATGTTTTCTGCGGATCGGCGCTTTGTAATTGTCTTTAATGGAGAAATTTATAATTTCAAAGAATTACGAAGCTCTTTAAAAAAAGAGGGAGAGGCATTCAGTTCAACCAGTGACACTGAAGTGATCCTTAAACTTTATAAGCGCAAAGGGCGCGAGTGTTTAAATGATTTGCGGGGAATGTTTGCTTTTGCCATTTGGGACGAGCAGCAAAAAGAATTATTTTTGGCGCGAGACCCTTTTGGTATTAAGCCCCTCTACTATACCGTTAAAAATGGGCAGATTGCCTTTGCATCTGAAATTCGAGCGCTTCAATTTGTCGGTACGGAAGATTCTGACATTTCACTTGCGGCACTCAACGAGTTTTTTTTAAAAGGAAGTGTGCACGAAGCCGCAACCATTTTGAGTGGCATTCAATTGTTGCCGGCCGCATCTTATTTGACTTGGAAGGAGGGTGAGATTCGGGAACAAAAGCAATATTGGTCCATGAAACGCCAGTCAGCATCTTTATTACCGTCTGAAGCAATCAAGAAAACACGTGAAGCTGTTTTGGATTCGGTGCGCTGTCACTTTGTGAGCGATGTGCCTATCGGGGTTTTTTTAAGCGGGGGAATCGATTCAACAGTGATTGCGATGAGTGCGCATTTGCTTGGAATTAAAAACTTAAATAGTTTTACCCTAAGGTTTGAAAGTCAGTCACACGACGAAGGTGAGAGGGCTCGCAAAACAGCCGAGCATCTTGGAATGCGACATCATGAGAAATTGATCACGGAAAAAGAAGCCAAAAATCTGTATACGGAATATCTTGCGAAAATTGACCAGCCAACAATTGATGGGTTTAATACCTATTGCGTAGCGAAGTTTGCACGAGAGCATGGTATGAAGGTGATCTTGTCAGGCTTGGGTGGGGATGAGCTGTTCGGAGGATATGCTTCTTTTAAGAAAGTCCCAAAGCTTTTTAGTCTCTATCAAAATCTGGGAGCGGGTGGGGTTTTTGGGAAATGCCTCGCGACTTTTTCGAAATTTTCAAAAGGACGTTGGAAGCGTTTCTGGGAAGGTTTTTCAGAAAAGCCTCATTTTTATTTGAGCTATTTAATTTTCAGAGGGCTTTTCTCGCGCTCAGAAGCACAGCTTCTTTCTCATGCGCCCATAGAAGAATTAACGGATCCCGCTTCAGGCCTGCTCTTTGAAAATAATGCAGAGAGGGTCGCTTTTTATGAAACGACGGTTTATATGCGCGATCAGCTTTTGCGTGACAATGATGTCATGGGAATGGCGTGCGGACTCGAGATTCGTGTGCCATTTGTTGATCACGTTTTATGGCAAGCGGTTTCAGATATTCCAGCGGACACAAGGCTTAACTCAAAAAAAATTCTTCTTGATGCATTTCCTGAAATTCCGGAGTGGATTAAAAATAAACCTAAGCAAGGATTTTCCTTTCCGTTTGATAAGTGGGATTTCTATGAACCCTCAGCTCAATATAAAGATTGGGTTAAAGCGGATGCGGGCATTGCTTGTCAGAATTGGTATCAATCTTGGGCTTTGTCTCAATGGGAAAACTTCTCTCAAAAACGATGAAAAGAATAAGTGTTGCCCATGTAACAGGCTGTATTGATTCTCGAGTGGGAGGGCCGGCACATGCATTGCATCGTTTGTGTTTGAATTTAAAAAAGCATGAAGTGGATCCCGCGGTTTTTTCTTTTCATTTTCCGTATGATGATAGAAAAATAGAGTGGGCGGATGTCAAGGTGACCCCTTTGAGTTTTAATCCTTGCGGAATCCATTTTGCTGGTTTGAATCCTAAAGCACAAAAGGAATTTGGCGCGACACTGAAAGATGAAAAAATTCAAATCATTCATAATTTAGGTCTTTGGATTTTCCCTAATCAGTATGCACGACTTGCAGCGCAGAAATTAAATTTACCGCTTATCACATCGGTGCGTGGCATGCTTGAACCATGGACTTTAAAACAAAGTTCTTTTAAGAAAAAAATAGCTTGGCTGCTTTATGAAAAGCAAAATTTAAAAAATGTGAGTGTCTTTCACGCGACTTCAGATATGGAGGCGGATTCGATTCGTCACGCAGGTTTTAAGCAGCCCATCGCCGTTATTCCCAATGGCGTCGACGAAGTTGAATCCGAGAGAAAGCCCCCATCTGTTGATGACAAAAGAGTTTTGCTTTTTTTGTCGCGAATTGATCCTAAAAAAGGATTGGAACGATTGTTTTTGATATGGAAAAAACTAGCGCCGCATTATCCAAAATGGAGGCTTGTTATTGCTGGAACCGGTGCGTCAGATTATGTTGAAAGCCTGAAAATAAAATTTGAAAGTGAAGGGCTAAGCGGACGAGTTCAGTGGTTGGGGCTTGTTGAGGGGCAATGTAAAAACGAGTTGTGGAGTCATGCCGAGCTTTTTATTTTACCGTCATTTTCAGAAAATTTTGGAAACGTTATTGGAGAATCCTTAGCGCATGGTGTTCCGGTTATTACGACGACAGGAACGCCCTGGAAAGAAATCAATGAGCAGAAATGTGGCAGGTGGGTTGAAAATGACAATGAATCAATCGAGTCGGCTCTCGTTGAAATGCTGAATAAAAGCGCTGAAGAGTTGTATCAGGCAGGGTCTTTGGGGAAGCGTTGGATTCAATCTCAATACAATTGGAATGAAAGTGCAAGAAAAATGGCAGAAACTTATCGCTGGATTTTAAAAATGGGCGATAGACCAGACTGTATCAGGACAGATTAAGATGCTTGATCAAGTTACACCTCTTATTTTGACATGGAATGAGGAAGCAAACATTGAGAGATGTTTAAAGAAGCTTTTGTGGGCAAAGAGGGTCATTGTTGTTGATAGTTTCAGCACGGACCGGACGCTCGATTTGATGAAAAATTTTACGAATGTCGAGGTGGTTCAGAGGAAATTTGACGGATTTGCTTCTCAGGATAATTGGGGGATCGAACATATTCATACACCCTGGATTTTATCAATTGATGCAGACTATGTATTAAGCGATGAGTTGATCGCCGAAATGAAAACGCTGAATTTGAATGTCGAATACGACGGCTATTTCGCCGCTTTTAAATACTGTATCGACGGCAGCCCTTTGCGCTCTACGCTTTTACCGCCGCGTGAAGTTTTATTTAAAAAGGAAAAGGGTCGATATATTCAAGATGGCCACGCCCATAAGCTCGTGAATGCGGGAAAATCAAGTTATCTCAAGGGAGTCATTTATCATGATGACCGCAAGCCGTTTAAGCGATGGTGGCTTGCGCAACAAAAGTATTCCTCTCAAGAGGCCGATAAGTTGATGCAGGTTTCTTTTGCTTGTCTGAACACACAGGACAAATTGCGTAAAATGATTTTTTTTGCCCCAATTGTTGTTTTTTTATACTGCCTTTTTGGGCGCGGGCTTATTTTAGATGGAATGAATGGACTAATTTACTCGACACAACGTTTTCTTGCCGAATGGTTATTGGCGGTCAGTTTATTAAAGAGGGGGTTTAAGTGAATTCTTGGTTTGAAACTAACTTAGTTTGCCCCCGCGACCACGAGCAAATTCGAATTCAGGCAAATAAAATTATTTGTTCACAAGGACATGAATATCCTTTTGTTGATGGTATCCCCATTATGCTGCTGAGTGATGTGGAGGCAACACATCAAGCGCATTTTCAAGAAAGTTATCAAGCGGTAAATGAGCCCCAAGATTCAGCAATGCAAGGGATTTCTCGAGAAGAGGGCGTCGACCCATATGTTCAGCAAGCCATCGTAGGCACTTGTGGATTAATGTATCGTAATTTACTAGGTAAATTAAAACGCTATCCACTTCCAGATTTTCCGCTACCGCCAGTAATCAAACCCAATCTTTTGCTTGATATTGGATGTAACTGGGGGAGATGGTGTTTGAGCGCGGCAAGTCATGGTTTTACGCCGATTGGCATAGATCCTTCCTTTAAAGCCATTCAGGCGGCACGACGTGTTGCAGCCCAGTTGAAAATAGAAGCTTACTACCTGGTCGCTGATGCGCGGCATTTACCCTTTGCCGCTGGAAAATTTGATGTTGTTTTTTCGTATAGCGTGCTTCAACATTTTGCTAAATATGTATGTAAGAAGGTGCTTCGTGAAACAAAGCGTGTTTTAAAAGCAAGTGGATACAGCATGATTGAGATGCTGAATAGTTATGGATTACGAAATTTTTACAATGTAGCAAGAAGAGGTTTTCGAGAAGCGCGTAATTTTGAAGTTCGCTACTGGTCGCCCACAGAGCTAAAAAAGGTATTTAGCGAGCTGATTGGGCCAACGCAGATTCAAATCGACGGTTTTTTTTCGGCGAATATTCAAAAGTCCGACCTTGCTTTGCTTGGCTGGCAATATCGTTTTGTCATTCAAGCCTCAGAGTTTTTAAAAAGGCATGCCTTGAAATGGCCCTTTTTAAGAAATTGGGCAGATAGCGTGTATTTGCAGTCATCCAAGAAATAAAAAATTTTAAAAATGACCAAAAAAATAAAAACAATTATCGGAATTAACGCCTATCACGGAGATTCTTCTGCCTGTCTTGTGCGGGACGGCAAGCTGATTGCGGCCGCGGAAGAAGAAAGGTTCAGCCGCGTGAAACATTGGGCGGGCTTTCCGTCTGAGGCGATTCTTTATTGTTTGCGCCAAAGCGGTTTGTCGCTTGCGCAAATTGATGCGATTGCAATTAATAGTGATCCGCGCGCTAATCTTGGGAGAAAAATAGGTTACGTTTTTACCAGCCGACCCAGCCCTAAATTGCTTTTTGATCGCGTCAAGAATATTTGGAAGCGTCTTTGGGTGCAAAAAGAATCCGAGCAAGTTTCGCTTATTTCTCAGTTTAAAGGAAAAGTCGTGCGTGTTGAGCATCACCATGCGCATTTAGCATCTTCCTTTTTATTGTCGCCATTCAAAGAAGCCGTCACCGTTGCGGTGGATGGGTTTGGAGATTTTGTCAGCACAAGCTGGGGCGTGGGCCGCGATACGGATGTCAAAATCGATGGACGTGTTTATTTTCCGCATTCGCTCGGAATTTTTTATCAGGCGTTAACGCAGTATCTTGGTTTTTTGAATTATGGAGATGAATATAAAGTGATGGGGCTTGCGCCCTACGGCGAGCCAAAATATTTGGCTGAAATGCGTAAGATAGTTCTTCTTCAAGAAGATGGAAGTTTCAAACTCAACTTGGATTTCTTCTGTCATCATCGGGCAGGCGTCAACTACAGATGGCAAGGAGGCGTGCCGGAGGTTGGGCCTTTATTTTCAGATGCTCTCGTCACATTACTTGGTGAAATTCGCAAACCCGGCGAAGAGATAATGCAAAGACATCGCGATTTGGCGCATTCGGTGCAATGCATGTATGAAAAAGCTTTTTTCCATTTGCTCAATGCTTTGCACAAGAAATATAAGCTCGATTTTTTAACGCTCTCAGGCGGCTGCGGAATGAATTCGGTGGCGAATGGAAAAATTACGCTTAAAACTCCTTTCAAAAAAGCTTATGTTCAGCCTGCCGCAGGTGACGCGGGCGGTGCTTTGGGGGCTGCTTTTACTTATTGGCACCAGATGAATCCCGAGGCTGAAAGATTTGAAATGAGTCATGCGGGCTGGGGCGAGTCCTTTAAAGATGTTGAGATTGAGCGTGTCATTGAGTCTCATCGTGATGATTTAGAAAAACAAAATTGTGAAATCGAATTGATGAATGATGATCAACAGTTGTGCCAAAAAACAGCGGAAGCCATTCGTGATGGAAATGTTGTCGGTTGGTTTCAAGGGCGCATGGAGTGGGGGGCGCGCGCGTTAGGGTATCGTTCGATTCTTGCGGATCCAAGACGCGCCGATATGAAGGATATTCTTAATCTTAAAATTAAACGACGCGAGTCTTTTCGTCCTTTTGCGCCATCGATTTTGCGCGAAAAATCTGCGGAATGGTTTGAAGTGGACGACGATGTTCCATTCATGGAAAAAGTGTTTCAAATTCGTGCGGATAAACGTTCGCAAATTCCTGCGGTAACTCATGTCGATGGATCTGGGCGGCTCCAAACCGTCTCGGCTCTGGCTAATCCTTTATATCACCAACTCATTCAGCATTTCGAAAAGCTAACCGGTGTTCCCATTATTTTAAATACGTCATTTAATGAAAACGAACCCGTTGTTTGCAAGCCCGAGGAAGCTTTGAATTGTTTTTTGAGAACGAAGATGGATGTTTTGGTGATAGGGCATTTTTTTCTTAAAAGAAACAGCTCTTCGTAAATGACCCCCGGATATTTTGGTGAATTTAATTAAGGAGAAAATATGTCAGAAAAATTAATTGTTATTGCGGGTGGCGGCGGATTTATTGGCGGGCATTTGGTGGCGGATGTTGTTCGGCAAGGTCATAAAAATATTCGCGTGATTGACCGTAAGTCAATTTCAGATTGGTGGCAGGTTTTTCCGAATTTAGATAATCGTCAGCTGGATTTACAATTAAAAGATGCTTGTGAACAGGCGCTTGAGGATGCCACGGATGTCTATAATCTCGCGGCAGACATGGGCGGCATGGGTTTTATTGAAAAAAATAAAGCGTTGTGCATGCTCTCAGTTCTCATTAACACGCATATGCTTACAGCTGCCAAAAAGCATAAAGTTAAAAGATTTTTTTATGCATCCTCAGCCTGCGTTTATGCGGCAGATAAGCAGGTTTCGGAAAAAGTGATTGCATTGAAAGAATCCGATGCTTATCCCGCCATGCCGGAAGATGGTTATGGCTGGGAAAAACTTTTCAGCGAAAGAATGTGCCGGCATTTTCGTGAAGATTTCGGGATGTATACCCGCATGGCGCGTTTTCACAATGTTTACGGGCCGAATGGGACTTGGGACGGTGGCCGTGAAAAAGCTCCTGCTGCGATTTGCCGCAAGGTGATTCAGGCCAAGTTATCGGGCAAGCATGAAATTGAAATCTGGGGTGACGGAAATCAAACTCGCAGCTTCATGTACATCGATGACTGCCTAAAAGGTATTCAGATGATTATGGAGAGCGAAATTGAAGAACCGCTTAATTTGGGAAGCGATGAACTTGTTTCCATTAATCAGCTGGTGGATATTGCCGAGGATATTGCAGGAGTGAAATTGAAGCGCTCTTACAATTTAAAAGCCCCGAAAGGGGTTAATGGCCGTAATAGCGATAATGATTTAATCAAAAAATATTTGGGCTGGGCACCGGATACGCGCCTGCGTAAAGGCTTAGAAAAAACGTATGCTTGGATTTATAATCAGATTAAAAATAACCGTCATTCTCCGATCTATTAATCTTTAAGTTTGTGAAACCCAAAATAGCGGTTCTTTACCACTTCTATTATCCTGATGATGTTGTCAGCGCGCGGCATTTTCAGGATTTATGCGAAAATTTAACAGGAAATTGGGATGTCGAAGTTTGGCCGTCCAATCGCAGCTGCCGCTCTGACCGGAAATATCCAGCAAGTGAAATTTATCGCGGCGTCCGTATTCGCCGGTTGTGGCGTCCGCCTTTTTCTCAGGCAAAAGCAGTCGGCCGGATTTTGAATTCATTTTGGATGATTGCGGGATGGTGGGTGCGCTGGCTTTTTTGCCCTGCCCGAGAAAAACCGCGGGTTCTTTTAATCGGAACCGATCCCGTTTTGGCTTTAATGACAGCGGCACTTATCCGTATTTTTGATAAACAGGTAAAAATTGTGCATTGGTGTTTCGATCTTTTCCCGGAAGCTGCGGTTGTCGACGGAAAAATTTCAGAGAATGGTTTTTTGCATCGTCTTTTAAAAAAAAATATGAGCTATGCGTATATCGCCTGCGATGTGATCGTTGACTTGGGTGCGTGTATGCGCACGAGGCTGCTTGCTTACCCTTCGTCTCGCGCGCGGCAAGAAACGCTCGAGCCCTGGGCCTTTTATGAACCCAAGCAATTGCAATGTCCTGAAAAAGCAGAAAGAAAAAATCTTTTTGGGGATGCCAAGCTTGGCGTTTTATATTCGGGCAATTTTGGATTGGCTCACACGGCAGACCTTTCTGTTGAATTATCAAAACGTCTTGATTCAGATCCAATCCGTTTTTGTTTTAGTATTCGCGGGAATGCTGAGCGATCATTCAAGCAAACGTGCGCAGAGAAAAAAATCCCCATTAGTTTTGCTGACTTCGCTACCGAGAATCAACTTAACCTCAGATTAGAAGCCGCAGACATTCATTTGGTGAGTCTCAAGGAAACGTGGACGGGAACCGTTGTGCCGTCTAAATTTTTTGGATGTTTGGCAGCGGGCCGTCCGGTTATTTTTGAGGGTTCTGAAAATTCATCCATCGCAAAGATCATCTGTGAGCACAAAGTCGGATGGGTTTTGACCGAAAAGACACTGGATGTCGTTGCATCGGATCTCAAGCGGCTGGCACTTCAGTCGGCAGAATTAAAGCAAATGCAGATGCATTGCCTACGTATTTACCAAGAGCATTTCTCGAAACAAAAAATACTTCAGCGCTGGCAACTGATTTTAAGCTCTCTGACTTAAAACCGCGTCTTTTTCCCCTCCGATTTTTTTATTAAGTTCTTTGTTTGTATGACGTTACATAAGAATAACTGTTTAGTTTGAGCGGCGCTATAAATAATTATTTAATGTTATTAAAATTATCTTTTATTTAACTAATGATATTAATTGATATTAAAAAAAAGCATGAAATTGTGCTGTGGGGAGTATTCCTCTTGGCAACGGTCGCTTTTGGGCAACTTGCTTTTGCCGAGGAAAAGCCTCAGGCCAAAGTTAAGCCGCCGCTTTTGTCGAAGCAAAAGGTGTCTGCAACAAAAAAAATAGAAGAGACGGTTCCGTCCAAGTCAATCCCAAAAGCAATAGACGCAGATTTAGATTTAGTGAGCGATGTGGATTTGCAGAAAGTGATGGAGCAGGCTTTGCAAAAAACTATGGCGGATGAAGCAAAGGGTTATTATGCGACGACACAGGCTATAACGGTTAATGCAGTGGATGACACGTTGATTTTTGAGTTGGATTATGAGCAGCCTCCTGACAGCAAAGAACCTTTGCGTTATCAAATGGTTTTAAAGAAAGACAAAATGTTAGCCGAGATTGATTTTCAATCAACGTTAATTGCTCAATCTGAAAACAAAGTTCTCGAGGGCGACAAAAAGCTTGTTGATTTAATCACGTTGATTCCCAATGAAAGTATGTCAACCCAGCTAGGGCAAGGGGCGAAGATTTTTTTTGTAAAAAAGATACAGTTCAACCTCATGATGCCTGTTCGCTGGAAGTCGAGTCAGAAGGCTGGAAAAATAAAAATAGAAATTAAGCCCTATCGAGCGGATGACGAAGATTTAGAAAAAGATAAAATCCAAAAAGACCTTCTTTTTCAGGCACCCGCCCCCGTGTCGGTCGAACAAATATTGGGCCAAAGTTATGCTAACGAACGCCAATATGAAAGAGTGGTTGCAAACGGCGGTGAAGTAGCGTTGCTTGATGTTTTAGAAGCAAGACCTGTTTCGACGGCTAAGTTGCCAGCCATGACTTCTTATCATCAAGGGATATCGGAAGAAGCCGTTCGTCAAGATATGCTTGCGCGATATCCTCAGTTTGGGAGTTTGCCCTATTGGAAAGAGCATCTCAGCGGAGTTTTTACAAATACGAGTCAATTTTTGAAGCGCTCGCGCAATCAAAGTTTTTTTGGCGAAACCCAACCTGGCTTTGCCGTTCTTTTTGACCGCAAGGGGGCTGCGGACGTTCAATTGGGTTATAGCTATCAGCGAGAAATGCCCTTTTTCTATGGAAGGCTTCACCGTATCAGTCGGCTTGCTCCGATGGATGGATTGGTCAGTCATGATATTGCAGGAGGGGTCGTTTTTCATCCGCATCGACGCTGGGTCTATTCGATTCAAAATAAGTTGAGTATTAATCGGAGCGAGAATTTGGGATCACCCAAAAAATTTGGTGACCGACTCACTTCTTATAATTACGAAGCGGGGCATTCTCTACAGTATAATTTAGCGCGTGGATATGTTCAGTTGGGTTCGGGTGTCCGGTGGCAAACAGAGGAAGTGGGCGTGGATGAAGATGTGAAGGGATATTTATCAGCCATTTGGTTTAGACCTCTCACAAAAAAGTTGGCAAGCCGGATTGAATATAACCACACGTACAATTTTTTGCATGATCCTAAGCCGGTGCTCAATTTGCATGTTCATACGATGCGTTTTGGAGTGGACTATCAACCCCTTGAAAATGTGACGCTTTCACCCAGCGTGAGGTGGGAGATTGTTGATCGGCAGCCTTATGCAGGATTAGTGGGGGGGCTCAATTACGAGCACAAACTCTCTTCGCGTGATAGCATAACGGCCAGCTATTCAACGGATATTGTGCACTCGACATCACAAAACTTTGGCTCGGAGTCGCTTTCCAATAATCGCATTACGGTGAGTCCGTCTGACAAAATCATACGGCATCAAACCATTTCGCTCGCCTATTCGCATTTGTTTAGCAAAAAACTGGGAGTTGTTTTTTTGGGAACCTATGGAAATGAAAGTGATTTGCGCGTTGAACATAGCAATAAATATAATGAGTATCAATTGTCGGCGGCCTTGAATCGACAGTTTGGAAAAGATTGGAATCTTGAGCTGAAATATCTTTTTACTTACTTAGATGGTTATCAAGTTTCACTGGATGAGTTGGGAGGAATTGCTCGCAAGAGTGACTCGGGAAATACTTCCCAGATTCTTTCTTTAAGAATGTTGCGATATTTTGGCAGGGCTAATTAATTAATAAGGAGAAAATCATGAATAAGTGGGTTAAAGGATGGGTTGCAGTCGCATTATTGATGAGTGTGAATTTTTTGGGTTATGCAGAAG
>Ga0163150_10003499_pt1 | contig 22036 bp, 27 predicted proteins | sample OliLakLV19P2IB_FD_148628 | JGI IMG/M metagenome (GOLD analysis project Ga0163150, IMG submission 148628) | Freshwater microbial mat bacterial communities from Lake Vanda, McMurdo Dry Valleys, Antarctica - Oligotrophic Lake LV.19.P2.IB | ecosystem: Environmental > Aquatic > Freshwater > Lake >...
GATGGAACGCCAAAAGCGAAAGCAGGATGCTGGGGGTGTACTGACACTCAGAGACGAAAGCGTGGGGAGCAAAGGGGATTAGATACCCCCGTAGTCCACGCCCTAAACGATGCGAGCTCGGTGTGGGATCTTCAATCAGATCCCGTGCCCTAAGCTTACGCGGTAAGCTCGCCGCCTGGGAAGTACGGCCGCAAGGCTAAAACTCAAAGGAATAGACGGGGACCCACACAAGCGGTGGAGCATGGGGTTTAATTCGATGACAAGCGAAGCACCTCACCCAGACTTGACATGTTAGGAATCCGGCCGAAAGGTTGGAGTGCCGCAAGGAACCTAAACACAGGCGCTGCACGGTCGTCGTCAGCTCGTGCCTTGAGGTGTACTGTTCAGTCAGCCAACGAGCGCAACCCTGATCCTATGTTGTTTTTTCATAGGAGACTGCCGCCTCCAAGGCGGAGGAAGGTCAGGATGACGTCAGATCAGCGTGGCCCTTATGTCTGGGGCAACACCCGTGCTACAATGGGCGGTACAAACGGCAGCGAACCCGCGAGGGGAAGCAAATCCGAGAAAACCGCTCTCAGTTCGAATTGAAGTCTGCAACCCGACTTCATGAAGTTGGAATCGCTAGTAACCGTGAATCAGCTACGTCACGGTGAATATGTTCCTGGGTCTTGTACTCACCGCCCGTCAAGTCATGAAAGGCAGGAGCACCCGAAGATCCGTTACCCGCAAGGGGCGGGGCCACGGTGAAACTGCTGATTGGGACTAAGTCGTAACAAGGTATCCGTAGGAGAACCTGCGGATGGAACATCTCCTTACCAGGGAGTTATACCCTGATTGTATGCTCTGACAGGTCATTATTGTCATCATACTCAAAGATTGCCCGGGAATGACCCCATCGCTCTGAGCCTTGACTACCGTCGAGGGACTAGAGTGATGAGCCCGGAAGATTCTCTCTACTACACAATGCTGTGATTGATTCACGAAAGACAAACGTCCCGTTTTTCTTTCGTGGACTATCTTTTCGGTTAGGTGCGCTTCCGGCAAAGCTGCGCGTTGCCTCCAGCGCGCCTGCAGCGAAAGCACAGCTTCCGCTTCGGCGTTTTGCTATGCAACAAGGTTGCAGCAGGGATGAAACAAAACAACACACAAAACATGACAAAGCTTGTGCAGGATCCCGCCGATCACCGTACCCTTAAGAGTATCGGCATCCGTGGGAAGGTGCGGCATTGATCGGCGGAGATCTTTCTTTCTCCACTTTCTTTCGATGGCTGCGAAAGAAAGTGGAAACCTTTGATGACAATCCAAACCAGCGATGTGTGGAATAACCACAGGCAAGAAAAAAGAAATCTTTTGTAACAAAAAAGTGGTCCGGGCAAGCCCGGACCAGGTAGCGTTCAACAACTGTTCCTAATACGGCTGCTTCAACCGCTTGGTTGTGAGGCGAATAATCTTCGCCCCGACCGCATCCGTTGCACCGTACGTGAAGACCCACTCGGGCCGACCGCCCACGCGTCCTGTCTTCGGCTGACGCCGGAAGACAGACACCTTCTTCTCTTCCTGACGCTCATGGAGGGAAATCCACCACGCGCCATTGTAGAGAATGGGCGTCCCGGAGTATTCGCAGCTCATGCGGCCGAAGCCCTCATTCTGGAGGGCCAGCAGCACCTTCTTGGGTGAGGGGTCAACGACCTTCGCATGAAGGTACAACCCCAAGCCCATGACAGAAATCACTGCGACACAGATCAAAAAATGCGCGACCATCGGTACCCTCATGGGTAAGAACAACGGAACAGTCAAAGAACACTAATATATATAATAGATTAAATTGACTACAATGTCAATACTATGGGTTTAAACGCCCTCTTGAATCCTCCGCTTGCAGAAGGGCTGAACGGCAAATAGGCTTCACGCAGTTTTCACACCAGTCCCCTCACCCGACGGAGATAATCATGAAGAAAAAAGCCGTGTCGAAAGACAAGCCCAAGAAATTCCGGACCGCCATGGGCGTCCGGCCGAAGAAAAAAAGTAAAAAGTAAAACTGATCTCTGTAGAACGGGATCTCCCGTGAAAACCCGCCACGTCAGATTCATCTGACGTGGCTCAACTTGAATATCCGAAAATTAGGCCTACGCTTATTGCGAAGTTTTGATCCTTCGCATCCTTCACCCTCAGAAAGGAGGGTAATCACGTGTTGAAACTATTCGATACGGTGCTGACAATCGCGGCAGGCCTCGCAGTCGTCTGCGTCATCTCAACCGCCTTCGAGGAAAACCGAAGAACTGTACGCCCCGTGCCCATGCGCCTGCGCTGGCCGCCCCGAACTCTCAGTGAGTTCACCTACTGGCGTCCGTACGCAGCAAACTACCTGAGCAACTGACTGCGAGGATGCAGGAAGAAAACTCCAGAGGGCGGTTACGGACTTTCCGTAGCCGCCCTCCCCCCATAGGTATTCCTTGTGGAAGCGGAAAAACAGGTCAACGCTTTTTCCGTGTTTTCGCTGTTCGTTCGGTTCACTTAAGTCCGGTTTCGGACAAGGAGGAAAGATGGATACGCACTTTTTGGCTGTTCCGATGACGGGTCTTAACCCGCTTACGGCACAGTCGATCGCCGCAGCCGAACCTCTCTACCGCCTGGCGCGACTCGCAGCGGAGGGTAAAGCCCCTGCGCTCTGCGGATCGTTCGCACCGGTGACCTGTCTGGGACTCCCTCCGGACGTCCTCGTGCGGTTACAGCAATCTTGCCGCGTCTACGAAGATGCGTGGCGGACGGCCGTACGCGCGGCTGCAGAACAGCAGGGATCCACATCCCCCGCTGCCAGTGATGACTGGGCACAGCAGGAAGAAGAGGAATCCACGTTCCCCGCTGCCAGTGACGGCTTCGCGCCGTATGAAGAATGGACACCGTAGTCCTACGAGCGCACACGAAAACTCAGGGGTGGCACGGATCTCCGTCGCCGCCCCGCTTTCTAAAACACTTCCTGCACTCCCGTATCTTTCTTCCCCTTTCGCAATTCTTCACGCGCTCTCTCCGCTAGTTTCTCGTACTTCTCTTTGATCGCAACGAGTTCTTTCTCCGTCAGTTCCTCGAGATCGAGCAGCGCGGTGTGCGCCTGGGGATTGGAACGGATGAGTTCGTCGAGTTTGATCTGCACGGCCGCCGCGTCGCGGTTCTGCGTATTTTGGATCAGGAATACCATGAGAAATGTGGCGATCGTCGTGAACGTGTTGATGAAGAGCTGCCACGTATTGCTGTACTCGAACATCGGTCCCGTCACCAGCCATGCAATCACCAGAAGTACCGCCAGTCCAAAGGTCGAGGAACGCCCCATCAGACTCGAGACGAAACGGGCGAGGCGCAGGAAGGGGCGGTTGCGATGATCGGATCCGAGATGGCGAAGATGATGGTGCTTCTGCATCGGAGGAATATAAGCACTTTTGTATCTGCCTTGTACAGCGCGATGCTCGCTTATTATTGACATTCCCCCAAACAGGAGAACAATTCATCTGCCAATGCCCAGAGCTTCCGAGCAATGGGGGGCATCTCAAGAAACCGTGCAACCCCAACCAGGCCGCATGAGCCGCCGTCTGTTTTTGGGCGTGACCGCGAGTGCGGGCACATCTTTGTTGCTTGGCAAAAATGCTAAAGCGGAAGAAACGGCTGTTGCCCGGACGATCAACGACATACTACGCGCACTCAATGATAAAAAAATTCCGGGACTGATACAGGGCGGCGAGCTCATCCTGGATGACAATGCACATCATGGACTGCTGGTGATCGAGCAGATTCATTGGGACGCCACCGCAAATAAAGAATCCCTGCAGGATATCGCTCTTTGCCAGTCCCAAATCAAGACCGCACTCCTCTCGCTGATCGACGATCCCGATTTGTATCTCAGGGACGTGTATCAGGAAGGCAGTATCGACCGCCGGACACCCCGCCTGTTCTCAGAGCCGATGGTGCTGGAGAAGGAGCTTGAGGAAAACCGTCCGACCGCCAGGTATAGCCCAAAGGAAACAACCGAATGGAAAGCATCACTGCGCCCTGTAAACGACGCATCCCCGCTTATCCGATGGGGAGCGGCAGACATGCTGCGCGAGGAAAAGAAAATCCGCGCCCTTCCCGGCGAATGGGAGGATGCATACGTGATTTCGGGCTACGCGCAGGATGAGGAATGGAAAGACATGGAGTATTACCTCAAGACGCTGCGGGAACGCGCACTGCTCGAAATCATCGCTGCATCCAGCAGGCAGATCGGAGTCACCGTCTATGGCGAGGGGCACAACTGGACAATCGCCGATGATTGGAATGAAGAACAGCCGAAACATCGCTTTTCGCGTCTGATACTCAAACCCGAATTCTTCGCACCCGAAATCATCGTGCCCCCTCCGCCTGTACAGCAGAAGATCGATACTTTGCCTCGATCGCAGCCACAACCGCAGCGCAGGCGTCGGCGTCGGCGACTCGTTGTGTGATATCTCCCAAAAAACCCAGCACGAACATTTCGCGCGCACTGTTCGGATCGATCCCCCGCGCCCCGAAGTAGAACAGATCTTCTTCGGTGACGCGCGCGACGGTCGCGCTGTGCGATGCCTTCACGTCGTTGGTCTTGATCTCGAGCGCGGGGATCGCGTCGACATTCGACTGCGGATCGAGCATCAATACTTCCTGCGTCAGATACGTGTTCGTTCCGCCGCCCTTCAGCCCGATGTCGATCAATCCTTTGCACACGGTGTGCCCTTTCCCCTCCGCGATGCCGCGCATGAGGATCTCTCCTATGCCATTGGCGCCGTCGAAAATATTACGAACGGTTAATGTCTGTTTTTCGCTGTCCTTCGCGTAGAACATCCAGTCGATCCCGCTCTCGCCGTCATGCCCCGTCACGCGCGAGACCAGATCCTGCTCGACGGTTTTGCCGCCGAGCGTGACGTTCTGCCACTGCACGCGCGCGCCCGATCCCACCCACGATTGCTGTTTGATCGCAACTTCCGCATCGCGCGATGCCGCGTTCACCGACAGCAGCGTGCACGACGATTCGTCTGCGGCGATGATCTCCGCGGTATGATGCAGATTCCCCTCCCCTTCGAGCCACACGGCGATCTCCGCGCGCGCGCCGCGTTCCAGCATGACGCACAGATGGGTCGAAGGATCGGACAAATGAATCGGTTCGATCTCCGTGCAATGCACGCCATCGGGTACGTGGAGGATAAAGATCTTTGCGCCGACTGCGGCGGGAAGCAGCGAACCCGCCGGCTTCCGCAATGCGGCGGGCGCGGTCTCGATGGGGCCGAAGAAAAATCCGTTATCCGCCATGGGCTACCAGTGTGCCAGAATCGATCAACATATGCTTATTCTCTTTTCTTACGCCATCGCCATCCCGGCAGCTTCGACAGCAACCCGCGCCATCCCAACGGTTCCTGCTGTGGTGCAGGTTCCTGTAGTTGCTGCGGTTCTTGCACGACATTCTTCATGCGTTGCGCGTATTCTTCCTGATGCCGGATCAGTGCCTGCTCGACGGCACGGAGACGGGCGACAATGTCGGGGAGAATGGCCGAATCCTCCTCTGCGAGAACGCGCGTGATAGACGCACGCAGGTGATCGCTCTGTGGCGGTACGCGGCCTGGCAGAGTCTCTAACTGCTGCATGCGAATATCAAGTTCTGGATCGCTTCCCGTGCGTAATGCTGTTCTGACAGGCTGAAGGATCTGGCGAAGATTCCCCCGTTGTATGATCCGAAGAGTCTTGAGTAATTCTTCCGGCACAAACCTCTGGCTCCCGCTCCCGCTCTCCTGCGGCAAATCGATGACACTGTGCGCTACTACCGTATGAATCATTGCGTGGTCTTTGGGCTGCGTCTTCGGCAGGACGGCTTTCAAAAAATCCTGCACTGTCTTGTGCGGATGCAGAGAATGTTTCTGCTCATCAATGATTCCATAGAGTGCCGTCTCGAGGACGATTAAGAGTTCGAGCTTGGCATACGGGTCGACCGGCTTCTGTTCCATATGTATATAGTATAATGTTATTGTGAAATGTAAATAATACCATACATGTCGAATCCCCTGTCAAATCAACGAACGGGCACTATGCACATCACCCTACTGCCCCCTCCATCCGTCTTCGTTCCGCCGAGCATCTCATCCCACACTCCCCTCCATCTCGATCTCGATGAGGCGGTTCATCCGGCTTCGCTTTCAGCTACGCCGGGATGAATCTCAGCCCACACTTCCTTCCATCTCTAATTCAATAAGCCGGTTCATTTCGACGGCGTACTCCAGCGGCAGTTCGCGGACGATCGGTTCGATGAATCCGTTCACGATCATCGCTCGCGCAGCTTCTTCGGGAATGCCGCGGCTCATGAGGTAGAAAATATCCTCCTCGGAGAGCTTGCCGACGGTCGCCTCATGCGCGATCGTGACGTCGTTGTTGCGGATCTGAATGTCGGGAATGGTGTCCGTTCTCGAAATTTCATCGAGCAGCAGCGCGTCGCATTCGACGTTGGCGGTGCAGTCGTGGGCGTTGCGGCTGATTTTGAGTTGTCCGCGGTACACAGCCACGCCGCCGTCCTTGCTGATCGACTTGGAGATCACCTTGGAGGACGTGTGGGGAGCGAGGTGAAAGATCTTCGCGCCGGTGTCCTGCCACTGTCCTTTGTTCGCAAACGCGATTGCCATGTGATCACAGCGCGCGCCCTCCCCCGCCAATACCGAACACGGATAGAGCATCGTCACGCCGCTTCCCATGTTCCCGCCGATCCATTCCATCGTACCGTCACGCTCAATGATCGAGCGCTTCGTGTTCAGGTTGTAGGTGTCGCGACTCCAGTTCTCGACCGAGCTGTACCTGCACTTCGCACCCGGCTTCACGAAGATTTCGACCAAACCCGCGTGGAGTGCTTGTGAACCATATTTGGGCGCCGAGCATCCCTCGATGTAGTGCACGTCGGCCTCGTCCTCGACGATGATCAGCGTGTGCTCGAACTGCCCCATGTTCCGCGCATTCATGCGGAAATAGGCTTGGAGGGGTTCTCGCACCTTCACACCTTTGGGGACGTACAGAAACGTTCCGCCCGACCATACGGCGCCGTGCAGCGCCGCGAACTTGTGATCGGTCATCGGCACGCACTTCATGAAGTACTTCTGCACGATCTCCGGGTACTGCCGCACGGCATCATCCATATCCAGGAACACGACACCCGCCGCTTCCCACTCTTCCTTCAGACGGTGATACACGACTTCCGATTCGTACTGCGCGCCGACGCCCGCGAGAACTTTCCGTTCGGCTTCGGGAATCCCCAAACGGTCGTACACACGACGGATTTCCTCCGGCACTTCACCCCAGTCATCGGTATTCGCTGATCCGGCGGAGGCGTAATAGATGATGTCATCCAAATCCAACTTCGATAAATCCGCGCCCCATGTCGGCAGCGCCTTCTCGCGGAAGACCTGCAGACTCTTGAGCCGGTGTTCGAGCATCCAGGCGGGTTCCTTCTTGTCACTGCTGATCCTGCGCACGAGCTCCTCGTCGACGCCGCGCTTCGCCCCGTCCGCGTACGGCGAGGGGTTGGCGGTATCGAAGATATCGCGGTTGAGATGGCCGAAAATCGACTTCTCCTCGCGGGCTTGTTTGGCCTTGGTTTCGCGAAGAGAGCTAGAGCGGGTCATGGGATGGGGAGTATAGTCCTCCTCCTATGCCCGTAGAAAGCGCTTTATCGACGATTGTGATTGAGCCAAGTGCAATTTTGCCAACGTCTTGGTCTGATCCTGTTGTCTGGCTGACACTTATCGGCATTTTGATAAATTCGATACTGATACTGCTCAACCTATGGTTGGCGCTTGAAACACGAAGGATGGCAAAACACAGCTCTGAACAATTAGGTATAACAAGTAGGCCATATCTCACTTTTTCAAAATCCCACATCAATATAACACCAAGTTACTATGAGTTTATTATTGAACTCACAAATACAGGAGATGTTCCAGCAAAATATAAATGGATATATTTAAAACGCGATAAAGAGTCTCTCCCCGGAAGCATTGAGAGATCTTGCATTTATCAAGGTCAAACCGAACACACAGCTCTAACAATTTATGATCACACCCAGACAATCACCGCGGAGATTGAGTACACAGATTTTCTGGGATTTAAAAAATACAAAAGAATTTGCACATGGGAGATAATAGATATCCCAAGGAAGTTAAAAAAAATCATTGAAAATGATGGCGATTGATTTTTATATCTTGTAATAAACCGTGTCACCCTGAGGTGCTCGCTCCTCTATTTTAATAAACAACCGAGCCACGAAGGGCGACACGCTCCTTGTTCTGCGAGTCATGGTTCGTGGCCCGCTGTGGCGGGCGCCTCACCATGACACCTTTTTACTTCACTCGCACCTCACCATGACACCTTTTTGCTTGGCCCGAATTTCACCGTGACACCTTTATGCGTTGGGCTTGCCTCCTCTCCGTTTTGAAAAATGTTCCAATGCTTCCTGATCCCTATCAATCAACGCCTCTTTCTTCTTCCTGCTCCAGCGTTTTATCTGTTTTTCAAATGCAATCGCATCCGTGATTCCGGAAAACTCCGCACGGTACACTAATTCAAGAGGCCTCCGAGAGAATGTGTAGCACTTGGGATCGATTCCCTGCAGGTGTTCCTCCAGTCTTTTTTCCACGTTATTCGTCACACCCGCATAGAATGAGTGATCGGAACACCGCAGCAGGTAGACGAAATACATAGCAGATCACTCTACATTAATTGCTCGCTATCATCACATTCTTTTGCCTCCGCATACCCTGCATGATTAACTGGCAGGTTGCTGTCATCAAGTCCGCGACTGCCATTTCGGCGAGATCGCCGTCGGGAACATCTTCCAATTCTTGCAGCATTCCCCCGGCCAGATCTTCATCATCATTGCCATCATTGAATTCCTCCACCACTCCAGCCGGCGATGAGTGTCGCACAATTTTTTGCATGAAATTTCCTCCTTCTTTGAGCAATAGCGAAATTATCCGGCGCATTTCGACCACATCGACGCGCACCGTTTCATCTGTTCCCAATCCCCGAGCGACTTCCAGAAATTCCTCCACTTCGGCGGAAAGCGGTTCGCTGAAAACAATGCGATGGCTCTCGCCGTCAATCGTTCCTTCCACGGGCCTGACGTCGTCGGTATCGAGTATCCAGAAGGCCGAGGTCTGATCTGTATCCGACCTGCTTTCGCAGAATAAATGCGCCATAGGAGGACGATCCTAGCAAAGTACTATCTCACCGCAAGAGCTGGCCCTATACCTTCGCCAGATACCGAGCTTCCCCCTCACGGATCATCGCCGCGCTCAAGCGGGCGATTTCGTCGCGGTCGATCCTCACCAGTGGATCGTCGTCATCCTCCACTCCATTGAGCAACTCCGGCAGTAGATCCCTCCCATTGGCGGTGAAGTCGTAGAGCACCTCGAATTCATCGCGCAGAAGGTCTGCGATTTCATTCTTTTTCTTTAGACGGTATTCCATGATCTCCTCCCCTTCGCACAGGGAAAGCTGCGCAACCCCGGCCAGCTGCAATTGCCGCAGTTGCAACTCGCCACTCCCCGTCTTGTTGCAATGCCGGTCGAGTCTGAAGAATACATCCTGCAGATTGGGCGACAGCATGTGGCCGTACTGCAGACGAAACTGCTCGGATGTTATCTTCTGAATGGCGGCTTCGAGTTCGCTGTCGTCCCAGCCGTTCACTGTCGCATAGCAGGTCGCGCCTTCGACGTCGTTCCGCCCCTCGGCATAGTGATACGGCATAGGAGATAGATGCTAGCAAAGGCTTAGGGCTGCGCAAGCTTCAGTTCAACTTCACCGTTTTGACGATCTTCTCGAACTTGGCGAGCTTTGCTTCCCCGAAGACGGCGCTATACTCCCCGCCATGCACGAAAAAATCCTGTTCCTCATGGCGTTTTTCAGGCATCCGCACATCATTTCGTCAGTCATCCCGACATCGCGGTACTCGCTGCAACTGATCGCGAAAAAAATTGACGGGAGCAGGCGCCGCGTGATTGTGGAATACGGACCGGGCACGGGCGGACTTGCGAAGGTCCTGCTGACCGGCGACAAACTCACGCGTGACAGCAAACTTATTCTCATCGAGAAGACCGGCGTCTTCGCCGACTACCTCATCCGCTCGCTCAACGATCCCCGCGTCCACGTGTTCCACGACTCCGCCGAGTTCGTCGATCGCATCCTCGAGAAGTGCGGCGAAAAGAAAGCGGATTACGTGCTTTGCAGCGTGCCGCTGACGATATTTCCTTCCGCCCTCCGCGAAACGATTTTGAGCAAGACCCGCGCCGTTCTCGCTGCCGACGGCGTCTTCATCGTCTATCTCATCCGCGGCAGAGTGAAGAAGTACCTGCGCAAACACTTCCCGCGCGTCACCGCGTCGCGCGTATTGCGAAACATCCCGCCGCTCATTGTGTGCGAGGCGCGGGCGCCGACCCCTGATCGAGATCATCACTCGGCGTCTTAACCGATTGAGCGTCGAAGAACTTCATACTTGCCGCGACGTTTGTCAGGAAATCGATTTCTGCCTGATCGCCTCCTCCACAGGTGGATGCAACATAATGGGTATAGAGCGGACCCGGGACCGCGATCTGCGAGGAAGCACAGAAACCCTCCAGATACATCACCACGCCTTTGCGGTCTCCTATCTGTATGACTTTGGGCTTCTTGTCTTCGGGAATGGGTTCATTGAGATACACGGCTCCGAGAGATTCGCTGGAATCGATGATCAGTTCATCGATCGTCTTCCATTCTTCCGAGCGGATATCGTAGCCCCGCATGAAGCCGCATCCTTCACCAAGACCGACCGGCCCGAATCCGACCCATGTCCTCAACGGTTCTTCGTTGACGATGCGCTCCTCGTACGGGAGCGCGGCATATGCAGGCGATCCCCAGGCGGGATTGAACGGGAGTTCGGCAGAGAACGCGTAGTCATCACTCTGATAGAAGACCGTCGTTGTCGGCGGATCGAAGTTCAGTTCGCCTCCCATCGGTTCTTCATAATTGTCGCATCCGCGCGTGTGCAGAATATCCATAATCGCCTGCTGCGCATCATCATCGAAGACGAGCCGCCCGTCGGATGACCGCTGTCCGCCAGATGCAGACAGGGAAGATGCGGAGGAAAATGATGAAGACGCACCGCCAGTTGCATCCGGCGGCATACCCGCACAGGCAGTCAGGACGAGGCACAGCAGGAGGGAGATCGATCGCATAGGCGGAGTATAGCGCATATTGACAGCTGCGGCCCTAGGAGTAGCCTGCACGCCTTTATGAGCATCAACCGCATTTCGCCGGAACGCTTGGATCTCGACGGCCGCGCCCGCCAGGCGTTGTGGGGCATCGTGGATACGGAACAACCGTTCGACGAGATGATCATGGAATTGCGCTCGTTGCTCGGGCTCAAGGCACTCCCGAACATTCCCGTGATGGCGGAGAAAGTGAACGAGCCCGGCCGCCCCGAAGAAGGCCAGCATCACTTCGCACGAGCCGCACTCAAACTCACCATCCGCCACGCAAGTGAAGGGGCGATGGATTTCGAAAAAGAATGTCCCGATGACGAGATTATTCAGGGTCTGCGTTCCGTCGTGCATACGATCATCGCGCGGAATTAAGTCTGCGTCTGTGCGATGAATTCATCGTAGTATCTGCGGACTTCGTCGTCCCTCCACGACTGGAAGACCGGCTGCAAATTTTTTCTGTCGGTGTACCCGTCATCCGGATTGTCGTCACTGCGCCATGCGTTCAGATCGAGGCCGTACTCGTCTACATCTTCATCGGCAACAACCGCTTGTTCTAGCGGTTCGTCCCGGGCCACTTCCGCCCGGCTCTGAGCGATATGCGCGACATGGGTGAAGAAGCGATCGACCTGTTCCGAATCTTCTTCCACAAAAAGATCCCCATACACCATCCGCCACTCGTCGATCATCTCGAGATAGTCAGTCTCGAGCGTATCAGCGCCGGCCACGCTGTGATCGATGTACTCCGGTGAGGCCATCAGCTGAGTACGCTACCCCCCGTCAGAGCGAATTCAAGAGAATCTGGCAGGTCACTCCAATTCGTAGACGATCGTCACGCTGACCGTAATTTCCTTTTCTCCGGCCGGCAACGGCGTTTGCTTCTGGGCCATGTCCTCTCCTCCACCCATGCCGTAGGCCTCCGCGCGCATCATGACCGGCGGATAATATCCGCCTCCGCCCTCGCTGAAACTCTTGATCTCGCCCAATTCTACGCCGAGTTCGTCGGCGAGCTTCTCTGCCTTCTCCTTCGCTTCTTTGATCGCCTCCATCCGTGCTTCCGCGCGCTTGGCCTCCGGTTCGTCGACCGTGAAGCTCACGCTGCCCGCCTGATTGGCACCCGCGTTCGTCGCTGCCGCGAGGACTGCGGATACTTTGTCGAGGTCGCGGACCTTGACGCGCAAACTCTGATTCGCTTCGAATCCCCGGAGCATCTGCTGGCCGGTCGCCCAGTCGTACGACGGGTTCAGCCAGAAGTTTTCCGTGCGGATGTCCTTCTCCTCGACCCCCTGAGCCTTCACCGCGTCGAACACCGCTTTCATTCCGTCGCTGACGCGCTCCATCGCGATGGCCGCCGTCTTCTGGCGTCCGGTCTGGATGCCGAAGCTGAGTTCGGCGATGTCCGGCACCGCGAAGACTCTGCCGTCACCGGACACGCTGATCGTGCCCTCGTCGCTCGGGTCGTCTTCGGCTTCGATGTGCTTGCCCCCGATGTAGAAAAACCCGCCGATGATCACGGCAACGATCAATGCCCAGACGGGCGGGCGGACATTCACGGTTTGTACATCTGCCATACGAAAAGGGGGAAGATACATACGATTCTACGATGAAAGCTGCAAAAGGTAACGTGATCCGGGTTTACAAACCTTTCAAGCGATATCCAGACTGATGCTTCCCGTTGCCGCGCCGTACTTCTCATATCCCTCCTGTTCGAGCTTCCTGGCGAAGTCATGTCCCCCGCTCTCGACGATCGTTCCTTTGACCATCACGTGCACGCGGTCGGGCGTGATATATCCGAGAATGCGGGCGTAGTGCGTGACGATGAGCGCGGAGAAGTTCGGGCTGCGCAGTTTGTTCACTCCTTCGGCGACGATCTTCAGCGCGTCGACATCCAGGCCCGAATCGGTTTCGTCCATGAGCGCGAGACGCGGCTGGAGGATTGCCATCTGCAGGATTTCCGCTTTCTTCTTTTCGCCGCCGCTGAATCCCTGGTTGATGAACCGCTCGGCGAACGCCGCATCCATGCGCAGCTCTTTCATTTTCTCCGTCATCATTTTCTGAAACTGTACCGGCGACAGTCTCGTGATCGACGGATCGTTACCCGCGTGCGCGCGGTGCGCGGCGAGCAGAAAACTTCTGAGCGTCACGCCCGCGATTTCCTTCGGATATTGAAAAGCCAGAAACATTCCCGCCTGACTGCGCTCGTGCGGTTCCATCGCGAGCAGATCTTTTCCACGGAACGTCACCGTCCCCGCCGTGATCTCATACTTCGGATGTCCCATGATGGCGTTGACCAGCGTCGACTTGCCCGAGCCGTTCGGACCCATGATCGCGTGGACTTCGCCTTCGTTCATCGAGAGGTCCAAACCGCGCACGATCGGCTTATCCTCGACGGATACGTGCAAGCCGCTGATCGAAAGGAGTTCCGCCATGAGCCGGAAGAATAGCAGATACGCTCTGGCCCTTCACCCAATCCTCCTCCTATACTCCAGCGTCCATGCCCAAAGTGACGTTCATCCAGCAAAACGGCCAGATCACGGAAGTGGAAGCCGCCGAAGGCGACGTGATCCTCAAGATCGCGCTCGACAACGGGATTCCGATGGAACATGCGTGCGGCGGCAACGGTTTTTGCACGACCTGCATGTGCAAAGTGAAAGAAGGCATGGCGAACGTAAGTCCGCGCAATGATCGCGAGGAAAATATGGGTATCATGAATGATCCGGACAGATTGAGTTGTCAGTCAGAGGTACATGGAGACGTGACGGTGGAGGTACAGGAGTATTGATGGGAAACCTCAAACCACAGGTTCGCAAACCTCAAGGAAGTCTCAAGTGATCAAGAAAAACTTGAATACTTAAAAACTTGGAACTTTGAATATTCCTTGAGGTTTCGCACCTTGTGACTTGATACTTACGCGGCGTGCACCACTTCCTGCATCTGAACTCCTTTGCCATCTGACGCCGCATTGATCGCCTTCATTTTCGCCTTCACATCTTCATTGTACGGTTCGAGTTTGTTGATGCGGCGGTACGCTTCCTCCGCTTTGTCCCTGCTGCCGAGCTGCAGATAACATTCGGCCAGGAGATGAAGCATTTCGGTATTACGGGAGAGGAACATGCTCGCTTTCTCGAGCAGCGGAGCGGCTTCCTCGAATCTCTGCGCCGCGATGCATGCGCGGCCGAGTGCCGCCGAACGCTCGGGGTTCTTCGGTTCGCGGTTGAGTGCTTCCTGATAGGCGTAGCACGCGTCGACGTACTGAGCCTGGCGGTAGTACGCGAGTCCGAGGTTGGCATGGAACGACACGTCGTCCCTGTGCTGAAGGAGTTCGCGGTACATGGCTTCGGCTTTGTTCTCGCGGTCGGTCGTCAGATACAGCTTCGCGAGTTGCGCGCGGACATCGTGATCATGCGGATGAATCGTCAGCGCCTGAATGAGGAGCCGTTCGACTTCCTCGATCTTCTCCTGCTTCCATGCCTTGTCCGCACTGCGGACGAGCGAGCGGACCTGCTGCATTTCGATCGCCGAGGTGCGCGGATTCTTGCGGGGCTTCTCCACCGGCGTCTCATCGATGATCACCGCACCGCGATCTTCCACTGATTTGAATCGCTGATGAACGGAACGCACGAAGCGACGGATGGTGCGCTGCTTCAACGCGACGCGCAGCCCGACGAGAGCAACGATTCCGACCAGCGAGCCGATGAAGACGAGAGCGTAGACCACAATATTTTTTCAGAACGGCAAGAATTCTCCCACACGAAGTCCAGGGGGGCAAGATAGTTTAACAACTTTCGCACAATGCGCAAGAAAGCGTCTTTTTAGCGCGATGCATTGCGACTTAAAAGCACGGCATCGGCAAGCAAAAAGACGACTCCGACGGTAATACAGCTGTCCGCCACGTTGAAGATCGGGAATGTCCCTATCTGGAAGAAATCCGTCACGAATCCGTCGATGAGACGGTCGACGACATTCCCCAGCGCTCCCCCGACGATCAATCCGTACCCGACGCTGGACAGCGTCGTCTTGCGGCTGCGATACGCGAGCCAGCAGACGAACAACAATGCGACGCCGATAAGGAGTTCCTGCCAGCCCGCCGGGAGGCGCACCCCAAACGCGATGCCGGGATTGCGGGAATACTGGAGACCGGCGGTTTCCCCGATGATCGACACGCGATCGCCGAGGAAACTATCCGCGAGGAGCTTGGCGGCGTAGCTGAGGACGAAACTCGCGGCGGCGGCGATCCAGAAGAGGTGCATAGGCAAAGAATACAAGGATAAATCCGAAGCACGAAGCACGAATACCCGAAACAAATCCGAATAACCGAAATACGAATGTTTGAAACATTGAAACATTCGTCCTTTTTGTCATTGTTTCGGATTTCGATATTCGGATTTCGTATTTCCCATATACTACTCCCGATGTTCCGTCGGATGGACCTTCTTTTATTGGGTATCGTGATCGGTCTGACTCTTTTCGGGTTGGCTATGATCGCGAGCGTCAGCGTGTTCGAAAGCTATCAGCTGACGGAGCGACTGATGGAAAAAGGCCTCATCGACGCTCCGAACAATTCATACTTCCTCTGGAGAAGTTCGCTGCACGTTTTCATGGGCTTCATCGCAATGGCAATCGTGGCGCTCATTCCCTATCACTTCTGGGAGAAGTCCGCCCGCCTGCTCTTTCTCATCACCATCATTCTTCTCGTGCTCGTCTTCATCCCGGGAATCGGCAACGAGTACGGATCGGCGCACAGCTGGCTGCAGATCTTCGGCTTCTCGCTCCAGCCCTCCGAATTCCTCAAACTGACGATGGTCTTCTATCTGGCGCTCTGGCTCCAGAAGCGCGAGCAGCTGGTCGGCACCTTTAAGGAAGGGTTCGTTCCATTCTCGATCCTGCTCGTACTCTCGACCTTCCTCGTCGCGATCCAGCCCGACCTGGGATCGTTCCTCGTCCTCTCGGCGATCGCCGCGACGATGTTCTTCATCGCCGGCGGAAATATTTTTCATCTTCTGCTCGGCGGCGCGCTCGCGGGCGTCATGGGACTGCCGGTGATCCTCAGCAAGGAATATGTCCGCAATCGCTTCGACGCGTTCTTCAAACTCCTCCTCAATCCCGAGGACCCGAGCATCCGCGAGGGAGCCGGCTATCAGATCATCCAGGCGATCATCGCGATCGGCAGCGGCGGACCGTTCGGCGTCGGCTACGGGAAGTCGATCCAGAAATTCGGATACCTCCCCGAGGTTCAGGCCGACATGATCTTCGCCGCGATGGCGGAAGAACTCGGATTCTTCCGGATGCTCATCATCTTCAGCATGTATTCGATCCTCATCGTGCGCGGCTACAAGATCGCGCGCGAGGCTCCGGACCGCTTCGGCTTCCTCGTCGCGACGGGCATCACGACGTGGCTCGCGGTCCAGAGCATCCTCAACATGAGCGTGAATCTTTCGCTCTTCCCTCTGACCGGACTGACGTTGCCGTTCATCAGCGCGGGCGGATCCTCGCTCCTCTCGACGCTCATCGGCGTCGGCATCCTCCTGAACATTTCCATTCATTCGACGGAGAGCGCTATCAGCGAACGACGGCCCAAGCGCAGAATGACGAATACGAGGACGAGAACGACCTGAAAGAAGCAAGAGAAACGCTATACTCTCCCCGTGCGTACTCTTTTCGTCAGCGGCGGCTCCGCCGGTCATCTCGCACCGCTCGTCGCGGTGGCCCGGGCGATGAAGCGGGTCGATGCCAATACCGAGATCGCATTTGTCTGCAGCGACCGGCTCGAAGACGCCGCCTATCTTTCGAAGGAAAAAATCACCCCCGCATTGATCCTCTCCCGGCCCGCACGAAATCTCCTGCTGCCGCTCACCCTCATGCGCGACTATAAGGAGGCGTCCGCATTCATACATGAATGGAAACCCGACGTCGTGTTCACCAAGGGCGCGGCGATCAGCGTCCCCGTCTGCTATGCGGCGCACCGGAAAAACATCCCGATCGTCATCCACGAGTCCGACGCGGTGATGGGGAATGCGAACAGATTAATTGCAAGGTGGGCGAAGAAAGTGTGTTTGGGTATGGAAGCAGAAAGCAGAGAGCAGAAAGCAGAAAGAGATTTTTCGACGCTCTCTGCTCAACGCTTCATTGTAACCGGCAATCCCGTCCGTCCGGAGATCCTGGAAGGTTCCAGGACGGAGGGTCTGCGGATCACGGGTCTGTCGGGAAGCAAACCGATCCTCCTCGTATGGGGCGGAAGTCAGGGCGCGGAAACATTGAACGCAGCCGTGCGGGCGCACATCGATGAATTGCTGGAAACGTGCGACGTCATCCATCTCACCGGCAAGGGAAAGAAGGGGGCTGAGCCGCGCGCGGGATACTGCACGATGGAATTCGCGCATACGGAACTTCCGCATCTGTTCGCCATCACGACGCTCGCAGTCAGCCGCGCGGGCGCGGGAACCATCAGCGAACTTTCGGCAAATGCCATACCGACTGTACTTGTGCCCATCCGCGGATTGGCGCACGATCACCAATTCAGGAATGCAACCACGGCACAAGAAAACGGAGGATGCATCCTCTTGTTACAGGAGAATCTTGACGCAAAACTTGTTTCTACAGTTCACGTATTAGCGAGTGACACGGCACTCCGCACGGAAATTTCGCAGAAGATGACTTCGCTCCATCGTCCGGAGGCTGCTTTACATATAGCAGAAATTATCGCCGGATGTGTTGCAAGCCGCGGGGAGAGCCACTAACGTCTGGCAACTATGTATAAATTCCTCATCCCACTTTTCGCGTTAGCGCTTCTTATTGGCTGCACACCCAAAGAAGAAACAATGGAACCGGGTGATCAGACATCGTCGGTCACAGAAGATCCTTCCTCCACACAACAAATGACAGAGACACCAGCAGGATTCGACGGCCAGCTCCTGACCGGCAAGCACACGGTCGTGATGCGCACGAGCATGGGCAACATCACGCTTGAGATCGATGCCGACGCGGCGCCCAAGGCCGCGACGAACTTCATCGTTCTCAGCCAGATGGGCTTCTATAACGGATTGAATTTCCACCGCGTCATCCCCGGATTCATGGTGCAGGGCGGCGATCCCAACGGTGACGGCACGGGCGGTAGCAGCATCTTCGGCGAGAGCTTCGAAGACGAACAGAACGATTACCAGATGACGCGCGGCATGATCGCCATGGCCAACCGCGGCCCCAACACGAACGGCAGCCAGTTCTTCATCATCCAGGCGGAAGGCACGCCATGGCTGCAGGGCCGCCACTCGCTCTTCGGCCGCGTGACGGAAGGAATGGAAGTTGTCGATGCGATTGCTGCGGTCGAGCGCGACTCCAACGATCAGCCGGTCCAGCCGGTGACGTACGACGTGGAGGTGATGAACTGAGAAGGCAGAACACAGAACTCATAAGGCGGCTGCATAGCCGCCTTTTTTGAATTCAATCTCTCCTTCATACTTTATACGTAATACTTCATACTAACCGCATGCGCACCGGTCTTCGCTCCTTATGGAGCTACGCCCGGCAAGCCCGCTATCCCTTCTCCTATGCGAACGAGATTCGCCCCCTCCCCCACAGGCCTCCTCCACGTTGGGGGGCTCCGGACAGCTCTCTACAGCTGGATTCTGGCAAAGCAAAATGAGGGGAAATTTTTGCTGCGTATCGAGGACACGGACCAGTCGCGCGAAGTTGCCGGCGCCGTCGATGTGATTCTGCGGGGACTGGAGTGGGCAAACCTTTCGCCCGAGGAAGGTGTTGTAATGATCAATGGTGTCCCGGGACAGCGCGGCAACTATGGACCCTACAAGCAGTCGGAGCGCCTCGCATTGTATGGAAAGTATATCGACCAGCTCCTTGCGGGCGGACACGTCTATCACTGCTTCTGCACGCCGGAACGTCTGGAAGAAATGCGCAACGCCCAGACCGCGCGCAAGCAGGCACCGATGTACGACAGACAGTGCTGCAAACTTGACGGCGAAGAAGTGCGCAGGAGAGTGGCTGCCGGTGAAAAACACGTGATCCGTATGAAGGTGCCGCATGACGAAACAATCAAATTCTCCGACGATATCCGCGGCGAGATGTCCTTCCAGGGACATACGGTCGACGACCAGGTTTTGCTCAAGAGTGACGGCTTCCCGACGTATCACCTCGCGCACGTCGTCGATGATCACCTGATGGAAATCGACGTTGTGATCCGCGGCGAAGAGTGGCTCTCGAGTCTTCCCAAACATCTGCTCCTCTTCCGCTACCTCGGATGGAAGCAGCCGCGCTACGCGCATGTGCCGCTGCTGCTCAATGCAGACCGGAGCAAGCTCAGCAAGAGGCAGAACTCCGTGTCCGTCGACGAATACATCGACAAAGGATACTTGCCTGAAGCGATGGTGAACTTCCTCGCGATGCTCGGCTGGAACTCGGGCACGACGCAGGATCTCTTCACGCTGCAGGAACTCGTCGAACAGTTCTCGATCGACCGCGTGCAAAAGGCGGGCGCGATTTTCGACCTCGAGAAGCTCGACTGGCTGCAGGGCCAGTGGATGCGGAAACTGACGACGGAAGAATTCGTAAAGCGCATCCTCCCTCTCGTCGAACAGTCTCATCCGGAAGCGGCGGGCGACAAAGACTTCGCGAAGAAAGCCGCACTCATCCAGCAGCGCATCACGTTCTTCAAAGAAGCGCCTGACATGCTCGGATTCTTCTACAAGGAACCCGCGGTGACCACAGAACTCATGGCGAACAAGAAACAGAAGGTCGAAGAAGGAGATCTGCCTGGCCTGCTCTCGGCGCTGGAGGAAATTCTGAATGCGATTCCGGAGAAAGAATGGAAAGCCGAGCGGCTGCTCACCGATGTAAAGGCCGCCCTCGAACCGAAAAATTTGAAACTCGGACAGCTGCTCTGGCCGATGCGCGCAGCGCTGACGGGCCGCGAGTACTCGCCGGGGGCCGTGGAAGTGGCGGAGGTTCTCGGGAAAGTGGAGACAATGCGGCGGCTGGCAAAGGCGAAGGAATTGTGATCAAATCTCATCGCGTGGACTGATGAGGAGCACTACACTTCAGCCATGCCCCACGACGTACAAGACACCGATCTCGAAGTGCAGTTCAAACCCGAATCCGGCAAAGCCGTGATTGCGGGCAAAACGGTCGTGCCGTTTCAGGCCTTCGTGACGCTCGTGCTGCAGCGCAAAGTCGTCCCGCTTTTCAAAACCTGGGGGAAGACGCCGGTGATCATCGATTCCGAACTCCTCACGAGCCTCGCCTCCGCCGGACAGGACAGCCAGGAGAACCGCTCGAATATCATCCTCGTCAGTCTCGTCGCCGGGGCGCTCGTTGGCATCGTCGGCCTGGCGGTCATCGAGATGGCGCTGATGACGGTGGATATCGCGCTGGGCTACAACGAACTCGGCATCATCGTCGGCTCGATCGCGCTTCTCGTCGTGCTGCTCTATCTCATGATGAAAGTGCAGCGCAAACCGAAGGGAGACAAAATGGTCGAGACAATCGAAAGCCTTTCGTCGTTTTTGTCTTCGAGGAAATGATAATCGAAAGATGGGTGGGCACCGCCGCCACGGGGGGTGAAGAGGGAGCCCTGCTTTTGCGAAGCAAAACATGCGAGCGTTCACGAGGGTGACCAGTAGTCCCGAAGTGAACGCGAACCGCAGGGCGGGCGGAGCGGGAATTGGTGGCGGCGTCTTTTTCTTTCCATCCTTTCTTTTGGACGAGCAAAAGAAAGGATGAAGAGATGATAGTCATGGTTCGTGGCTCGCTGCGGCGAGCACCTCACCATGACACCTCTTTGTACTCAGGATGACACCTTTTACGCTATAATCATCGCCCATGATCCAGGAAATGGTTTCTCTCGCAGGCAAAACGACGATGCGTATCGGCGGCAAGGCGCACTACTTCGCCGACCTTATGACCAAGGACGACGTCGAAGCGGCGTGGGCATTCGCGACGGAGCGCGATCTGCCGCTGATAGTGTTGGGGAACGGATCGAACACGGTCTTCACCGACGGCATCGTCGAGGCACTCGTCGTTCGCCTGAAAAACGAGCAGGCAACGGTCGACGGGGACACTATCCGCGTGACCGCGGGGAAAAACCTCGCGATGCTCATCAACGAATTAGCCAAGCAAAACCTCGACCTCTCTCCCCTCACGGGCATCCCGGGAACGATCGGCGGCGCGATCTTCGGCAATGCCGGACAGGGACCGAAGGGAATCTGGATCGACTCGTTCGTGCGGGAAGTGACGGCGTTCAACGACAAGTGCTGGTGCACGTACACGCGCGAAGAGTGCGACTTCTCCTACCGCGAGAGCGTGTTCAAACACGGACCCGACCGCGCACCCCTGATCTGGGAAGCCGTGCTGGAAGTTCCGTCCAGAGAACGCATGGATGTCGAAGCCGACGTGCAGACACTCCTCATGAAGCGCATCGAAACCCAACCGCATATCAAAACCGCTGGCTCGTGCTTCAAGGCGGTCGGCGAAACGCCCGCCTGGAAACTGATCGATGCCGCGGGACTGCGCGGACACACGATCGGCGGCGTGCAGATCGCAGAGAAGCACGCGAACTTCCTGCTCAACGTCAACAATGCGACCTATGCGGACGCGAAAGCGATCGTCGAGAAAGTGAAAGCGAGCGTGTCCGAACCCCTCGACGTGGAGATGCGGTTCGTCGAGGACGACGGAGGACTCGCATTCTGATGACGAGGAAATCGATTTTCATTGTGGCGAAACCCTTGCTACCATCGCCAACCAATGTCGATCTTCACCGCAGT
>Ga0163150_10003500_pt1 | contig 22028 bp, 36 predicted proteins | sample OliLakLV19P2IB_FD_148628 | JGI IMG/M metagenome (GOLD analysis project Ga0163150, IMG submission 148628) | Freshwater microbial mat bacterial communities from Lake Vanda, McMurdo Dry Valleys, Antarctica - Oligotrophic Lake LV.19.P2.IB | ecosystem: Environmental > Aquatic > Freshwater > Lake >...
CGAGGGGGCGGGGGGCGGTGGGTGAACTGGTGCCGGTCTGGGGCCCCCAGCTCGATGTACCCGGTCCTGGGGCTCGCGATCGCGACCGCCGTCGCCGCGGTCGACTGCGCACTGATCGGGTCGAAGTACAGCCAGATGCACAACATGGCCGTCGCGGCTGGGACGGTCATCCCGTCGATCTGGATGCGCATCAGCTTGTTCGCAACGCTGACCGCGCCGCCGGCGCCGTCGTCCAGCGCGTAGTCCAGGACGGTCCGGCCGTCGTACCAGACGACCCGGAGGTTGGCACCAGTGGTGTCGGACAGGGCGACCAGGGAGGCCCAGAACGCGTCGAACTCCTTCGGCACGGTGACGTTCACGTCCACTGGCGTGGCCGCGGCGATGTCGACGCTGATCGCTACCCGCCTCCGCCAGAGCCCTCCGGCCGCGTACCAGGCCATCAGATCCCCCTGGAGCGGTGCGTTTCGTACCGGATGATTCCGTACGCGATGCCCAACCCCGCCGGGAGGTCTGGCCCGTCCGAGAGGATGTCCAGGACCTCGACCTCGAGGATGGTCAACGCGTACAGCGTCGAGTAAACGGCGCTGTGATGGGCGTTCTGGAGCGCTGTGGCCAGGTCGTTCGCGATGTCGAGCGCTGCCCGAGCGCGGGACTCGGTCGTCTCAGCCGCGGCCCCAGCGAAGGCGCCCCACTCGAACTCACCGCTGACGTGGTACTCGGTCAGCGGCGCGCCCCGGTCGATCAGCGACTTGGGCCGCGGCGGAGCGATGATCACATACGGCGGGCCGACCGGCGGGCTGCCGCCGTCGCCCACAACGACCCGCGGGGTGCTCAAGGTCGTGCGGAGGTCGTACCCGGCATGGTTCGCACGCAAGGCGGAGAGGAGGTCGTCCAGGACGGCGCAGGCGTGAGCGGCCATCAGCCCTCCTTGTCGGGAGGGGCACGCTTGCCCTCGATCGCGGTCCGGAGCCGCTCGACGTCGGTGAAGTTGGTCTCGTGCTCGGTCTTACCGACGACCAACACGACCCGCCCCTCGTCGTTGAGCCGCAGGTCGTACGTCGGCGACCGGAGCTGGATGGAGCCGTGCGGATGGAGGGAGATCGTGATGATTCTCACCGGGTCACCTCCTCGACCAGCCGCTTGGCGACCCGCACGTCGGCCTTCTGCATGTGCGCCTCGAGCGCTCGCAGGAGGTACCGGGAACCGCGGATCCGGACCTCCCGGCGACGGACGGCCCACAACTGGCGGGTGCCGGAGCGGAAGACCAGACCGCCGCCCGAGCTTCGGACGGTGACGAAGCCCGGTCCGGGGGCGAAGCCACGTCGAACGGGAATCGTGAGGAACTGCCGCCGAACCGGGCGAACCACCCCGCCCTCGCTCTGAAGCTGGGCGTAGGGCAGGTCGGAGTGCACCGTCTTCCCGAGGCGCTTGATGGAGCGTCGCAGCGCGCCCGACCGCCGCGGGGCGAACTCGCGCACGGTGGCTGCAGCCCGCTCGGCCTCCCGCTCGAGCTCGTCGGGCACCCGTCCGGCCATGCGGTGGAGGTTCCCGGCGAACCGAGTCGTCCAGGGCTCAAGCTCATCCGACACGGGAGCTCCAGACGACCCAGGGGGCCAGGGCGTTCCGCACGGAGGCGGGGAGGAGCGCGTCGCTGTCCGAGCGGGTGACCGACTGCCCGCCCTGGGAGATCGCCACGGCGGATCCGACGCGCGGTCGCTCGAGGAGATGCCGAACGGCGTCAGCCGCGATGGGCAAGATCTCCGGCGCGTCGGCCGCGAACCCGCCGACGTAGATCACCCGATTCGCTCGGGCGTCCGTCCGCCAGATGCTGTACGGGGTCGCCGTCGATCCGAGCCAGAGCTCCCGAGCTCGAGCGTCGAGGACCCGGTACCCGGCGGCCACCTCCGCCGCCGCTCCGTACGCCGACGCGATCGATACGTTCCAGCTCGGATCCATGTGGGCGCTGGTGATCGCCGTGATGAGCCCGTGCGGGATGTCGAGGACCCGACGCTCACCCGGGCGAGGCCGCAGGTGCGCCGTGTAAGTCGCGGACTCCATCGTGTAGGTGCCCGCGTCGCTCACCGGCCAGCCGCAGAACTCGGCCATCAGCGCGTTGGCGTCCGCCACGGCTGCGAGGATTCGTGTGTCCTCGCCGGTCCCCGTCAGCTGCGGGAACCGGATGCGGAAGGCTGCGGCGGTGATCAGCGCCAGAGCTCACCTCACCCCTTCGAGGGCTTGCGGGTCGATTCCTTGTGGTCGGCCTTGTCGATCTTGCCGAGCACGTCGGCCTTCGACGGCATGGGCCTGCCCGCGGATCCCGCCGCGGATCCGCCATGCTCCACGAAGCTCTCCGGGAACGTGGACATCAGGTAGGTTGCGACGCTCTCGGGGACCTCGCGGACCTCGCCCGGCCTCCACCCCCGACCAGTGGCCGCGGAGGAGTAGCTTTCGAACTCCTTGCCGGGGCGCAGCAGCAGCATCTTCTTCGGTTCGGGCTTCTTCACGTCGTCATCAGGGTTCACAGCGGCCTCCGCTCGAGCGCCAGAACCATCCGGCCTCGAACTGCTACGCCGGTTCCCGGCGTGGTTTTGGCGAGTCGCAGCACGTCGTTCTCCGAGACCACGGATGCCGCGCCCGCCGGAGTGGTGAGCACCTCTGGCGCGCCCGCGACGCTGTTCGTCGCTGCGTACGAACGGCTCGCGATGGTCTGGGCCTGGGTCTCGTTTGTCAGTGTCAGAACGGCGTAGTTCGTGCCGTCCGCCGTTACGGCATCGTCCGGGAGCCAGACGACCTTGGTGATCTGCCACTTGCCCGGCAGGAGGAATGAATTCTGATAGTTGCGGTCGGTGTTCGCCGTCTCTGCCGCAGTGTCGGTCGCAATCTCGAACTGCGCGTGCTCGTTGTGGACTGCCATCCGGGCCTCCTGGGCACGTGGCCCTTTGCCACCTCGGGCCCGCCACCATCACGTGAGCGGGCCGAGGACGAACGCTCGAATCAGGCGATGGGCAGGTTGTACGAGTAGTGCACGTCACGAACGCCGTCGGCAGCGCCCGGCACAGCATCGAGCGACCGGAACGCGGACCGGCCCCGCGCCACCACCGTCGTGGTGTTGTTGCGGATGTCCACTTCCTGCTCCATCACCAAATTCTTCCTGATCACGTATTCGAAGCGCGAGCGGTCGACGGTGATCAGGCCGGTGGTCGTCCCGCTCCCGGTGAACAAGCCCGTTGCCGCCAAATCCGCCGTCATCGTCCCGCTGATGATCAGCGGCACCATCCCCGAGAGGAACCCGACCTGACCCGGCAGGATGCCGCCCGGCGTCCCGCCCACGTCACCGATCTGCCCGGAGAGGATGGAGGCCAGCGCGCCGACCTTCTCCCACGAGGCGAACTCGGCGAAGTCCAACATCTTCGCCCAGAAGTACTCCCAGGAGGTGATGGCGACGACGTTCGAGGTCCCCATTCCGTTCATCATGTTCGGGACGCCGAGGTTCCCCGCTGCGGCCCGGAACCCTGCCCAGGTGGCGGCCGCGCCCTGATCGGTCGCACCGTAGGTGGTGACGGCCTCCGCATCCTTCGCCCGAGCTCGGAGCCCGAGACCGCGCCGCCGGTGGTCGATGGTGGTCCCAAGGCCCGCAGTCCCGCCGAGCATTCCCCGCGGGTCCCACGACGCGATGGCGTCCTGGTGCGTCGCCGCGCTGTCGGAGTTCATCGCGGTGTCGTCTTCGCACCACCGCCAGCCGTCGACGATGGCGCGCTGGATCTCCGGCAGAACCGCGATGATCGAGTCCTCCTCCCAGTCCCGATCGAACTGCACGCCCCCGGCCGCGCTGTAGGTCTCGATCGTGACCGATGCGTCCGTCAGGTTGGAAAGCGGGTCGGCTGCGGGGTCATTCGAGGTCGGGACGCGATGGATGTAAAACCTGACCCTTCCGGCGATCCGCGGGATGGTGATCGATGAGCCATTGATGATCCGGCGCTTGAACAGGCCAACCAAGCCCGTCGGGATCATCACCTCCCGCTCGATCTCCGGGATGGTCACGTCCGGTGCCCAGCTGGCCCCAATGCCGGAGGAGTCCGCGAGGATCTTCTCCACCTGCGGTCCCATCGCGCGGGCCGCCTCCATCACGTCCGAGTCCAGCTGCGGCGTGAACTTCCGACGCACCATCGAGGCCCGCGCGACGCTCCGGCGGGTGACTGCTCGCTGGAGCGCGAGCTGCGCCGTGGTTCGCGGCTTCGGGTCGTCGATGAGGCCCGGGACCCAGACCTTGCAGACGGAGCCGTCGGGCCCGAGGTGGTCGACCGTGTGGCCGCGGAGGCGGAGCGCGCCGTCCGGGCTCACCCGGTAGTTGTCCCGGTCCTGCGCAGGGGGAGCGGAGCGCGAGAAGTACACATCCAGGTCCCGCTCGGTTCCAGCGCTCGCCGCCCGATCGACCGAGGCCCGCATCTGGGCGTCCTGGGCCTGCTGGATGGCGAGCATCGCGGTCTTGAGCGTACCGATCGCCCCGCCGATGTCGGCGAGCTGACCGCCCTGTTCGTCCCGGGCCTTGCGGAGGTCGGCGATCGTCTTCGCCAGTTCCTGGGCCTTCTCCTCGACTCCGTTCATGACTGCTCCAGAAGCTGGGCGACCCGGGTGAACAGGTCGACTGGTGGTGGGCCGGCTTGCGCGTAGGCCTGGACGATCCGGCGAGCCGGGTCGGTTCGGAGGATGTCGAGGACGGTGGGGCGAACCATCCGCATCGCCATCTCGGCCACCGGCTCATCGGCCGGCGCATCCTTCTCCGGCTTGGGAAACAGGGCCCGAACGAACGCCGGGAGCAGCGCCTGCGCGACCCGGTCCAGCTGCTCGTCGTCTGCCAGCCAGGCCCACGGGTCGACGTCGGAGTCGGTGTCGTCGGCCGGAGCTTCTGCCTCCGGATCGTCCTCACGGCGGAAGAGCTCGAACGACCTCTGCAGCGCCTGCGCGTTCATGGGGATCGTGGCGCTGCTGAACTCGAGGAGGACCGGGGATTCGAAGAGCGTGCCGGCGTACTTCTCGCGGCCCCAGAACGTTTCGATCTCGATGGGCGCCTGGTAGAACTCGTGGTCAGCGGGGAGCTTGTCCCGGCGGGTCTTCTTCTCGGACCGGAAGCCGACCGAGCCCGCGCGGCGGATCCCGGCCAGGTGCTGGTGTCCGACGCCCCGGACCTCGGGGTTCGGATTGTCCGTGTCCCACTTGACCCGGATCATCAGCTTGCCAGCGTCGTCGCCAGCCTTCGGGACGATCGCCTCGACGGCGTGCCCGACGACCCGGAGCGGGTTGTGGTTGTCGAGGATGACCGGGTTGGACCGGAACTCCGCCAGCCGCCAGTTCTGCTTCACCACGTCCATCGCCCGATCCGGCGAGTCGGTGGACGCGACAAACAGCGTGGTGCCGTCGGTGTTGCCCTTCTCGGCGCGGGACTCGATCAGGACCGACCCGCTGTCGTCCTTCCCGCGCTCGACCAGGTCCCAGGCCCAGCGGACCTCCCGCTCCATAGGCTCGAGGCCCCTCGTGATGCTCTTGGTCGTGGTGCGCTTCATGCGGCCCTCCGCGCACAGATGTCGGCGGCGAGCCGGGCCGCGCGCTCTGTGGTGAACGTGTCGACGACACCCATGCGCAGGCCCTCGTCGGTGATGCCGCAGATCTCCTCGGCCCACCAGCGAGCCGACGGCCGCTCGAGACCCGCCTGGTCGAACGCGTGGTAGAGCCGCTCGGTTTGCCACCGTACGAACAGCCTGGCGTCGACCTCGTCCCCGAGCTCGGCGTACGTCGCCTGCGATGCGCGGAGGTGCTGGTCGAGCGCCGACCGGAGTCGGCCCTCGAGCGCCTTTTCCCGGTCGTCCTGCGGCTCCTCGGGCTGCCGGTCGATCGGCCGGGGCGAGTGGAACGTGTCCACCATCGCGGCGTCAGGCACCGGGGCCTCGTCGAACCCCTCGTAGTCGGCGGCCTGCCGGACGCTCGCGCCCATCCCGACCCAGGTCGAGACCCGCATCAGCCGCTCCGTGTAGGACACCTGGAGCGACTCCACCGACGAGTAGTCGTATTCGATGCGGACGCCGGCCTTCGCTAGCCGCGTCCAGGCCCGCTCGAAGGGGCGGGCGCGACCCATGTTGCTTTCCCAATAGACCCGCATCTCCTGACGGGAGCCGCCGTAGTTGGCGGTCGACAACCCCGCCCGGGTCGGGGGGACGCCGAACAACGCCAGGGTCACGTCCCGCAGTTGGTTGCTGCGCTCGGTGAACGGGAACGCATCCGGCGACCAACCGAGCTGCGTCGCAGTCACCTCGCCGCCAACCACGAAGGCGCCGTGCTTCGCCGCGATGGCCTGTTCCCAACGGTTCCGGAGTTCGGCGGTGGCTCCCGGGCCCAGCCCGGTCATGCCCTTGATCGAGAACAGCACATCCGGACGACCTTTCGCGGCCTGTGCGCCGGCCGTTCGTCTGGCCTCCAGCTCGATGTTCAGGTCGTCGTGGATGCAGCGAACGCAGGTCTCGCCGTAGACCGACGACGGGTCATCGGACCAGGACACGTCGCGGACGTGGATGACCTCGTCCGGCGGCAGGATCTGCCGCTCGCCGTTCTCGTGCGTGAACTCGAACCCGACCGGGACGCCGAACGGACCGGGGAGAACACGAGTCCGTCCGGGATGCAGTCGGTAGATCGCGGGTCCGCCGGGCCGCCAAATGTAGGCGTTTCCGCAGCATAAGTAGTCGACCCACAGCTGCTTACGGAACAGGAAGCCATCGCATCCCGCGTTCGGTTGCTCCAGGAGCTCAAGCGCCGGATCGTCGACGATGGTCCGGGATCGTTTGCCCTTCCCGCCCAGCGCCGCGTCCTGCCGAGCCGCGACCAGCGGGAGTCCGGCCATGTCGGTCGCCACCGCCTGGATGCATGTCCAGATCCAGGGGAACTGCGCCATCGCCGACATTGAATTGGTGACGGCGTACGCCGGCGAAACGGCATCCCCACCAGACGCGAACAAGAGCGTCGGCACGACGAACAGCCGCTGGACCCACCCGGTGAGCGCGCGCCAAACCACCATGGCGCCACCGATACCAGCAGCACCGCGACAGACGCTGTCCGCGTTGCTTCAGAGCACTTTCCAGTTCGCGATGCCGGAGCACGTGTACCGGACCGCGTCCGCTGCGTGGTCGTCCTTCTTCACCGGCATCTCGTCTTTCCGGTTCGGATCCCACGTCAGCGCCGGGAGTTCGCGCAGGGTGTTGATGCAGCTCCGGAACACCTTCAGCCGGGGCCGGTTGTCGCCCTGGAGGCGGAGCCGGTCCTTGACCCGATCGATACCGCCCTTGATGTCGTTGTCCGCGCCCGCCATCGAGAGTCCGGCGAACCCGAACGCCTCGCGTGCCTCTTTGGCTGCGGGGTCTCCCCAGCTCATCTCGATCCGCTGCGGGCCCCCGAGGCTCACGTCGTACTCACGGCCGGACGCAGGGTAGATCCGCACCGTCCCGCCCTGCTCGAGGGTGCGCACCCGCTCCGCGTGCCATGGGTAGCTCTCGCCGTTCGGCTGGTAGTACTCGCCATAGAAGTAGAGGGTGTCGTCGTCGCCGATGGCGGACCACAGCACGCACGTCGGGTTGACCAGCCCGAAGTCGGCGACCCTGAACCGCGGCCATTCCACAGGGATCGGGAAGTCGTCGCACATGTGGCCCGGGCCCCAACGGTCCCCATCGCCGTCGGCCCACATCGAGTAGACAGAACCGCTCCGAGACCGGAACCGCCCGAACCGCCGCTGGGCCACCTCCTCGTCGTCCATCCCGGCGAAGTGCCGGAGGAACCGCTCCCGGGGCAGGTGGGGATTGTCGAGCGTGTCCAGCTCCAGGACCACGGCGGCGTCCTCCCGGTCCCGCAACAGTCGATCGTGGACCCACGTGTAGCCCTCGGTCGGAACCATCGTGATGACCACCACCGCGTTCTGATCGGCGACCCGGCCCCGCAGGTGGCGGTAGACCTTCAGCCCCTTCTCGCCGAGCGGTTCCTCGTCAATCCAGGCTCCACCGAGCGAGATGCCCTGCATCGCGTCGGGGCCCTGGTCGACCGACATGAACCACACCTTGCCCACGTCCCCCCTCGTGGTGCGGATGTGGAGACTGGCCTCCCCCTTGGTGTCGCGGTTGATGAACCGGTGCGGGAGCGCCCCGACCATCTTCGCGAAGTCGGAACGGTGGTACCGGACGGAGTCCCCCGAGCGCTGGGCGACGACGTAGACCTCGGTCGGGCCGGGCTGAATCAGGTCCTTCGGCAGGCGGTTGAGCCAGAGCCACCGCTGGACAGCGGGCTCCTCCGACCCGAGCGCCCGGGCGAACATGAGGTCTTTCATCCCGCGGGACTTCCCGGATCGCTCCCCTCCGAGGATCAGGCAGACGCTCGGGGCGGTCATCGCAGCAACGACGCTCCGTCGCTGGTCCCACATCGAGCCGTCCGCGGTCCAGAGAACCGAGGTCGTCAGCGGGTACTGGCGTTCGATGCGGTCGAGTTCCTCCATCCGCTCGGCGGCCTGGTCCGCATCCTCGGCCTCCAGGTCGCTCAACTGTCGTCCTCCTCGACGGCTCGCCGCTCCGCTTCCGCGAGCTCGCGGAGCCGATCACCCCTCCGCAAGATCTCGGCGGCGATGGCACCGGGGCTTCGGTCGAGCGGGGCCCGTTGGCCGGCCATTCCACGAGCCTCGTCGAGCTCATCGCGAAGCGCGCAGGCCCGGGCGTCGAGGGGCGGGATCAGGGACCATTGCTCGCTCTGCCGGAGGTAGTCCAGGTCCGCTTCGATCTCGAGCAGGTGGCGCTCCAGCCACGGAATCCGCCCCGCGTTCGGGTCCGCGACCTGGCTCCGGGCGCGCACCGGTCGGGGCGAGTCGAGCTCCGCGAGCTGGGCCTCCAGGTCGAGCTTGTGGCGACGGGTCCGGTCCGCCGCCTGGTGTGACTTGTCTGCCTTCGCCGCCAGGTAATCCGTCTCTGCGTCCGCGATGGCCTGGAGGAGCCGGATCCTCGGGTCGTCGGACCTCTTCCGGGGCTGGATGGCGAGCTGTCGGAGCCTTCCGACGTACCGACGGATCGCGGTGGTGACATCGCCCTCGGGTAGTCGAGACAGGAGCTGGGTCAGAGCCCGTTCCCCCTCCTCGATGGCGGTCACGTTCTTCGCCCTGGTCATGACATCGACTGGCACATTGTTAGCCAGTAATCTTCTTTATTCCGCTCGACTGGCTTCGGGGCTCCGATATGAGCTTGGTGTGGGGAGGATGAACCTCCCCCGTCCACCAGGAGTCCAGAATGTTCCGGTCCATCCGTTCGGTCAGCACCTTCACCCACTCCGACCAGTCGGTGACCGTCAGGTTCCGGGAGGGTGGAGCGGTGGACGACGGGTTCCTCCGGGATCCCGAGCACGTCACGAGGATCCGGACCTACCCGTCCGTGGACAAGGCGGACCGGGCCATCGGTCGGTGGCTCCGGTAGTCGAGACCCCTCCCGGGGCCCTCCCGGGCCCCCTTCCCCCGTGGTCCACCGGCCACGGGGCGAAGCCGTCAGGAGGTACCCGATGGCGTACAAGCACCCGGTGGAGCTCGACATCTGTTTGAACTGCACCCTCACCCGAGGGGCGAACATAGGGGGGAACGGTGGGAAGTGGAAGAACTGGCACATCTGGGTCGGGGGCTGCGTCTCGATCGAGCGGGACGAGCTGGACCCGTCCGGACATCCTTGGCCCTGCGACCTCTGTCTCTCCCGGGAGAGCGGTCCACGGTTCGAGGCCACCGCCCGATGGGCGACCGGGAACCGCTGACGGGCGGACCTCGTGAGGGCGATCACCCTCCACCCCGAGTGGGCCGCCGCGGTGGTCCACCTCGGAAAGTGGGTGGAGAACCGGACGTGGAAGCCCCCGGAGTCCGTGATCGGGCAACGGGTGGCCATCCACGCAGGGAGACGCGTTCGGGACCTCCCCCGGATGGTCCAGGTGGCCCGGTCGGTCGGTCTGGAGGTCAGCCAGGAGGGTTCTCGGGTCGTGTCCGGAGGGGTCGAGGTCCCGATCGTCCTGTCCTCGATCGTGGCGTGCGTGACCCTCGGGGGGGTGGTCACCGACGCTCCGAGTGGGTGGGCGGTCCCCGGGTCGTTCCACTGGCTCCTGGACGACATCACTCCGATCGTCCCGGTCCCGATCACCGGTCGACTCGGGTTGTGGGAGATCCCCGAGTAGGGTCCCGGAGCGAGGTCATGGCCCGCTCGAACTCGTCCCGCGTTGCCCGAGGTCCGACATACCGGAACGAGGCGGTGACGCGGTTTGCGGACTTTGCAAACCGCCCACGTCGGGTTCGAGCGTCCACGGGGCCCTCTTGCACCCGCGACGGTGCCCGCGTCATCCGCCAGAGCTTCGAACGGGCCCGATGCCGCACGAACGCGGGGTTGCTCGAGCAGACGATGTACGGCTTATCGGCCGAGAACAGCCACCCCATCCACTCGGCGAGCGCGTTCCCGATTCCCATGCCCTGGTAGTCGGGGAGGCAGACCACCCGGTGCCCCCGCCAGAACGAGACCTGTCCGGGAGCGACGGTGGCCGCGCCGAACGCGACCGGGACCCCATCCCACATCGCGAGGAAGCACCGCGCGGGCTGGTGGATGTCGCTGTTCAGGTAGTGGTGCTGCTTGAATAGCTGCCACGCCTGACGATGGACCGGGACAATGTCGAGGTTAACCCTAGGTCGCTGTTGAACCTCCCTCCAGCGGAACAGGGACTCGTGCGGCTCGCAGATCCAGTCCGGCTGGAGCCACTCGAGCACGTCGTAGTGGCATCCGACGCCGACGAACCGCCGGCCGCCGCGACGAACGGCCTTGCTCACCGCTGCGCACGCCGCTCGAGCAACCTGCCGGTCCACGACCGACGTGAACTCGTCGATCACGACCAGGTCCTCGGCCTCGGCGAGCGCGCGCGCCATCGTCGCTCGGAACTTCTCACCGGTTGAGAGCACCTGGAACGGCCGGAGCCAGCTCGGCGGCGAGCTGAAGCCGACGGCGGAGAGCCACCCGGTCACGTCCTTGATCCCGAGCTCGGGCCCGAACCCGTCGAGCACCGATCGGTCCGCGGGCCAGACGAGCTCGTCGACGATGTGCTCCCCGAACAGCTCGCGAGCGATCGTGGACTTCCCCGCACCCGACGGACCGACGATCAGCCCGATCTGCCACTCCCGATCCTCGAGCGGGAGATCGAGCGACCACCGGACCTCGGCCGTCGCCGCGGCCGGCAGCTCGAACATGGACTCGGCCTGCATCACGCGCGGCGTGCGCGCGACGACCGACGACCTCACGCAATCAATGCGCGGCACGCGATCCCCTCCCGCTCGAGCAATCGAAGGATCTCGCCCTGGTGCTGTTCGTCGGTGCACTCGATGAGCACCTGGTACAGAGCGTCGTCGAGCTCGTCGGACTGGTCCCACGACTCCGCCTCCGACTCGGGCTCCACGAGCCTCTGGAGCTCGGCCTCCGACCACCCCAGCGTCGTGATGTCCCGGTCCTCCGCTTGGAGCTGGCGGAGCACGTCCCCGAGGCCGTCGGACCACTCCGCGAGCTCGCCCACCCTGTTGTCCGCGAGCGCGAGCATGTGGGCGTCGGCGGGGTCCAAGTCCATGAACCGCACGGGCACCCGGTCGAGCTTGAGCCGCTTCGCCGCCATGTACCTGGTGTGGCCGGCGATGATCTCGCCGTCGGCCGCGCGGGCGATGATCGGCGAGGCGAAGCCGAACCGGCGGATGGAGCGGGCCACCTCCTCCACCGCCGCGGCGTTCTGCCTTGGGTTGCCGGGCCACGGCCGCAGCCGGCCGATCGGCACCCAGCTGGCGGCGGCGGCCTCTTCGGCCAGCCGCGGCGGTGCAGCCGTGCCGGCCGTGCCGGCCGCCGCATTGCCGGCCGGCGCCGCTGCGGGCTGCCGTTTTCTGCCGGCCGGCCGCCGCTTCTCCACGTCCTGGCCATGTTCCGGTGGTCCCATGGTGTCAAGCCCCTGCACCAAAAAAATTTTGCCGGCACCCTCAGAGAGAGAGAGCCGGACTACCATTCGACCTCGGATCGGCTCGCTGATCTAGGTCCTGACGATGAGACCTGCGCGTCACCGTCCGCCTCGCTCACGCTGTACCGGTCAGCGGCGCTCATTCCTCCTCGACCCAGTCCCCGAGCTCCCTGTCGTGCGGCGTCTCCCGCAGCAGCGGCGGCCTCCCGAGGAACGCGTCCAGGTGCCGGTCCTCCACGTCGACGTAGGCCAGGTGCACCTCGCAGTACATCAGCCCCGCCTCGTTCACGTCACCGTGAGCCGGCATCTTTCACCTTCCCGACCGCGGCCAGGCTGCGCTTGCCCGTCCTGTCGTGAACCATCTCCCAGTGGACCTCCATGACGCCCTCGAGTTCGACCTCGGTACTCTCGTCGCTCACCACGAGAACCCTGGTACCGTGCACCGTCCCGTCGCTCTCGATCCGAACGTTGGACTTCATCCCTCCTCCTCCCGTCCGAGCAGCCGCTCGAACCACTCGCGCACCGCTGCCACGCTCTTCCACCAGGGTTCCGCCTTCCTGTCGCCCCGCTCCTTCCGCTTCCGCGTGAGCGTGTTCCGGCCCACACCGAGCGCTATGGCTGCCTGTCGCCACCCGACAACCGGCCCCCCGGCCTCGTGGTGCACTTTGGTGCGTCTTGGTGCGTCGCTGTCATCTCCAGGAGCCTCCCCGGTTACCGGGTCGAGTCGCAACGCCTGCTCCAGGGCGGCGAGCGTGTCCAGGTTGAACGTCTCCCCGTCCAGGAACCGGCGGACCGTCCGTTCGTGTAGTCCAGCGCGGATGGCGACCTGCTTGGTGGCCAGCCCCTTACGCTCGATGGCCTGACGGATGCGGGCGCGGTGGGTGTCCTGGAGGCTCACGGTCCCATCCACAAGCAAACCAGCTCCAACCCGGCCCACACGCACCCAGCGAGGAGCAGGAGCAGGACGGCACCCCGGATGCAGGTGACCAACAGCTCGCGGTTGCCGTCCAGGTCGGGGTCTCTCATGCGGACCACACGCGGATCTCAACGCACGGTTCCTCACCGGCCCCGGCGTAGACCTTCCTCGACCCGCCGTCCTCCACCACGAGCCGGTCGTCCGCGAGCACCCCGGCCTGGACCAACACGTCGAGCGGACCCTTGCGCAGGTTGTCCAGGTCCTCGACTCCGAGGTGGTAGTTCCGGCCCTCGGTCCAGGGGAACGGGTATCGGAACGCCTCGCCCCGAACGATGAGCCAGCGCGGGGCCTTCAGCGGCCTCGGCATCGCCAGGATCACCTGGGCGATCAGGGCTGCCCGGATGGGTGCCCGGCCGGCCCAGTAGGCCACGAGGAGCCCGATCGCCTCGACCTTCCACGCGGCGTAGGTCGGCTCGTCGTACACGTGGGCGGCCCATCCGCTCTTCGTCCGGTCGCTCCGCATGGCCATCGCCAGGGGCCGCTTTGCGACCTGGGGCCGGATGGGGATCCGGCAGGCCACGAGCGGCACGCCCCGCTGCGGTCGCGGGGGGAGCGGGACAAGCTCGAGCTGGCGGACCGTGGAGATCACGTCTTCCTTGCCGGGAGCTGGCGCACGTTCACGTTGGTGTCCGACCTGGGGCCGACGTGGTCCTCGAGCAGGGCGGCGACCAGCCGTTCGGTCTCGTTCAGCTGCCGTCGCTGGCGGCGCGAGCGGTAGGCCGACCGGAACGCGGCTCGGTGAGCGACCATCGTGTCGTCCTCGGCCATGCCAAGCGCCCGCCACCCCCCGCAGGCGTTGACGCCCGCGAACAGGGCCGCCGATCGGTGAGCGTCGTCCCGCGGTAGACCCGCGCCGACCCGCTGCGCCCTCGCCATCCGATCGTGGTCCCCCTTCTCCCGGGCCAGCGCGTAGGCAGCGCGGAGCCTTGCCCGGAGGTCCTCGAGCTCGTCGGGCGAGGTAGGCGCGCTGTCCCGCCCACGCCACTGGAGCAGCCGGAGCGCCTCGGACCAGGCGGCCTCGCTGTCGTCGACCAGGTCGGGATCGGGGAGCGCGTGGAGGAGCGCGCCCGGGAGCGGCCACCGCCCGAACCGCGAATCGTCCGACCGGAGCCAGGCGGTCGTCATCGCGAGGAGCCGGTCGTCCGCCACGTCCGCGAGGACGAGCGACCAGGCGTCCAGCGCCCGCTCGGCCTCTCGCTCATCGACGAACGGGCGCGGCACCCCGGCAGCCTGGAGCAGGCCCCAGCACGCGATCACTCCGGGTCGGCTTGCCATATGTCTCCTCCGTCCTCACGTTTCCTGAACTCGCGGTCCATGAGAGCTTCCAGCACGCCGTCCCCGGCGTGGCCATGGCGGTGGCGGTGGCCGTTGGTCTTCGGCGGAGCTCGGGCGGTGCCCGAGGGTCGATCGGCGTGGATCCGCCACAGTTCGGCGTACTCGTCGAGGTGCCGGAGAACGGTTTCGACGGTCAACCCGTCGTATTCCCGGAGCTTCACCGCCCGGTCGATCTGCGACTCCCCGGCGAACCGCAGCGCGTCGAGCACCTTCTCTTGGTCCTTCCGGCATTCTCGATAGAGACGCTGCCCGACCTTGCTCGACCGTTCGGGGCCTTTGCTCGGTCGGCGGCCAATCGCTCGGTGGACGATCTCGCCGAAGTAGGTCGCCGCCTGCAGATAGGCCATGGAGGCCATGTCGAACACCGTCGGGTGCTCTTCCGTGAGCACCGGAAGGTCGTCCTCGGGCTCCAACCCCACCGGGGCGCCCGGCGGCCCGACCGACAGTTGTTCCTTGTCCCCGGGTGAGGGTGAGGGTGAGGGTGAGGGTGGATCAACGCGCGTGTGGTGCGCGCTGGGTCCGGCCTGGTGCAGGCTGGGTCCGGCTGGGTCCGGCGGGCGATATTCCCCAGGTTCGCCCGTGTCGGGTTGGGTCCGGCTGGGTCCGGCTGGGTCCGGGCTGGTGCACGCTGGGTCCGGAGGCCTCGGCGAGGCGAGTTGCGGAATCTCCCCGCGCTTCGGATCCCACCATCTCGCCGGGGTTCTCAACAGCCCTCGGACCCGACCGTCGGACCACCCCCAGCGGTCGGCGAGCACCCGGCGAGACGGGACCTTCCCGTCCTGGTCGACCCACCAGCGCAGGTCGATGCACGCCGTCTCGTCCTTCCACGGACGGGGCAGGGCCTCGGCGGTGGCTCGCCACCAGTCCGCCTGCACCGGGACCCACCCGCTCACCGCCACCCCAACCACCGGAGGCGGGTGTCCCGCTCTCCCCGGATCCAGAGCACCAGGATGGAGTCCGCGCTGTCGCTCGCCCTACGTTGGCCCGGACCGCCCCATTTCGGCCGAGGCACCAGGACCCAGATCGTGGCGGGCGGGTGCTTCTCCCACCACGGCAGCCGGTCCAGGGATCCGAGCACGGTCCCGCGGAGCAGGTACGCCACCACAGGCGCGAGCTCGAGGGACCGGTCGAGCCACCCGACCAGGTCCCCACCGTACGGCGGGTTGCCGAGGATCAGGTCGACCGGATCGGGATCGAACGCTCGGAAGTCCGCAACGCCAGCCAGGTCGGCATGGGCCAGACCGGGGGCGTCGGGGTCAACGTCGATACCGAACCGTTCGGCCCACGGCCAGACCTCGGCGGCCGCCTCCAGCCACGCGCCTCCTCCGACCGACGGCTCGAGCAGCCGCCTGGGCCACCGCGGGAGCTGCCACCGCGCCTCGGCGTCGATCTCCGCCACGCAGGCGCGGGCGACCTCGAGCGGGGTCCAGTACCCGTCGAGCGAGTCACGCTCCCCCGGTCCGAGGGCGCGGGGACCCTCCCCGAGGACGAGCTGACCGTCCCGGATCGCGCTGTGGTGGCGAGGCCCGGTCACGCTTCGGACGCCTCGTCCGCCCCGGCTGCGGCGAGCGTTTCTGGACTGATCACCACGAGCCCGTGGTCACCCAACGCGTCGGCGTCCTCGTCGTCGTCCTCCAGGTCGGTCACCACCGCGGCCGGCGGCTTCGACTTCCGCCTCTTGGCGGTGTCCTTGGCCAGCTCGAGGAGGTTCGCCTGGCGCGGGAGGCGGTGCTCCTGCCAGAGCATCCCCTGGCCCGACGCCGGGTCGAACCCATACTCCCGGAGGAGGCGCTCATGGGTCGGGTGCGCCTGAGCGTGGGCAACCGCCATCGCCTGGCGAACGCCGCCGACGCCGAACCGCGCGAGGGTGCTGGCGTGCGCGACGATGTCCGCCTTCCGCAGCACCGGCCGGTCTCCCGTCTCCATCCCGCAATACGCGAGCAGGTGGTGGAGTCCGCGCTCCTGCTCGTCGTCGTCCGCGAGCAACCACCAGGGGAGCGACAACTCGAGGCGGAAGGCCGGAGCCGGTCCCTGCCCGGTCCACAACAGCCGATCGGGGATCGACACCGCTTTGACCCGGCCCGCCAGAGCCTCGGTCAGGACCATGTCGCGGACGACGATCGGTCGACGGGTCCAGCGGACCTCGATCACCTGCGCCGCCCAGGTCGAGAACTCCGGCAGCGGGCGAAGCCGGTTCAGGACCGGCCCTGCCAGGTCCTCGAACCCCGCCACCAGGTCCTGGTTGCGGATCCAGACCGGCACGCCGCCGGACTCGTCGAGGATGCCGGACGCCCACGAGACCCAGGAGCCCCGGGCGACGCTCGGGAGATCCTTGCGGGGCTCCTCCCGGTTCGCGTGCCGGGCCTTCCGCCGCGCGTCCTCGTAGTCCTGCACCTTGGTGGCGACGCGGGAGAGGACCTCGCTGCAGCCGGAGGCGATGTAGTCGAGGAGGGTCGAGGCGGGGGCCGTGTTCATGGGGTCTCCGAGGTGGGGAGGTGGGCGCCGCGCTCGATGGCGGCGGCGAGGTTGCGGGCGACCGCCCACGGGGCCTGGTCCTGGTGGGCGATCGTCTCGGCTTCAGCGCGGATCCACTCGACGATCCGCCTCCGCTCGGCGAGCGCCTCGATGTGGTCACCGAGCACGTGCGGACGGAACTCGGGGAACACTTCGCCCTCGAGCCGGTCGAGACGTTGGGACACGGCGCGCTCGAGGAGGCGGATCCGCTCGCGGAGCTCGTCGCTCATCGCCGCACCGGGACGTGGTGGGCACCGCCCTGAATCGCGTCGGCGAGGGTGATCCCGTACGCCGAGAACTCGAGCTCGGGCGCCAGAGACCGCAGCCACTCCACGATCTGCGTCCTTTCGGCGAGCGCGTCACCGAGCACGATCACGCTGGGGCCGGGGCCGGGGGCCGAGAACACCCGGTCTTCGAGCCGAGCGACCCGCTTGTTGAGCGACAGGAGCTCGGGCAGCGACCGGACGTCGAGGAACATGGGCGCCGTGGGGTCCTCGTCGCGGTTCGGGACGGGCCCGGGCGTCTCGCCCTGCTCGCTCCACAGACCGTCGCTGTCCTTCCGGCGCTGGGTCAAGATCCACCCACGAGAACCCCGGCCGGGCTGGCACCCGACACGGGGCGGCCGCATGGGCCTCGGACGTGGTTGGTCGGTCTCGTGCCAGCGGGACCTACGACGAAGACAGACTCACCCACCGGCTTTGACAGCTGCTGTCTGCTCACGACCACTCCGGGTCAACAGGGGTTGCGTCGTTGGGGTCGGTGTTCCGCAGGCCGACAGCAGCAGCGAGCTCGCGGTCGAGCTGGAAGAGCTCCGCCCGAGCCTCGGCGGCGACCCTCGCGAGCTCTCGCCACCCCGCTTCGCGACGGCAGGCCGCCCGGTAGCTCGACCACCAGAGCAGGTGGGTCGCCAGGTTCAGGCCGACGATCAGGACCACGCCGAGGACGTTGGTCAAGGTCAACGGCGCACCGGAATTGCGGGCGAACCTAAAGTCCGGCGGCCAGGGTTCCGAAGAGGCCGGCGGAGGTTCCGTTGATCCTGTTGCTGACGAGCGCCGCTTTGGCCCAGGAGGCCCCCGCGGCCGCCTGCCCCTGGACGAAGAGGATCCAATCGGTCTGGTCCGACGAGGATCGGGTTCAGATCGACGGCGCCCAATACGAGGTGGTGGGCCGCGCGGCGTGGGAGCCCTTCCAGGGGCAGCTCAAGGCGTGCGGCATGACGGATGCGGCCGACGCGCTCGTGGCGTGGCGAAAACAGCGCCGGACCACGAACTGGAGCATCGTACTCGGCTGCGCGACCATGGGTGTCGGCTTCATCACCACGCCAATCGCCGCGTCCTCGGCCGGAAACCGGCGCGAGCGAATGGAGCAAGCAATCCTCGGCTGGTCCCCACCGGGCGGAGAGGACGCGGCGGCGGGTGTTCCCCTCGCGCGCCCCGCGCTTCCGGGTCAGGGGAAGCTCGCCGCCGGCTTTCAGGGGTTGGCGTATGGCCCCGTCCCGGAAGCCCCCCCGCTCGCCGCATGCGTGGATGGCGAGGCCGAGGGCATGCGGTGGCGGTGCTCGCACACGCTGGGCACCCTCGAGGACGTCACCGTCTTCTTTCGGGTCCAGGATCAGCTCTACACAGAGACAGGTCACGCTGAAGCCGGCGTGACGTCTTGGGACGGGTCATCACCGGGGGCGTCGGATGAGATCCGCGACCGCAAATCCAGCGCAAACGAGATCTCTCGTTCGGGGCAGCCGTAGAACTCCAACAGCCGGCGGATGTACACCGGGTCTGGCTTGGAGCGCGACGACTCCCACAGGTACAGCGTTTGGCGCGGGATCCGGAGGCCCCTGCCGGTCTCGGTCACCCCTCGACCCGCTGCAAGTCGTCGGTCGCGTAAGTACTCGCCGAGCCGCATTCGGCCCCCCATATGCTGGGGGCATACTACTGCCGACGGACCTCGGTGTCCAGCCGTGACATACGCGGTCCGCACGCACTACCCGGTCGAGATGGACAAGCAGGAGCTGAAGGACCACGTGGCGGCCGTGGTAAGAGCGCGGATGGATGCTCTCGGGCTGTCCTACCGAAGGGCCGCGGGCGCGCGGGCCGAAGATGGCGGACCGAACCACTCAACGGTCCAGCAGATCGCGGTCGGAGAAACCAATCCGAAGCTCGCGACCCTCGCGGGCGTGGCGCGATATCTCCGAGCGCGGTGGGAAGTTCGCCTCGTCGGAGACGAAGAGCGGCCCCGCCTCCGGAGCGAAGAGCGCCAGAAGCTGCTCGATAGAATCTCGGCGGAAATCGACGTCCTCCTGGACCACGAGGTCGAGCACCTCGCCGGCATGTTGCGGATCTACGGCGAGGGCCGCGAGCGCGGCAACCAGAAGTAGAGCAGGACATAACAGCAAAGTATGCCGCCACTGGACACCCCCGCAAGTGCCGACTAGTATGGTGGGACCATACGGGACGCCGCCCGGCTTCCGTGCCTCCAGCTAACTGTACAGGTGGACAGTATGGCGCCCAATTCTGTCCGCCCCCAGGAGACCTCGATGCGCTCTATGTCGGCTTCCGGGCTGCCACGTGGCAACACCCTCGACACGCTCCGAGACGGGATCGTGGTCGGGGTCTACCGGGTGGACGGCACCCGGACGTCGGTGGCGTCATGACTCCCGACCTGACCGAACTGTTCGTCCAGCTGCGGGACGTGCTTCTCACCGCCCAGGTTCGAGCGACCCGGAGCGGACCGACCGGTGGATACGGCCAGGAGCGGGTCTGCCTCTCCGGAGACGTGACGCTGGCGCGGGTCCAGGGGCTGGTCCTGCAGCTCGACCAAGTGCTCAGCCGGACGTGTGAGGCATACGGCCGCGTGAACGACTTCGCGTTCGAGCTCGAGCGCAATCTCGAGGGACAGCGCCTCGAGGATCCGGACGCCATGTCGCCCGAGGCCCGGGACGCTCGGCTGCGGCTGGTCGCTCACCTGAAGCTGGTCGCCTCCGCGATGCACGCGATCGAGTGGGTCGACAGCTGCGACTACGGGCCCGACGACGAGATCCCAGCGATTCGCGCGGTCCTCGGCCGGGAGGCGAGGGGCTGCGGCGGTTGTGGTGGTCGAGGCGTGGTCGAAACGCGGGGTCCCGCTGGCCCGGGGAACTGGGAGCCACCGTGGGTCGAGAGCCCGTGCGAGACCTGCAGCGGGTCGGGGGTGGCACCATGACCCTCGCCGACACGGTGAGCCTGTACGTCGCGGTGCTCCTCCCCCTCCTTCGGCGCGCCGACGTCTGTCGTGCCGTGGATTCCCTGCTCGCTCGTGACGCCCTTGCTGGGTGGTGGCTGGTGTCCCAGTGACGCTCACCTGGCAGCAGGAGTCGGCGCTCGACCGCGAGGTCCAGGAGCTCGAGCGGATGGTGGATGAGGGGGAGATCAGCGAGGCGGCGTTCCGCCGAGCGATGCGGAACCTCCACGAGGACGTGCGGGAGATCGAACAAGGCCGGGAGACCACATGACCAACGTCGCCCGCCTGGCCGCACTGCTCGCGCTGACCTGCCTCGCCGTGACGATGTTCCTCGCCCTCCTGGTCCTCGGGGAGGCCTGGTGACCGTCGCCCACCGGTACCCCACCAGGGCGGACTGGCTCGCCCACCGCCGGATCGGCTCGTCCGACGTGTCGGCGATCCTCGGGTTGTCTCGGTACCGATCGGAGTGGGACGTGCTCCTCCGGCTCAAGGGCGAGCTGTCGGAGGGTCCGTCGTCACCGGCGGCGGACCGTGGCCGCCTGCTCGAGCCTGTCGTCCTCCGCCGCTACGGCTCGGCGACGGGGCGGCAGGTGCGTCCGACGCCGCCGAACACGCTCTGGACCCGAGACGAGTGGGCGAGCGCGACGCCGGACGCGTTCGCCGACGGGGAGATCGTGCTCGAGGCGAAGACAGACGCCCGACGCGAGCGGTGGGGTGAGCCGCAGACGATCGAGCGGTGGGAGCCCGGCGCCGAGCTCGTGGTTCGACCCGACTACTACCTGCAGGTCCAACATCAGCTCTGGGTCCTCGACCTGGAGCTCGCGGACCTCGCGGTGCTCGTCCCCGGCGACGACCCGTTTCTGCCCGAGCTTCGGATCTTCCGGCTGCACCGCGACGAGGAGGTGGTGGCGGCGGTGGTCGACCGGCTGTCGACGTGGTGGCAGCGGCACGTGGTCGCGGGCGAGCCCCCCGAGCTCGATGGCTCGGCATCGGCGGGCCGGTGGCTGGCGAGCTGGCCCAACCTGGGCGGGGAGCGAGCGGCGACTCCCGGCGAGGTCGCCCTGGCGGCCGGGTACGAGATGGCGCGCCGCAACGCGCGGGCCTGGGAAGAGGCGCGGAACCGGTACGGGCAACTCCTTGTCGCTGCTGCCGGCGGCGTGCGTCGGCTGGCCCTGCCGCGGGGCCGCGTCACCGTCGTCCGCAACTCGGGCCGGACCCGGCTCGACGAGGCGGCTCTTTTGAGCGACCACCCCGAGCTCGGGGCGGTCCTGGAACTCTATCGGCGTCGGACCGAAGCTTCTGTATTTCCGCGAATCAGCGGGCTGGAGACATGATGGAAGACACGACCTGGTGGGCCGAGCAGCGGGCGATCCCGATGGACGACGGACTCTTGATGGACGATGCGCCGATCGTCGTCCGCGGCGAGACGCAGGGGCTCGCCCGGCGGTCGGAGTACGCCGAGCTCGCGGAGCTTGCGTCGGCGGGCGGCCCCAGGGATCCGGCGGCGCTCCTCCGGGAGGCGCGGCGGGTCGGTGAGCTCCTGGCCGAGCGGGCGTACTACGACTTCCCCGCGGGCCAGGGTCGGGTGACGGGTCCGTCGATCGACCTCATGGACGCGCTGGCCATCGTCTGGGGTCGGGTCGTCTCCCGGGTCGAGATCGTCGACGAGCGCGCGAACCGGGTCCACCTCCGAGGTCGGGTGATCGACCTGCTGGCGCTCACCGCCGTCGAGCGCGACTACGTCTCGGCTCTCGCTCCGGCCCCCGGGAAGTTCGCTCGGGACCCGGTCCAGTCGGACCGGTGGCGGGTCATGCAGCTCCAAAGCGCGAGCAGCAAGGCGATCCGCGGCGCCCTCGAGCACGCCCTCCCGGCCTGGCTGGTGGACACCGCGCTGCTCGCGGCCCGGGGTGCGGCTGCTCGCGCGGCGACGGGCGGCAAACCCCTCCCGGAGGCCCGGGCCGCGAGC
>Ga0163150_10003503_pt1 | contig 22018 bp, 14 predicted proteins | sample OliLakLV19P2IB_FD_148628 | JGI IMG/M metagenome (GOLD analysis project Ga0163150, IMG submission 148628) | Freshwater microbial mat bacterial communities from Lake Vanda, McMurdo Dry Valleys, Antarctica - Oligotrophic Lake LV.19.P2.IB | ecosystem: Environmental > Aquatic > Freshwater > Lake >...
CCGACGAGCTTGTGATCTTTGCCGCGGCGCTGCTCGAGCGGGCCGGGCTGGCCCGCGACCGCGCACGCACAGTCGCCGACGTGCTGGTTGAGGCTGACCTGCTCGGACACGACACGCACGGCCTCGATCAGCTGGCGGGATATCTTCAGCAGATCGAAGACGGGCTCCTGGCGACATCGGGAGATCCGGAAGTCATCTCGGACTTCGGCGCCGCCCTTACATGGGACGGGCACCGGCTCCCGGGACAATGGCTCGTCAAGCAGGCGATTGGCGAAGCGCGCAACCGGATCCTCAGCCACCCCACCGTCACGATCGCCATCGGACATGGCCAGCACGTGGGATGCTTGCAGGCCTTTCTGAAGCCGGTCACCGATGCCGGGCTCATCATCTTATTGATGTCCTCGGATCCGTCAGCCGGAGGTGTGACGCCTCACGGAGGAGTGGACCCGCGGCTCACGCCGAACCCGCTGGCTGCCGGCTTTCCTACCGACGGTGATCCGATTCTGATCGACATCAGCTCGTCAACGACGACCAACGCGATGAACAAGCGGCGCCTGGCGCGCGGCGAGCGGTTGCCGGGACCGTGGCTCGTCGACGCCAATGGGAACGCCACGGACGATCCACGCGTGCTCGCAGGGGACCGTCCGGGAGCGATGCTGCCGTTGGGTGGCATCGAGCTCGGTCATAAAGGTTTTGCGCTAGCCCTGATCGTGGAGGCGCTGACGTCCGGACTGGCGGGTCACGGCCGCTCGGAGAAGCCGACGCCGTGGACCGCGTCGATTTTTGTTCAACTCATCGATCCAGAATGTTTTGGCGGGCGAGACGCATTCGTCCGCGAAATGCAGCATGTTGCCGATCTGTGCCATTCGACGCCGGTCGCGCCGGGGAATCCGCCCGTGCGCCTGCCCGGCGAACGCGCGCTCAGCCGGCGGCGCCGCCAGATCCAGGAGGGAATTGATTTGACTCACACCATCGTGCCGGCGCTCACGCCGTGGGCGCAGAGGTTCGGCGTGGCGATGCCCGCACCGCTCCCGTCATGAGGATCGTGGCCGCGCTCGTCGCGTCCGGGATCCTTGCGGGGGCCGGTGTCGCCTCTGCCGCACCGCAGGCGCCGGGCGCGCCGGCAGCTTCCGCCAGATCGGCTCCCGTCACGTTCGCGCCCGGCCCGATCGCGATCGACGGCGTGCTCAACGAGCCCATCTGGAGCACGGCTCCACCCATCGGCGATCTGATTCAGCGGCAACCCGAAACAGGACAGCCGCCGACGGAGCGCACCGTCGTCACCCTGTTGCGAGACGACGACAACCTCTACGTCGGCGTGTATGCATACGACTCGGAGCCGCAGCGTGTCATCGGGACGCAGATGGCCAGGGACGCCTCGCTTTCGGCCGACGATCGCATCGAGATTCTCCTCGACACGTTCCGCGATCAACGCAGCGCGTTCTACTTCGCGACCAATCCCTCGGGCGCTCTGGTCGATGGCCTTGCGTTCGCCAACGGGCAGCTCAACACCGAGTGGGACGCGATCTGGCAGGTTCGCACGAGCCGAACGAACCAGGGATGGATCGCCGAGTTTGCCATTCCCTTCAAGAGTCTCAGTTTTCCCGCGGATCGGAACGTGTGGGGATTCAATATCGCCCGCAACATCTATCGAAAGCTCGAAGACAACCGCTGGTCGGGCGCGCGCCTCGAAACGCAGTTTCTGCAGGTGTCGGAAGCCGGCGAGATCACGAATCTTGGCGGGCTGACCCAGGGCATCGGGCTCGACCTTCGTCCGTTCCTGGCGGGGCGGTGGCTCCATCTCGGCAACGGCGTCGATGACGTCAACCGCAAGCCCGGGCTCGACCTGTTCTACAACGTGACGCCCAGCCTGAAGCTCACGGCGACGTTCAATACCGACTTCGGAGAGACGGAGGTCGACGCGCGGCAGATCAACCTGTCGCGCTTCTCATTGCTGTTCCCGGAGAAGCGCTCGTTCTTCCTTGAGGGCGCGGGGGTGTTCAACTTCGCGAGCACCGGCCCCGAAACGCCTGGAGGGATACCGTCCACGGGCGCCGACATCTTCCCCTTCTTCAGCCGCCAGATCGGACTGCTGTCGGGGCAGGAGATTCCGATCAACGCCGGCGTCAAGCTGACCGGCACGATTGGACGCACGGATGTCGGGGTGCTGAACGTGCGCACCGGCGAATTTGTCGACACCCCGCAAGGCGTCCTGCCCGCCGTCGGGAAGAACTTCTTCGTCGGGCGGATCAAGCGGAATCTGTTTCGGCAGTCCTATGTCGGTGCGTTGTTCACCGACGGTCATCCCGCAACCGGGCAGGACGGCCGCACCTACGGGGTCGACGCGCGGCTGGCCACATCGCGCCTGTTCGGCAGATCCCAGAATCTCGTCGTGAACGCCTTTGGCGTGCGAAGCGACAACAGCGCGCGCTCCGGCAAGGACTGGTCCTACGGCGTGTCGGCCCTGTATCCGAACGACAAGTTCGTCGCGCAGGTCGCGTTCCGGGAGATTCAGGACAATTTCAAGCCGGCGCTCGGTTTTGTGCAGCGCGACAACGTCCGTCTCCTGCGCGCCGGCGCAAGCTATAACCCCCGCCCGCGCTTCCTCAACATTCAGCAGATGTTCCACGACGTCTACTACACGCAGTTCACGCGGCTCGACAACAACCTGGTCGAGAGCTGGGACCTCTACATCGCGCTGCTGGACTGGCACCTGCGTTCCGGCGACAGCGTCCATGCCGTCTTCGACATCAACCCGACCTACGAGCGCCTGTTCGAGACCTTCGAGATCGCGCCCGGGGTGAGGCTTCTGCCAGGCGAGTACCGGTTCACGCGCCACAGAGGCGTGGTGACGACCGCGGCAAAGCGGCGGCTGACGGGAAGCGTCAATCTTGGCTGGGGCAACTACTGGTCGGGGCAGGCCGAGCAGGTGACCGCGTCGGTCGGCTTCAAGCTGCCTCCGAGACTGACCATGACCCTGTCCACGAACCAGACGTTCGCGCGGCTGCCCGAGGGGCATTTCATCACGCGTATTGCGACATCGAACATCAACTACGCCGTGTCGCCGACGCTCTCGTTCACGAACCTCATTCAGTTCGACAACCGGTCGCGCAACCTCGGGTGGCAGAGCCGGATGCGCTGGACGCTCAGGCCGGGCAACGACCTGTTCGTGGCATTCAACCAGGGGTGGGTGCAGGTGGAGGAGGACAACCGCAGCCTGCGGTTTGCCGTGCAGGACACGAAGCTCTCGATGAAGTTTCAGTACTCGTACCGGTTCTAGGAACAGTAAGAAGTATGAAGTATGAAGTGGTCGCGCTGTTGCTGATCGCGGGCGGGTGCCGGACGGCGCCGGAGCCACCCGCTGCAGCGCACGCGGTCGAGAAGCGCCAGCTGGGCTCGTGGAACGGGAAAGGCAGCACCACGCTCGGGTTTGTCAGCGAGTCGGGGTCGTTCCGGATCAACTGGATGACGAATAATCCGGAAGGCACGCTCAGCAGCTTTCAACTGACGCTGCGCAGCGGCATCAGCGGACGGCCGCTGAAGGTCATCACCGATCATCGCGGCGCCGGGAGCGGCAGCGTCGAGTTCGGCGACGATCCGCGGATGTACGAATTTCTCGTCGACTCGACTGGCGTGGACTGGTCTGTGTCGGTCGAGGAAACCTTCGCGCCGCGCGAGTAGCCGCGTGCCCCGATCCTTTTCCACGTCTTCGCGCGCCCGCCTGACCGATCGCGATCTTGGCCGCTTTTCGGACGGGACGCTGTTCCACCGCATCGCGCGCGCCGCCTGTCATGCGGGCTGCCTGCCGCGCAAAGAACTCTATGAGGCCTGGGAAACCGCGCGCCGCGTGCGCCGCCTGTTTCGCGGCGGCCGGGTGGTGGACATGTGCGGCGGACACGGGCTGCTCGCGCACATCATGCTGCTGCTGGACGACTCGTCGGCGGACGCGGTGGTGATCGACAAGATGGTTCCGGCATCCGGCGCAAAAATTCACGAGGTCCTGACGGCGGAGTGGCCGCGGCTTGCCGGACGCGTCACGTATCTCGAGCGTGAGATTGCAGATCTCGAGGTGCTCGCCAGCGACCTCGTCGTGTCGGTGCACGCATGCGGTGCGCTGACCGATCGCATCATCGCCCGGGCCGTCGCGGCGCGCGCGCCGCTGGCCGTGCTCCCGTGCTGTCACGATTTCGCGACCTGCGATGCCGGCGATCTGTCGGGATGGGTTGACGCCGCGCTCGCGATCGACATCACCCGCGCCACGCGCATGCAGGCGCTGGGCTACCGTGTCTGGACGCAGTCGATCCCCGGTGAGATCACAGCGAAGAACCGGCTGTTGATGGGCGCCCCCAATCAGCTACAATCAGGGTTCCACAAACGGAGCTGAATATGACCCGACTGGCTGCCGCTGCACTCGTGCTGTCCCTGCTCTCGCCGTTCGCTGATGTGGCGTCTGCACAACAGCTGTCGGCCGATCGTATCGTCGCGGAGTGGATGCTTCGCATGGGTGGCAGCGTCGTCCTCGAAGGGCAACGCAAGCCCATCTCCGATCTCGTGGAGCTGCCGGCGACCGACTTCCGCATTCACACGCTGAATTTCACCGGCATCACGATGTACGCCGCGTCGCTGCAGGATGAGCTCCGCCGGCTGCCGGCGATTCCACACCTCAAAGAGCTGTACCTCAACGGCCGCCTCTGGTACGACCAGCCCGCGCCGCGCGTGCTGGCGACGATTTCCCTCTTCAGCGAAGCGACGCAACTCGAAAAGCTCGTGCTGAGCAAGCCGGTGCAGACCTACATCCCGTTCAACGATCCCGTGCTGAAGTCGCTCGCGCCGCTCAAGAACCTGAAGGAAGTGCGCATCCATCAGACGCGCAGCTCCGGCCTCTCGCTCACGCAGTTTCCGCTGACGCACCTCGACCTCAACTACGTCGTCACGTTCAACGACGAGGGCATGGCCGGATTGAAGGACATGCAGACGCTGACGAAGCTGTACCTGCGCGGCACCTCCATCACCGACGCGGGCATCCGGCAGCTGGCGGGGTTGACGAACCTGACCGAGCTCGATCTCTCCGACGTCGAGATGACCGATGCCGGCCTCGCCGCGCTCGCGGGCCTGACCAGGCTGCGCCGTTTGAACCTTCAGAGCGCCAATGTCACAGACGAAGGCATCGAGGTGCTCCGGAACATGGCCGAGCTCGAGGAGCTCAGCTTGTACAGGACGAAGGTCTCGAACGCGGGCCTCGCCAGGCTGTCGGGATTGAAGAATCTGCGGTCGGTCGATCTCCGCTACAGCCGCGTGACGAGCTCCGGTGTCCGCGACATGGCGGCGAACCTGCCGAACGCCGACATCCTCGTCATCGAAGCGTCCAATCGCGAACCCCGCCGCGCGAAAGAGGCGGCGGCCGTCGCGAATCAGGGCGAAACCGCGATCGCCGAATGGCTGCGCTCGGTCGGCGGCAAAGTGCAGATGACCGACGGTCAGGTGTCGGCGGTGTCGCTGAACGGGACGACCATCACGGACAGGGAACTCGAGATCCTCACGAAGCTGCCGCGCCTGGCCACGCTGAGCCTGCAGCACACCGAAATCAGCCCGCTCGGCCTCGACCATGTGGCGAAGGTCCGGTCGCTCGAGCGGCTGGATCTCGGCCACACGCTGCTGGGCGACTCGGCGCTCCCGAGCCTGACGTCGCTGACGAATCTGCGCATCCTCGAACTGCCGAGCACGCTCGTTCAGGGTTCGGGTCTGGCCGTGCTCGCGGCGCTGTCGAAGCTGCGCGAGCTCGACCTCGAAAGCGCCCCGGTGAATGATACGGGCGCCGAACAGCTCGCCAGGCTGACGGGTCTCGAGTCGGTGAACCTCCGCCACACCGACCTCACCGATCCGGGCATGGCGCATGTCGCGGCGCTCACGAACCTGAAGCGGCTCGACCTGACGTCGGCCGACATCACGGAGAAGGGGCTCGCCGCGCTCGCCCCGCTGACACAGCTCGAAGATCTCGACCTGAGCTTCACCCGGTTTGCGGAGCCGGGCCTGCAGATGATCACCGGGCTGAAACACCTCAAGCGCCTCGGCCTCGAACAGACGAGCATTACCGACAAGGGGATGGAGTGGGTGGCGCAGCTGCCGAAGCTCGAGGGTCTGAATCTCAATTACACGCCGGTGACCGATGCGGGATTCGCGAAGCTGTACGGCAACACGGCGTTCTCGGAGCTCAAGCTCGATCGTACGGACCTGACGGACACGTCGCTCGGCTGGCTCACCGGCCAGAAGAATTTGAAGTATCTGGACCTGTATCACACGTTGATGACGGAGTCGGGTTTCCAGACGCTCAAAAAGGCGCAGCCGAAAACCGAAATCAACTGGAGCCTCGACGCCGCCCGCGCTCGGCGGAGGACATAGAGAAGATGCGCCATACCGTTCTTGCCGTGTTGCTGGCCGCCACCCTCGCGGCCGACGCCGCGGCGCAATCACCGGCCACCGCGGTGCAGCGGATCGAGGCCCGCGGCGGCTACGTGACCCGCGATCGGGATGGACAGGTCACCGAGGTCTCGCTCGAGCGCACCTGGGCCACCGACAACGACATCGACTTCGTGGTCGAGCTGAAGACCGTGAAGAAACTGGATCTGTCGTTCACGTACGTGACCGACAAGGGCATCAAGAAGCTCCAGCAGCTGCCACAGCTCGAGGATCTGACGCTCGACACGGCGGAGTTCCTGACCGACGCGTCCATGGCGCACCTCCGCGCGAACCGCGCGCTGCGCCGGCTCGTCGTGCGCGGCGTGGACATCACGGACGGGGGCATGCCGTACATCGGCGAGATGACCGGCCTTCGCTCGCTCGACATCAGCTACACGATGCTGGGCGACGTCGGACTCGAGCATCTGCCGGCGCTCAGCGAGCTCGAGAGCCTGAAGATCGGCGGCAACATGATCACCGGGCTCAACCTCAATTTCCTGAAGCTGCTGCCCAAGCTGAAGACGCTGAGCCTGCGAGGCGTGCAGCGCCGCAATGCGGGCGCCTGCTGGACGCCGCGCATCACGGATCTCGATCTCGAAACGATCTCGCTGCTGGCGGGGCTCGAAGATCTGGATCTCGGCGTCGGCATGGGGCTCGGCATGGGCGGCAAGCCTGCGGCGGTGGGCGGCGGCAACTGCAAGCTGACCGGCGGTCTGCAAATCACCGACCTCGGCATCGCCAAACTGGCGAAGCTGAAAAAACTGCGGCGACTCGATCTCAGCGGCGCGCGCCTGACGCCAGAAGGGGTGCAGATGCTGTCGGCGCTCCCGCTCGAGCGGCTGAGTCTCTGGGCGTCCGACTCACTCGACAGCGGAGCGGTGAGCACGCTGGCGCGGATTCCGACGCTGACGAGCCTCGACCTTTCGTATACGAAGGTCGACGACCAGGCGCTGCAGCATCTCGCGAAGCTGCCGAATCTCAAGCAGCTCTATCTCACCGAAACGCAGGTCACGCCGGAGGCCGTCGAGGCCTTCCGGAAACAGCACACCAGGACGTTTGTCTCATGGGCCCGGCGCCCGGCGCCGCGGGGCGCTCCGCTCGCTGGCGAGAAACCCGTCGTCGAGGAAGGGCAATGACATGTCGTCTCGCGGGCCTGTCGCTCGCTGTTCTCCTGTTCGTGCTGATCGCGGTGACGCCCCGCGCGCAGAGCGCCGCGCCCGATCCGGTGTTTTTCCAGACCCAGGTGTTCCCGGTGTTCGAAGCCGCGAGCTGCAGCGGCTGCCATTCGCCTTCGGGTGTCGCGTCGGCCAGCCGGCTCCACTTCCCCGAGAAGGACGCGACGCCGGCGCAGATTCAGTTGTTCGGCCTGTCGTTGTCGGGGCTCGTGGATCGCGGCGACGCCTCGCGATCGCTGATCCTGACGAAGCCGACCAACGGTGTCCGGCACACCGGTGGGGTGCGCATCAAGCCGGGATCGCCGGAAGAACAGGTGGTGGCCAGGTGGGCGGCGTCGCTGGCGTCGGCGTCCGATGCGACGCTTGCGGCCGCGATGAAGACGCTCCACGAGCGCGACGGAGAAGCGGCGCCGAAGCAGCTGGTGCGGCGTCTGACGCACGCGCAGTACGACAACACCGTGCGCGACCTGCTCAACGACTACAGCCGTCCCGCACAGCGGTTTCCGCCCGAGGATTTCGTAGACGGGTTCAAGAACCAGCTGACGGCGCAGGACATGCCGCCGATTCTGGTCGAGACGTACAGCACCGCTGCCGAACGCATTGCGCTGAACGCGTTCCGCGTGGGCGACATCTTCGGGCTGATCCCTTGCAAGCCGGCGTCGGCCGCCGATGCCAGGTGCCGCGACGCGTTCGTGCGCAAGTTCGGGCTGCGCGCGTTCCGCCGCCCGCTGCGCGAAGACGAAGTGACGCGGTACGCCGCGGTGTTTACTCAGCAGGCAACCGGCACGAAGCGCTTCAATGAAGGGGCGCGCGTGGTGGTCGAGGCGATGCTCCAGTCGCCGAACTTCCTGTTCCACGTCGAAGCCGGCCCGGACGGCCGATCGTCCGACTACGACGCGGCGAGCCGGCTCTCCTATCTCCTCTGGAACACGATGCCGGACGAGGCGCTGTTTACCGCCGCCGAGAAGGGCGAGTTGCGGACCGCCGAGGGACGCGAGCGCGCGGCACGACGGATGATCGAGAACGGTCCGCGCGCACGCCAGGCCCTGGATCAGTTTTTCGACGAATGGCTGCGGTTCGATCGCGTCATCAACGCGGTGAAGGGGCGCGGCTTCGGCGAGTTCACGCCCGAGCTTGCCGCGGCGATGGCGGAGGAAACGCGCACGCTGCTGCACCATCTGGTCTGGAACGACCGCAACTTCATGGAAGCGCTGACGGCGGACTACAGCTTTCTGACGTCGGAGCTCGCGGCGCTCTATGGCGTGCCGGCGCCAGACGGCCAGTTCGACATGGCGAAGTTCCCGGCCGGTTCCGAGCGCGCGGGGCTCCTCGGCCAGGGCACGTTCCTCGCATCCACGGCGGGCCCGACCGCCACGTCGCCGACGGCGCGCGGCATTTTCATCCGCGAGCGGCTGCTCTGTCAGCATGTGCCGCCTCCGCCGCCCGGCGTCATTACGACGCTGCCCGATCCGATCGCGGATCAGGCGCCGAAGGGGCGTCGTCAGCTGATGAACGAACACGCCGAGAATCCGAGCTGCGCGTCGTGCCACCGCCTGATGGATCCCATCGGGTTCGGGTTCGAGCACTTCGATGCGATTGGCAGGTGGCGCGACAAGGAACTGGTCGCCGTGCCGGTACGGGGCGGCGGCGGTGGTGGACGCGGAGGTCCCCCGCCGGTCCCGGTGGACATCGACGCCCAGGGAGAGATCGCGGGCCTGCCGAACTCGACGTTCTCGAGCGCCAAGGCGGTCGGCGCCATCCTGGCCGACAGCCCCGTGTGCCAGGAATGTATCGTTCGCCAGATGTTCCGATACTCTTATGGACGGCTCGAAACGTCGGCCGACGAGAAGACGATTGACGGCCTGTTTGCCCAGTTCAAGGGGTCCGGATTTCGTTTCAAGCATCTATTGATTGCGCTGGTCCAATCTCCCGAGTTCCTGAGAGAATGGAACAGCACGACGAACAAGTAGTGTCCGGCTTGGGCCGGACGTTTCGTACGTAGTGTCCGGCTTCAGCCGGACCTGGAGGCAGTAATGCTCAGCAGACGGACCTTTCTCAAAGGCATCAGCATGACGGGTGCGGCGGTTCAGGTGGGGTTGCCCCCGCTGTCCGCCATGTTCAACATGAACGGCACCGCGTACGCCGCCGAAGCCGTCGGCAAGTCCACCGGCATCGACAAGCGGTTCCTCGTGTGGTGGAACGGGAACGGCATCCCCGAGCGCTACTGGATTCCGCGCGAGACGGGTGAGAACTACGAGCTCACGGCCTGCCTGTCGCCGCTCGGCCGCGTCCGCGACTACGTGCACGTGCTCAGCGGGGTGGACAACGTCGCCGCGCGCCTCAACGGCCAGGGCAACGGCCACTTCAGCGCGCTCTGCGGAATCATGACCGGCACGCCGTACACCGGCCGGGGCGCCGCGGGTGCGTCGATCGATCAGATCCTGGCCGCGAAAATCGGCACCAAGTCGCGCTTCCGCTCGCTGCAGATCGGCGTCGCGCAGGAGTCGCACGGCGAGAACGTGCATCGCAACATGACGTGGGCCGGCTACGAGCGCGCGCTGCCGCAGGAGCACATTCCCCACAACCTGTTCGATCGCCTGTTCGGCGTGAAGGACGAGGGCTGGGTGAGCCGTAAGAAGAGCGTGCTCGATCTGGTCAGCCAGGACGTGCACAAGCTGCAGCCGATGCTCGGCGCGGCCGACAAGCAGCGCCTCGACCAGCACCTGACGTCGGTCCGCGACCTCGAGCGCGCCATCGCGAGCCTGCCGCCCGACTACGGCAAGAACGTCAAGGAGCCCGAGGACATCACCGACCTGACCGATTACCCGAAGATCGCGAAGATCCAGTCGGACCTGCTGATTCACGCGTTCGCGTCGGGTCAGACGCGCGTGGCGTCCTACATGCTCACCAAGTGCCAGAGCCTCACGCGGTTCCCGTGGCTCGGGCACTCGGACAACCGGCATCACGACTACACGCACACCAACGCCGGCACGCCGGCCCAGCAGCGCATCATGCGCGACATCTGCCGCTGGCACGTCGAGGAATATGCCTACCTGCTCGAGGGTTTGAAGGCGGTTCCCGAGGGCGAGGGCAACCTGCTCGACAACACCGCGACGGTGTTCGTGCACGAGCACGCAGAGGCCGACCCGCACAAGTGCAACGGTCTCGCGATGCTGGTGGCGGGCGGCGGCATCAAGGGCAATAGACATACGAAGACGCACAACGGCATCGGGGACGTCTACAAGACGATCGCGGAAGAAGTGCTCAAGACGCCGCTCGGCAAGGACTTTCCGACGGCCGACGAGAAAATGCACGAGCTGATCTAGATTGGGGTAAGTAGGAAGTAGGAAGTAGGAAGTAGGAAGTAGGAAGTAAAAAGTAAAAAGTAAAAAGTAAAAAGTAGGGCGGGTCCTGTTCTTTGGACCCGCCTTTCGTTTTTAGACCCGCCTTGACTGTCTCGCGGCCAGCAGCAGGATCTCACTCGGCATACGAACCACACCGTCGGCGCCTGCAAAAGGGTGAGCCGCGGCGCCCAGCGCGCGCCAGAACTCCGCTTGCTGCTCGCGAGGCCGCGCGAGAAGAGTGATCAGCCGGCTTTCATGCATGGCCCGCTGTGCGTCCACGAACGCCTGGACCGAGGTGTACTCATACGCCACGATCGATCGCGTGATGTCAACGGCGTCGAAGCCGGCGGCCACGGCTGGTACGCTCAGCGCGGAGGCCGACGAAAGGCGGAACGGGTCGTGCGGCCCGGGGGGAATGTCGAAGGCGCGCAGCACACTCCGCCTCACCGAAATGATCGGGACCTTGTCGGGCTCAGACCACGTCGCGGCGGCAAGGCAGCGCCCGGTCTTTAGTGAGCGTCGCATCCGGCCCAGCGCGCCGGTCAGATCGGAAAGAAACATCAGTCCCCATCGGCAGACCACAGCATCGACGGTTCCATCCGGCATATCGAAGGCGTCCGCGTCGAGCTGCCGGAACTCGATGTTCGTCAACCCGGCGTCGCGCGCGCGGCGCGCCGCGACGGCGAGCATGCCCGAGGACTGATCGGTCGCAATTACGTGGCCGGTCGGGCCGACGCGCTGCGCGACAGACAGGGCCGGGTCGCCGACGCCGGTGGCGACGTCAACGACAGTGTAGCCAGCGGCGATCTCCGCGAGCTCAATCAAACGGTCGCTGACCGTCTCCTCGGACAGCGCGTCCGTCTTCGAGCGTCGGAGGAACGCGTCGCTCGCGACGTCCCAGTCAGTCCGGACGGTATTGTCCCGGGAATCCGCACTCATCGGAGCAATGGCGCGATCACCTGCACCGCTTGATACGCGCCGGCGAGCATCATCGCGAGCGCCGCCACCCAGAGGGCAAGCGTCCAGGGCGCACCGCTGTGAATCACGCCCGAGAGGCGTCTGTGGTGGAAGTACAGCGCGGCGCCTCCAAGGAACGGCAGCATCAGCGCCTGGCCGACCGCGCCGATCAGCACGAGGATGACGGGCTGCGGGAATAGAAAGTACACCGTGCCCGACGCGATCGGCAGGCCGACGCAGGCCGCGCGCACCATGCGCAGGCGCCCCGCCTCGTTTCGATAGTGCGCCACGCCGAAGATGGCGGCGGCGTCCGCGAAGAGGCGGGCGTTCGACGCCGTCGCCACGAAGAAGGTCGAGTACAGAACCGCAAATGCCCCGACGAGAAAGATCCACGCCCCGGCCGACCCGAGCGTCTGGCGGTACATCTGGCTGAGCGTCTCGATCAGTTCGCCGTCGGTGACCTGGAGCCCCTGACCGTGCAGGACCGCCGCGCCGAGAATGTAGAACGCGAGCGTCGCGCCTGTATAGACCAGCATCGAGAGAACAGCGTCGGCATGCAGAACCTTCAGCCATCCGAGCATCCGACGGCGCCAATCCGGTGTGTCGTCTCTCGGACCGATGTGGCGCGCGTACCCTTTCTCCAGGCACCAGTACGGGTAATAGATCAACTCGGATGCGCCGACGCCGATGATGCCGAACGCCGCAAACGCCACGGTGAAGGACGCCGGCAGCTGAAACGTTAGTCCTTCGAGTAGCTGCGCCGAAGACACCCGATACGGCGTCCATTGCAGCGCGATCATCGCCACGATGGTGCTGATCGTGAACGCCGCCACCATGAGGGTCGAGCCCACTTCGACGACTTTGTATCGCCCCGTCACCAGCAGCAGCGCGCCAGACGCCGTAATGCCGACCAGGAGCACGTCGCGGGAAATGTTGAAGTTCATTGTCTGGAAGATGAGCACGCAGCCGCCGATGAGCCCCGCGACCTGGAACACCAGCCCGATATACATGAACAGCCAGAGCCACAGCAGCCACGACACGCGAAGGCGCGGCCCAGGTACAGAGTTCAGGGCCTCGAGCGTCGTGATGCGCTCGACAATCGCCAGGCGCGCGAGCTCGATTTGCACGAACACCTTGACAATGCACCCGAGGAGGACGAACCAGAGCATCGAGAAGCCGAGCGCGGCGCCCACCTTGGGCGTCACGATCAGCTCGCCGGAGCCGACGATGGCGGCGCTGATGATCAGGCCGGGGCCGAGGTGCGACGAGGTCGCGAGCCAGCCGCGCGGCGGATCGAGCACGGCCCCCGGAAGACGGGCGCTACTGGACGAAGATGCGGGCGTGCTGGAGCTCTGGTCGGTCGGCGTCTGGTTCACTGGCTACCTGCAGCAGCTGTTTGTAGAGTGCCGCTGCCGTCTGGCGATTGCCGGCTGCTTCCGCGGCCCGAGCTGCGCCGTATAAGCCTCGGAAGCGATTCGGTTCTTTTTTGACGGTGGCCTGGAACTCGACGAGCGCCTCCGCCGGCCGGCCGGCCTCGAGCAGCATGTAGCCCAAAAGCTCGCGCGCGGGCGCAAGCGGGCCCGGAGAGACGGCAGATTTATCGGTCAGATCTTCGGCGGCAGCGGCGGCGCGGAGCCGGGCGATGCCCGCGTCTCGGCTGCCTTCGGCAAACGTCACCCACGCCTCGGCGATGCTGCGTTGAATATCCACCTGCTCCGACCAGTACGCGTCCTGCATGGTCTTGAGCGTGTCCCGCAGCGCGGCGAGCCGTTCGATGTCGGCCGCGGCTGCCTTCGGGTTGCCCGAGCGGGCGGCGCCGATGGCGCGGGCGAAGTGCGTGATCGCGTCGGTGTGCGGGAACGTGGTCTGACGCACCGTCAAGGATGCTGCCTCGGCCCACGCACCACGCTCGAGCGCATACCGGGCCGGAATCGCCGCCGCGGCGAACAACCCGGCCACGCCAGGCGCCGCCGCGCCCGCCGCGTTGATGTCGAGCCGCGCGACCGCGACGCGCGCCTCGTCGGCCATCCGCCGGGCATCGCCATCTTTCGCGATCTGCAGGTAGGCGTACGTCTGGTAATCCATCGCGTGCAGCTCTTCGGCGGTCGCCTTGTCCTTGCGCGCCGCTTCGGCCGATCGGCGATTGGTCTCGATCGATTCCTTCCACAGGCCGGTCCGTGTGAACGTGTGCGACGGCATGTGGAGCGCGTGCGGCACCGAGGGCGCCAGCGCCGCGTAGCTCCGCGCGGCCTCGAGCGCTTTCTCCGCGAGGGGCGGGTGATCGTAGGCGTGAATGATGTAGTGGGCGATTCCCGGGTGCGTCCGATGCTCCTTGAACAGCGGCTCGAGAATGCCCGCGGCCTTCAGCTGCTGGGAATACTGTTTGTCGCTCGCGAGTGCAGTCTGGTTCACGGCCAGCGCGTAGAAAATCCGCGCTTCCATATCGGCCGGATAAGCCCCAGCCACTCGTTCCATGCCCTGCTCGTATGCCAGCGTCCGCGCGCGCTGGGTCGCGGCGTCGCCGCTGGTAAACAGTTCGGCGGCGGCCGCGATGTACGCGCGCTCGCGCGGTGTCGGCGAGCCCGTCTTGAGCGCGCGGTCAATGGCGGCGCTCCCCATCTGGATCTGCTGCGGCGATCGCAGCCCCGCGAAGGGATTGCCCCATCGGCTGAGCGCCACGCCCCAGTGCGCCATGGCGCAGGACGCATCCTTTGCCGCGATACCGTCGAACGCCGCGATCGCCTGGGCGAACCAGAACGAATGGAGCAGGGCCACTGCGCGGTTGAACTCCGCCCGCAGCGCGGGCGCGCACGAGGTCTGGAAGCTCACGCTCGCGCTACCGACCTGATCGGCGCCTCCCTCCGGATGGTCGTGCTGGGCGACCGCGGGGGTCGCGGCAGCCAGTACGCACGCGAGAACAACGCAAGTCAGCAACTTCATGTGAGCCTCCTGAAATGAAGGGCTTACGCTACCACATGCCCCGCAGCTTGCCAGCGACGTTGACGCGCGCCTTGCCCGGCGCAGGTCCTGGTCCCTGCTCCTGCGCCTCCGGCCAGGTGATCGGCGAGAGCCTGGCCATCACCGCGGCCGTTATGAACCGGCTCTTCGCCCCGTACACGTGACGGTCGCCGGTCTTTGGCTGGTGCGTCACGTAGTACTTGAGCGGCGCGATGATGTGGAGGTCGTTCTTCGCCCGCGTCATCGCCACGTACAACAGACGGCGCTCCTCTTCGATCTGTTCCGAGCGGCCTGTCGAGAACTCTGACGGGAAGTTGCCGTCGGCGACGTTCAGCACGTAGACCGAATCCCACTCCTGGCCTTTGGCGGAGTGCACCGTCGAGAGCACCAGATAGTCTTCGTCAAGGTAGGGCGATCCCGAGTTGTCGCCGGTGGCGGCCGGAGGGTCGAGCGCAAGCTCTGCGAGAAACCGATCGCGCGTGGCGAACTGCTGCGCGAGCCGCTCCAGCTGAACGAGGTCGCCCATCCGCACCTGAGCCGAATCGTAGATGCGCTCGAGATGCGGCTCGAACCACTCACGCGTGCGCCCGACCTGCCCCTGCCACGGCCCTTCTGATGTCGCGAGACCGGCCATCAGCTCCGCGAAGGGCGCCCACGCTTCTTCAAGCGCAGCAGATGCACTGAAATCTTTGAGGGTCGACCAGGAGTATCCGGACTGTTCAAAGCGAGAGACACACTGCCCGGCGGCAGACGGCCCGATGCCGGGCAGCAACTGCAGGGCGCGGAAGGCGGCGATGCGATTCTTTGGGTTGTCGGCCCAGCGAAGCACGGCGAGCAGATCCTTGACGTGCGCGGCTTCGAGAAACTTCAGGCCGCCGTACTTGACATAGGGAATATTCCGGCGCGTCAGCTCGAGCTCGAGCGTGTCGCTGTGGTGCGAGCTCCTGAAGAGCACCGCCTGCCGCTTGAGCGGCACGCCGCTCTCGCGGGCTTCGAGCACCCGCGCCACGACGTACTCGGCCTGCGTCTGATCGTCGGACACCGTGACGTACCGCGGTGCGCTGCCGGCGCCGCGCTGCGACCGAAGCACCTTCCGGTATTGCCGTGTGCCCTCCGCAATCAGCGCGTTGGCCGCGTCGAGCACGCCTTGCGTCGAGCGGTAGTTGTCTTCCAGCGTGACGATGGAAGCGGGGCAGCCGTTGTCCGCGATGTACTGCGCAGGAAACCCCAGGATGTTGTCGACGGTCGCCGCCCGGAACGAGTAAATCGCCTGCGCGTCGTCTCCGACGACCGTCACGCCGCTGCCGTTCTGCCTGAGGCACTTCAGAATCTCGGCCTGCAGCACGTTCGTGTCCTGATACTCGTCCACGAGGATGTGGTCGAACTCGCCGCCGATTTCGGCCGCAAGCCGCTCGTCAGACATCATGGCGTGCCAGTAGAGCAGCAGATCGTCGTAATCGAGCGCCTGATTCGCGAGCTTCTTCTCCACGTACGCGCGGTACAACGACGTCAGCTGCGCCTCCCAGTCCGCGCACCACGGAAACAGCGCGTCGAGCGTCTCAGACAACGGGCGCTGCGTGTTGACGCGGTGCGAATAGATCGCGAGGCACGTGTCCTTGCGGGGAAAGCGCTTTTCGGATTTCGAGAACCCCAGCTCGTGTCGCAGCACGTCGATCAAATCGGCGGCATCGCCGCGGTCGAGGACGCTGAAGCTCGCGTCCAGGCCGACGGCGGCCGCATGCCTGCGAATCAGCCGATTTGCGATCGAATGGAAGGTGCCGGACCACGGCAGCCCGGTGGCACAGGGCTTTAGCCCTGTCGTCTGGCCGACGATGCGTTGGGTGCGGCGGGTCATTTCCTGGGCCGCGCGCCGGGTAAACGTCAGGAGGAGGATGCGTTCGGCTTTCGCACCGGAGAGCACCAGATGGGCCACCCGATGTGCGAGGGTGTTGGTCTTGCCGGTGCCGGCGCCCGCGATGATGAGCAGCGGTCCGGAGCCAAATTCCGCGGCCGCTCGCTGCTTGACGTTCAACCGCACGGGCCCCATCTCCAACACCAGGTCAATATAGGCGATAGAAGGGCGAAAGTGCCAGCGCGAAGAATTTCCGGTTTCCTCAACTCTTCCTTGCGGTCAGGCGCAATTCACCGTATCTTTCTCCTTTCAATACGTCAGTTTTCGGGGAGGCCTCAAATGGCTGGAACAAAGCTTGTCGGGCAGAACTACGAAACGCCGGACATTCGCGCAAAAGTCACCGGCCGCGCACGGTATTCCGAAGATTTCCGCGCACCGGGCATGCTGTTCGCCCGGCTGCTGCTGAGTCCCTACGCGCACGCCAGGATCCGGAGCATCGACACCAGCGCCGCGATGGCGATTCCCGGCGTCAAGGCGATCCTGCTGCCGGAAGACGCGCCTGGTCCGAAGGATCAGGTCAACGACATGGGCCAGACGCTCAAGGCCAATCCCTATAGCGAGCGCGCGCTCGCATCCGAGCCGCTGTACCAGGGAGAGCCGGTGCTCGCCGTCGCGGCCATTGACGAGCAGACGGCGGTCGACGCGATTGAGAAGATCAAGATCCGGTGGGAAGTGCTCCCGTTCAACGTTGATCCCCTCGAGACGCTGCGCCCCGGTGCGAAGACCGCGCGGGTCGAAGGCAACGTCTGGGTGCGCCCCGCACCGACGCCGGGCCAGCCTCCGCCGCTTCCGGAGATCAAGGATCTGAAATGGACTGCGGAGCAGTTCGCTGAAGCGAGTGAAGGCCGGATGCCGATGGGCGAGGCGACCGATACGCCGTGGACGTACGGCGATGTCGAGGCAGGCTTCAAGAAGGCGGCGCTGGTGCTCGACGAAACGTTCGTGACGCCGAACACCAGCCATCAGTGCCTCGAGAGCCGGTCGTGCTTTGCGTACTGGCAGAACGGCAAGCTGCACATCCACCTGTCGACGCAGAGCACCGTGCAGACGGTGAACTCGATCGCGCGCTGGCTCAGCCTCGAGCCGACCGAGATCGTGCTGATCAGCGAGTACTGCGGCGGCGGGTACGGCAGCAAGGCGACCGGATCGATCACCGACATCATCCCCGCGCTGCTGGCGAAGAAGACGGGGACCCCTGTGATGATGCGGATCAGCCGAGAGGAAGAGCACGCGATCGGGCGCGCGCGGCCCGCGATGCACGCGCGCATGAAAGTCGGCTTCTCGAAGGAAGGCCGCATCACGGCGCTCGACATGTTCACCATCGTCGAAGGCGGGCCCTACGGCCCTGGCGGCGACGGCAACTCGGCCAGCCGGTATGCGTCACTGATGTTCCAGCCCGAGGCCATGCGTTGGCGCGGCGTGACGGCCATCACCAATACGCCGCCCCGCGGCGCGCAGAGCCAACCGGGCGGCATGCAGGGTATCACCCTCATGGAACCGGTTTTGGCAAAGGCGGCGAGGAAACTCGGTATCGATCAGGTGGAGATCCGCAAGATCAACGCGCCTGAAGGCAGGGCCAAGTTCGGCCCGTCCAATGCGGCGGGGAATCGCACGACCACGACCAGCTGCTTCCTGAAGGAAGCGCTCGACAAGGGCGCGGCCGAGTTCGGTTGGGATGAGCGGAAGGCGCGGAGCGGACAGCGCATTGGAAGCAAAGTTCGCGGCGTCGGCGTGGCCGTCAGCGGGTTCGTCGGCGGCTCGGTCGGTTTTGACGGCCTGTTCATCATCAAACCCGACGGACACATGTACGTCCAGACGGGCATCGGCAACCTCGGCACCGAGTCGATGATCGATTGTCAGCGTGTCGCTGCCGAAATGATGGACGTGCCGTGGGAGAAGGTTCACGTGACGTGGGGCGATACCTCGAAGCATCTGCCGTGGAGCTGCGTCTCCGGCGGCAGCCAGACGATTCACGCCCATACGCGCGCATCGCATGCGGCCGCGTCGGACGCCATCAGGAAACTGCAGGAGATCGCCGCCAAGGATCTCGGTGGCAAGCCCGACAATTACGTCGTGTCCGGCGAACGCGTCGCCCGCAAGGGCGGCGGCGCAGGCATGACGCTCGCGAAGGCCGCGCAGCGCGCGATAGAGCTTGGGGGTACATACGACGGCCACGAGCTGCCGAAAGACATCAACGCCATGACCACCCGCTCGGCCACCGCGCTCGCCGGCCAGGGCTTGATGGGCGTGGCAAAGGACAACTACAAGCGCGACGGCGCGACGTACTCATTTTGCGCGGCGTTTGCGGAAGTCGAGGTGGACGTCGAAACCGGTGTCTACGACCTGCTCGACTACCACATGGTGGCCGACGTCGGCACCGTGATTCATCCGCGCGCGCTCGGTGCACAGATTCTCGGCCGTTCGATTCTGGGCATCGGCCACGCCATCGGCCACAAGTGGGTCTACGACCAGCGCTACGGCGTCGCGCTCGCGAAGCGCTTCTATCAGAACAAGCCGCCGAGCATTCTCGACGTGCCGACCCACATGGGATGGTCGGCGGTCGAGCTCCCGGACCCGGAAACGCCGGTAGGCGCGAAGGGGATTGGCGAGCCTCCGGTGGCGGCGGGTACCTGCGCCGTGCTGAATGCGATTTCGGATGCGATCGGCGACGAGGTGTTTCGTCGCGCGCCGGTCAACGCCGACACGATTCTGGTCTCGCTCGAGTCAGGACGGCCATCGGGGTTGCTGCTGACGGCGAACGTTTAACTGGGAGTCTTTCTTTTTTTTCTGCTGCTTCTGAGCTCCGCCTGTGGCGGAGCTCCGCCGCCACCTGCCGCAAGTGCCCACCAGCCACAGGTTGCCTGGAACACGATCCGCACCTGGTCGGGCAGCGGAGACCAGCAACTCGACTCGTTCACGAGCGATACCGGGGCGCTCCGCATCGTGTGGAAAGCGACGCGCGTGGCTGGTGCCACCGGGCCAGGGTCGCTGAAGATCGTGGTCCACAGCGCCATCAGCGGCAGACCGCTGGCGGCGGCGGCGGTCGATCATCAGGGCGAGGGCACGGGGACGGCCTACGTCAGCGAAGAACCGCGCGTGTTCTTTACGGTCGTGAGTGCGCGTGACGTGGAGTGGACATTTACGATCTCGGAGAGATTGAGGTAGAAAAGGGCTCCCGACCCCTTTTCTATAGCTCGCGCAGCGCCGTTGGAATCGGCAGCCGGGCGGCGCGAATCGCCGGGAGCAACCCGCCAATCAGGCCCATCGCCAGCGCGTAGAACAGCCCCATCCCGAGCAATTCCGGCGTCACCCGAAAGGCAAACGCGACCTGGCTGAACGTCTGGAAGTTCATCGTCGACGTCTGGTAGCCGTTGAAGGCCAGATAGGCGGCGGCGCCGCCGATCACGCCCCCGATGGCCCCCAGCACAAGAGACTCCGCCAGAATCGACACGAGCACGGACATGGTGTTGAACCCGAGCGCACGCAGTGTCGCGATCTCGCGGGAGCGTGTGGCGACGGCCGTGTACATCGTGAGAATCGCGCCGAAGACCGCGCCGATGCCCATCAAGCCGGCGATGCCGAACCCGATCGTGCGGATCAGTCGCGTCAGCGCCTGCGACTGACTGGCGTAGTACTCGTTCTCTCGCTTGATCGAGACGTTGAGCTGCGGATTCGACGTGAGCCAGTCGCGGAACGTGTCGAGCGATTCGGGCGACTCGAGGTGCGCGAGCAGCGATTGATACGTATTCCCGCGCCGATACGCGCCCTGAAGCGTGCGGGCATCGGTCCAGATTTCGGTTTCCGCCACGCCGCCGTCGGCGTCGAACACGCCGACGACCTGCCATCGGTTCTGGCCCGACACGATCGTGTTGCCGACCTCGGTGCCGACAAACTGTCCGCGCGCCCCTCGGCCGACGATCACTTCGCTGGTGCCGAACTGAAACATGCGGCCTTCGACGATCGAAAATTCTTCACGCAGCGGGATGCCGGCCGGCTCGATGCCTCTCATCGGAACGTTCGCCGGCGCTTCGGGCGTCGATCGTTTCGGTAGATCGATAATGACGTACAGCTCAGCAGATGCGAGCGCCGTCTGACCGGTGCGCCGGAGGCCCGGCGCCTGCTTGATGATGTCCACGTCGGCGCCACCCAGGCCGCTGGTCATCTCGCTATCGGCTCCGCTGCGCATGACGAGTGCGCGATTCGGCGAACCCGATCCCTGCATGGCCGCGGCAAACCCGGCCGCGATGGACAGCACCGAGACGAAGACCACGACCACCCCGGCGATGCCGACGATGGCCACACCGGACGAGCTCAGCCTGCCCGGAATCGTCCGGATGTTGAGCGCCAGCACGGCGAGCGTTTGACTCAGCCAGTTCATATCAGGCCCGCCTCAATGCGTCGGTAATCTTGAGCCGCATGGCGGCCATCGCCGGCATGACGCCGGCCAGCAGGCCCATCATCACCATCAGGCCGACGCCAATCGCCAGTTCTCTGGCCGGCAAGATGAAAATCGGCAGCATGCCGTTGGTGGGATCGCCGCCCTGCACGAACAGCCAGGCGAGTCCGAGCCCAAGGAGCCCGCCGGTGAATGCGATGAACAGTGATTCGGTCAGCACGAGCGTGAGAATCGATCCCCCGGAAAAGCCCAGCGTCTTCAGGACCGCGAACTCGCTGGTGCGCTCCTTGACCGACTGCGCCATGGTGCTGGCGGCGACGAGGCCGAACATGAACAGCACGGTGGACGAGATGGCGATCATGATCGTCGAGATGTCGCCGATCTGCTTGGCAAAGCCCTCGACGAAGCCCTTCTCGGTGGTCGTCTTGGTTTCGGCCGCCGAGTTGGCGAACATCTCGTCGAAGGTCCGGCTCAGCTCCACCGATTGCGAGGGATCGGCGATCTTGACGACGTACCAGCCGACCGTGCCCTGGCCTCCGCGGCGATTCTCGTCGAGGTAGTCGTACCTGAAAAAGAAATTGGTCTTGTCCACGCCGTCATCGCCGTCGTAGATGCCGGAGATGTTGAATTCCCAGGTCTGACCCTCCTTCGGCTGGTAAATGGTGGCAGTGAGCGGAACACGGTCGCCGACGTTCCAGCCGAAACGTTCGGCGAGATCGCGTCCGATAATCGCTCCCTGACGGTCCTTCATCCAGGCCGCGACCTGGTCCGGCGGTACCCGAAACTCTTTGTAGATCTTCAGGAACGGCTCGGGCTCGAC
>Ga0163150_10003504_pt1 | contig 22013 bp, 19 predicted proteins | sample OliLakLV19P2IB_FD_148628 | JGI IMG/M metagenome (GOLD analysis project Ga0163150, IMG submission 148628) | Freshwater microbial mat bacterial communities from Lake Vanda, McMurdo Dry Valleys, Antarctica - Oligotrophic Lake LV.19.P2.IB | ecosystem: Environmental > Aquatic > Freshwater > Lake >...
CGGGTGGTCTGGCGCACCGATACGAAGCTTGAGTTGTCCGGGGGGCCGGCCGTTGGCGAGGGAATCGTCGTGGTGGGCGCTACCGGCGGTGACGTGGTCGCCCTCGATGCCGGCTCCGGGATCGAGCGCTGGCGCGTCGCGACCGGAGGCGAAGTACTTACGGCGCCGACGGTGGCTGGCGGTCTCGTGGTGGTGCGTACCGTGGACGGCCGGTTGCGGGCGCTCGGTGTCGCCGACGGCAAAGATGCCTGGACCTACGAGCAGCCGGTGCCGCGACTGACGCTGCGCGGCAACGGGATGCCGATCATCGACGGCGACATGGTCATCGCCGGACTCGACAACGGCAAGGTCGTCTCGCTCTCGCTCTCGACCGGCGAATTGCTCTGGTCCACGACCGTCGCGCCTTCGAAGGGCCGCACGGAGATCGAGCGGATGGTGGACATCGATTCGCCCGTGCACGTCGTCGGTGACGACATCTTCGTGGTCGGCTACCAGGGCCGCATCGCGATGCTCGCACGCGAAACGGGACAACTCTGGTGGGGTCGCGACCTGTCGAGCAACCGCGGCCTCGCCGTGGACAGCGACACGATCTACGTGACGGCCGCCGACAGCAGCGTGGTTGCTTTGCGCCGGCGCGACGGGACGCCGGTGTGGACGCAGGACGCAATGCTGCGACGCTCGCTCACCGGGCCTGTCCTGGCGGGCGACACCCTGGTGGTCGGCGACTTCGAGGGCTATGTGCATTGGCTGGATGCGGCGACCGGTCAGATTCTGGCGCGCGGCAAGACTGGCAGCGGGCGCATGAGCAACACCCCGGTCGTGGCCGGCGACCTGCTGCTGCTGCAGTCCGATTCCGGCGACGTCCAGGCCTGGCGCGCCCAGGCGCGGGCGACGGGCTGAGCCCGGCCCGGCGGCATGCCATGCTGCCCGTCGTCGCCCTGGTGGGCCGGCCCAACGTCGGCAAGTCGACACTCTTCAATGCGCTGACGGGCACGCGCGACGCCCTGGTCGCAGATATCCCGGGCCTGACCCGGGACCGCAAGTACGGCTACGGACGAGCCGAACCGCATCACTTCATCGTCGTCGACACCGGCGGCCTGGTGGAGACGCCGCGCGGGATGCACGAACTGATGGCGAAGCAGACCGCGCGCGCCATCGAGGAGGCCGACCGCATCATTTTCCTGGTGGACGGTCAGTCGGGCCTCGACGCCGCCGACCGTTTCGTCGCGGACGTGCTGCGCAGGAGCGGCAAGCCGGTGACCGTCGCAGTCAACAAGTGCGAGGACCGCGATCCGGGCGTCGTCACGGCGGAGTTCCACGGCTTCGGATTCGGCGAGCCGATGGCAATTTCGGCGGCCCACCGGCGGGGCATTGACGACCTCATGGAGGTCGCGCTGGCCGGTATCGAGCCTGCTGCCCCTGAGGGCGATGAAGCCGAGCGCTCGATCCGCGTCTGTGTCGTCGGGCGGCCGAACGTCGGCAAGTCGACGCTGATCAACCGTCTGGTGGGGGAAGATCGCGTCATAACTTTCGACCAGCCCGGCACGACGCGTGACACGGTGCAGGTGCCATTCGAGCGGGACGGTATCAGTTACGTGCTGATCGACACCGCCGGCGTGCGTCGCCGGGCGCGGGTCGACGAGGGGCTCGAGAAGTGGAGCGTCATCAAGACGCTGCAGGCAATCGACGTGGCGCACGTCGTGATCTGCGTCGTCGATGCGCGCGACGCGGTCGCCGAGCAGGATGCGACCCTGTTCGGGCTGGCCGCAGAGCGCGGCCGCGCGCTGGTCATCGCGGTGAACAAGTGGGATCACGTCGAGCCGGGCCAGCGCGACGCGATCCGCGACCAGGTTGCGCAGCGACTTCGTTTCCTCGACTTCGCGCCAGTGCACTACATTTCCGCATTGCACGGCAGCGGCGTTGGCACCCTCATGGACGCCGTGCGTGCCGCCTACGTGGCCGCGATGCGGGAGATGCCGACGCCGGAGCTCACGCGCGTGCTCGAGGCGGCAATCCGGCAGCACCAGCCGCCCCTGGTACGCGGACGGCGGATCCGCCTGCGCTATGCACACCAGGGCGGGCGCAACCCGCCGGTCATCGTCGTGCACGGGGCCCAGGCGGAGCGCACCCCCGAGGATTACCGTCGCTACCTGATGAATTGCTTCCGCGAAGCATTCCGCCTCGACGGCACGCCGGTACGCGTCGACCTGCGCAGCGAAGTCAACCCGTTTGCGAAGCGGCGTGAGAAGCTGACGCCGCGCCAGCGGCGTACTCGTGATCGCAGGAAGCCCGCTCCGCGACGCTGAATCAGGGCTTGCCGTCCAGGACCCGGGCACGCAGGCGCCCGTGCGCGAGCTGCGCCTCGATCTCGGATCCTGGCGGCGCCTCGGCCGGGCCGCGCACCACTGCGCCGTTCCCTGCCAGCGTGACAATTGCGTAGCCTCGACCGAGCGTGGCGATCGGGCTCGTGGCCTCGAGTCCACGGGCCGCCGACATGAGCAGTCCGCGCGCCCCGGCAATCCGGCCGCGCAGGGCGGGCAGGAGCCGCGCGCCGGCATGCCCGATGCGCTGGCCGAGCGCGGCGAGCCGGGCGGCAGGCGAGCAGCCTGCCAGCTCTGCAGCGACGCGCAGCAGCCGTTCCCGTCGGGTACGAGCTTCACGCCGCATCGTGCCCGCGAGGCGCATCTGCAGCTCGTCGAGCCGTTGCATGCGTTCTCGCACGGACTGGGCCGGATGCAGCCTGCCGAGACGCCCTTGCAGTTGGGCGTACGTGTCGCCGTGGCGGCCCATTGCGCGCGACATCGCCGACCGCAGCCGCCCCCCTGTCACGCTGAGCGTTGCCAGCCAGGATGCGGCATCGGGCACTGAAAGTTCCGCGGCGGCGGACGGGGTCGGCGCCCGCAGGTCTGCGACGAAATCAGCGATCGTGAAGTCGACCTCGTGCCCGATGCCGGTCACGAGGGGCAGCTCGAGGGCCGCAATCGCGCGCGCCAGCGCCTCGTCGTTGAAGGCCCAGAGATCCTCCAGCGAACCGCCGCCGCGCACCAGCAGCAGCAGGTCCACTTCCTGGCGGCGGTCGGCAAGCGCGAGCATCGCCGCGATCTCGCGCGCCGCGACCGCACCCTGCACGGGCACCGGGTAGATCAGCAGCGATACGCCCCGGTTCCGCCGTCGCATGACGTTCAGTACGTCCCGCAGCGCCGCGCCGCTTGCCGAAGTCACGATGCCGATTCGGCGCGGGAAGCGGGGCAGGGCGCGTTTGCGCGATTCGTCGAACAGGCCTTCTGCGGCGAGCCGCTGCTTCAGCGCCTCGAAACGCCGCCTGAGTTCGCCTTCGCCGGCTTCCTCGAGGTGATCGACGACCAGCTGGAAGTCCCCGCGCGCCTCGTAGAGTCCCACGCGCGCCCGCAGCAGGACCTGCAAGCCGTCCCGCGGGGCGAAGCGCACCGCGAGGTTGCGCTGGCGAAACATGGCGCAACGCACCTGGGCGTCCTCGTCCTTGAGCGTGAAGTACCAGTGGCCGGAGGCCGGCCGGGACAGGTTGGAGAGCTCACCGGTGATCCACAGCGAGGGCAGCCCAGCCTCCAGCAGGCCGCGCGCCTCGCGATTCAGCCGGCTGACGGTATAGATGTCCCGTCGTGGCTCGCCGGTTTGCCCCGTTTCCTTCGCAAAAAGGTCCATGCAGCCATGCTATGCGAGCCACGCTCCGCAACGCTACAGACAGGGAACCCGCCGGCAACGTAGAATGAGCCGCTTCATTCGGACCGCGGCGGAAATGCCGACCATGCGCATCGTCCAGGAAGCACTCACCTTTGACGACGTCCTGCTCGTACCCGCGTACTCGGACGTACTGCCGCGCGAGGTGGACCTGTCGACCCGCCTGACGCGCGGTATCCGGCTCAATCTGCCGTTCGTCTCTGCGGCGATGGATACGGTGACGGAGGCCCGCCTCGCGATCACGATCGCCCAGGAAGGCGGCATCGGCATCATCCACAAGAACATGACTGCCGCCGACCAGGCGCGGGAAGTCGGGCGCGTGAAGAAGCACGAGAGCGGGGTCATCAAGGACCCCATCACCGTGCGGCCGGACGCGACGATCCGCGACGTCATCGCACTGACCCGTGCCAGGGGAATTTCGGGTCTCCCCGTCACGTCGGATGGCAACCAGGTCGTCGGCATCGTCACGCATCGCGACATCCGCTTCGAGGAGCAGCTCGACCTGCCGGTGTCGAAAGTCATGACGCCGCGCGACAAGCTCGTGACGGTTCGCGAGAACACGCCGCGCGAGGAAGTGCTCACGCTGTTACACCGTCACCGCATCGAGAAGGTGCTGGTGGTGGATGCTGATGGCCGGCTGCGCGGCATGATTACCGTCAAGGACATCCAGAAGGCGCGCGACTTCCCGCGCGCCTGCAAGGACGAGCACGGCCGCCTGCGCGTCGGCGCCGCCGTCGGCACTGCGGCCGACACCCTGGAACGCGTCGCCCGGCTCTCCGAGGCGGGCGTGGACCTCGTGATCGTCGATACTTCCCACGGGCATTCGCGCGGCGTCATCGCGACCGTCGAGCGCATCCGCAAGGCGCACCCGCAGCTCCAGCTGGTCGCCGGCAACATCGTCACGGCGGAGGCCGCGAAGGCGCTGGTCGACGCCGGCGCCGACGCCGTGAAGGTCGGCATCGGGCCGGGCTCGATCTGCACGACGCGCATCATTGCGGGCGTCGGCGTGCCGCAGATCACTGCGATCTCGACGGTCGCCGAGGCGCTCGCGAAGACCGACGTTCCGCTGATCTCCGACGGCGGCATCCGCTTCTCGGGCGACGTCGCCAAGGCGCTTGCGGCCGGCGCCCACTCGGTGATGATCGGCGGGCTGTTCGCCGGCACCGAGGAGTCGCCGGGCGAGGTCGAGCTGTACCAGGGCGCTTCCTACAAGTCCTACCGCGGCATGGGCTCGCTGGGCGCGATGGCCCAGCGTCACGGTTCGAGCGACCGCTACTTCCAGGACACCGTCGAGGAGCTGGAAAAGCTCGTGCCGGAGGGCGTCGAGGGGCGCGTGCCGTACAAAGGGAGCCTCGTGACGATCCTGCACCAGCTCGCGGGCGGCGTGCGCGCCGCCATGGGCTACACCGGCAGCCAGGACATCGAGCAGATGCGCACACGCCCGGTATTCGTGCGCATCACCGGGGCCGGCGTGCGCGAGAGCCACGTGCACGACGTCAGCATCACCAAAGAAGCGCCGAACTACCGGATCAGCTGATGGCGGAGCGCTTAGCCGTAGTCCCGGCCGACATCCATGCCCACCGGATCCTGATCCTCGACTTCGGCGCACAATACTCGCAGCTGATTGCGCGGCGCGTGCGCGAGATCGGCGTCTATTGCGAGATCCTGCCCTGTGATTGCGGTGATGAGGCGGTGCGGGCTTTCGGCGCCAGCGGTGTCATCCTCTCCGGCGGTCCGGAATCCGTCACCGATGCCGTGCCGCCGCGCGCGCCCGAAGCCGTGTTCGCGCTCAAGGTGCCGGTGCTCGGCATCTGCTACGGCATGCAGACGATGGCCGTCCAGCTCGGCGGTCGCGTCACGACTTCGACGCACCGCGAGTTTGGCTACGCGAAGGTGCAGCGCATCGCGGCCTCGCGCCTCCTCGACGGCATCGCGGACGAGGGCGCGTCCGACGCGAGCCTGCTCGACGTCTGGATGAGCCACGGCGACCGCGTCGAGACGCTGCCCGCCGGATTCACTGCGATCGCGGCGACTGCGAACGCGCCGCTGGCGGCCATGGCGAACGACGCTGCGCGTCTGTACGGCGTCCAGTTTCACCCGGAGGTGACACACACGCGTTCGGGCGCGGCCATCCTCGAGCGCTTCGTGCGCGAGATATGCGGCTGCGACGCGCTCTGGGATGCCGGAAACATCGTCGCCGACGCGATCGCGCGCGTGCGAGAACAGGTGGGTCGCGACCGCGTGCTGCTCGGCCTCTCCGGCGGCGTGGACTCGTCGGTGGTCGCGGCGCTTCTGCACGAGGCGATCGGCGACCAGCTCACCTGCGTGTTCGTGGACCATGGACTGCTGCGGCTCGGTGAAGGCGACCAGGTCATGGCGACCTTTGCCGCGCACCTAGGTATTCGCGTGATTAGGGTCGACGCCGCGGATCGCTTCTTCGCCGGGCTCGAGGGCGAGGAAGACCCGGAACGAAAGCGCAAGATCATCGGCAAGCTGTTCATCGACGTTTTCGAGGAGGAGTCGGGAGAACTTGAAGGCGTGAAGTGGCTCGCCCAGGGCACGATCTACCCCGACGTCATCGAGTCGGCAGGCGCAAAGACCGGCAAGGCTCACGTCATCAAGTCGCACCACAACGTGGGCGGGCTGCCTGAACGAATGCACCTCAAGTTGCTGGAGCCGCTGCGCGAGCTGTTCAAGGACGAGGTGCGGCGGATCGGGCTGGAGCTCGGCCTGCCGCGCGAAATGGTGTTCCGCCACCCGTTCCCGGGTCCCGGCCTCGGCGTTCGTATCCTCGGCCGCGTGACGCGCGAGGCGGCAGAGTTGCTGCGGCGCGCGGATGCAATCTACATCGAGGAGCTGCGCGCCCACGACCTGTACGACCGTGTGAGCCAGGCGATGGCGATCTTCCTGCCGGTGCGTTCGGTGGCGGTGATGGGCGACGGCCGGCGTTACGACTGGGTGATTGCTCTGCGCGCGGTCGAGACGGTGGACTTCATGACTGCGCGCTGGTCGCGGCTGCCTTACGACTTTCTCGACGTCGTCGCGCGCCGGATTGTCAACGAGGTCAATGGAGTCTCGCGCGTCGTCTACGACGTCTCCGGCAAGCCGCCGGCGACGATCGAATGGGAGTAGGGGACTTTCCAGTTCTCAGGATCCGATGACCCACGATTTTATCAGTCCAGAGATCCGGGACAGGCAATGCTTGCCACTGAGGCCTGCCTTTGATCGGAGAACTGGACAACGTCGTCGGCTGTGATCGGCAAGAGGGCAACCAGCCGGATAGCCTTCAGGGCATTCTCGGCGGCCCGCAGGGTCAGGGCACCCCAAGCGAATATGACGTCAATGCCGACGGTACACACTCAGGTATGTCGAAACGCGGGTTCGGGATCGGTGATATGGACGACAGGAGCCGCGCCCGGCTATTCGCTCAGGCGTTTGATCCGCTGCGTGCGCGTACCGTCGAACTGCTCGGTCGCCCGCTGCAGCAGGAGCCGGGCCTCGTTCGCGGGCAGTGCCCGGCTCATCAGGAATCCCTGCGCCTGGTTGCACAGGTGATCCTGCAGGAAGCGCAGCTGAGCGAACGACTCGACTCCCTCGGCGACGACGCCGACCTTGAGTGCCTTGGCGACGGAGATGATCGCGGCTGCGATCGCGCCATCGTCCACGGACTCGCTGAGATCCTGGACGAAGGAGCGGTCCATCTTCAGCCGGTCGATCGCGAAGTTCTGCAGGCGCTGGAAATTCGAGTAGCCGGTCCCGAAGTCGTCGATTGCGACGGAAACGCCGATGGCGTGCAGATCCTTGAGGATCTTCTCCGATCGTTTTTCGTCCAGCAGGACCATGGATTCGGTGATCTCGAGTTCGAGCATTCCGTGGTCGAGCCCGGTTTCGGCAAGGACGTTCGTGACCAGCTCGACGAAGTTGGGCATCGCAAATTGCTGGCCAGCGATATTCACGGCCATGCGCTTCACTGCCAGGCCGTCGTCATGCCATTTCTTGGCTTGTGCGCAGGCGGTCCGCAGCACCCATTCGCCGATCGTGATGATGAGGCCACAGTCCTCCGCGATGGGAATGAAATCCATCGGCGGCACCACGCCGAGCTCGTCGTTGGTCCAGCGAAGGAGTGCTTCCATGCCCGCGATCTCGCCGGTCGCCATCTCGATCTGTGGCTGGTAGTGCAACGAGAGCTCGCCGCGCTCGAGCGCGCCACGCAGTTTTCCCTCGATCGTGTAGCGCTGGAGCATGCCTTCGTTCATCGACACGTCGAAGAACGCACAGGAGCCGGGCCAGCGACGTTTCGCGAAGTACATCGCCAGGTCGCCGTGGCGCAGCAGCGAGGCCGCGTCGGTTCCGTCCGTCGGCGAGATCGCGATACCGATGCTCGGCGTGATGACGACTGTATTGTTCGACAGCTGCATGGGCTGCTGGATCGCCGCGATCAGCCGATCTGCCACCGTACGTGCATCTTCGGAGCTCGCGATGTCGGGAAGGATGACCATGAATTCGTCGCCACCCAGGCGGCCGATGTCCCCGGGCCGGTCGACCCGCGACCCGTCCGATCCGCCGGAGTCGACGCGCCGTAACGACTTGCGAAGGCGCTCGGCCGCGACCTGCAGGACCTCGTCCCCGACCGAATGACCGAGCGTGTCGTTGACCCGCTTGAAATTGTCGAGGTCGATGTACATGACGGCCAGCATCTTGCCCTGCTGCTGCGTCGTCTCGAGCGCCGAGCGCAGTCGGCTGTGCGCCTGCTCCCGGTTCGGGAGGCCGGTCAGTGAATCGAAGTAGGCAAGACGTGCGAGATGCCTTTCCGCCCGCCACTTGCTTGCGAGCGCGATAGCCATCTGTCGCACCTCGTGCGGATGAAAGGGCTTCTGCAGATACGAGAGCTTATCCTCCGGGGGAACGCGACCGCCGATGTCACAGGGATCGACATCCGAGTAGGCCGTGCACACGGCGATCTCGATCGAGGCATCGAGTTCGCGAATGCGGCCGGCGGCCCACACGCCGTCCTGGCCCGGCGGCATGCGCATGTCGAGAAAGGCAACCGCGAAAGGGTGCTTGGCGCTGATCGACTGATTCACGGCGACGACCGCGGCTTCGGCGTTGTCGCAGTACTCGACGTCGAACGAGAGTGCAGCGCTCGGAAGACGTGCCGGCGCTTTTCCTCCGTCGCCGCCGAACAGCTTTGCGCCCAGCTTGCGCCGCGCGTCGTTGTGGGCCTCCGGTTGCGCGTCGCTGAAGATCTGCCGGTAAGCATCGCGAATTGCCGCCTCGTCGTCGACGACGAGGACACGGATCGGCGCTCGCTTGGAATCTGACATGGTGGACCTCAGGCGGCCTGGTTGCTGACTTCAGCGGCTGGAGCCGGAACTGGAATGACGACGTGCAGGGTGGCTCCGCGGCCCCGGCCGTCGCTGGTCGCCCAGATTCGCCCACCCAGGGCGTTGATGGTCGTGGCACACCAGTGAAGCCCGATGCCCATGTTTCCCTCGTCCAGCTTCGTCGAGTAGCCCTTTTCGAAGATGCGTTCGAGGTTCTCGGCGGGGATTCCGACGCCCGTGTCGGAACATTCGAGGAATAGCTTGTACGGGTCGTCGTCGCGAGAAAGAGTCGCCGAGAAGCTCACCGTTCCGTGATCACGCCCCGCGGCGCGAACTGCCTCCGCGGCATTGATGATGAGGTTCTGGATCACCTGCCGCAGCATCGTGCGTGCCAGCTTGACCGTGCCGATGTACTGCACTGACGGGTCGAGCGTGACACTGACGAGCGCGCGGCAGTGATCCGGCACGATTTCAAGGCTCTGTTCGATGATGGAAGGAAGATCCACGACCTCAATGACGGTCGATGTGCGCGAGGAGCGCGACTGCTCGGTGAGGGCACTCTGCACAATCTCGGCCTGACGCGTGATGACCTCGACGTCGCCGTTTGCATCCTTGATTACCTCCGCCATCTCGCCACTGGTGAGCCTCAGGAACTCGTCGAGGTCAGCCTGGCGGGGAGAACCCCCGGGCACTTCGCCCCGCTCGCCGAGCGCGCGCTCGACATCCGCCAAGGGCGCCGCACGCAGGCGGGTCTGCAGGCCGGCCAGTCGAACCCGCAGGGGCGTGATTGCATTGCCGATGTTGTGCAGTACGCCACGGGAGTTCTCCGACATGCCGGCCTGAAAACTGTGGTCGATGAGCTGCCTGCGCGAGTCGGCGACCTTGGCGACCATGCGGTCGAATTCCGTCGCCAGCGCGCCTATCTCGTCGCTGCGGCGGATGTCGAGGCGCTTCGTGAGATCGTCACCCGAGCCGATCCGGACCGCATGACGCGTGAGGCGCGCGAGAGGTGCGAGCACCGTTCGCTCCAGCGAGCCCAGGAGAATCAGAAGCACGACAACGGCTGCGCCGACGGTGAAGGCGAGCACGTAGTTGACGGTCGTAGCGGCGCCATCGCTGATCGTGCGCGGAACTTCGACGCGCAGCGCCATGACCGGCACGCCGTAGACGTCATTGAAAACCCGCAGGACGTCGGTGGTATTGCCCTTCACCCTGACGCTTTCGTTCGCGATCGTCTCGCCACTGAGCCGCAGGACCGACTCGGCGCCGAGATCGCCGCGCACGGCCGCAAGCCTGACCGTGGTCTGCGCTCGGCCGCCGATCGCCGCAACCTCAGTGTCGGTCAGGAGACGGCCCATCAGTACCATGCCGCGCGACGGACCCTGCCCGAAGCCGTCGAGGATTGGCGCGGCTGCTGCGAGCAGGACTCCGTGTTCGGTCGCGATCAGGCCCTGGCCGGGAAGTCCGGTCTCCAGGTTATCGCGCCAGGCAAAGTTGTCCGGGAGCATCGGCTGCGGAAACAGGTCGAGCGGCAGGATCACTCCGGATTCCGGATCGAAGGCGCGTGCCAGCACGAGATTGCCGTCCAAATCTACGAAGGCGAGGGCGGTCAGGCGCAGCTGCTTCATTGCTGCTTCGCTCAGGTTGTCCCGTTCGAACTGCGGATTGCGATCTCGCATGAATTCGTAAGAGTCCTTCCAGTTGCCCCAGTCCGTCGCGGACACACGGATCTCGTCCAGCGTCTGGCGGACGCCATAGTCGATGCGCTTCATGGCAGTGCGCGCCGTGTCGAGCTCGATTTCCTCGAACCGCGGCAACAGCAACGCCTGTCCGACGACCCACTCGACGAAAGTGAGCGCGACGAACACGGCTGCGAGCAAGGCAACGACTTTGGTGCGTATCTTCATGATCCGGGCCGGGTTACCGGCGAACGGGCCAGAATATGACGCACGGGTGAGGCCCGGAATGTGACGTAACCGATGCGCGCCAAATTGGTCACGTTGTCATGCCCAAGCGGTGACGTGTGTCACAGGTGGCGTGGCGTAGCAGCGCCCGGCATACGTCGCGCGTCGTTCACTCGCGGTTTCAGCCGCGCCGCGCCGCCTCGATGGCGGCAACGTCGATCTTCTGCATCGACATCATTGCCTCGAATGCCCGCTTGGCCTCGGCGCCACCCGCGGCAAGCGCCTCGGTCAGCACGCGCGGGGTGATCTGCCAGGAAAGGCCCCAGCGATCCTTGCACCAGCCGCAGCCGCTTTCCTTGCCGCCATTGCCGACGATTGCGTTCCAGTAGCGATCCGTCTCTTCCTGGGTGTCGGTCGCGATCTGGAATGAGAATGCCTCGCTGTGCTTGAAGGCAGGTCCGCCGTTAAGTCCCAGGCAGGGAATGCGCAGGACGGTGAATTCCACGGTCAGGACATCGCCCTTTCTGCCGCTCGGGTAATCCGCGGGTGCGTGGTGGATAGACGTCACCTTGCTGTCCGGAAAAGTCGCGGCGTAAAAGCGCGCGGCGTCATGGGCGTCCCTGTCGAACCAGAGGCAGATCGTGTTCCTTGGCTTCATGTCGGTGCGCTCATGCGGGCGGATCCCAGTCGAGGCCGAGCAGCAGGCAGCCGGTGACGGTGCGCGTACGGTGGCGGGTGCCCGGCTCGTAGACGATCCAGTCGCCGGGCTGCATGCGCATGAGGTAAGACCCGCGCTCGTTTCCTGCCTCGTGCGACAGCCGCGCGTACGACATTTCGGGTTGCACGGGCCCATCGATGTCGTAGGGCCACATGGCGAGATTTCGCGTCGCGAAGATGCGCCTTCCCTTGTCCTCATCGCTCACGATACGAGCCGCGCTTCGATCCAGGCCTTGATGTCCGCCAGGACGGCGTCCTTGCCGGTGTCGTTCAGAAGGTCGTGGAAGTGCCCGTCGTATAACTTGAGCTTCTTGTCCTTCGAGCCGGCAGTGTCGTAGAACAACTGACTGCCTGCAGGCATCGTCGCCTTGTCCGCGGTGCCGTGCAGGATGAGCACTGGCAAGGTGATGCGCGCGAACTCGCGCCGCAGGCGCTCGTTGGCGCGCACCAGAGCGGCCACCGTCTTCGCCGGCTGCACTTCGTCCAGGGTCAGCGGGTCGCTGTTCAGGATCCTCACCGCGATCGGGTCGCGCGAGAAGTCCTCGTTCTTGAGCTTCAGCACCGGCAGTCGCGGCAGGATGCGGGAGAGCCCTTTGATCACGGTGAGCACGGCGTCGGGTGCCGGCACTCTGAAAGCGAAGCTTTCGCAGACGAGTCCCGCGATCTCGGCTTGGTGGTCGAGGGCAAAGGTGCTGGAAACGACCCCGCTCGCGCTGTGCCCCAGCAGGAATACCGGCCGGCCCGGATGGCGCGACTTGGCAAGATGGATGACCGCCGCGACGTCGGCCACGTACTCAGCGATGTCATCGACGTAGTAGCGTGCACCGCCCGACTTTCCGCGGCCGCGCAGGTCGAGCGCAAAGGTCGAGAATCCGGCCGCCGCGAACTGCGCGCCGGGCCAGAGGTACTGGCCGCCGTGCGAATTGACCCCGTGGCAGATGACGACCGCCGCACGGGCACGGCCGACCGGCGGGAAGGCACGGACGTGGATCTCGACGCCGTCCGCGCTCTGGACCTTCTCCTCAGTCGCACCACCCGCTGTCATATGCGAAGCCCCGCGCGGCCGTTGGAACGCCGCGCGGCGATCATAACCGGTGCGTGCCCGGTGGGGCTCTATCGCGAGAGCAGGATCTGCGCATCCCCGAGCTGCCGCTCGGCGAAGCCGGCCTCGCAGTAGCAGAGGTAGAATTCCCACAGCCGGATGAAAGTGTCGGGGTAACCCTGGGAGCGCACCTTTCCGAGGTTGGACCGGAAGTTGGTCCGCCAGCGCGCCAGCGTCGTCGCATAGTGCAGGCCGATGTCCTCGAGCGCGAGAATGCGCAGGTCCGAAGTCTGCGCCATGGCCATGGCGAGCGCGCTGATCGAGGGGATGCACGCGCCGGGAAACACGTAGCGCTTGATGAAATCGACCTCGTCGCGAGCCTGCTTGTAGCGATGGTCGGCGATCGTGATGGACTGCAGCATCATGCGCCCGCCCGGGCTCAGTCGCTCCGCGGCGCAGCGGAAGAACTCGCCGTACTGCCGATGCCCAATCGCTTCGATCATCTCGATCGAGACCAGCTTGTCAAAGCGCCCGCTCAGATCGCGATAGTCCTCGAGCAGCAGCGTCACGCGATCCGTGAGGCCGGCGGCGCGTACGCGCTCACGTGCCATTTCGAATTGGGATGGCGAGATCGTCGTCGTCGTTACCCGGCAGCCGTAGCGGCCAGCGGCATGCAGGGCGAAGCCTCCCCAGCCGGTGCCGATCTCGAGCACGTGGTCGGAGGGCCCGAGTGCAAGCGCGCGGCAGATGCGGTCGAGCTTGGCCTCTTGGGCTTCCGCGAGCGTCACCCCGGCCCGTTCAAAGTAGGCGCAGGAATACATCATCGTCTCGTCGAGCATCAGCCGGAAGAAGTCATTGCCGAGATCGTAGTGCGCCGCGATGTTGCGCCGGCTCCCGGACCGTGAGTTGCTGCGCAGCCAGTGCGCGGCTCGCCGCAACGGCGCCGAGAACCAGGCGAGCCCGCCTTCCATTCCGTCCAGAGTCGCCTGGTTGCGCTGCATCAGTCGCAGGAGCGCGGTCAGGTCGTCCGTGCTCCAGCCCTCCCGGATGTACGACTCGGCGGCGCCGACGGAGCCGCCGAAGGCGAGGTCCGCATAGAAGCCCGGGTCATGCACGGTGATCGTCGCCTCGATGCCGTCGCCCGGACCGAAGTGGGTCGACGCGCCGTCTTCGCAGAGATGCAGCCTGCCCTCGACGATTCGGGCCAGCCGCGCGAAAACACCTGCGCGTGCCGTCCGGCTGAGCACACTTGAACGAGGCTCGACTTTCGACAGCTCGACCAGGGTGGTGTCGTTCACGCAATTCTCTCCGGGGCTTGCCTTGCAGGGTGTGTGTGGAATGGCACGCGCTTCGACCAGAGCCTCACCGCCTGCCAGTAAATGCGCGCAAGGGCAGCGAGCGAGCCAAAAGGCTGGCGCGCGAGTGCGGCGGCGAGGCTCGAGCCCGTGATCTCCTCGCGGCGCAGCGTCAGCGTTGCGTCGAACAGGCGTTGGCCGTCGCGCCGGTTCGCCATGTGCACGGCGAGCGAGGCCCCGGGTTCCGTGAAGCGCCAGTCATAGTCGATGTCCATCGGCATGAAGGGCGACACGTGGAACGCCTTGGCGAGACGAAAGCGCAGCGCATTGCTGGCAGGCGCCTGCGGGTCGCGCTGCAGCACGTAGGCATGCCTCTCGTTCCAGGGCGTGTTGGTGATCTCGGCGACGATCGCCTCCACGCGCGTGTCGCCAGCGTCGTAACAGTAATAGAAGCTGACCGGGTTGAAGCAGAAGCCGAAGTTACGGAGCTGGGCGAGCATCCGGATCGGGCCCGTGGGCCGGCACCCGGTTTCACGCGCGACGCACTCGCGCACGGCGGCGTCGAGGGGTAAATCCGGGTCGCCGAGATAGTCGGCGCGCAGGAACCGCGCTGGCGCCGGACGACGGGTGGACCAGAACCAGCGACCGCGGAAGACCTCGTCCAGTTCCGCGAGATCCAGCCAGCACATCGTCAGCCCATAGCTGAATTCGTGCGGCACCGGCAGGTGCCGGAGGTGCTTAAGCCGACCGGTGTAGAAGGCGCTCTGCATGGTCCTGCTCGAAATGTGCAACCGCATCCTCGGCGCTCACGACGCCGTCCTCGTGAAATCCGTTCCGCCACCAGGCGCCGCAGTAGTAGGTTCCGCGAACGCCATCCAGCTCGCGATGCCGCGCCTGGGCCGCGACCGACGCCAAGCTAAACACGGGGTGGTCGTAGCTCATGCGCGCCAGCACCCGCGCGGGGTCGATGGCGTCGGTCCGGTTTAGCGTGACGAGCAGCGGCACCGGCAGGTCAAGCTGCTGGAGGATGTTCATGTGATAGGTGAGAGCCAGAGGCCCGGTCCGCCCCGGCAGGACCTGGTAGTTCCACGCTGCGTGCGCGAGTCGCCGTCGCGGCAAAAGCCGGCAGTCGGTGTGCAGCACCGCTGCGTTGCGCTGAAAGGGAATGGCGCCAAGCACCTCACGTTCCGCGTTGCTGGGGTCCGCGAGGAGCCTCAGCGCCTGGTCGCTGTGGCAGGCAATGAATACGGCGTCGAACCGCTGCGCTTCCTGTCCGCGCGGCTTGACGACGACGCTCGCGGGTAGGCGGCGGATCGACTCGACCGGGGTGCCGAGCCGTATCCGATGCCGGAATGGTGCCGTGAGCCGCTCGACATAGCGCGCGGATCCTCCGGAAACCGTCCTCCATAGTGGCCGGTCGTCCACCGTCAGCATGCCGTGGTTGTGCAGGAAGCGGACGAAGAAGCGCGCCGGGAAGCCCAGCATCGAGGCCGGATCAGTTGACCAGATGGCGGCGCCCATCGGCAGGATGTAGTGCCGCCGGAAAGCCTCGCCGTAGCGGCCTCCCTCCAGGTAGTCCCCGAGCGGCAACTCGTGACCCGGCTCTGCCAGTAATCGCGGCGCCTCGCGGTGGAAGCGCAGGATGTCGCGCACCATGCCGAGGAACGACGGCCGCAGAAGGTTTCGTCGCTGTGCGAACAACGAGTTGAGCGACGTGCCGTTGTACTCCAGGCGAGCCGCCTCGTCGCGAACTGAAAAGCTCATGTGGGTCGGTTGCGTCTCGACCCCGAGCGCGGCGAGGAGGGCGGTGAAGCGCGGGTAGGTCCGTTCGTTGTAGACGATGAATCCAGTGTCCACGGCGACGCGACGGCCGGCGATCTCGAGGTCGTGCGTATGGCTGTGGCCCCCGACATGCGGCGCCGCCTCGAAAACGGTGATCTCGTGTGCGCCGTGCAACCGTGCAGCGGCGACGTTGCCGGCGATGCCGGCGCCGATGATGGCGACCTTCATCGCGGCGAATCCTTGGGTCGCGCACGGTGCGAATCGCGGATGGCTGCGGGCACGTGCCTGAGATCGCTCACGATGCCGAGCGCCGCCAGCAGGCGCAGCCCGTACCACGACAGGTCGATCTCCCACCAGTAGAAGCCCTGGCGCGCCGCGGCCGGATAGCGATGGTGATTGTTGTGCCAGCCTTCACCGAGGGTCAGCAGGGCGAGCCAGGCATTGTTGCGCGAGCCGTCGCGCGTCGGGTAGCGGCGAGTGCCGAAGCGATGCGCAAAGGAATTGATCGCGAAGGTCGAATGCCAGAGTACGACGGTCGAGATGCAGAACCCCCAGACGAGGAGCTGCCAGCCGTCCGTGCCGAGGCCGGGGGACGCGCGCTCGAGCCAGGCGCCCAGTGCGTAGAGGCCGAGTGCAAGGGCCACCGGAACTGCCGCGTCATATCGGTCGAGCCAGCGCAGCTCCGGAAAACGCGCGAGGTCGGGGACGAGCGAGAGCCTGGTCGCGAAGTTCTCCCGCGCGAGGAACCAGCCGCAGTGGCTCCAGAGAAAACCGTGCTCGATCGGCGAGTGGCAATCGTCCGGCCGGTCGGCGTGCACGTGGTGGTGGCGGTGGTGTGCCGCCCACCACAGCGGACCGCGCTGCACGGCGCTTGCGCCGAGCACGGCAAATACGAATTGCGCCGCGCGCGAGGTCCGGAACGCGCGGTGCGAGAAATAGCGATGGTAGAAAGCCGTGATCGCGAACATGCGCAGCACGAACAGCAGCGCGGCGACGACTGCTGCCGTCACGCTGACGCCGGTCGCGAGGGCGCCGAGGCAGCCGGCATGGACCGCAATGAAAGGCAGGACACGCGGCCAGTCGATGTGACGCGCCTCCGCGCCGGTCACCGACGGGGGTTCGGCGCCGCTGTCAACCCATCGGCGCAGCGTGGCAAGTGCGCGTGAACCGCTCATCGCCCGACGTCCCCGCGTTGAGGAACCTTGCGGAGCTGCGAGACGTCGTAGCCTTGGCCGGCAACGAATTCCAGCAGACGGCGGTACTCCGATTCCGGTATCCCGGGGGAGCGCGCCATGATCCACACGTAGTCCCGCGCCTCCCGCCCGACAACAGTCATCGTGTAGGCCGGATCCACGTAGGCAATTCGGTAATCGGCCTTGATCGGCCACACGAATTGCATGCCCCAGACCGCGTTGCCGCTGTCCGGACGCACGAAACCGCGAGGCGTATACCGCTTCTCGGGCCCGTCAAAACTGTCCTTGCGGAACGTGAAGGTGGTCTCGATGCTGCCGTCCTCGGCCAGCCGATAGGACTCGACAGCGCCGTGCGCGCCGCGCTCGATGCTTGTCGGGATGTTCGCGATGACGTACCAGTCGCCCATGAACCGGGCCAGGTCCACGTCGTCGGCCAGCGCGAGCGGCGGATGCGAGTCCTGGCGGCAGGCGGCCAGCAGCAGCACAGCCAGCAGCAGGCCGGCCAGCAATGCGATCGGCAGGTAGGCGGGTGCGCGCATCACTGCAGCTCGTACCGGATACGACGGCCGCCGACCGCGGGCGCCTCGAGTGCGATCCAGCGGCCATCGGCGTACCAGACGTCAATCTCGAGTTCCTGCCCCCGGATGCGGTGGCGCTCCGCCATCACCTGGCGGCCCTGCACGCTGCGAACTTCAGTACCGAGCGCCGACACGTCGACCGGCGTGAGCGCGCCGGTCTGGGTGTTGAGGAGCGCAGTCGCCTCCAGGATGCGCGGATCCCAGTAGGCGAAGCTCATGATGCAGCCTGCGTGACGGGTACGCCCGTCGGCACGCGACACGGCGAGGCCGTCGACTTCACTGCGCGCCTGGACCGCGGTCAACTTGCCATTGGCTTCCGTGCGCGAGTCGAGCGCCACCAGGCAGCCATCCCGCCAGCGCTCGGTGGCTTCGTGCTGGTAGCGGTACAGGCTGAACGACAGCAGCCGCACGTCGAACTCGGCCTCGCTGAGAAGCGTCCGATCGGAGCCGCTGTCATTGAGCAGGTATCGGTGGCTGCCGATCTCCTTCCCGTCGAGCAACACGCGAAAATTCCACTCGCCACTCGAGGCGAGGGCGGGAGCGGATCCCGCGAACAAGAAAATAATGGCGGTAAGTGTACGCATCAGGTGGACCGGGGAGGTGAGGGGAAGAAGGCATTGGTTCGACGCACATAGTCGCGGTATGCAGGGCGCCGCTCCGCGATGTCCCGCTCCAGCAGGCCGACGCCGGAGACCTTGAGGAGCAGCACGGACATCAGCAGCGGCGAGAACACGGTCCACCAGCCGCCGACGGACGCAGCGATCAGGTAGAAGCCCCACCAGACGCAGAACTCGCCGAAGTAGTTCGGATGCCGGCTGTAGCGCCACAGGCCGCGATTCATGACGCCGCCCGTCCCGCCTCGCCCGGCGCGGAAGCTGGCGAGCTGCGCATCCGCGACAGCTTCCCAGGCGATGCCGAAGGCGGCGAGCGCCGCGCCGGCGATATCGAGAACACCGATCGGCGCAGTTCCAGCGATTGCCGCTGCCAGCGGCGCGGCGACCAGCCAGGCGAGCACCGCCTGCAGGCCGAACACCAGGTACAGGCTCTTCCAGGCGAAACCCGGTTCGTTTCGCGCGCGAATCGCGCGGTAGCGGCGGTCCTCCGGTGCGTTCCAGTTGCGGGCGGCGAGGAAGATCGCGAGTCGCAGCGACCAGGCACTCGCAAGGGCGAGCACGAGCCAGCCGCGCGTGGACAGGGTCGTGGCGATCGCAAAGAGGATGGCGGCGAGCAGTATGAACAGCGACCAGAAAATGTCCACGAGGCCCGCGTTCGCACGCGCCGTGGCAACGCCCCAGGCGATCACGCCGAGCACGAGGAGGGCAGGCAGGGCACCGAGCCAGGTGTGGACCGCGACGTTCATCGGGCGTACCCGTCGAAGCGCCGCGCCGCGAGAAAGAGCATCGGGGTCATGACTGCCCAGCCGGCGGCGATCGCTGCCAGCGCCATGCCTGGATCGGGAAAGTCCACCGCGCCAAGCCGGCCACCGGAGTAATAGGCGATGGGCGCGCCGACTCCGCCGAGGGCCGCCGCGAACAGCAGCCGTCCGCGCAGTGCGCGCATCGAGACGTTGATCGTGGTCGCGAAATTGGACCAGAGCGCGACCATCCAGACCGGCGCCAGACCGCTCGCCAGCGCTCCGCCGTCGAAGCGCAGCCATCCGAGCTGGACGAGCGCGGTCTCGAAAGTAGCGCCGAGCGCCACCGCGAGCAGGAGGAGCTTGAGTTCCTGCCGCGGCCGCTGTGCCTGCCAGAGATGCCACCCTGCGACCGCGGCAGCTGCCGCGACGCCGACCCAGGGGAAGCCGCGCGCCGCACCGAGCACGCCGGCGAACCAGCCGGCCTGGAACAGCAGGATATTGAGGAAAAAGATTGCGGGAGACATGGGCGCCGCCGGGTCAACGCGCAGGGCGTTCGAACAGGGCGTGGCTGACCCACCATTCCTGTCCGTCGCGGAAGCCGAACAGCTCCGCGCAGGCCATGAAGAAGATTCGCCAGCGCTGCATCCACTGCGCCGCCTGCGCTGGGCCATAGGTTGCGGCGAGGATCGGCAGCACCTCGCTCCGTCGTGCATCGAGATTCTCGAGCCAGGCATTGGCCGTGCGCTCGTAGTGCCGGCCGTCCCAGCGCCAGCGCTGCAGCAGTTGCAGCCGGTCCTGGAATCGCGACGCCAGCTCGTCGGAAGGCATGATCCCGCCCGAGAAGAAATGCCGTCCCATCCAGTCCCCGGGACCCCGATCCTCGAAGGCGTAGGGCGTGGAACGGTGGCAGAACACGTGCATGAAGAAGCACCCGCCCGGTCGCAGCCAGCCGTGGACGCGCCCGAACAACTGTCGCCAGTTGCGCATGTGCTCGAACATTTCAACCGAGACGACGCGGTCGAACGACCCGTCTGTCACGAAGTCATTCATGTCGGCGGTGATGACCTCGACGTTCATGAAGCCGCGCCGCGTGCATTCGCCCGTGATCCAGTCGCGCTGCGAGCGCGAGTTCGACACTGCGACGATGCGGCTCGACGGCAGATGCTCCGCCATCCAGAGCGTGAACGAACCCCAGCCGCAGCCGAGCTCGAGGATCGACTGGCCATCGGCGAGGCCGGCGCGCTCGGCGGTCGCTGCGAGTGCCGCCGCTTCCGCCGCCGCGAGGCTGCCGGTGCCGTCCGGCCAGTACGCGCAGCTGTACTTGCGGTGCGGGCCCAGCGCCAGTGCAAAGAATTCAGCCGGCACCTCGTAGTGCTGCTCGTTGGCGAGCCAGGGCAGCGGCGCGATCGGGCCGGCGTCCATGGCTTCGACGAAAGCTTCGGCCCTGCGACAGGCCGCCTCGGCATCTCCCGCTTCGATCTCGGCGAGCCGGAGGTCGCACAGGCGCCGGATGCCGGCCCGCACCACCGAGTCCGGGACCAGGCCCTGCTCGACCCACCCCAGCGCTGCGCGCGCAACCTGACTCATGGGGTTTTCGCCTGACTGAGCAAGGTACGTCTGATCAGGCGTACGCCGTCCTCGAGTTCGAGTCCGAGTGGAATGGCGCCGGCGGCGGCGATCGCGGCGCGATGCCGATCGGCCGTCCGGCCACCGACGAACACGGGCACGGGTACCGACCGCACCAGCTCCGGCAGAGCATCACGCAGGAAGCCGGGGTCGGGATCGACCGACGACGAAAGGACCACCGCATCGCAGGCGGCGCGCTGGCAGGCGAGTACGAGGTCCTCGACCGGCGTGTCAGCGCCGAGCAGCACGGACCGCAGGCCGGCATCGTGTGCTTCGAGCGCAAACAGGAGCAGCCCGATCTCATGCTGTTCTCCAGGCGCGCAAGCGCCGAGGAGCTTCGGCCCGGTGCCGTAACGCATCCGGTGTTGCAGTCGGGCGCCGAGTTTGCTGCGCAGGTACATGGCGAAAAAATGCTCTTCCGCGATTCCCCCGGCGAGCGATTGCCAGCGCTCGCCAAGATGGACGAGGAGCGGCACGTACAGCTGCCGTGTCATCTGTTCGGTGGGGTAAAGGGAGAGGACTTCATCGTGAATGAGGTCGAGTTCGGGCTCGTCGAAACGCGCGATCGCCGCCGCCATGCGTTCGCGAAATGCGTGCCAGGGCCCCTGGTCGGAGGCGCCAGGGCCTGGCTCCGCTTCGAGCAGGTCCTGGACTCGGCCGACGGGGACGCCGCGCTCCAGCAGCGACAGCACGCGGCGGATGCGCTCGACATGGGCATGGGTATAAAGGCGGTGGCCACCCGCCGTGCGTTGCGGGCGCAGGAGGCCGTAGCGACGCTCCCAGGCGCGCAGCGTCATGGCCTTGACCCCGGTCAGCGCGGCAATGCGGCGGATCGGCAGTTGTTCGACGGCATCTTGCGACACGATTAGCCTTTTCATAAACGATACAGATCTTATACAAGATGGTTTATAATTGCAACTTATTTGATAATTAGTTAGACAAAAATTAACTTCGAACCATAGGGCGGCCCCATGCGCGAACCCCCCAATGCGGCCCTGGTCTGGTTTCGCCGGGACCTCAGGTGCCAGGACAACGCGGCCCTCTCAGATGCCCTGCGTGTCGCGGACGTCGTGCACTGCGTGTTCCTTTTCGACACCGAGATTCTCGAGCCGCTGCCGGCCGACGATGCGCGCGTCACATTCATCTGGGACTCGGTGCGTGAGCTCAAATCAGCCCTGGTATCCTGGGGCGGCGACTTACATGTGCTGCACGGACGGGCGGAGACGGAGATTCCGCGCCTCGCACGCCAGCTTGGCGTCTCGAGCGTGCACGCAGCCCGGGACTACGAGCCCGCGGCCATCCTGCGCGATGCCGCGGTCGCGGCGCGCCTTGCGCGCGCGGGCATCGCGTTTCGCGCGCGCAAGGACCAGGTGATCTTCGAGCTCGACGAGATCAGGACGCTGGGCGGGGGCTGGTTCTCGGTCTTCACGCCGTACCGCAGGAAATGGCTCGCGACGCTGAAAGACGCGGACTTGCGT
>Ga0163150_10003505_pt1 | contig 22008 bp, 19 predicted proteins | sample OliLakLV19P2IB_FD_148628 | JGI IMG/M metagenome (GOLD analysis project Ga0163150, IMG submission 148628) | Freshwater microbial mat bacterial communities from Lake Vanda, McMurdo Dry Valleys, Antarctica - Oligotrophic Lake LV.19.P2.IB | ecosystem: Environmental > Aquatic > Freshwater > Lake >...
TTCCCCCGGCCCCCGCGTGCCACGTTTTTGTGACGGTCGTCACAAAAACGTGGCAATCGCCGGACGCCCCGGTCAATCGCGCTCGAGGGTCATTCGGAACCAAACGCTTTTCACCGCGCCGTCGACCGGGTCCACTACGGTGCGGGGTTCCATGAGCGTCTCCAACCGCTGGGGTTCGACATGGCCGTCGCAGAACAACACGTTCACCCGGCCGCGATGCCGCTCAATGAGCTTGTCCAACTGCCGCGGTGGCCCCGCCATCCGCGCGGGATGCGACGCCACATCCGCCCACGTGAACCCGAACGAGCCATTCGATTCCTGACGGTTGGCGGTGTCCGCCACCCACACCGTGCCCGCGGGTTCGGCCGCCTGAGCCCGATACACCACCGACGTCCCCGCCGATCTCGGCGGCGTCTGGGCATCCCCCGCATTTCGATACGCCCCGTTCATCCCGTAACTCCCGTAGTCGGTGCTGCTCTCCCCCGCGGCAAGATGGCCGGCGTACCGATACCTCGCCCCGGCATCGGCGGGACAGAGAAACACCCTTTCGTCGCGGACATACGGAAAAATAGCGTCCATCCACTTCGACGCCCCGCCATTCGCGGTCGGGACCGTCGTGCCTCCGTAGGCGGATGCGAGAAACTCGCCGTTGTTTTCCCCGCTCCACGCGATCAATCCGACGCCGATCTGCCGCAGATGCTGCAGACATTTCACCGCCCGACCGGATTCGAGAATCCCCGCAGCCGTCGGAAACACCAACGCGACCAGCACCGCCACAACGGCCAGCACCGCCAGCAGTTCGATCAGGGTGAAAGCCGCCCGACAGTTGCGCACGGCGCCGAACATAGCATGCCCCGCGGAACCACAAACCGGGCATTTTCCGGCGCTTGCCCCGCCCGGCTGGGCGGTGAAAGCTTCGGCGATGCGAAAATTTACCCTGCTTCTGCTGCCCCTCCTGGCCTGCGCCGCCGTGCAGGCCCAGGAATCGTTCCAGGGCGATCACGCCGGCGAAGCCCGGGCCAACAACGGGCTCAAGCTCCCCCTGCGCTGGTGTCCGCCGGGCGAGTTCGTCATGGGCAGCCCCGCCGACGAACCCGGCCGTGATCACGACGAGACCCCGCACCGGGTGCGGCTGACCCACGGTTACTGGCTCGGCGAAACCGAGGTGACTCAGGGACAGTGGAAGGCCGTGACCGGACGGAGTCTGCGCGACCAGGCGGGCCGGATGCTGGCCGACCCGACGCTTTATCGAATCGGGGGGCGGGACATCCCGTTAAACAACCGAACCCATGGGGCCTGCACGAAATGCTCGGCAATCTCTACGAATGGGTCGCGGATTTCTCGACCCACTATCCGGAGGACGAGGTGACTGATCCCCGCGGGCCCGGGACGGGCACCCAAAAGACATTCCGCGGCGGCTCATGGAACCATTACGCCACCATGTGCCGCGCCGCCCGCCGATTCGAGGCACTGCCGACATTCCGCGTTCATTACCTCGGTTTCCGGGTCGCCCTGGCCCGGGAGTGATCTCTGGCGTTCCGGGGATCAACCCCACGGAATCAGGCCTTGAGATAACTGCGCAACATCCAGGCCGTCTTCTGGTGCAACGTGATCCGGCCGATCATCAGATCCTGACTCTCGGGATCGTTCACGGACCCGGCCAGATCACGGGCGATGGCGGCATCGAGCAGCAATTTCTCGTTCGCCGCGATCAGGGCGCTCACGTATTCCTCCTGGGCGAGGGGTGCGGAAAACTCTGTCATGCACGCGCGGCGAGCGAGGGTTTCGAGCCCACCGGCCGCGTACACCCCAAGGGCGCGCACCCGCTCGGCGATTTCGTCGATGGCGGTGAAGAGTTCCTCATACTGCGTCTGAAAGGCGGTGTGCAGGGCGAAGAACCCCTGGCCCTCCACGTTCCAGTGCGCGAGATGGGTCAGGGCCATCAGGCCGTAGGAATCTGCCAGGACCTGATTGAGGGCGTCGCCGAGGTGGGCGGAGGAAGGGGTCACTGCGGAGGGTTCAACGCTCATGGATGTGGCCATAACGTATTGGCATCAGCCCACGGCGTCAAACGCACCACCACAACGCACCCCCGGGTCGCCGGAAACCCGGATTGCAGAGCCCGGGAGACGGATTACAATGAATAGACGACCTTCCCGGCTCGTCTCACCTCGCGCAACCCATCTGCAATCCATGAAACGTCTCCTCCTGCTGCTCCTCGGCGCCGCCGCCCTGTCCACCCCGCTCCTGCCCGCCCGGGCAGAAGTGTCCTTCAGCCTGTTCTACTCCTCGCTCGGCGACCACGGCGAATGGTGGGACCACCCGGATTACGGCTACTGTTGGCGCCCCTCCCCCAGCCGGATCAGCGTAAATTGGCGCCCCTACAGCGACGGCTACTGGGCCTACACGGATTACGGGTGGACCTGGGTCTCCTACGAGGATTGGGGTTGGGCCACCAGCCACTATGGACGCTGGGCTCTGCTCCCCCGCTATGGGTGGACGTGGGTGCCCGGGTACGAGTGGGCACCCGCCTGGGTCTCCTGGCGCAGCAGCGACGATTATATCGGCTGGGCACCGCTCCCTCCCCGCGCCCGCTGGGATTGGAACATCGGATTCAGCTACGGCATCGACCGGGACTACGACATCGGCCCCGGCTACTACAACTTCTGCCAGACCCGCTATCTCGGCGCCCCTTGGGTCGGACGCCACCTGGTGCCGGTCGAACAGAACGTCACCATCATCCAGAAAACGGTTAACATCACCAACATCACCACCATCGACAACTCGACGCACAACAAGGTGATCTACAACGGGGGACCTGATTACGCGAAGATCAGCGCCAAAACGGACAACCGGGTGCCGAAACTCAGGCTCGCCAAGGTCACGGACCCCGCCTCGGTGCTGGATGCGGGCGGCAAGGTCCGGGTGCCCAAGGCGAAGGGCGACACCCTGGAAGTCCTGGCTCCCACCCTCGAAGCCTCCGACAAGAAGCTGGCGCCCAAGAACGTGCGCAAGATGACCGACGTCGAACCGGCCGAAACCGGCTGGGCCGCCGTCGCCGACGCAGATCAACGCAAGCAACTCCGCAAGAAGATCGCAGATGATGCTTCGAACACCCCCGCCAACAAACCGGCCCGACGGATCGACGAAAGCCAGGTGGCCGGGTTTGTGCCCGATGCCCCGAAAACCAAAGACAGCAAGCGGGACAGCATCCCCGATGCCGAAAAAGCTGGAAAACGCGGGAGCACCGGCGTCGCGGGGGCTCTCCCCACCTCGATCCCCGAGCCGGGGGCCGGCAAGGTCGAGAAAACCGGGAAAGTCGAAAAAGCCAACAAGTCGGTCGGATCCGATGCGGAGACGGCGGCGCGCGTCCGTAGTGAGAAAAGCACCTCCGAAACTTCCAGCTCGGTCGGCAGCAGCAAAGGCACTGCAAAACGCGACCGCGACGAGGAAGCCGCCTCGGCGGCCGAAGCGAAACGCCGCCTCGATTCGGACCGGATCCAGAAGGACGCGGAACTCCGCAAACAAGCGCAGAATGCGGACGTCGCCCGCCGCAAACACCAGGCGGATCTGGAGGCAGCCCGGGAGAAACAGTATAAAGCGCAGGAACAGCAGCCCAAACGCTACGAGGCCCCGCAACAGCAGCCCCAGCGTTATGTGGCCCCGCAGCAACAGCAGCAGCAACAGCAGCAACAGCAGCAACAACCGCCCAAACGCTACACCGCTCCGCCGCAGGAAGAGAAAAGGCAGAAAGCCGAGCCCGTGCAGACTTACCGTGCTCCCTCGACCAAGTCGAAAGCCCAATCCGAGTCCGAAAGCAAGAGTCAGAAGCAGGGGCAATACCCCGTCTACCAGCAGCCCTCCGGCGGCGGGGGAGGCAGCAAGCAACCGAATTTGATTCCGTACCCGACTCCGGGGTCGGAGACCAAGGAAGAGAAGGAAGGCAAGAAGCGGTAACGAGCCACCGGCTCAAGGAAAAAACTGGCCAGACCGGCAAAGCCCTGCCAAGTTTCCCGCCCTCATGACCCACCATCCCGCGCCCCGCCTTGGCCGCGCCCTGCTCGCGTCCCTCCTCCTCAGCCCACTCGCCCTCCTCGCCCAGGAGGGAATCGACAAGCCCGCGGTCAGCGCCCCCGTGCCCACCAAAGGCCCGGAGCTGAAGGACCCGGTCGCCATCGTCGACGGCGAAAAAATCTCCAAAGCCGATCTGGAACTGGCCTTCGGCCAGGCGGTCGCAAGGATGGGAGCCTCGGCGGACACACTCCCCGCCGAGCAGAAACTGCAGGGCTATCACGCTGTGCTTCAGGACCTCGTGTTGGATCGTGTCCTCCGCAAGAAGGCCGCGGGCATCGAAGTGAACGACGCGGATGTGGACGCCCAACTGGAGACCATCCGCAAACAGGTCGGGTCCGAGGAAGCCATGGCCGCCGAGCTCAAGAAAGCCGGACGCACGCTCGATCAGGTCAAGGTCGACATCAAAAGCGCCCTTCGCCAGCAGCGTTGGGTCGAGAGCCAGGTCGAGGGCAAGACAGCCGTGACCGAGGCCGACCTTAAGGATTTCTACGACAAGAACCAGGACGCCTTCAAACAGCCCGAGATGGTTCGGGCCAGCCACATCCTGCTGCGCACGGAGGCGGAAGCCACGCCCGAACAACTGGCAGCCAAGAAAAAGGCCATCGATGCCCTCTCGGCTCGCCTCAAAAAGGGCGAAGACTTCGCCGCCATTGCCAAGGAAGCTTCCGAAGATCCGGGCTCGAAGGAGGCGGGCGGGGACCTCGATTTCTTCCCGCGCGACCGCATGGTTCCCGAATTCGCCACCACGGCCTTTGAACTCAAGGAGGGCCAGGTAAGCGAGCCGGTGAAGACGCAGTTCGGCTACCACATCATCAAGACCACCGGTCGCAAGGAAGCCCGGACCGTCGCCTTCGACGAAGTGAAACCCCGGCTCGACGAACACCTCAAACAACAAAAACAGCGCGAAGCGATCACTGCCCTGATCGAATCCCTGCGCGCCTCGGCAAAGGTCGAGTCCTTTCTGCCCCCGCTTCCGGCTCCGGAAGCCGAACCCCCGGCCACCACTCCCGCAGCGTCCGATTCTCCGAAGCCGGCCACCAAGCCGTCGCCTAAACCGGCGAAGTGATCCCGCTGGCGGACGACGCCCCCGCCCGCAGGTTCCCGGTCGTCACGCTCAGTCTCATCGCGCTCAACGCGCTGCTCTACCTGATCTGGCAGGCGCGCATTGGCATCGGGGCATCCGTTGCGCTCGGAGCCCTGGTGCCGGCGTCGCTAACGGGGGATGTTGGCGGGCGGACCTTCGGGACCGTCCTGAGTTCCATGTTCCTGCATGGCGGGCTCCTCCACCTCGCCGGCAACATGTGGTTCCTCTGGATTTTTGGGAACAATGTGGAGGATGTGTTGCGACCCGCCCGGTACCTGCTGTTCTACCTCCTGTGCGGGATTGCCGCCGCGCTTACGCATGTCATCGCCACCCCGCAGTCGCTGGTTCCTCTGGTCGGCGCGAGCGGCGCCGTGAGCGGCGTGCTCGGGGCTTACCTCATCCGATTCCCCAGGGCCCGCCTCACCCTGCTCACACCGATTCCTATCATTTTCCCGATCATCCGGATTCCCGCCCCGGTTTTCCTGCTGTTCTGGATCGGATTTCAGGTCGCTGCCCAACGGGTCGATGCATCGCGGCACGGCCCGGCGTCTGGAGGGATCGCCTACCTGGCTCATATCGGAGGGTTCATCGCCGGCATCGGACTCCTGCCGTTGCTCACGCCCAGGCGATGATCGCGCTCCCGGATCTGTGAACTCCGAGCCACCGGACTCAACGGCCGTTGGTGAGCCTGTGGGAGGAGGCCAGGGCATTGAAGGAGCAGAATCGGATCGAGTCTTTGCCACCCTCTGTTTTTCGGTTGCGAACCCATTCCATCCAGCCGTAGGTTGCCAGCCCGATCCGGCGGCTTCTCGGCCGCGGACCCGGAAATGGTGACCGTAGCTCAATGGTAGAGCTCCAGATTGTGGTTCTGGCTGTTGCGGGTTCGAGTCCCGTCGGTCACCCCGGTGCCCACCCACCAACCCGGTACGAGTCCTTGGGCTTGCCGTCGGGGAACTTCTGGAGATCCTTCGGAAACGTGACCACCACGAACCCGGGCCGAATCGCCTGCACAAATTTGAGAACGTTCATGCCAGACTTCGATCTGCTGTTCCGGATTGCGCTCCAGCGGGAGGGCTCGTCGGAATGAAGGCGGGGTTTCTGGAGAAGCTGCTCGAGCGCATCCCGCGGGTCGGGCCGCAGGAGATGCAGACTTATCTCCTGCAACTCGCACGGGAAAAGGGGTTTCTCGATGCGGTGTTCGACGCGATCCGGGAAGGAGTGATCGTGACCGACGCCCGCGGACGCATCGTGTATCTCAACCGCGCGGCCTGCGGGCTGTTCGGCCTGGATGCCGATGCCGTGCTTGGAAAGCGCCTGGAGGAGTGCGTCCGCGGACTCGACTGGCCGGAGCTGGCCCGCGGCGATCAGGTCGTGTCGCGCGACATGGAGATCTTTTATCCGGAGAACCGGTTTGTGAATTTCTACGTGGTCCCCCTCCGGGAACAGCCCGACAGAATGCGGCGCCGCGTGGAGCCAGTGTCCGAGGCGCCCACCGGTTATGTGTTGTTGCTGCGCGACATGACCGAAATGCGGCGGACCACCGAAGCCACCATCGAGAGTGAACGCTTTTCGGCCCTCACCCTGCTCGCAGCCGGAGTGGCACACGAGATCGGCAACCCCCTCAACTCACTCCATATCCATCTGCAACTGATGGATCGCACCGCGCGTCGGTTGTCGGGACGCGACGGGGCGGAGTTCCGCGAATCGATCCGGATCGCCCGCGACGAAATCACCCGGCTCGATCAGATCGTCACCCAGTTCCTCCGCGCGATCCGCCCCACCCCGCTCGAACGCCGGCTCGAAGATCTCAACTCCGTCGTGCGCGAATCGGTCGCGTTCCTGTCCAAGGAGATCCGGAACCGCGACATCCTCGTTGAAACCGAGCTGCGCGAGAATCTACCCTTCGTGGAGATGGACCGCGACCAGATCAAGCAGGCGTTTTACAACCTGATCCGGAACAGCTTCCAGGCGATGGAAACCTGCGGAATTCTGCGTGTCCGGACCGACGTGGAGAACGACCACGTCGTCGCCGAGTTCCGGGACACCGGGGGCGGCATCCCGGCGGAGCGGATGGGCAAACTCTTCGAGCCTTACTCGACCACCAAAGAACAGGGCTCCGGCCTCGGGTTGCTGGTCGTGCGCCGCATCGTGCGGGAACACGGTGGAGGGATCGCCATCGAGAGCGACGAGGGCCGCGGACTGACCGTAACCGTCCGCCTCCCCCTGCGGGAACGGCGGGTGGAGTTGTTGCCGGACGTGGTCGAGCCGCCGGCGGAGAGCGTGTGATGCCGGTGGAGAGCCCAGAACGGGGTCAGCCTGCCCCGGGCTATCGGGGGGCACCCCCTGCTCAATCCACGCGCCGCGCGCACCGGGCTGACCCCGCCCGTCTACAACAGAGGACTCGCACACCCACTTTGAACCGCGCCCTCGCAAAGTCGGCGCAAAACCGACCGCGCGTCCGAGATTTCAGCCCTCCTCCTTCATCCTTCATCCTTCATCCTTCATCCTTCATCCTGCCTCCCGCCTCCCCTCTGGCCAAGTCGGCGGCGATCCGGTAAATGAAGGGGACCGCTCTTGAAACCTTCCCTCCTTATCGTTGATGACGAGAAGCACACGCGCGACGGCCTCCGCCGATCGCTCGAGGATGCGTTCGAGGTGTATCTGGCGCCGGATTCGACCGGGGCGGCGGCGGTGCTGGAGGCGGACACGATTGATCTGGTGCTGACCGATCTGCGCCTGGGGGGGGAGAGCGGGATGAAAGTCATCGAGCGGGCGCTGTCGCTGAGTCATCCGCCCGTCTGCGTGATGATGACCGCCTACGGCAGCGTCGATCTGGCGGTCGAGGCGATGCAGCGCGGGGCTGTCGATTTCATCACCAAGCCGGTCAACATCGACGAGTTGGAGATCAAGCTGAAGCGGGCGTTGCGCGAGCGGGCGGTCGAGACCGAGAATCGGGAGTTGCGCCAGCAGGTCGATCGGAAGTTCGGCCTTGAGAATCTGATCGGTGAATCAGCGCCGATGGCGGAGGTATTCTCGATCATCCGCCAGGTCGCCCCCTCGCGGGCCACCGTGCTCATCCAGGGGGAGAGCGGCACGGGCAAGGAACTTGTGGCGCGGGCGATCCACAATCTGAGCAACCGGGCCAAGGCAAAGTTTGTGCCCGTGCATTGCGCGGCGCTCTCACCGCAACTGCTCGAGAGCGAGTTGTTCGGGCATGAGAAAGGGGCATTCACCGGGGCGGTCGAGCGCCGGATCGGGCGGTTCGAGCAGGCGGACGGCGGGACGTTGCTGCTCGACGAGATCGGCGAGATCGATGCGGCCACACAGGTGAAAATCCTGCGCGTGCTCGGGGAGCGGACATTCGAGCGGGTCGGTGGCAACCAGCAGATCCACGTCGACGTTCGACTGGTGGCGGCCACCAATAAGAATCTCGAGAATCTCGTGGCGGAGGGGAAATTCCGGGACGACCTGTTCTTCCGGCTCAACGTCGTCCAACTCACCCTGCCCCCGCTCCGCGAGCGGCGCGACGACATCCCGTTGCTCGTCCATACGTTCCTCGAAGAATCGGGACGGGAAAACGGCAAACCGGCCCGGGAACTCACCCCCGAGGCCCTGACCCGCCTGATCGGGTATGGTTGGCCGGGGAATGTCCGGGAACTCCGGGCCGCCATCGAGCACGCGGTGGTGATGGCCTCGGGCCCCAAAATCACCCTGCGCGATCTTCCGCTGGCCCTCCGGAATTTCGGACGGGACGGCCTCATGGCGGGCGACCCGGGGTCCGCCCCCGCCACCGAGCGATTGAATTTGCATGACGTCGAGCACCGCCTCATTCTCACCGCCTTGGAGGAATGCCAGGGAAACCGATCCGAAGCCGCCCGGCGGCTGGGGATCAGTCGACGGACCCTCCAACGTCGACTTAAGGAATTGAACCTGCCGGACGTTTGATTTATGGCCAGTCTCGAAGCCCACATCCAAGGGATTGTTCACGCACTCGAACAGGGGTGGGTCGCGAAATCCATCCGGGCCATGGCGTTCCTCGGGGCGATTGTCGGCGTCTCGCTCCTTTACATCCTGATGGAGTTTAAGGGCCTCTCCACCCGGGAAGGCATGGAGCAGGCACAGATCGCACGGGAACTTGCGCGAGGGAATGGATTCAGCACCAAATCGATCCGTCCGTTGGCCATGTGGCAACTCTCCTCCCATTCGCGGCAAACCCCCGAGGTTTCCTTCCCCGACACCTACCACGCCCCGCTCCCTCCGTTCTTCCATGCGCTTGGGATGAAGCTGATCGAGAAGCATTGGAAGATGTCGTCGCGCGAGATCCTCTACATGGGCGACCGGGTGGTGGCAGTCACCTCGATTGCCTTCTTTTTCCTGGCCCTCGGGATGACCTATCTCATCGGCGCGCGGCTCTTCGACCGTCCGCTGGCTCTGCTCGTGTGCGGCATGCTGCTTCTCTGCGATCTGTTCTGGCAGTTTGCACTCTCGGGCCTGCCGCAGACCATGATGCTCTTTTTCTTCATGCTGGCTCTCTACTTCCTGGTGCGGGCCCTCCAGAACGTGGAGGCGGAAAAGGGGACGGGGTTCTGGATCTGCGCCTGCGGAGTCGCCTTTGGACTGCTGGCCCTGTGCCACGGAGCCACGGTCTGGCTGTTTGCCGGTGCGACCCTCTTCGCCACCCTCGCGCTGCGCCCCCGCCTCATCACGTTCGTGCTCCTGGTCGGATTCTTTGGAGTCACGGTTTCGCCCTGGCTGATCCGGAATTACTCGGTCTCGGGCAGTCCCGGCGGCGTGGCGGTCTACGCGCACCTGGGCGAGCTGCGTCAGTCCGAAGAGGCCTGGATGCGCACCTACGAGCCCGATTTCACCGGGATCAACCCGCGGTTGCTCCGGCAAAAGGTGCAGGAAGGCGTGACCGAGCAGATCGGCGGGGTCTACCAGCACATGGGGTGGTGCATCGCCGCTCCGATCTTTTTTGTGGCGTTGCTCCACCCGTTCCGGACGCGGCAAACGACCCATTTGCGCTGGGGAGTTTTCATAATGTGGGGCCTCGGAGTGATCGGCGTGGTGCTCCTGGGATCCTCGGAAAAGGCCATCGCCGCCAACAACCTCCAGATCCTGTTCGTGCCCGTGATGGCCCTCTACGGCATGGCCATGCTGGTGATCCTCTGGAACCGCCAGCCCTTCGATCACAAATTCCTCCGCTACTCGTTCTTCACCCTCCTCTACCTCGCCTGCAGCGTGCCGATGGTCATGGCGCTCTCACGCTGGGGGCGCGGCGGAAAGATCCAATGGCCACCCTATGTGCCTCCGTTCATCGCCATCCTGGCCGACTGGGTCGAACCGCGCGAAGTAATCGTCTCCGACGTCCCGTGGGCCGTCGGCTGGTATGCCGACCGACGCAGCCTCTGGGTGCCGATGCGCCTCACCGATTTCGTGCGGATCAACGATTACAAGGAAGCCGGCGGCCCGCTGGCCGGCCTCTACCTGACCCCGCAGAGCGGTGATCGCAAGTTCCTCAGCGAGATCGGCAAGGGCGAATACAAGGAGTGGGCGGGCTTCATCCTGCGGCAGCCGAACACGAAGGATTTCCCTTTGAAAACGGGAACCGCGCTCCCCATCGACAACGAGTGTATCTTCTTCAGCGACCGGGATCGCTGGAGCGGCGGCGGCGCGCAGTAAGCAACCGCTTGCACGCCGCCCCGCCCGTGCGCATGGTATCCAACCATGGCCAGCAAGAAGGAACCGCCTCAGGAACCCAAATTCGAGGATGCCATGGCTCGCCTCGAAGCCGTGGTGTCCGAGATGGAATCGGGCGAACTCCCCCTTGAAGCCCTGCTCAAGCGATACGAGGAAGGGGTCCGATTGGTGAATCTCTGCGGAACCACCCTGGATGCCGCGGAACAACGGATCCGGACCATTGCCCGGGACGCAGCCGGGGCACCGCAGATCGTGCAAAGTGGGGCGTCCGTCGAGCCCCCCCCGGGCGTATCGGAGGAAAACGATGTCTCCCTCTTCTAAGAGTCTCCCAGCGCGTGAAACCCGCCTGCTCGACCGGATCCACAGCCCGGCTGACCTGAAGGCGCTGGCTGAAAAGGATTTGCCAAAATTGGCGGCGGAAGTGCGATCCGAACTGATCGAGGTGCTCAGTCGCACCGGCGGGCATCTCGGGCCGAACCTGGGCGTGATCGAACTTACCATCGCGCTGCACCGGAGCTTCGAGACGCCGAAGGACCGGTTTGTGTTCGACGTGAGCCACCAGGGCTACGTCCACAAACTGTTCACCGGGCGACGAGATCGGATTCACACAATCCGGCAATACGAGGGACTCAACGGCTTCTTGCTCCGGACCGAAAGCCCCCACGATTGCTACGGAGCGGGCCATGCGGGCACCGCACTCTCCGCCGCACTCGGAATGGCGGCCGGGCGCGACATGCGGGGCGGTGATGAACATGTCGTGTGCGTCGCCGGGGATGCGGCCTTCACGTGCGGCGTCAGCTTCGAGGCCCTCAACAACGTGGCCGAAACAACCAAACGTTTCATCGTCGTCCTCAACGACAACGAATGGTCCATCGCGAAAAACGTCGGCGCCATCGCCGGCTATTTCAACCGGATCACCACCAGCCCGACCTGGGCCCATCTGCACGACAAAGCCGCGAAGTTCGTGGAATCAGTTGCAGGCAAAGGGGCCCGACGGCTCGCGGGCAAGGTCGAGGAAGGGATGAAAAATCTCGTCTTCCCAAGCGTGATCTTCGAGGAACTCGGCCTCCGCTACTACGGCCCGATCGATGGGCATGACATTCCGCTGCTCCTGCGAACCTTCGAGTTTCTCAAGAAACAGGAGGAGCCCGTGCTCCTCCACATCCTCACGCAAAAAGGCCGCGGCTACGCGCCGGCCCTTGCCAAGCCCGACAAATTCCACGGACTGGGAAAATTCGAGCCCGAAACGGGCGAGACCGCGCCGGCGGGCTCTCCGACTTACTCGCAGATTCTCGGCCAAACCCTCGCCCGATTCGCTGAGCGCGACCGCCGTCTGACCGCCATCACCGCGGCGATGCCCACGGGCACGGGCCTCGGAATTTTCCAGGAGAAACATCCGGACCGATATTTCGACGTCGGCATCGCCGAGGAACATGCCGCGCTGTTCGCGTGCGGGCTGGCCACCCAGGGTTACAAGCCGTTCCTGGCGATCTATTCGACCTTCATGCAGCGGGCCTACGACATGATCGTGCACGACATGGCGCTCCAGAACCTCGGCGTCGCGCTCTGCATGGATCGGGCGGGGCTTTCCGGCGACGACGGGCCCACCCACCATGGGCTGTTCGACATCGGCTATCTCCGCCCGATTCCCGGAATCGTCCACATGCAACCCAAGGACGAGGACGAGTTTGTCGACATGCTCTGGACCATGCTCCATCACAACACCGGCCCCATCGCCATCCGTTACCCGCGCGGCGCCGGGACCGGGGCCACAATCAAGCCAGAGCCGAAACTTCTGGAGATCGGCAAGGCGGAGGTCCTGAGGCACGGCAAGCGGGTGGTGCTGTTCGCGCTCGGCGCCATGGTCCCCATGGCACTGGAAGCCGCCGACCAACTCGAGGCTCAGGGCATCTCCACGGCCGTCGTCAATGCCCGCTGGATCAAGCCTCTGGATACCGGCACTCTCGAATTCTTCGCCCGCGCCGTCGACGTGGTTTGCACCCTCGAAGATCACGTGCTCCACAACGGGTTCGGTTGCTCGGTGATGGAACACCTCGCCGAACGGCGAATCACCACCCCCGTCGTCCGGATCGGCTGGCCCGACCAGTTCGTCGAGCACGGCTCCGTCGATGTCCTGCGCGCCAAGCACGGCCTGACCGCCGACGAAGCGATGCGGAAAGTTCTGGCAGCCCTCCCAACCGCCATCCCCTCCACCCGCTCCGCCCTCAACCGCCCCATTCCCGCCGCCTGAGAGGCCGACAATCCCGGGTGGATCGGCCCTCCCGACCCGCGCTCGCGGCGACCCGCGCTCGCGGATAAATCACCCGCCCCACAACGCGCAAACCGCGCCTGCACCGTGTGACGGGCGCAGGCGCGGCGCGTGAATCGCTGAAGCGGAGAGGAAGCGCGGCAGCACGAATGAAGTCGTGCCCCCGCCCCAGACCACTCATCCTAAAAAGCACCTTTCCGGAACAGGAGCCAACGGAGGAAGCAGAGAATCAGTGACTTGCGAAGAATCCGCGATTCACTTGAAAAGTGATCTCAACGCTTTCTGCTACCCTGGTGTAGACACCACTCATCCTCAGTGATCTCTGTTGCCTCCTGTAAAAATCCATCTCCGCCTTCAGGCTCAGTAGCGGTAGTGATCGGGCTTGTAGGGCCCTTCGACCGGCACGCCAATATACTCGGCCTGCGCGGGCGTGAGCCGGGTGAGCTTCGCACCGACCTTTTCGAGGTGAAGCCGGGCGACTTCCTCATCGAGTTTCTTGGGCAGCACAAACACCGCCGGCTTGTAGGAGTCGCGGTTGCGCCAGAGATCGAGCTGGGCCAGCACCTGATTCGAGAAGGAGTTGGACATCACGAACGACGGGTGACCGGTGGCACATCCGAGATTCACGAGACGGCCCTCGGCCAGCAAATAGATCGCCTGCCCGCCGGGGAACTCATACTTGTCGACCTGCGGCTTGATGTTGATGCGCTGGACACCGGCAGCGGTATTGAGGCGGTCGACCTGGATCTCGTTGTCGAAATGGCCGATATTACAGACCACCGCCTGGTCCTTCATCCGCTCCATGTGGTCGAGCGTGATGACGTCGACGTTGCCGGTGGTGGTGACGTAGATGTCGCCCCAGCCGAGCGTGTCTTCAAGTGTGGTGACCTGATACCCTTCCATCGTCGCCTGCAAGGCGTTGATGGGGTCCACCTCCGTGACGACCACACGGGCACCCTGTCCGCGCAATGACTGTGCACAGCCCTTCCCGACGTCGCCGTAGCCGCACACGACCGCCACCTTGCCGGCGATCATGACGTCGAGCGCGCGGTTGATGCCATCCACCAACGAATGTCGGCAGCCGTAGAGGTTGTCGAACTTCGACTTGGTCACCGAGTCGTTCACATTGAACGCGGGCACGAGCAGCTTGCCGATCTCCTGCAGCTTGTAGAGGCGATGCACCCCGGTGGTCGTCTCCTCGGAGACGCCGCGCCATTCCTTCACGAGTTCGTGGAAGATATACGGGCTCTCGGCATGGATCCGTTTGAGCAGATCCTTGATCACCTTCTCCTCATGGGACCCGGACGGGGTGTTCACCCAGTCATCCCCCTCTTCGAGCTGATAACCCTTGTGCAGAAAGAGCGTAACGTCGCCGCCATCGTCGACGACAAGCTGCGGACCCTTGCCTTCGGGGCTGACAATCGCCTTCCACGTGCAGTCCCAATACTCCTCAAGCGACTCGCCCTTCCACGCGAACACCGGGATGCCTGCCGTTGCGATGGCGGCGGCGGCATGGTCCTGGGTCGAGAAAATGTTGCACGAGGCCCAACGGACCGTGGCGCCCAGATCGGCCAGCGTTTCGATCAGCACCGCCGTCTGAATGGTCATATGCAGGGAACCGGTGATCCGGACGCCGGCCAGCGGCTTTTCCGCGGCATACTTTGCGCGAATGGACATCAAGCCGGGCATCTCCTGCTCGGCGATGTCGATTTCTTTGCGGCCCCAGTCGGCGAGGCTGATGTCGGCGACTTTGAAGTCGGTGGTGGCGCGGGTTGCAGTCGATGGGGCGGTGGTGGTGGGCATGGGAGTGTTCAGGTAGGAGGTTTAAGAACCAAGGTTTAAGTAAGTAAGCTTACGGGCGGGATCGGGATGTGGATGCGGAACTTAGGATGGATTTTCGCAGGCCTTCGAGCATCGCGGAGATTGGAAACTTAAGACTTAAAACTCTGGCCCCCAACCGCCTCCTTCAGCGTCGCGACCTTGTCGGTCCGCTCCCACGTGATGTCGGGATCGTTCTTGCCGAAGTGGCCGTAGTTGGTGGTCTTGGAATAGATCGGGCGGAGCAGGTCGAGTTGCTTGACGATGTCGGCCGGTTTGAAGCTGAAGGTCGCGAGCACGGCGGCGAGAATCTTCGCGTCGGCGATGGATCCGGTGCCGAACGTGTCGATGTGGACGCTGACCGGGCGCGGATGGCCGATGGCGTAGGCAAATTGGACCTCGCATTTCCGGGCCAGACCGGCGGCCACGACGTGCTTGGCAACCCAGCGGCCCATGTAGGCGGCACTGCGATCCACTTTGGAAGGGTCCTTGCCGGAGAAGGCACCGCCACCATGACGTCCCATGCCGCCATACGTGTCGACGATGATCTTGCGTCCGGTCAGCCCGCTGTCGCCCTGCGGTCCGCCAACCACAAACTTACCGGTCGGGTTGATCAGAAACTCGGTTTCGCGGGTGAGCATCGCCTTCGGCAACACCTTGCGAATCACCTGCTCGATGCAGAATTTTTCGATCACGGCGTGCGTGGCGGATTCGGCGTGCTGGGTCGAGATCACCACGTTGGTGATCCGGGTCGGCCGGCCATCGACATATTCGACGGATACCTGCGACTTCGCGTCGGGACGCAACCACGGCGCGAGCTTGCCGGCTTTGCGGATGCGGGTGAGTTCGCTTCCGAGCCGGTGCGCAAACATGATCGGTGCGGGCATCAGTTCGGGCGTTTCGTCACAGGCGTAGCCGAACATGATTCCCTGGTCGCCCGCTCCCTGCTCGGCGGTTTTCTTGCCCTCGGCGGCGGCGGCGTTCACGCCCTGCGCGATGTCGGGGCTCTGGGCGGTCAGGTAATTGTTGATGAACAGCTTGTCGGCGTGGAATACGTCGTCATCGTTCACGTAGCCGATGCCGCGGACCGCATCCCGGATGACCTTGCCGAGGTTGATCGCCTCGTCGATCGGCCGGGTGGTGCCTTTCTTCCTGTCCTGGAGCTTCGGGATGGTGATCTCACCCCCGACCACGACGAGGTTGCTCTTGGCGAACGTCTCGCACGCGACCCGGCTTTTGGGATCGACGGCGAGACAGGCGTCGAGAATGGCGTCGGAGATGGTGTCGCAAACCTTGTCGGGATGGCCTTCACCGACGGATTCGGAGGAGAAAATATAACGATCAGACATGGGAATTGGGGAGTGGAGGAGGGTGAAATTTGTGTATCAACGAATCACGATGCCGTGATATATGAACCGAGAAAGCCATGGCGTCAACCGCAATTTCCCTCCGCGCCCTCGCCGATCCCACCCGGCTTCGGTTGCTGGCCCTGCTCGCCCCCGACGAACTCTCGGTCGCCGAAATCCAGGAGATTCTCGGCATGGGCCAGTCCCGAATCTCCACCCACCTCGCCCAACTCAAGCGCGCCGGACTCGTCCGCGACCGACGCTCCGGCAAGCACAGCTACTACGGCGTCATCCCCGGCCCCACCTGGAAACTCCTCGAACCGCTCGTCCGGGCCGCCGTCGCGGAAACCCCCGAGGCCGCCCGCGACACCACCGCCGTCCGATTGCTGCTTCGACGCCGTCGGGACACCACGCGGGAATATTTCAACCAGTTGGCGGGGCGATTCGGACGCAGCTACGTCCCGGGCCGCACCTGGAAGGGGTTGAGCCATCTGCTGCTCGAACTTCTGCCCCCGCTCGATATTGCAGACCTTGGCGCAGGCGAAGGCACCCTCTCCCAATTGCTCGCACGCTCTGCCAAATCAGTCGTCGCAGTCGACAATTCGGAGAAAATGGTGGCGTTCGGGCTCAAGCTGATCCGCGATCACCGGATCACCAATCTCGAGTATCGATTGGGCGACATCGAGGATCCGCCGATCCCGGCGACGAGCATCGATCTGGCACTGTTCAGCCAGGCGCTGCATCACGCCGTGCATCCGGCGAAGGCGGTGGAGGCGGCGTTCGGCATCCTGCGTCCGGGCGGGCGCATCGCGATCCTCGATCTGCTGGGGCACACCTTCGAGGAAGCCCGCAAACTGTATGCCGATCAATGGCTCGGGTTCGGCGAGGCGGAACTCCACGAACTGCTCGAACAAGCCGGCTTCCAGAACATTCGCGTCGACGTCGTCGCCCGCGAATCCCGCAGCCCGAATTTTCAAACCGTGCTCGCTCTCGGGCGAAAGTCTTGAGAACGGCTTCGGTGGCAGCGGCAACGGCAACGCGAAGGGAAGTAGTTTGTGACGCAATGCACGGACTGACACCTTCGCTCACAGCCATCGGCAAGAAGAACTGGTTGTTCATGGGCTCGGCCGATGCCGGCCAGACCGGTGCGATCCTCTTCACGATCGTCGAATGCTGCCGGCGCCGCGGGATCGACCCGTTCGAATACTTGTGCGATGTCCTCGACCGGATCCCCTCGATGACCAACCAACAGATCGGCGAGTTGGTGCCCGAGGCCTGGGCCCAGTCCCGCCGCCCCGCCTGGCTCAGGCTGCCTGAGATCATAGACGTCATAGGCCGAGCCTACGGCGTCTATGATCTGTGAACAGAGGGGCTACAGTTGACGCTTACCACTAATGTTTAGGGAAAGCGTCTTCATGGCGGAAGACTGCCCGAATCTCACAGAATGGCTACACTATTGTCTTAAACCGCTCTAGCCCCGGATGGCAAGGGCCGTCAAAGCAGACGCGACCCGTCTCCACCCCTGCGGACACGACTGGTTCAGGCCTGGTATAGTCGGCCTGCGAAGAAGCCGCATATTGCGGCAAAACTGGTATAAGTTGCAAATCCTAGATAACGAATATCGATTTGGCGCGTCGCATCTGGACTCGATTGCTCCCTCAGAACTGCGAATACTGCAATCGTGAGCCCGTCCCACACCCAGCGCCGGGTCATCGTCCCGTTGACCTTTTCCCCGACCCGGCGTCCGAATCCATCGTACACGAACTGGTAATCCGTCCCGTTCTGCGAAACCGTGGTCGGCTGATTTTTGGCGTCCCAGGCGTAGGTGCGCACCCCATCCGACAACCGATTGCCATTTACATCGTGGGTGAACGTCCGGTTCGATCCGCCGGGGACCGTGACCCGCCATCCCTTGGTCTGGAGATTGCCGCTCCCGTCCCGGGCGGTCACGGTGATGTCGTTGTCGCCCGCGGCCACATCAGCTTCCGCGGTGAAATGAGTCGAATCCACCATCTGAGCCGGACGCCCCTGCACGGTGACATCCGCCGCCTCGGTGGTGTTGCCCGAGAACCGCATCCGACCGCCGGGGGTCTGCGCGGTGATCTGGTTCAGTTGGTTGAACGTCGCTGTGCGAACGACGTTACCCGATTGTTGACTGAGCCGGTTCCCGGCCCGGTCGTAGGTATAGGCCTCGCGTCGGACCGTGGCGTTCCCGCTCGAGACCGTCACCCCGGTGAGCTGGTCGGCGTCGTCCTGTTCGATGCCCCATGTCGTCACAGGGTTGACCGTATCCGCAGGCTGGTTGTGTGTCCACTGCCGGATGGAACCCGTCGGCGTGTAGAGGTTGTCGAACTGGCTGACCAATGTGGCGCCGCCATTCACGGTGTGGATCAAGGAAGCAAGGCGGCGATCCCCGGCGTTTGTCTCTGCACACTTGGACAGCGAACGAATTCGCGAACTCGCTAAGGTAGCCAGTCCTCGCGGTATCCGTTCACGGACAGATCAAAGGAAGCGACTGGCGCTTGTTGCGGCGATAGACCCGGAAGTCGGAGTCGAGCGTGAAGACCGGTGCGTCGGGCCAGAGTTCGGACATGCGAACGAGGCAGGCGTCGGCGAAGGACATGGGGACGCTGGCATAGCGGGCCATCAGTTCATGAATTAGGGAGTGATGGTCGCGGACGGAGAAAGGCAGTTCCAGGCATCCGTCGGCCAGCCAGCTTTCGATGCGGGTTTTCGCCTCGGGGAGGGCCTGCGTGAGAAAATGAACCTCGGACAGGACGGCCTCACAGGAAAGCATTTTGGGTGGCAGTCGGCGGCCTTCGCGCACGGCCCACGCATGATCCTGATCATCGCGGTCGAGCATGGCAACGAGCGGGCCGGTGTCGGCGATGACGCACTTCATCGACCGTAGCCCCGCAGATGCTTCTTGTTGCGGGCGAGGTCGCGTTTGCCCGACGCAATGGAACCGACGCTGTCTCCGAGCGCTTCGATCAAATTGGCGGGACGACGAGGAACCCCGGCTTCCTTGGCGATCTTCGCTTCGATGGCCTCACGCACGAGAACGGATTTTGGCACGCCACGACGCTTGGCCAGTTCGGCAAGACGGCCATCGAGAGCGTGGGGAAGTTTGCAGGTGAGCACACTCATGCCGCATAGGTAATACCTCAGGCTGTGATTGGCAATACCTGAACCCCGTCACGTCAGCCTTCCGTGTGGTCGCACGTCGCGCCGGGGCCAGAACGCGATGAACTAGCCCAAGTTTCTTATGGAGTGTGCCGATTTGTCGCGGAATCGGTGATTTTTCCGGCAAGCAAGTGCGTAAGTCATTGATAATCAACGATTCTACTTTTCGGTCTCCGTTGTAGTGCCTAATTCGAATATATCGATCTTGATTTCCTCCCACGGTGGCGCCATGGTCGCCGCAATGTTTTTCCGCACCAAGACCATCAAAGGCACCCCTTTGGTCCAGCTCGTCGAAGCCTTCCGCAACGCCGAAGGCCAACCGCGGCAGCGGGTGGTCGTTTCCTTGGGCGAAGCCCGGCTGCCCGAGAGCGAAAAGCACCTCATCGCCCGCGCGGTGGGCAGCCACCTTCTGGGGCAGGCCGATCTGCTCTCGGCCGATCTTTCCGAGGAAGCCACCACTTGGGTGCGGCGCATCTTGCAGTTGGCGGGGCGCTCGAAGTCCGCCCGCCCGGTTTGCGGGGAGACCGTCGACGGCGTGGTCGTCGAGCGGGTGGAAAGCGAGAACGTCGTGCAGTTGGGCCCGCAATTGGCCGCCCTCGAGGCGTGGAACCACCTCGGCCTCACGCCGATGCTCGCGCAGGCCGGGCTCAACCCGAGCCAGATCGCGACCGCACAACTGCTGGTGGCCAACCGGCTCATCGAGCCATCGAGCGAATGGGCACTCATCGACTGGGCCGAACGCACAGCGCTGCCCGAGATGCTCGGCTTGCGGATCACCAAGAGCGGCAAAGACCGCCTTTACCGCGCGGGCGACGCCCTGTTCTCGCGCCGCAAAGCCCTCGAGGAGGGGCTGCGGCGGCGCGAGGCTGGCCTCTTCGAATCGCACGGCAGCATCGTGCTTTACGACGTGACCAACACCCATTTCGAGGGGCTCTGCGCGAAGAACCCCAAAGCCCGGCACGGCAAGAACAAGCAGAAGCGCAACGACTGTCGGCAGGTGGCCGTCGGCATGGCTTTTGACGCGCGCGGGCTGGCGCTGGCCCACGACGTTTTCGAAGGTAACATCGCCGAGACTCGGACGCTGGAGCGGATGCTCGATCGGCTCTCCTTGCCCCGGGCCGAGGGGACTGCCAAGCCTGTGGTCATCCTCGACGCCGGCTTCGCCTCGCAGGAGAACCTCGCGCTGCTCAAGGAGCGAGGCCTGGGCTACGTGATCAACATCACCCGGGGCAGCCGCGCCCGCTACGCCGAAGCCTTCGCGGCGGGCGGCTTCGAGGCGGTGCCCGGGCGCAACGCGAAATCCCCCGTCGAGGTCAAAACCATCCCGGATCCCGAAGACCCCGAAGGCAGCCTGGTGCTTTGCCGCAGCGCCCTGCGCCGGGAGAAGGAGAGCGCGATGCTTTCGCGGGCCGAGTCCCGCTTTTTGGCCGACGTCGCAGCCCTGCGCGAGCGTATGGAAAAAGGTCGGCTCAGAGACGCCGCCAAGATCGAGCGCGCCATCGGAAGGCTCCAGAAAAAGCACCCCCGCGCCGCCCGCTTCTACGCGCTGCGCCACGCGGGCGGCACCCTGGAGGCGACCCGCGACGAGGACCGCCACTCCCAAGCGGGCGAACTCCTGGGCGACTACGTGCTCAAAACCGAGCGTTCCCTGAGCGCCCCCCAAACCTGGTCGCTCTACATGGTCCTGCTCCAGGCAGAGGAAGGCTTCAACTGCCTCAAAGGGTGGCTGGGCCTGCGCCCGAACTTCCATCAGCTCGATCGCCGCGTCGAGGCTCACATCTTTATCAGCGTGCTCGCCTACCACCTCTTGACCTGGATCCGCGAGACCCTCCGGGAACGCGACGAACTCCGCGACTGGAAGACGCTGCGCCGCCTGCTCTCAACCCACAGCCTGGTCACCATGGTGCTCCCGCTCGCCGATGGCCGGGTGCTGCGCATCCGAAAGCCCTCGCGCCCCGACCCCGAACAGGCCCTCCTCTATCAAAAGCTGCGCATCGACTGGAAAGCCGCTTTCCCGCCCCTCAAATCCTTCGCAAAACCCTGACGATTTTGTAGTGCCTTTCGAACGACCCCCTTGGTTTTATGAGACTTCGGCGACTCTCATAAGAAACTTGGGTTAAGGCAGGTTTGGGATGCACCCCTTGACGGGAGTTTCACCCGTCGAGGCTCCCACACCACCGGACATGCAGTTTTCCGCATCCGGCGGTTGAACAAGGCGGCGGTCGCGTGACCGGTTCCGCGGAGTCCCACGGTATGATGAACCCATGGCGCGCCGCGTGACTTGCCACCCGCTCCCGCCTCGCGATGCAAGGTTCCACCCTCTCGCTCCGCACTCGCCGCGCAGGGAAACTGCCGCTGTTGCCGCTCCCTACGCATTCCGGATCTTACGGATGAGCGCCTTTACCTCCCAAAAGAAGGCTAACCCAAGTTTCTTATGGAATGTGCCGATTTGTCGCAGAATCGGTGATTTTTCCGGCAAGCAAGTGCGTAAGGCATTGATAATCAACGATTCTGCTTTTCGGTCTCCGTTGTAG